>Ga0209474_10003265_pt1 | contig 14311 bp, 9 predicted proteins | sample GraSoiAngelo_145_FD_185902 | JGI IMG/M metagenome (GOLD analysis project Ga0209474, IMG submission 185902) | Grasslands soil microbial communities from the Angelo Coastal Reserve, California, USA - 14_1009_05_20cm (SPAdes) (version 2) | ecosystem: Environmental > Terrestrial > Soil > Grasslands ...
CGCATCCAGAGGCCGGCGGCCGCGACCGAGCCGCCGTACGCGAGCGCGACGCGCCGCATCGCGCCGGTGAAGAAGCCCTCAGGCGAAAAGCGGACGCCGAACCAGGCCGCCAGCGTCGAGAGGCCGAGCGACAAGACGAACCGGTTGTCGAATCGATACGCGAGCGCGACGTACACGCCTGCCGACGCGAGCAGATACATGTCCCACTGCTCTCGCAGCAGCGTGAACCGGAACTCGATGTACCAGAGATCGACCGCGAACGCGAGACACGCGAGCAGCAGCACGTAGTCGAACGCGAACGTGGGCGCCGCGACCTGCGACGTCGAATACGGCGCCGCGCGCGTGAAGCAGTAATAGAGCGACCCGGCGACGATCGCCGAGAGCGAGACGACGATGGCCGCGTCGCCGAGGCTGGCGAAGTGCTCGCGGACCGTCCAGCCGAGGCCGCCGGCGAACGCGAGCACGCCGGCATAGAGCAGCGCGTTCAGCTCGAGGTGAACCGAGAAGCGCTGCTTGCGCACGAGCGCCAGCAGCGCCGCCGATTGATCGTCGGTGATGGCGCCCGCCGACCGCCACGCCTCGAGCTGCTCCGCCGTCGTCATCTGGACGTCGCGCGCGTCAGCGCGCGCGCTTCTTCGGCGTTGGCTTCGGCTTCGGCGGCGGGGCCGGCGTGTACTCGAGCATCACGTTGCTGACGACGGCAATCGGACGTCCGGCCTGGGTGTAGGTGGCGCTGCCGTCCATCCGATCGACGGTGAGCTTCTCGCCGAGCAGGCTCGCCTGCGCCTCCCCCTCGGGGATCGCGATCGTCACAGGTTCAGTGCCGGTGGGCGCGACCGCCTTCACGCCGCCGGGGCCCGCGCCGCCGCCGACGCGATCGACCAGATCCGCGGCCGTCCGGAATTCGTTCTGCACGACCGCCCGGCTGAGCAGCGTGTTGTCCGTCGTCAGGACGCCGATGGTCGCGGTGTAGCGCGCGAACGCGCGCCTGGCGCGCACCTGCTCTTCGGAATAGGTGTGCAGGTTGTGCAGATCGAAGGTGAGCGTCGCCGCACCTTTGTGCGGCGGAATCGCGATGAGGACGCCCGCTGCCGGATCGCGGCCGGCCATCACCTCGCAGAAGGCGAGCTTCGTCTTCACGCCGACGCCGAGCGGCGTCGGGCAGATGATGTCGGGCGCAACCGTCGTCGTGACCGGCGGAGGCGGCGGCTTTTTCGCCGGCGTCCGGCGCGTCTGCGCAGAGACGGGCGCCGCGACGAGCAGCGCGATCGCGATCGCACGTCGCATGCTCGCAGTGTACCGCAGGCGACACTGAACAGCTTCGGCGACCCTGAAAGGGTCGCCCTACAGTGGCCACAACGCGATGCATGTAGGGCGACCCTTTCAGGGTCGTCGAATCAGTGGCTCGTTCTCGGCGCGCTCTTCAGATTCGCGTCGAAGAAATCCTCGACGCGGTGCCACGCGTCGCGCAGCACGTGCTCGCGTGTGAAGTAGTGGAACTCGCCGGGGTAGGTCATGAACGACGCGAGATCGCTCTTCCCCTTCTTCATGAGCTCGTCGATGAGGCGCACGGAGTGCAGATACGGGACGTTGACGTCCGACGTGCCGTGCAGCACGAGCAGCGGACGTTCGAGGCGATCGACGTGCGAGAGCGGCGACGCGTTCGCATACACCTTCGGGTTCTGCGCCGGTGTGCCGATGCGGCTCGCCGTCCAGCCGCCGTGGTACGGATCCTCGTAGTACATCGCGTAGTCGACGACGCCCGCGACGTCGACGCCGGCGCGGAACAGGCGCGGCTGATCGGTGAGCGCGATCAGCGTGAAGAAGCCGCCGTAGCTCAGGCCCCAGACGCCGACGCGATCCATGTCGACGTAGGACAGCGTCTTCAGATAATTCGCCGCCATCCACGCGTCCTTCGCGTCCTTGCCGCCGACGTCCATGTAGACGCCCTCGCGCCAGTCGCGGCCGTAGCCGATGCTGCCGCGGTAATCGGGCGCGATCACGACGTAGCCTTTCTGCAGCAGGTACTGATGGAAGCTGTAATACACGGCGTAGTTGCGCTGCACGTGCCAGCCGTCGTAGTTCTGGTTCACGCCGTCGCCGTGAATCCAGACGATCGCCGGATGCTTCTTGGAGCGATCGAGGTTCTTCGGCACGAGCAGCCATGCCGGCACCTGCACGCCGTCGGGCCCGGCGTACTTCACCATCTCCGGTTCGACGAACGCCGCGCGATCCATCGCCGCCGGCATCGAGTCGGTGAGCCGCATCGTCTTCTTCGACGCGACGTCGATCGCCCAGAGGTCGGCGGAATTGTGCGGATCGGTGTGCTGGTACACGAGGTGCGTGCCGTCGGGCGACCACTGCGGCGCGATGTTGGTGCCTCTTCCGCTCGTCAGCGCCGCAATCGTCGCGTGCGACGGATCGCCGCCAAGTGACGCGACGTACAGCTGACGATCGCCGTAGCGGTTTTCCGCGTTCGCGTCGAACGCGATGCGCGTGCCGTCGGGCGACCACGCGGGACGCCACGCCTCGAACTTGCCGCGCGTGATTTGGATCGGCGACCCTGAAAGGGTCGCCCTACGGTCGTTCGCGTCGGTCGGCATCACGTAGAGGTGATCCCAGCCGTCGCGATCGCTGAGGAACGCGATCCACTTGCCGTCGGGCGACGGCTGCGCGCCGGCGTTCGCGTCGCCGGTGATGCTCCAGAACTTCTCCTTCACGTCCTCGTGCAGCACCTTCGGCTCGCCGCCGCCGACGTCCACGAGCGACGTCGTCCGCCGCTTGAAGTCGGCCGACGTGCGATCGACGACGAGATGGCGCGCGTCGAGCCATCGGCGTCCGCCGAAGCCGCCGAGCATCCCGAGCGACGTCGGGTTGCCGCCCGCCGCGGCGATCGCGTGCGACTCGCCCGGCACGTTCTCCGTCACCGTGTAGATGATTTTCGATCCGGAGTACTCCGGCGTCTGCTCGTGGCGGATCGGGGGGTTGACGTCGTTGAACACGAGCGTCTGTCCGTCGGGCGACCAGCCGAGGCCGCCGATCGCGTGCTCGAGCGAGCGGACCACGACGGTTTCCTTACCATCGGCGAGCGTACGCACGACGAGATCGCCGGCGGCGCCGCCGGCGCCGCGCCCGCGGCCTCCGCGTCCTGCAGCCGCGCCCGCGCCAGGCGTGGTACCTGCTGCGGCTCTCACGAACGCGACGCGCGTGCCGTCGGGCGACGGCACCATGCTCGACTCGATGGCCGGCGTCGTCCAGACGGCGGACGCTGCGCTGCCATCGATCGGCGCGCGCCACAGATCGCCGTTCTTCACGATCATCAGCGCGCGTCCGTCGCGGCTCCAGAAGGCGCCGGCGAGCTGCCCGCCGGCTCCAGGCAGTTCGCGCGGCGGCGCCGACGCCGCGGCGTCCACGACGTACACCTTCGACACGCCGGCGCGATCCCAGACGAACACCACGCTGCGGCCGTCGGGCGCCCACATCGGGCTCGATGGGTGTCGGATGTCAATCAGCTGTTCGATGGTGAGCGGCGAGGCGGCGCGCGCCTGCTGCGTCTCGCCTCGCGGCGCGACGAGCAATGACACGCCAATTGCGGACGCGAGCGACAGCGTCAGAACGTCTTTCATTCGGGCAGTATAAATCCAAGTTTCCGTACGGTGTCGGCGGGACGGGGAACCGATGAGAAATCACCATGAAATCGGCTGCTGCGCTTTGATAGAGTCCTCCCTGCGCACGCGTGTTCTTGCTTACCCAAGTGGCTGAGGGACCGGCCCGACGACGCCACGTCCAACCTACATTCGTTCGAGGGAGGATCCATGAAAGGGCTTTTACGGTTCGTGCTGATGCTGACGTTCGTGGCCGCCGCGATCCCTGCGCGCGCGCAGGTGCAGACCGGAAGCATCCTGGTCAAGGCCGTCGACCAGCAGGGCGCCGTCGTGCCCGGCGTGACGATCACAATCACCAGCCCGGTGCTCGTGTCGGGATCGATGACGGCCGTCACCGATGCCGGCGGCACGTATCGATTCCCGTCGCTCGTGCCGGGCACGTACGAGGTGAAGCTGGAGCTCTCCGGCTTCCAGTCGGTCGTGCGTCAGGGCATCGCCGTCCTCGTCGGGCAGACGACGCCGATCGAGCAGGGCCTGAAGGTGGCGACGCTCGCCGAGACGGTGACGGTCGCCGGGCAGTCGCCGACCGTCGACACGACGAGCGCGAACGTGAACGTGAACCTGAGCCAGGAGCTGATTCAGGGCACGCCGGGCGGGCGCGACATCTGGGCGCTCGTCGAAGCGAAAGTGCCGGGCCTCGTGATCAGCCGTCCCGACGTCGGCGGCACCTCGGGCGGCCTGCAGGGCACCTTCAGCGCGCGCGGCACCGCGAGCGCGCAGAACACGTCGTTCCTCAACGGCATCAACGTCGGCGATCCGGCGGCGATCGGCGCGGCCGGCTTCTACTACGACTTCGACGCGTTCGACGACATCCAGGTGTCGACCGGCGCGCACGACATCACGGTGCCGACCTCCGGCGTCTTCCTGAACATGATCACGAAGACGGGCGGCAACAAGTGGGCCGGCTCCTCGACGTTCACGTGGACGGGCCAGCAGCTGCAGGCGCGCAACGACACGAGCACGACGCTGCAGGCGTACGGCTTCCGGCCCAGCGGCAACACGTCGGACTTCGTGTCGGACGCGAACGTCGCCGCCGGCGGACCGCTCGTGCAGAACAAGGTGCGCTTCTTCGGATCGTTCAGGGACTGGCGCGTGCACCAGAACGTGCCGGTGCAGAACTCGCAGAGCGTGCTCGACCAGACCAACATCACGTCGGGCCTCGGCAACTTCACGTGGCAGGCGAACCAGAAGAACCGCCTCACCGGCTTCTACTCGCGGCAGCGCTACAGCAAGCCGAACCGCCTGCTGAACAGCGCGGCCATCACGGTGCCTGAATCGACGTCGGACGAAGAGGACATGTTCGATCTCGTCCAAGGCCTGTGGAACTCGGTGGTCGGCAAGAATTTCTTCGTCGACGCGCGGCTCGGCTTGAACAAGATTCTGTTCCCGACGTATTTCAACGGCGGCACGAATCAGTCGTTGACCGACAACGCGACCGGCATCGTGTACGGGAACTTCCCCACCAACACGGTCCGGCATCGCACCAGGTATCAGGCGAACGCCACCGGCCAGTACTACGTCGATCAGGCGCTCGGCGGGCGGCACGAGTTCAAGTTCGGCTTCGACTACACGCACGCCATCACGCGCAACGAGACGACGCGGCCCGACAACGTGTCGGTGAATTACACGAGCGCGAGCGGCAGCTTCGTGCCGCAGAACGTCACGCTGTACGCGACGCCGCAGAACGACGCGACGGCGCTCAACGTCCTCGCGCTCTTCGCGCAGGACAGCTACAGCGTGCGCCGGCTGACGCTCACCGGCGGCATCCGCTTCGAGCAGCTCGAAGGCTATCTGCCGGATCAGGCGAGCCCGGCGTCGCCGTTCGCGGCGGCCGGCGTCGGCGGCTTCGCGGCGCAGCCGCGCGAGTACCCGGCGATCCGCAACGTCGTCAAGTGGAACACCGCCGGCCCGCGCGGTCAGCTCGTGTACGACATCTCGGGCGACGGGCGCACGGCGCTGAAGGCCGCCGCGGGACGCTACTACTACATCCTGTCCACCGGCGGCGGCGGCGTGACGCAGGTGAACCGCAACGCGAACTACAGCGAGACCTACGGCTGGAACGACGCGAACGGCGATCACAAGTTCCAGCTCGGCGAGCAGACGGGCACGCCGGTCGTGTCGTCGGTGTTCAACCCGACGACGGGCGAGATCTTCACGTCGATCGATTCGAACTTCAGCCGGCCGTACACCGACGAGTACAGCTTCGGCGTCGATCGCGAGCTGATGGCGAACCTGAAGCTGAGCGCCGTCTACACCTATCGCCGCGAGAAGAACACGCAGGCGACGCTCAATCCGGACAACCCGTACGCGCCGTTCCCGCAGATCGCCGTCGATCCGGGGCCGGACGGCTTCGTCGGCACCGGCGACGACTCGACGTATCAGTTCTTCCAGCGGATTTCGGCGGCGAACCGCTCCGTGATCACGAACGATCCGAACGTGCTGCAGCGCTACAGCGGCCTCGAGATCACCGCGACCAAGCGGTTCACCGATCGCTGGCAGATGCTGGCAGGGTACACGCGGTCGAGCAACCACATCGAGAACATCAGCGTCGACATCTCGCCGAACTTCCTGATCAACATGAACGGCCCGATCACGCCCGATGCCGCCGTCGGCAACGGGTCGAGCCGCTGCAGCGGCTGCGGCGCGTCGAACGCCGACAAGCCCAACCAGTTCAAGCTGACCGGCATGTACGTGCTGCCGTTCCAGGACATCATCGTGAGCGGCAATTACAGCGGCGTGAGCGGGCCGGCGGTGACGCGGCAGATCAGCCGCGCGCTCGCCATCGGCGGCAGCCAGACGATCAACCTCGAGCCGCTCGGCAGCCGGCGCCTCGACTTCCAGAACCGCGTCGACGTCCGGATCGGCAAGATCTTCCGCTTCGCCGAGGGACGGAACCTCGAGACGACGCTGGACATCGACAATCTGACGAACAGCAATTGGGTCTGGCAGGTGCGCACGCTGTCGCCCGCCACCGCGTTCGTCGATCCGACGACCGGCTCGCGCGCCACGCTGACGCAGTTCCTGTCGCCGACCGCGATTCTCCCGCCGCGCACCGTCGTATTGCGCGCAGCCTATAAGTTCTGACGATCGTCAGGGCTGATGGCTGATGGCTGATGGCTGATGGCTGATGGCTGGATGGCTGGATGGCAATGGCGGATGGCTGCGCCATTGACCATAGCCATTAGCCATCAGCCATCAGCCATGACGCCGAGCCACCAGATGCCGAAGGCGATGGTGGCGATCGTAATGGGAATGCCCGCTCTCGCGTAGGCAGCCGCCGTCACGCGCACGCCGCGCCGCCTCGCGCTCTCCACGACAATCAGGTTCGCGATCGATCCCAGGATCGTCAAGTTGCCGGCGAGCGTGCTCGCCATGGCGATCGTCAGCCACGCGCGTGGCGGGTCCGGCAGATGCGGGACGAGCGGCGTGAAGAGCATCACGGCCGGCACGTTGCTGACGACGTTGGAGAGAATCGCCGTCGTTGCGCTCAGGCCGGCAACCGTGTGGACGCCGAGCGGCGCGAGCGCCGCGAACAATCGCCGGTCGATTCCGGCGCGCGCCGCCGCGCCGACGACGACGAACAGGCCGACGAAGAGCGCCAGCAGTCCCCAATCGATCGCGCGCGCGAGTCCGGCCGCCGTCAGCCCGCCGCCCGGCGCATCCGCCGCGTGCGCGTCGAGCACGAACCCGTCGTCGGCCCGCGGCGCGAGGTCGCGGCGAAAGAGCGTCCACAGGATCAGCGCGTCGGCGACGAGCCCGGCGGCGGCGATCGGGGCGAGCGCGGCCGAGAAGCGCCAGAGGCCGATGCGCGAGACGCTGCCGATCAGCATGTTCTGCGGGTTGCCGACGATCGTCGCCGTGCTCCCGATGTTCGACCCCGTCGCGAGCGCGAGCAGATACGGCACGGGATCGTGGCGGCGCGCCGACGCGAGATCGAGGACGAGCGGCGTGAACGCCACGCAGATGGTGTCGTTGACGAAGATCGCCGAGAGGAGTCCGCTCGCGGCGACGACGGCGCTCAGGAGCGCCGCCGGATGGTGCACGCGGCGGCTCACCCAGACGACCACGCGCGCGAGGATGCCGGTGGCCTGCAGCGGCGCGACGATCGCCATCATCCCGAAGAGCAGGAGGATCGTCCGCCAGTCGATCGCGTCGAGGGCGGCGCGCGGTGCGATCGCGCCGGTCGCGATCATGAGCGCCGCGCCGGCGAGCGCGGCGCCCGTGCGCCCGACCCCGAGCCGAGGTGTGCCGCCCACGGCAACGGCCGCGTAGGTCGCGGCGAAGATGAGGATCGTCAGAATCAGTCGTCGCCGACGCACGCGAGGCCGGCGGAAGTCGGCTCGCGCAGGCCGGGGATAGGGCTTCTCAACTTGATCAGCTCCAGGAACTCCATCCGCGTCCGCGCGCTGTCGCGGAAGCCGCCGTGCATCGCGCTCGTGACGCAGAACGAGTTCTGCTTCTCGACGCCGCGCATCGCCATGCACAAGTGGGTCGCCTCCATCACGACGGCGACGCCGAGCGGCGAGATCTTGTCGCGAATCGTGTCGGCGATCTGGTTCGTGAGCCGCTCCTGCACCTGCAGGCGGCGCGCGAACACATCGACCATGCGAGGGATCTTGCTGAGGCCGATCACTTTCGTGCTGGGGATGTAGGCGACGTGGCACTTGCCGAAGAACGGCAGCAGATGGTGCTCGCACAGGCTGTAGAAGTCGATGTCCTTGACGATCACCATCTCGCTATAATCGACCGTGAACAGCGCGTTGTTCAGCACCTGATCGATGTTCGCCTTGTATCCGCTCGTGAGGAACTGGTACGCCTTCTCGACGCGCTTGGGCGTGTCGAGCAGCCCCTCGCGGCGCGGATCCTCGCCCAGGCCCGCCAGCAGCTGTCTGATGAGCTCCTGCATCCTCGTATTCTATATCTCGCTCGCGTCGCTGCAGGGGCAGCCGGCTGCGCCGCACGCTGACGCGGATCATCTGTACGCGGATCGCGCCAACCTCGAGAGCGCGCGCCGCGCCGCCGACATCTGGCGGCAGGCGCTCGCCGCCGACGCGCGCAATTTCGACGCGGCGTGGAAGCTCGCGCGCGCCGACTACTGGATCGGCGGCCACGCGCCCGAGAACGACCGCCGCGCGGTGTACGAGAACGGCATCGACGCCGGGCGCGCGGCCGCAGCGGCGGAGCCGAATCGGCCGGAGGGCCACTTCTGGCTCGCCGCCAACATGGGGGCGCTCGCCGAATCGTTCGGGCTGCGGCAAGGCATCAAGTACCGCAAGCCGATCAAAGCGGAGCTCGAGACCGTGCTGCGGATCGATCCGGCGTTTCAGGAGGGCTCCGCCGATCGCGCGCTCGGCCGCTGGTACTACAAAGTGCCGGGGATGTTCGGCGGCAGCCACAAGGAAGCGGAAGCGCACCTGCGCGCGTCGCTGAAATACAACCCGAGCAGCACCGCATCGCACTACTTTCTCGCCGAACTCCTCCTCGACGATGGGCGGAAGGAGGAAGGGCGCGCGGAGCTGCAGAAGGTGCTCGACGCGCCGCTCCATCCGGACTGGACGCCCGAAGATCGCGAGTTCAAGGAGAAGGCGCGCCGCCTGCTGAAGTAAACGCCGAGCGGCTCGCCGCCGTCCAACCACGTCATGGACGCTCTCCTCGCGGACCTGCGGTACGGCCTTCGGCTGCTCCGGAAATCACCGGGCTTCACGCTGATTGCCGTCGCGACGCTCGCCCTCGGCATCGGCGCCAACACGGCGATCTTCTCCACCGTCGACGCCGTGCTCATCCGCGCGCTCCCCTACGCCGATCCTGACCACCTCGTGATGGTGTGGGAGGACGCGAGCGAGATCGGCTTCCCGAGAAACACGCCGGCGCCCGGGAACTTCCGCGACTGGATGCGCCTCAACCGATCGTTCTCGGCGATGGCCGCGACGCGCGGCGCGACCGCGAGCCTGACCGGCGACGGCGCGCCCGAGCAGCTGATCGGCCGCGCCGTGACCCCCTCGTTCTTCAAAGTGCTCGGCGTCGCCCCGCTGCACGGCCGCGCGTTCACCGACCAGGAAGATCGCGCCCGCGCGCAGGTCGTCGTCGTCAGCTACGGCCTCTGGCAGCGCCGCTACGGCGGCGACCCGAACATCGTCGGACGGACGCTGACGATGAACGGCGCGCGCTACGACGTGATCGGCGTCATGCCGCGCGGCTTCGTCTTCAGGAACCGCGACGTCGACTACTGGATCCCGACGTCGTTCTCGCCGGAGACGGCGGCGACCAAGAACAGCCACTACCTGAACGTCGCGGCGCGGCTCGCGCCCGGCGTGGGCCTCGCCGCGGCGCGCGACGACATGCGTCGCGTCGACGAGACGATGCAGCGGCTGTTCCCGGACGCCAACCGGACCCTGCGATCGACGATCGTGCCGATCGCGGAGGAGCTCGTCGGCGACACGCGCGTCGAGCTGGTCGTGCTGATGGCGGCGGCGGCGGCGGTGCTGCTGATCGCGTGCGCCAACCTCGCGAGCCTCATGCTGTCGCGCGCGGCCGGACGCCGCGGGGAACTCGCCGTCCGCGCGGCGCTCGGCGCGACGCGCGCGCGGCTCGTCCGGCAGATGCTGGTCGAGGCGGCGATCGTCTCGATCGCCGGCGGTCTGGCCGGCGTGGCGCTCGCGCCGGCGGCCGTCGGCGTGATTGCGCAGTTGACGCCGCGCGGCTTCGTCGAGCAGCCGGCGTCGGTGATCGATCTGCGCCTGCTCGCGTTCGCCGTCGCCCTCTCGATCGCGACCGGCGTCGCGTTCAGCCTGCTGCCCGCGCTCCAGGCGGCGCGCGCGTCGTCGCTGCACGACGCCGTGCAGCAGGCGTCGCGGGCGACCGTCGGCGGCCGCAGCCGCCGCACGCGCGACGCGCTCGTGGTCGCGCAGGTGGCGGCGGCGCTCGTCCTGCTCGTCGGCGCCGGGCTGATGCTGCGGACGCTCGCGAACCTGCGCGCGATCGACCTCGGCTTCCGCGCCGATCACCTGCTCACGCTCCGCACGACGCTCCCGCCGTCGCGCTACCGTCCGCTGGAGCGGCTCGCGTTCTACGATCGCGTGATCGCCGAGGTGCGCGCGCTGCCCGGCGTCGAGGCGGCGGCGTACGCGTCGAACCTGCCGTTCATGACCACGGGCAGCACGATATGGGTCGGCATCGAGGGCCGGCCCAAGCGAACCGACGAAGCGCGCGACGCGCTCTATCGCGTCGCGACGACCGACTATCTCCGGACGCTCGGCGTGCGCGCGATCGAGGGGCGTCTCCTCGACGAGCGCGACGGCGCCGACGCGCCGCGCGCCGTCGTCGTCAACGAGACCCTCGCGCGCACCTACTGGCCGGGCGGTTCGCCGATCGGCGAGCGGCTGCGGTTCGGCGCGCCCGATGGACCGCTGTTCACCGTGGTCGGCGTGGTGAAGGACGTACGCGAGCGCGGCTATCAGCAGCTCCTCAAGCCGGGCGTCTACTTGTCCTACGCGCAGACGCCGACGACGTGGGCGGTGCCGGAGAATCTCGTCGTGCGGGCCAGCCGCCGCCCGGAAGACCTGGCGCCGCTGGCGCGGCGGATCATCGAGCGCGTCGATCCCGACCAGCCGATCGCCGCGGTCCGGACGATGGACGAGATCGTCGACCTCGACGTCGCCGATCGCCATCTGCAGATGATGCTCCTCGGCGGCTTCGCGTCGCTCGCGCTCCTGCTCGCGTCGATCGGCCTCTACGGCGTGCTGTCGTACGCCGTGACGCAGCGCAGCCGCGAGTTCGGGCTGCGCCTGGCGCTCGGCGCGAGCGCGGAGTCGGTGATGCGGATGGTGATCGCGCGGGGGCTGTCGTTGGCCGCCGCGGGGATGGCGATCGGCCTCGCGCTCGCCTGGGCGCTCACGCGCACGATGCAGAATCTGCTGTACGGCGTCGCCCCCGCCGATCCGCGAACCTTCGGCGCCGTCATCGTGGTGCTGATGATCGTGGCGTTCGCCGCGTGCTATGTGCCGGGACGGCGTGCCGCAGGCGTCGATCCGATCGCGGCGCTCAGAGAAGAATGACGGCGGTCGGCACGGCGCCGTTCACGCCGTGCCGTACTCGTAGAATCCGCGTCCGCTCTTGCGGCCGAGCCGTCCGGCGAGCACCATCCGCTTGAGGAGCGGCGGCGGCGCGTACGCCGGCTCGCGGTACTCCTCGAACATGATGTTCGCGATGTAGTACGTCGTGTCGAGGCCGACGAAGTCGAGCAGCGTGAACGGCCCCATCGGGTAGCCGCACCCGAGCGTCATCCCCTTGTCGATGTCCTCGAGCGTGCCGAGGCCGCGCTCGTACGCGCGGATCGCGTCGAGCAAGTACGGCACGAGCAGACGGTTGACGATAAACCCGGGGCGATCGGGCGCGGTGATCGGCTCCTTGCCGAGCGATTTCGCGAACGCGACGACGGCGGCGTAGGTCGCGTCGCTCGTCGTCAGCGCGCGGATCACCTCGACGAGCTTCATGATCGGCACCGGGTTGAAGAAATGCAGTCCGGCGACGCGATCGGGGCGGTGCGTCGCGGCGGCGAGCTCGGTGATGCAGAGCGACGACGTGTTCGAGACGACAATGGTCTGCTCACCGAGGATCCGCTCGAGGGACGCGAACGTCTGCCGCTTCTGCTGCAGATCCTCGACGATCGCCTCGATGATGATGTCGCACGCCTTCAGCGGCTCGAACGTCGTCGTCCCCGTGAGGTTGGCGAGCGTCGCATCGCGCGAGTCCGCCGTCGTCTTGCCTTTCGCGACGCCGTCGTCGAGGAACGTCCTGATGCGGCCGATCCCCTTCTTCAGCAGGATGTCGTCCACTTCGCGGACGATCGTCTTGTGGCCGGCGGCGGCGCACACCTGCGCGATGCCCGCGCCCATCAACCCGCATCCCAACACGCCAACGGTTCGAATCGCCATATGCACCCTTGCGGGCGCAGCCTCGAAGGGCTGCGCGACCGATCGCGCCTACCGTACTGCGGCGGCCACGTAGTCGCCGGTTTCTTTCGTCCCGAGCGAGCCGCCGATCTCCTTCGTCCCCTGGCCGTTGACGACGGCGTGCTGCACCGCCGCTTCGATCGCCGCGGCCTCGTGCTTCCAGCCGGCGTAGTCGAGCATCAGCGCGGCCGACAGGATCGCGCCCATCGGGTTCGCGACGTTCTTCCCGGCGAGCGGCGGCGCCGATCCGTGGACCGGCTCGAACATCGACGTCCGCCCCGGATGCAGATTGCCGGACGCGGCGAGCCCGAGGCCGCCCTGCAGCGCCGCGCCGAGGTCGGTGATGATGTCGCCGAACAGGTTGTTGGTCACGATCACGTCGAACTGCGCCGGCGCCTGCACCATCAGGAGCGCGAGCGCGTCGATGTAGAGGTGCCGTGCCTCGATGCCCGCGTACTGCGCCGCGACCTCGCGGAAGACGCGCTGCCACAGCGCGTGCCCCTGCGTCATCGCGTTGCTCTTGTCGGCCATGCACACGCTGCGGCGGCCTGCCGCCTTCGCGAACTCGAACGCGTGACGGACGATCCGGTGGACGCCCTTGTAGGTGTTGAGCTCCTCCTGGATCGCGATCTCGTCGTCGGTGCCCGCCTTGAAGCGGCCGCCGACGCCGACGTACAGCCCCTCGGTGTTCTCGCGGAAGACGACGAAGTTGACGTCCGCCGGCGCGCGATCCTTCAGCGGGCACAGCCGCGCGTCGAGCAGCCTCACCGGGCGGTAATTGACGTAGAGATCGAGCTCGAACCGCGTGCCGAGCAGGATGTCGCGCGCGTGGCGGTTGTCGGGCACACGCGGATCGCCGAGCGCGCCGATGAAGATCGCGTCGAACTGCCGCAGCGTCGCGTAGCCGTCGGGCGGCATCGTGACGCCGGTGCGCAGGTAATGATCGGCGCTCCACGGCAGCGTCTCGAGCTCGATCGCGCGGCCGAAGACGTCCGCTGTCCGCCGAAGCACCTTCATCGCCTCGGCGGTCGTTTCGACGCCGATGCCGTCGCCAGGAATGACCGCTACGCGCATGTGATGAGATCGCGAGATCGATGACCGGCGCTCTCAGATCCTCTCGATCGCGAGCGCCATGCCCATGCCGCCGCTGACGCACAGCGTCGCGAGCCCGCGCGCCGCCCCGCGCCGCTCGAGCTCGTGCAGCAGCGTCACGACGATCCGGGCGCCGGTGCAGCCGATCGGGTGGCCGAGCGCGATCGCGCCGCCGTTGACGTTGAGGCGATCGGAAGAAATCTTCACGTCGCGCAACACGGCGAGCACCTGCGCGGCAAAGGCCTCGTTCAGCTCGACGAGATCGAAGTCGTCGACCTCGAGCCCCGTCCGCTCGCACAGCTTGCGGATCGCCGGCACCGGTCCGATGCCCATGATGCGCGGATCGATGCCGGCGCTCGCCCAGCCGAGAATCCGCGCGCGCGGCGAGAGCCCGCGCGTCCGCGCCGTCTCGCTCGACGCGAGCACGAGCGCCGCGCCGCCGTCGGTGATGCCCGACGAACTGCCGGCGGTGATGATGCCGGGCCGCCCGTCCACCTCGCCGAACACCGGCGGCAGCTTCCGGAGGCTCTCGATCGTCGTGTCGCGCGCGTGCTCGTCGCGATCGATCGTCGTCTGCTGGCCCTTGACCGTGGCCGCGACCGG
>Ga0209474_10003266_pt1 | contig 14308 bp, 10 predicted proteins | sample GraSoiAngelo_145_FD_185902 | JGI IMG/M metagenome (GOLD analysis project Ga0209474, IMG submission 185902) | Grasslands soil microbial communities from the Angelo Coastal Reserve, California, USA - 14_1009_05_20cm (SPAdes) (version 2) | ecosystem: Environmental > Terrestrial > Soil > Grasslands...
ACGCGGCGTTGCTGCGTCAGGCTTTCGCCCATTGCGCAAGATTCCCCACTGCTGCCTCCCGTAGGAGTCTGGACCGTGTCTCAGTTCCAGTGTGGCTGATCATCCTCTCAGACCAGCTACCCGTCGTAGCCTTGGTGGGCTTTTACCCCGCCAACTAGCTGATGGGCCGCGGACTCATCTCCCTGCGATAGCTTGCATGCAGAGGCCACCTTTTCCCTCAGCGTCCATGGACGCCGTGGGCTTATCTGGTATTAGCAAGCCTTTCGGCCAGTTATCCCAGTCAGGAAGGTAGATTATCCACGTGTTACGCACCCGTTCGCCGGTTTACTCGCCTTGCGGCTTTCTCCCTCGACTTGCATGTGTTAGGCACGCCGCCAGCGTTCGTTCTGAGCCAGGATCAAACTCTCCAATTGAATTCATCGGAGCGTCAGCTCCTGGGCTGACGTCACTACAAACTTCACTCAAAGCATTGCGGTATCCGCAATCTCTGCTTCGTGGACTTCTTATCCGGTTTTCAAAGACCGAGCGTCACTGCACTGCGGACGACCAACTGCCTCCCCCCGCCGTCTCTGGCGGGGCGCGCTTCCTACCGCTGTCCGCGGCTCGTGTCGAAGGGCTTCGCTTCCGCCCTCGTTCACGCCCCACTGCTACAGGGGGCGCGTCATGTAACACCCTGTTCCGGAGGTGTCAAGAACCTGCTGCGCGACCCCTCACCGTTCGCTGGAACCTTGGGATGCCGGAGAAGATTCCTCGCTTCGCCGCGGCTTGCGGCAGACGAGGTACACCTCCTTGCTGCCGCGCGCGACGCTCGCTTCCGGGCGCACCACTCTCACTTCGTGAAACGCGCTCCGCAGCGCGCGCAGGAACGATTCGAATTCGCCGCCCATGAAGAGCTTCACGACGAAGGCGCCCGAGGGCTTGAGCACCTCGAGCGCGAGCGAGAGCGCGCGCCCCGCGAGCTCGAGCGATCGGGCTTCGTCCGCGCTGCGCACCCCGGAGGTCTTCGGCGCAAGATCGCTGAGCACCGCATCGTAGGGAGCGTGCCCTTCTCTGCGCAGGCGCTCGACGAGCGCGGGAGCGAACGCATCCGCAACCCACGTGCGGGCGGGCGCCGGCAATGGCGGAATCGGTTCGAAATCGATTCCCAGGACGAAGCCCTTCGAGCCGACTTCGCGCGCGGCGATCTGGCACCAGCCTCCGGGCGCTGCCCCCAGATCGAGCACACGCCCTCCCGGCCGCAGCACGTGGAAGCGCTTTTGGATCTCCTCCAGCTTGAAGGCCGAGCGGGCGCGCAAGCCCTCCTTCTTGGCCTTCCGCCAGAAGCGATCTCGCGGGTCGTACGAGCGGGACATCGCGCATTCTCATAACCTGAAAACACAGAGGCTCCCGCGCCGGCCGGCGCGAGAGCCTCCTGGAACTACACGATCGCCGAAAACGGCTTACTTGGCCGGCGGAGTGGTGGTCGTCGAGGACGACTCGGTGGTGCTCTTCTTGGCCTTCTTGGACTTCTTGGCCTTCTTGGCCTTCTTCGCCGAAGAATCGGCCGGCTTGGTCTCGGACTTCGTGTCGGTGGAGGAGCTGGTGCTGGTCGTCTTCTCTTCAGCGACTGCGCTGAAGGCGACGAGAACGAACGCGGCGAGCGCGGCGGCGATCGTGCGGATCATCGTGTAACTCCTGGAGTTCTGTCCCCCGGGACGATCCCGGGAGCAGTTGGGGAGGCAGTAGAGCAAGGCCCATGCCGGCAAAATCGGGGCGAATTTCCCCACCCTCGACCAGGATCCCCCCGCGAATTCTCAGGAAAGCAGCCTGCAGGTCATGCCGCACTGCGGCGGGCGGATCTCCGCAATGGTGCAAAACGCCCCACTCCACTCACATCGACGCTGCTTGTAGGTCTGCGAGGCATGCGTTAAGGACGCGCCTCTCTGATTCGTGAGGAGATGCCGTGCTCAAGCCTCAGCCCGTCGAGCCCGTCCGGAAAAATCAGGACGCCGACCCAGTCGAAACCCGCGAGTGGGTCGACGCGATCGAAAGCGTCATCGAGACCGAGGGCGTCGACCGCGCCCGGTTCCTGCTCGAGAACCTGATCGGCCGCATGCGGCAGGCAGGGGCGGACGTCCCCTTCAGCGCCACCACCCCATACGTGAACACGATTCCGGTTGGAGCGCAGCCGCAGCGCCCTTCCGACTTCAAGGTCGAAGGCCGCCTATCGGCGATCACGCGCTGGAACGCGATGGCCCTGGTGGTGAGCGCGAACAAGGAGTCCACCGAGCTCGGCGGGCACGTCGCAAGCTATGCCTCGGCGGCCACGCTCTACGACATCGGCTTCAACCACTTCTGGCACGCGCCGGCCAATGGCCACGGCGGCGACCTCGTCTACATGCAGGGCCATTCCTCGCCGGGTTTCTACGCCAGGGCCTACCTCGAGGGCCGCATCGACGAAGAGCACATGCGCCATTTCCGCCAGGAGGTCGATGGACGGGGACTCTCCAGCTATCCGCATCCCTGGCTGATGCCGGACTTCTGGCAGTTCCCCACCGTCAGCATGGGTCTCGGGCCCATCATGGCGATCTATCAGGCCAAGTTCCTCCGCTACCTGGAGGACCGCGGTCTCGCGAAGACGGACGGGCGCAAGGTCTGGTGCTTCGTCGGCGACGGCGAGACCGACGAGCCCGAATCGCTCGGCTCCATCGCCATGGCGGGCCGCGAGAAGCTCGACAACCTGATCTTCGTCATCAATTGCAACCTGCAGCGGCTCGACGGCCCGGTGCGTGGCAACGGCAAGATCATCCAGGAGTTGGAGTCGAGCTTCCGCGGCGCCGGCTGGCACGTGATCAAGGTGATCTGGGGGTCGAATTGGGATCCCCTGCTCGCCCGCGACACCACCGGCAGGCTGCGCCAGGTGATGGAGGAATGCGTCGACGGCGATTACCAGGCGTTCAAAGCGAACGACGGCGCGTTCGTGCGCAAGGAGTTCTTCGGAAGATACCCGGAGACCGCCGCGATGGTGGCCGACTGGACCGACGAGCAGATCTGGGCGCTCACGCGGGGCGGCCACGATCCGATGAAGGTGTACACGGCGTACAAGGCGGCGGTCGAGCACAAGGCACAGCCGACCGTGATCCTGGCGAAGACGGTGAAAGGCTTCGGAATGGGCGAGGCGATGGAAGGCCAGAACATCGCCCACCAGGCGAAGAAGATGAAGGCGGAGCACATCCGCGTCTTCCGCGACCGCTTCCACGTGCCGGTCGCGGACGATCAGCTCGAGACGCTCCCGTTCTACCGGCCGCCGGAAGACAGCACCGAGATGAAGTGGCTGAAGGAGCGGTTGCAGGCACTGGGAGGCGGTCTGCCTCGGCGGCGGCGCAAGGCCGACCCGCTTACGGCACCGCCACTCTCTGCCTTCGAGGCGCAGCTCAAGGGCAGCGGCGAGCGCGAGCTTTCCACCACCATGGCCTTCGTCCGCATCCTCACAACCATGTTGCGCGACAAGAACATCGGCTCCCGCGTGGTACCCATCGTCGCCGACGAAGCCCGGACCTTCGGCATGGAGGGGATGTTCCGGCAGTACGGCATCCACTCGCACGTCGGCCAGCTCTACCGGCCGCAGGACGCCGATCAGCTCATGTTCTACAAGGAGGCGAAGAACGGCCAGATCCTGCAGGAGGGGATCACCGAGGCCGGCGCTTTCTGCTCGTGGATCGCGGCAGGCACCTCGTACAGCAGCAACGGGGTCCAGATGATTCCCGTCTTCCTCTATTACTCCATGTTCGGCTTCCAGCGCGTGGGCGACCTTGCCTGGGCCGCGGGGGACATCCGGACGCGCGGTTTCCTCATCGGCGGCACTTCGGGCCGGACCACGTTGAACGGCGAAGGGCTGCAGCACCAGGATGGACACAGCCAGGTGGTGGCCAGCACCATTCCGAACTGCATCGCGTACGATCCCACCTTCCAATATGAGCTGGCGGTCATCGCGCAGGACGGGTTGCGCCGCATGGTGCAGGCGCAGGAGGACGTCTACTACTACCTGACGGTGATGAATGAGAACTACGCGCACCCCGACATGCCGCAGGGGGCGGAGGCAGGCATCCTCAAGGGCATGTACCTCTTTCGCGAACGCCCGCGGGCGCAGGTCCAGCTGCTCGGATCGGGGTCAATCTTCCGCGAGGTCATCGCCGCGGCGGAGCTGCTCGAGAACGACTTCGGCATCGCCGCCGATCTCTTCAGCGTCACCAGCTTCTCCGAGCTTCGCCGGGACGGTCTCGCCGTCGATCGCTGGAACGCGATGCATCCTCAACAAACGCCGCGGACCTCTTACGTCGAGCAGTGCCTGAAAGGGCGCAAAGGGCCGGTGATCGCGGCGACGGACTACATCAAGCTCCACGCCGACTCCATCCGCGCATTCCTTCCCGCCCGCTATCGGGTGCTCGGAACCGACGGATTCGGCCGCAGCGACACCCGCGCAAAGCTGCGGCACTTCTTCGAGGTGAACCGGTACTGGATCGCCGTGCACGCGCTGCGGGCGCTGGCCGAAGAGGGCACCGTGCCTGCCGCCAAGGCGGCCGAGGCGATGAAGAAGTACGACCTCGACCCCGAGAAGCCGAATCCGGTGACGGTCTAGCGATGGACGTGCTCGTTCCCGACATCGGCGATTTCAAGGACGTGCCCGTCATCGAGATCCTGGTGAAGCCCGGCGACGAAGTCGCCGCCGAGGCGCCGCTGGTCACGCTCGAGTCCGACAAGGCGACCATGGACGTCCCGTCTCCGTCCGCGGGGGTGGTTCGCGAGATCGCGGTGAAGGTCGGCGACAAGGTCTCGCAGGGGACGCTGCTCGCGCGGCTCGACGCGAAAGAAAAGGAAACGCGATCCGCGGCGACCGCGCGGGAACCGGCGGCCCCGGAGCATCCGGTGGCGGCGTCGCGAGGCGGGGTTGCGCCGGTCGAGCAGGAGTCGCCGGAAAAGCCGTTCCGCGAGGCGCCGCCGAAAAGTGCGGGAGGCAAGGCCCCGCCCGTCGAGATCGAGGAGCCGGACTGGTCGGTCGACGAGCAGCCAACGCCGACGCCACGGAAGGAGTACGGGGGTCCGACCGCCACCGTGCCGCCGCCGCGCGCCGAGCCGTCCGTCGCTCCTCCCGCCATCGACGAGCAAGCATTCCAGAAAGCACACGCGGGTCCCGGCGTCCGAAAGCTCGCGCGCGAGCTGGGCGCCGACCTCGGACGCGTCACCGGCACGGGTCCCAAAGGGAGGATCCTTGCAGAGGACCTCTACAAGTTCGTGAAGTCGGTGATGAGCGGCGCCGCGATGCCAGCGGCGGCCGGTGCGGGTACCGGACTCGCCGTCGCGCCCTGGCCAAAGGTCGATTTCGCAAAGTTCGGCGCCGTCGAGAACCGGCCGCTGACGCGGATCCAGAAGATCGCCGGCCCGGGCTTGCACCGGAACTGGGTGACGATCCCGCACGTCACGAACTGCGAAGACGCCGACATCACCGACCTCGAGGCGTTCCGGGTGGCGCTGAACAAGGAGCAGGAGGTGAAAGTCACCCTCCTCGCTTTCCTGATGAAGGCTTGCGTCGCCGCGCTGCAGAAGTTCCCCAACTTCAACAGCTCGCTCGAAGGCGATCACCTGGTCGTCAAGAAGTACTGGAACATCGCCTTTGCCGCCGACACCCCGCAGGGGTTGGTCGTCCCGGTGGTGAAGGATGCGGACAAGAAAGGCGTCTTCGCCATCGCGAAGGAGACGTCGGAGCTGGCGGCGAAGGCACGCGACGGGAAGCTCGCGCCTGGCGACATGCAGGGCGCGACGTTCACCATCTCCTCGCTCGGTGGGATCGGAGGCACCTATTTCACGCCGATCATCAGCGCTCCGGAGGTCGCCATCCTCGGCGTTTGCCGCGCGCAGATGCGGCCGGTGTGGAACGGATCGGAGTTCAACCCCCGCCTGATCCTGCCGCTCTCGCTCTCCTGGGATCACCGGGTCGTGGACGGCGCGGGCGCGGCGCGGTTCAATACCTTCCTCGCCGGACTGCTGGGCGACGCCCGCAGGATGCTGCTCTGATGGAAGTCCGCGTTCCCGACATCGGCGATTTCAAGGACGTGCCGATCATCGCCGTGCTGGTGAAGGCCGGCGACCGGATCGAGCAGGAACAGCCCATCGTCACGCTCGAGTCGGACAAGGCGACGGTGGACGTTCCGGCGCCCGCGGCCGGGACCGTTGCGGACGTGCGCGTGAAGGTCGGCGACAAGGTATCGGAAGGATCGGTCCTGCTGATCCTGGAGACCGCCGGGAAGGCGGCCGAGCCGCAGAAGCCAAAGCCGGCCGCTCCCGAGCAGGGGCCCAAGGCGGCCCCTCCCGAGGAACCGGCACGGCGAGCGACGCGTGAAGAATCGCACGCCGCCGCGGCCCGCACGGAAGGCGGGCCATTCGACTGTGACGTCCTCGTGCTGGGATCGGGCCCCGGCGGATACGCCGCCGCCTTCCGGGCGGCCGACCTGGGTAAGCGCGTGGTGCTGATCGAGCGCTACAAGGCGCTGGGCGGCGTCTGCCTCAACGTCGGCTGCATCCCGTCGAAGGCGCTGCTCCACGTCGCCAGCCTGATGGACGGCGCGCGCGATCTCGCCGGGCATGGCGTTTCCTTCGGCGACGCCCGCATCGAAGTGGAGAAGCTGCGCGCCTGGAAAGACAAGGTGGTGGGTCGCCTCAGCGGCGGCGTGGCGATGATGGCGAAGGCGCGCAAGGTGGAGGTGGTCACGGGCGAGGGGAAGTTCACCGGACCGCATGAGCTGGCGGTCGGCGAGCGCCGCATTCGTTTCGACAAGGCGATCATCGCGGCGGGCTCGCAGGCGGCGAAGCTGCCCTTCCTTCCCGATGACCCGCGCATCGTCGATTCCACCGGCGCGCTGGAGCTGCCGGCGGTGCCGCAGCGGATGCTGGTGATCGGCGGCGGCATCATCGGGATGGAGATGGCGACCGTCTACTCGACGCTCGGCTCGCGCATCGACGTCGTCGAGATGCTCGAGGGATTGATGACCGGCGCAGACCGCGACCTCGTCCAGGTCTGGCAGAAGAAGAACGCGCCCCGCTTTGATCGCCTGATGCTGAAGACCAAGACCGTCGGCGCGGAGGCCGCGCGTGATGGCATCCACGTCCGCTTCGACGGCGGCGCGGAACCGGCCATCTACGATATGGTCCTGGTGTCCGTCGGCCGCACGCCCAACGGGAAGAGGATCGGCGCCGAGGCGGCCGGCGTCCAGGTGGATGACCGCGGCTACATCCCCACCGACAAGCAGATGCGGACGAATGTGCCGCATATCTTCGCCATCGGCGACATCGCCGGTCCGCCGATGCTGGCGCACAAGGCGACGCACGAAGGCCATGTGGCCGCGGAGGTCGCGGCCGGGCACAAGGCCTCCTTCGACGCGCGGCAGGTTCCGTCGGTCGCCTACACCGATCCGGAGATCGCCTGGGCCGGTGCCACCGAGGATGAGCTGAAGAAGAGCGGGACGGAGTACGGCAAATCGGTTTTTCCCTGGTCGGCGAGCGGGAGGGCCATCGCCAATGCCCGCGACGAAGGGTTCGTGAAGCTGCTCTTCGACAAGGCGAACGGGCGGGTGATCGGAGGCGGCATCGTGGGTCTGAACGCCGGCGACCTCATCTCCGAGATCTGTCTGGCCATCGAGATGGGCGCCGACGCGGAGGACATCGGGCGCACCATCCATCCGCATCCCACGCTCGGCGAGAGCATCGGACTTGCGGCAGAGGTGTTCACCGGAACGTGCACCGATCTTCCCCCACCGCGCCGGCGTTGATAGAACCCGCCTTTCGAGGCCGTCTGGCGGAACTGGCAGACGCAGTGGACTCAAAATCCACCGGGGTAAAACCCGTCCCGGTTCGATTCCGGGGACGGCCACTTCTGGAGCATCGGCGGTGATCAACCTCCTTCTCGCATTGGCGGCCGGCGTACTCGGGTTCCTGGTCTTCTACGTGACCGGCATCGCGCACGCGCTCGGGTCGATCTTCCCCGGAGCGGTGGCGGCGATCGGCACCTACATCCTTCTCGCCCGCCGGACCGGCAAGCAGCTGGAGGCGGTGATGGGAGTGGCGCAGAAGGAGATGATGGCGCGCAAGCCGGACCGCGCCGTCCAGGCGCTCCAGGACGCCTTCGCCCTCTCCCGCTGGCAGTTCGGCATTTCCTCCAGTCTGCACGCGAACATCGGCGTGCTGCTCTACGTGCAGAAGAAGTACGACGAGGCGGAGCCGCACCTGCGCAAGGGAGCGGCGACGATGATCAAGCTCTGGCTCGCCCAGGCCATGCTCGGCGCCATCCTGTTCCGGCGCAAGCAGTACCCCGAGATGGAGAAGGTGTTCGACGGCGCCATGCGGGGAAACAAGGGCGAGACCCTGCTCTACGCCGTCTACGCCTGGGTCGAAAACCAGCGGGGCGAGAAGAAGAAAGCCATCGAAATTCTTCAGAAGGGCGTGAAGGAGAATCCCTCGGACGAGAAGCTGAAAACGCTGCTCGGCCGCGCCCAGAACGACAAGCGGCTGAAGCTCGATGGCTGGGGCGAGCAGTGGTGGCAATTCTGGCTGGAAACGCCGCCGATGATGACCGGTCCGGCAGGCGGCGCCGTGTTCAGCGGGCGACAGCGATTTGGCCGCGGAGGGGGATTCAGGCGTTAGCGACGGATGCTTTGAGACGGCACAACGCCGCGGCAGGCAGGCGACTGTCCCCTGTCGTCCTACATCTTGGCGTTCCTACAGCCGAATCGCTACCTTCCCGGCGGGCTGTTGGGTGGCGTGCGCTCAGGGGAGACGGCGTGAACGTCCGGGTGGTGGGGGCTGGGGAGGCGGCGGAGACGCTGCGAGCGGCGCTGGCGCGTGTGGGGCTCGCCGAGCGCGCCGGAGAGCCGGCTGCCTTCGTCTGCACCGTGGACGATCTCTCCCGCGCCATCGCCATGCGCGAGCTCGCCCAGGTCACCGGTCCGATCGTCGTGCTCACCGACGACGCCGCATCCGCCATCGAGGCGGGCGCAGACGACGCCGGCGGGACCGCCGACGAAGTAGCGCGGCGGGTTTCCGCGCGCATCCGCGCGCCCAAAGTCTCACGGCTGGAAGAAACGCCGATGGCAGAGCCGCCGGCGGCCAGCGGCCGGCGGCAGAAGCCGTTGATCCTCGTGGTCGAGGACGATGAGGATGCGCGGATGGTGCTCACCGAGCTCCTCCGTCCCCGCTACGACGTGGACGCGGTCGGCGACGGCGAGACGGCGCTCAAACGCGCCGCGGAGCTGAATCCGGACCTGGTGCTCCTCGATCTGTTCTTGCCCGGCATGGATGGATTCGGCGCGCTCACCGGGCTGCGCCGCAACTCGAAGACGGCGGACACGCCGGTGATCTTCCTCTCCGCGCAAGGCGACGCCGAAACGAAGTCGCAGGGCCTCTCGCTCGGCGCCGCGGACTACCTGGCGAAACCCTTCAGCGAGCAGGAGCTGATGGCGCGCGTCGATCGCACCCTCAAGCTCACCGCGCAGAAGGAGCACTTCCGCGCGCTCGCCCAGACGGACGGCCTCACCGGCCTGCCCAACTTCCGGTCCTTCCACGCTCGCCTGGAGGAGGAGGTCTCACGGGCCCACCGCTACGGTCACCCCTTGGCGTGCGCGATGGTCGACCTCGACGGGCTGAAAGAGATCAACGACAAGCTCGGGCACGCGGCGGGAAACCGCGCCATCGTCGCCCTCGCCGACGCCGTTCGCGAGGAGCTGCGCGACACCGACTTCGCCGCCCGGTACGGAGGCGACGAGTTTGTCGTCCTGCTGCCGCAGACCAACGAGACGCAGGGAGCACAGTTTGCCGAGCGCCTGCGGCGTCGACTGGTCGAGGTCAGCCAGGATGCCGGGCTGCCGGTGCGCGGCTCCATCGGCGTTGCCGCGGTCAATGCGGGCGAGCTGGACTCTGCGGACGCGGCGGAAGACCTGCTTCGGCGCGCGGACGAAGCGCTGTATCGGGCGAAGCGCTCGGGGCGCGACCGGGTCGAGGTCGCGCAGGTGCCTCATTGAGACGTCTTACCCGATACCGGTGACCTTGATTTCCGGCGGCGCGCTGGTCTCGACGTCGTCGTCCGAATCGTCGTCGCGCCGCGGACCGCGTCCCGAGTACCGGTACAGCTTGTTGTAGAGCGTCTTCTCGCTGATGCCGAGCGCCTGCGCGGTCCGCGCCTTGTTGTTCTGCAAGCGCGTCAGCGTCGCGAGGATGTACTCCTTCTCGATCTCGCGCAGCGGCAACCCGTAGGGGAGCTTGAGATATGCGCTCTCGCCCCCGCCGGCAGCGAGCTCGCTGGGAAGATGCTCGGCCTCGATGACGCCGCTGCCGCAGAGGATCACCGCGCGCTCGAGCGTGTTGCGCAGCTCGCGGATGTTTCCCGGCCAGCCGTAGTCCGTCAGCCGCTTCATCGCCTGCGGGGAGACGCCGTGGAGCTTCTTGCCCGCCTCCCGCGCGAAGCGATCGATGAAGTGTTGCACGAGGACCGGGATGTCCTCGTGCCGCTCCTTCAGCGGCGCGAGGTTGATGTGGAAGACGTTCAGGCGGAAGTAGAGGTCCTCGCGGAAGCGGCCGCCCTTGATCTCGTCCTTGAGCTCGCGGTTCGTGGCGCTGATCACGCGCACGTCGACCGCGATCTCGCTCTTGCCGCCCAGACGGCGGAGCCGCTCCTCTTCGAGCACGCGGAGGAACTTCGCCTGCAGCTCGATGGGAATCTCGCCGACTTCGTCGAGGAAGAGCGTCCCGCCGTCGGCCAGCTCCCAGGCTCCGAGGCGCCTCTGCTCGGCGCCGGTGAAGGCTCCGCGCTCGTGACCGAACATCTCGCTCTCGATGAGCGTGGCGGGAATGGCCGAGCAGTTGATGGCGATGAACGGCTTGTCGCGGCGCGGGCTGAGCTGATGGATGGCGCGGGCCACCATCTCCTTGCCGGTGCCGCTCTGGCCGGTGATCACCACGCTGGCCTTGGAAGGAGCCACCTTCTCCACCAGCTCCATCGCGCGCCGCATCGGGGGCGAGTTGCCCACCAGCCCGACGCCGGAATCGACCTGGCCCAGGCGCCGGCGCAGGACCTGCATCTCGTGGAGGGTTTCCTTCTTCTCCAGCGCGCGCTGGAGGATGACCCTCAGGCGCGCCGGGTCGAGCGGCTTCTCCACGAAGTCGAAGACGCCTTCGCGGACGGCCTCGACCGCGGCGTCGATCGTCCCCTTCCCGGTGATGATCACGACCGGGGTGTCCGGTTGCTCCTCTCGCAACGCGCGGACGAGCGCCAGCCCGTCCAGCTTCGGCATCACCAGGTCGCTGATGATCACGTCCGGGTGGGTCTCGGCGGCGAGCTTCAGCGCACCGTGGCCATCGGCCGTCTGATCCACCTCGTAACCCCACCGCTGCAGAAGCTCCGCAAAAAGCTCTCGAGTGGACTCTTCGTCATCGACGATCAGGATGCGGGCCTTCGGCATGACGGGTGGTTACCTCGGGTGGAGAAAGGAGAGTGAGAGGCGGGCGCCCCCTGCCGCAGGGGTTTCGATCGAGAGCTCGCATGCTGCCTCGGGGGCGAGCCGGCGCGCGGCGTCGAGGTGCGGAAGCGCCTGCTCCCTGTTGCCGACACCGCCGTCGGCGCGCAACTCCAGGACCGCGACCGCCCCGCGCGGCTGGACGCTCGCCGCGACTCGCCCGCCGTCGCGAGCGTGCTCGATGCACACGACCAGCGCGTGGGCGATCAGATCACCGAGATACAAGCTCTCCGAGCTCACCATCAGCGTTGCGGGAGCGCTGTTGGTCAGCTGAACGGACGCGCGGCGGGCCTCGTAGGCGAAGAGAACGAAGGCGCGCTTCAGGGCGGCGCCAAGGTCCGGCGTCAGGTGCTGCGGCGCGGCGAAATCGCCGAAGGAGCGGAGCAGCGCATCGACACGGCCGATGCCGTCGCGCATGGCAGAGAGGTGCTTCTCGATGGGGGAGCCGCCCTTCAGCTCCGGGGACGCCAGCTTCTCGGACATCAGCTGCAGGTGGAGCACCATGTTGTGCAGCGGATTCTTGCCTTCGTGCGCGAGCCCGATGGCCACCTTCTCGAGCAGCCGGGCACGATCAGCGGCACGCCCCTGCACGTCCTCGCCCGCCGGTCTGGGAATCCTCTGAATTGGGTACCCCATATGACGCCTCGCCGCCGTCCGGCGCAGACTCGGCCGCGACATCGATCGGGCGCAACTGCCGTCCGCCGGAGTTTTTACTGCCCAACGCTGACGGCGCTACAGGGAGTTGAAAAAAATACGCCCGGCGCGCAGCGGCTAGTTTGCGTTGTAGGTCTCCGCCGTGGTCGTCGAAGAGGCGTCGGTCCCGCCCGAGGCGAGCTGTTCGAGCACCGTGCTCGTCAGCGGCGCGAGGCCGAAGTTCTTGCGCCGCTCCAACATGCTGGCGGTCGGGCGCTGACTTCCCAAGTCGGGATCGTACCGCTCGCAGGACGCGAGCGTCGACGTCCCGTCCGTGCCTCCGCAGAGCAGGATGTTGAAGTTCGAGAGGCCGATCGCCGCGTGGCTGCTTCGCGCCGCGCGGAGGTTGGCCGTGGCCGTAAAGGTAGCGGTGCCCGGTTTGAACAGAAACTGCGTCGCTGACGCAGTGCCGTTTCCACTGCCAGTGACCCCACCGGAGACAAACACCCACCCGGCGTTCACCCCGCCAACCAGCATTGCGGTGTGGCCGCGCTTGTCCTCGACGGTGCTGGTCGTCGACACCCTTCCGGTATTGCTGAACGAACCGCTTCCGCTCGGGTTGAACAACTCGGCGGTGTCGTTGCCCGTGACTCCGCCCACGATCAGGACGTTGCCCGTCCCCAGGAGGGTCCCGGTGAAATTGGACCTCGCCTGGGCCATTGAACTGCCGACGTTCGCCACCGTAGGCGTTGCGGCGGTACCAGCGTCGTAATTGATGGCGGTGGACAGGTCCGTTGTGCCGTTCGTTCCCCCAGCGATCAGCACGTGGCTCGAGTCGAGAAGCACGGCGATGTGCCGGGCCCGTGCAGCCGTCACCGTGCCGGTCGTGATGTCGGTCGTAGTCGAGAATGTATTCGTTGCGGGGTCGTAGAACTCAGCTGTCACCGTTGGGGTGGTCAGGTTGGCGGCCGTGTATCCGCCGGCAAGCAGGACCTTGCCGCCATTGTTCGGCGCGCCCGATGGAATCTTCACCGCCGTGTGGAAAGCCCGCGGGAAGTTCATGGTCAGGGTGCCCGGTGGTGGCGTGCAGCTACCGTTGGCGTCGCAGAGCACTGCCGTATTCAGCGGCGTACCGGCCGCCGTCGCGCCGCCCGCGATGAGCACCTTGCCGTTGTCCAATGCGGTCACCGTGACGCCTTGGCGCGCCTCGGCGGCGTTCTGGCTCAACAGGAACCACGACCCCGGAGCGATCGTCGCCGTCGCCGTCGCCGTCGCGGTCGCACCGGCGAGGTTGGTCACCGTGAGCGTGTAGACGGTGTCGAATTGGATGTCGTTGAAGGTCGTGCTGGTCGCGCCGGCCGCCGTTCCGTTGATGGTCGCGGTCCCGCCATGCGCGTCGTACGTGTGATTCAGGGTAACCGCATCGCCACGGGCGAAGAATGCGGTGCTCGTTCCCGAGACGGCAAAGACGAAGCTGTTCGTCATGATCGACGGCTGCGGTTCGACGGTGACCACGACGCGGCTGAAGACCGACGTCGATGCGGCATTCTGAACCGTCGCCGTGAACGTGCACGTGGAAGTAGACGTCACCGTCGGCGCGGTCGGGTTCGGGTTCGAGGACCCATTGCCGCTGGCCAGCGGGATGGTGAATCCGGCGATCGACCCTTGCGTGCAGGCGACAGTGACCGACGCATTCCCGGTCACTCCCGTCGTCTTGACGGACAGGGGAATGGCCTCCCCGGACGTCACGTGCACGGTCGAGGAACCGAACTCCGTGATCACCGGCGAAGCGACGACCGTGATCGTCACGCTGGCCGGCTGGCCGCCGCTCCCGGTGGACACCGAAACGCTGGTCGTCGGATTCGTCACGGTCAGCGTGTAGGTCGTGAGCGCAGTGGGCGCGACCACCACCGTCCCGCCGCTCGTGATGGGAATGTTTCCCGGCGTGATGACGCCGTTGCCGCCTACGAAAGTCGCCTGCAGCGCCGCGCTCGAACCCGAGGTGATGGTCGTGGAGGTGCCGAACGTCATGATGTTCGGAGGGACGCCGACGTGGACCACGAGTGGAATCGAAACGGAATCCGGCACCGTCGCAGCGTTGCTGATCACGACCGTATAGTCGAGCTCGGTCGTGGACG
>Ga0209474_10003269_pt1 | contig 14299 bp, 13 predicted proteins | sample GraSoiAngelo_145_FD_185902 | JGI IMG/M metagenome (GOLD analysis project Ga0209474, IMG submission 185902) | Grasslands soil microbial communities from the Angelo Coastal Reserve, California, USA - 14_1009_05_20cm (SPAdes) (version 2) | ecosystem: Environmental > Terrestrial > Soil > Grasslands...
CCAAGCACGAGCTCGCGCCGTCGCCGAGGGTCGCCAACTTCGCGCTCCGGAGCAAGCTCATGGGCCGAGCGCTGTACGAGGAGCTGGTCACACCGGCGGGCGGAGGCAAGGGGCGGCCGCTGCTCGTCTTCCTCCACGGCTACGGCGCGACCCCGAGCGACACGGTCAGCGCAGCGTTCACCACGGCTCTTCGCCGGCTCGGCGACCGTGCGCCAGTCGTATTCCTGCCGGAGTGCGACGTGGGCTGGTGGCACAACGACTCCGATGGGCCGTGGGGCTCGTACGTCCTGCGCGAGGCGATTCCGGCCGCGCTCCGTCGCTCCGGTGCCGACCCGCACCGCGTCGCGATCGGCGGCATCTCGATGGGCGGGTTCGGCTCGCTGGACCTCGGCCGGAAGCCGCACCGATTCTGCGCGGTTGGAGGCCACTCGCCCGCGGTCTTCTTCCGCGGCTCACCTGACGCCTCGTTCGCGTTCGACAACGCGGCCGACTTCAGGCGGCACGACCTGATCGGCATCGCGCGCCACCACTCGCCGTACGACGCGCCGGTCTGGATCGACGTCGGGAACCGGGACCACCTTCGCCCGGCGGCCACCAAGCTCGCGGACGAGCTTCAGGCGGACGGCGCGGACGTCACCTTCCACGTCTGGCCCGGCGAACACACGGGCCGGTACTGGGACGCCCACTTCGCGCAGTACCTGGGCTTCTACGCCAAGGCCTGCGCGGCCTAGGCTTCGAAGCGCCAAAACCGGTGTCAGACACCGGTTTTCGTCAAGGGGAAAGTGTGCCGGATGTGTGACGCTTCGTCCCCAGGCGGCTCGTTCTACCGAGCCTGAACCGGGCAGGCCTACGCTGGGGCCATGGACGCCGGGAGCTGCCGGCACGCGGTTCACGCGCTCGTTGTCAGCTGCGCGCTGGCCGCTGGCCTGAGCGGCTGCGGAACCGGTTCGCGAGCCGCGCCCGCAGCGCCGCATCGCCTTCGGACCGGAGTACCGAACGGTTTCGAGCCCGAGGCGATCGCGGCCCGCGGTGCCCGCGACTACTGGCTGCTCGGCTCGGTTCCGTGCCGCGCCAGGCGCTGCTACGCGATCGTTCGCACTGACAACGGCGGGCGCAGCTTCACGACAGCGGCCGCGCCGGCTTTGCCCGTGACGACCACTGACCCCAGCCTCCGCCTCGCCGACAGGCGGAACGCATTCGCGTACGTCTCGAGACCAGGCGGCCCCTTCTTCGCAACGCACGACGGCGGGACGACCTGGCGCCAGCTCGCGATCGGAGACGTGCTCGCGTTGACCACAACCGGCGGGTACGCGTATGCCACCACGGCCCGCTGTTCACTCGACCGCTGTACCGGATACCGGCTTCGCCGCTCGCCGGTCTCCGCCGACACATGGAGCGCGTCGACCCTCCCGTTCACGCCCGGCGGCCCGATCCTCGACCTCGCCGCGAAAGGCCGCGCGGTCTGGCTGCTCGGGACCGTAGCCGGAACCCGAGAGGAGCACGACGAGCTCGCGCGATCCGCTGACGGCGGCCTGACCTTCGACACCGCTCCGGGCCCATGCTACGCGGGGCTCGGCGGCCGGCTTCTCCCGGTCACAGGCGCCGTCTGGGCCGTCTGTCCTACCGGCAACCTCGGCTCCGCATACCGCTCGGTCGACGGCGGCGCGAGCTTCGCACGGCTCACGACTCCGCCGCTTGTGAACTCTGCCCGGCTTGCAGCCGCCTCGACGAACACTGCGGTCGTGTTCGGCAACGGCGCCGGGTCGCAGCTCCTTCGCACGACCGACGGCGGCGTCACCTGGCAGCCCGCGCGGACGCCGCATCCCCCAACCGTCGTCTCGTGGCTCGGTTTCGCCGACTCGCGCGTCGGCTACGCGCTCGTCCAGACCGGCTGGGACACGGCCGACCGGGTCGAGAGACAAGAGCTTTGGCGGACGACCGACGCCGGCGCGCGGTGGCGCGTGGTCCGCCTGCGCTAGTCCTCGAAGCGGCGGATCACGACGGTGGCGTTGTGGCCGCCGAAGCCGAACGAGTTCGAGACCCCGATCCGCACGTCGGCCTCGCGCGACTCGTTCGGGATGTAGTCGAGATCGCACTCCGGGTCGGGCTGCTCGTAGTTGATCGTCGGCGGCATCGCGCCGCGGTCGACGGCAAGGGTCGTGAAGATCGCCTCGACCGCGCCGGCAGCGCCGAGGCAGTGGCCGGTCGCGCCCTTGGTCGACGAGACCGGAGTCTTGCGCGCGTTCTCCTCGCCGAGCGCGATCTTCAGCACCCGCGTCTCGCTCGCGTCCCCCACCGGCGTCGAGGTGCCGTGCGCGTTGATGTAGTCGACGTCCTCGGGCTCGATCCCCGCGTCGCCGAAGGCCATGGTCATCGCGCGCGCCGGGTTCCGGCCGGTCGGGTCGGGCTCGGTGATGTGGCGCGCGTCCGAGGAGACGCCGTAGCCAAGCAGCTCCGCGTAGATCTTGGCGCCGCGGGCCCTAGCGTGCTCGAGCTCCTCCAGCACAAGAACCGCGCCCGCCTCCCCCATGACGAACCCGTCGCGCTCGGCGTCGAAGGGGCGGCTCGCCTTCTCCGGCGCGTCGTTGCGGCGCGACAACGCCCGCATCGCCGTGAACCCCGCGATCCCGACCTCCGTCACCGGCGCCTCGGTGCCGCCGCACAGCATCACGTCGGCGCGGCCGAGCCGGATCGCGTCCGCGCCTTCGCCGAGCGCCATGTTCGAGGCCGCGCACGCCGTGCATTGCGAGCTCAGCGGCCCCTGCGTGCCGAGCTGCATCGACACCCAGGCAGCGCCCATGTTCGGGATGATCTCCGGGATCGAGAATGGATTGACGCGGTCGGGCCCGCGCTCGAGTAGCTCGGCGTGGCAGTCCTGAAACGCCTTCAGACCGCCGATCCCGGTCGCGATCGCGGCGCCGATCCGGTCCGGCTCCTTGGCGATCTCGAGCCCGGCGTCCTGCTCGGCCATGCGCGCGGCCGCAACGATCAGGTGCGCGAAGCGGTCCATGCGCCGCGTCTGCTTCCGCTCGATGAAGTCGGTCGCGTCGAAGTCCTTCACCTCGCAGGCGAAGTGAACGTAGAAGTCGCTCGAGTCGAACTGCGTGATCGGGCCCGCGCCGGAGCGCCCTGCGATCAGGTTCTCCCAGCTCGACTCGACGTCGTTGCCGAGCGGGGTCACAGCGCCGAGGCCGGTGATGACGACCCTGCGTCTGCCGTTGAGTGAAGCCCCGTTGTTGTTCACATTCCCAGACCGCCGTCGACGAGCAGCACTTCGCCCGTGATGAACGAGGCCTCGTCGGAGCACAGAAAGCGTACCGCGCCGGCGATGTCCTCCGGCTCGCCGAGCCTGCCGAGCGGCGTGTTCGCGAGCATCGCGTCCTTCGCCTCCTCCGGGAGCACGTCGGTCAGCCGCGTGTTCACGTAGCCGGGCGCGACCACGTTGGCGCGCACGTTGCGACTGCCGAGCTCACGGGCCAGGGACTTCGTGAAGCCGACAATCCCCGCCTTCGACGCCCCGTAGTTCGTCTGTCCCCAGTTGCCGTGCAGGCCGACGATCGACGAGACGTTCACGATCGAGCCGGCTCGCTTCTTCATCATGCTGCGCGTCACTGCGCGGCAGGTGTAGAAGACCGACGAGAGGTTGGTCTCGATCACGTCGCGCCAGTCCTCGTCCGGCATCCGCGCGAGGAGGCCGTCGCGGGTGAGGCCCGCGTTGTTCACGAGGACGTCCAGGTCGCCCGCCTCCTCGACCAGGCGCTTCGCGTCCTCGGGCGCGGCGACGTCCGCCTGCACCGCGCGACCGCCGGCCTCCTTCGCGACGTCCTCGGCCTCCTCGGCGCCGGAGCGATAGCCGACAACAACGTTCGCGCCCGCCCGGCCGAGCTCGAGCGCAATCGCGCGGCCGATCCCACGCGACCCGCCGGTGACGAGCGCGGTCCTACCTTCGAGCGAGCAAAACGGGCTAGGCAGTGTCGAGGATCTCCCGCAGCTTCTCCAGCGAGGCGAGATCGCCCACCGGGATCGCCTTCACGCTCCTGTCGATCCTCTTCAGTAAACCGCTGAGCACGTTGCCGGGCCCGACCTCGACGAAAACCTTGACGCCCTGCCGCATCAGCTCGCGCGCGGCCTGGGTGAACTTGACCGGCGCGGTCAGCTGGTCGACCAGCAGCGCCGCCATGCGCTGCGCCGGCTCGATCTTCGCGGTCACCGTCGAGATGAAGGGCGCGATCGGCTCCGAGAAGCGCACGCGCTCGACGGCCGGGCGCAGCCGCTCGGCCGCGTGCTCGATCAGCGGACTGTGGAACGCGCCCGAGACGCGCAGCTTGACCGTGCGGCGTGCACCATGGAGCTGCGCCTCGGTGCAGCACTCGTCGACTGCCGGGTTCTCGCCGGAGACGACGATCTGGCCGGGGCAGTTGTAGTTCGCCGGCCAGACGCGCGAGATGCGGGCGCAGAGGTCCTCGACCACCTCGTCCTCCAGCCCGAGGATCGCCGCCATCGAGCCCGGGTTCTCCTGCGCGGCCGCGGCCATCGCCAGGCCCCGCTCGCGGACGAGCGCTATCGCCTCCTCGACTCCGAGGGCCTCGGCTGCCGCCAGGGCGGCGAATTCGCCGACCGAGTGGCCGACGACGAAGTCCGGCCGGTAGCCGTGGCCACGCAGGGCGGCCAGCACGGCGAGGCTCGTGGCGACCAGCGCCGGCTGCTGCACCTCGGTCTTGACGAGCTCCTCCTCGGGCGCCTCGAAGCAGAGCCGCACGAGATCGAGCCCGGAGGCCTCGCTCGCCCGCACGAAGACGTCCATCGCCTCGGGCACTGCCCGCGCGATCTCGCGGCCCATGCCCACCTCGAGCGAGCCCTGGCCCGGAAAGCAGAATGCGATCTTTTCGACGCTCATGCTCGTCCTCCGTCTGTCCATTCGATCAAACCAGAGCCCCACGTGAGCCCGGCACCCATACCCGTCATCAGCACAAGCTTGCCCGCTTGCAGGCGTCCGTCCGCCTTCGCGTCCGCGAGCGCGAGCGGAATCGAGCCTGAGGACGTGTTCCCGTAGCGGTCGACGTCGATCACGACCTTGTCCTCAGGGATCCCGAGCTTGTCGCGCGCGTACTCGATGATCCGCACGTTCGCCTGATGCGGGACGTAGATATCCACCTCGTCGATGGTGCGGCCGCATTCGGCCAGCACGGCCTCCGCCGAGGTGACCAACACGCGTGTCGCGAACTTGAAGACTTCACGCCCGTTCATCTGGACGAAGTGCTGCCTGTCTGCAACGGACTCGGCGGTCGCCGGGGTGCGCGAGCCGCCGGCGGGCAGGTAGAGCTGCGGGCCACCCGACCCGTCCGCGCCCAGCTCGAAGCCGAGGAAGCCGCCCTCGCCGACTCGTTCGAGCACCACCGCGCCGGCGCCGTCGCCGAAGAGAACCGCTGTGCCGCGGTCAGTCCAGTCGAGGATCTTCGACAGCACATCGCCGCCGACGACGAGCGCCCGCTGCGCCAGCCCCCCGGCGAGCATCCCGTATGCCTGCGCGACCGCGTACATGAACCCGGTGCAGCCGGCGGAGAGGTCGTAGGCAGCCGCCTCGTGAGCCCCGAGCAGGTCGGCGAGGATCGCGCCGGTCGACGGGAATGCCATATCCGGCGTCACCGTCGCGACGACGATCAGATCGATCTGCGAGCCCTCGACCCCGGCGGTCTCGAGCGCCTCCCGTGCGGCCGGCAGGCAGAGGTCGGAAAGAGCCTGCCCGGGCCCGGCGATCCGCCGCTCACGGATCCCGGTGCGCTCGCGGATCCACTCGTCGGAGGTGTCCATCATCGTCGAGAGCTCGTCGTTCGTCATCACGCGCTCGGGCACGTAGGCGCCGAGCCCCGTGATCGAGATCGCGTTGCGGTTCGCCGTGCCGATCATGTCTGCTCCACGGCGAAGGTCAAGGTTCCGCGGGCGGCGAGCTGGCCGTCGACCTTGGCCGTCGCCTTGCCCTTGCCGATCGGGCCGCGCACCGCCTCGAGCCGGCACTCGTAGACGAGCTCGTCGCCCGGTTCGACGATCCGCTTGAAGCGCACGTCGTCGATCCCGGCGAAGAGCGCGAGCCGTCCGCGGTTCTCGTCCTGCGAGAGCACCGCGACCGCGCCCGTCTGCGCCATGCCTTCGACGATCAGGACACCCGGCATCACCGGCCGCCCGGGGAAGTGTCCGGCCAGGTACCACTCGTCCGGACGCACCCTCTTGCGGGCGACGACGCGCTCGCCCGGCTCGAGCTCGAGCACCTCGTCGATCAAGAGGAACGGCTCGCGGTGCGGCAGGATCGCCTCGATCTCCTCACGGTTGAGAGTCACGCCGCGTGTTCGTCCGTGAGCCGTGCCCGCAGCCCGGCGCGGGCGCGGTGCGCATAGCACTTCGCGGTCCCGACCGGCATCCCGGAGCGCTCCGAGATCTCCGCGAAGGAAAAGCCCAGCGCGTCTTTCAGCACGACCACGCTCGCCTGCTCGTGGGAAAGGCCGGCCAGCTCGGCCGCGAGCTCCTGCCGCAGCTCTGAGAGATCCGCCTCGCGCGCCGGATCGCCGTCGCGCGCGGCGCGCTCGTCTCCCTCGAGCGGCTCGCAGTGGCGCACGCGCTGGCGACAGCCCACGTCGCGGCAGGTGTTGACGACCAGCCGGTGCAGCCACGTCGCGAACTGCGCCTCGCCGCGGTACTGGCGCAGCCGGATGCAGAGCTTGGCGAGCGCCTCCTGGGCGGCATCGCGGGCATCCTCCGGATCGGCGAGCACATGCGAGGCGAGCCGCTCCACGCGGGGGGCATGGCGCTCGCAGAGTGCGGCGAGCGCCTTAGCGTCGCCGTCCTGCGCACGTCTGACCAGAATCGGATCACTGAGCCTCTCGTAGACGAGCGGCCGCGCGGGCCGCGGGTCCTGCCGAATCTGACGGCCCTTCCGCTTGAGAGGTTGCACGGCCGCCTAGTCTAAGCACCGTGGATTCGCTCGCGCGCGAGGCGGTCGTCCCGCGCCTCCGAGGCCGCTTCGGCCGCGACTACCGCTATCTGGAGACGACTCCCTCGACGCAGCTGCTGCTGGGGCCGGAGGCCCCCGAGGGCGCAGTCGTGGCCGCCGGCGAGCAGACCGAGGGCCGTGGACGCCTCGGCCGGCGGTGGCTCGCGCCCCCGGGGACGAGCCTGCTCTTCTCCATCCAGCTCCGGCCGCCTGTCGCGGGAGAGCGCTTACCCGAGCTGACCGGGGTCGCAGCTCTCGCCTGCGCCGAGGCCATCGAGGGCGCGACCGGAGCGGCGCCGGAGCTGAAGTTCCCGAATGACCTGCTGCTGCGCGGGCTGAAGGTCGCCGGCGTTCTGGCCGAGGCGCGCGAAAGCCGGGTCGTGCTCGGAATCGGGATCAACGTCAACATTCCACAGGAGGAGCTGCCGCAGGAGGTGGACGTGCCCGCGACCTCGCTGCTCGTCGAAACCGGCCGGGAGCTCGATCGCGCCGAGCTGCTCGTCGAGCTGCTCGAGCGGCTGGAGCGGCGCTACGACGCCTGGGTCACCGCTTGAACCACGGACGGAAGAACGAAGCCAAGCGCAGTACCGGCCGGCCGAGCGTGCCGGTCGCGCTGCGCATAGCGGGAGCGACGATCGCCCACGAGTACCGCTGGTCGGTCGCAGCCGTGGTTGCGTCCCACGTCCAGTCGACCGCCGTGCCGGTTCCGCTTCCGCTCGCCAGCACGGTGCCGGCCTGGTCCTTCACGGTAACCGTCCAGGTCGCCTCGCTCGACAGCCTCGCTGTGAAGCGGACCGGCCCGCCGAGCCCGCCGGTGACCTTGGGCCCGTAGAGCTTCGGCAGCCCGGTCCCCGCGACCGCCTTCCTGATCGCCGGCAGGTCCGCGTAGAGGTTCGCCCCCGGGCAGCTCGTCGGGTAGACATCGCGGTGCCCGGAGATCGCGTTCAGCGTCACCGCCGTGCCGGCGGGGTAGCGCGGATTGCCCGTCGAGATGCGCACGACCTTGGAGAGCGGGTCGACGTGGGCAAGGTCGAGCCGCCACGCGACCAGCGAGACGAGTGCCGCCTTCGCGGCCGGCGTCACCTGGGCGGTGTCGTAGTTGCCGAGCATCGACACCCCGACGCTCCCCACGTTGAACCCCATTGCGTGCGCTCCGATCACCGCCCGCGTCACCCCGCCGTATCTGCCTTCGAAGATCTGGCCGTACTTGTCGATCAAAAAGTTGTAGCCGATGTCGTTCCAGCCTTCGGCCTCCACGTGATAGATCTCGATCGCCCGGACGATCGAGGCCGACTGGCTTGCGGTGTAGGAGTTCGACCCGGCCGTGTGATGGACGAACGCGACATGGACGTTGTCGGCATAGACCGGCTCCGCCCGCGTGATGATCGTCGGCGTCTCGGTCATCTGCGGGTGCAGCGCCGACAGCGGCGCGGAGAGGCCCGTGCTGCGAACGAAGTACCCGCGGACACGGCGGACGCGGCCGGTCGTTCGGTACTGGATCATGTTCGAGGCGCCGGTCCAGAATGGGCTGCCGAGCCGCCACGTGGCCATCCGGCGGGACTCGGCGGTGTTCCGGTCGGGGAGGGCGTCTTCCGGCTCTGCCGACCGCCACGCGCTCCAGCGATCCGTGAGCGAGCGCGTCCGAAAGAACACGGCGCCACTGCCACGCCAGTGCAGCCCGACGAGCTGGAAACGGGGCACGCGCGTAGCCGCAGTGTCCAGGCCGCGCGAGGCGAGCGAGAGCCCGGCTCCGGCGGCGGCGCCCGGAGCGGCGAGCGCGAAGACGGCTGCTGCGACGGCGACCTTCATCGGAGGTAGACCCTCTCCCGAGAGTGGCACAGGCATTCCGGGGCCGCAAGGCTGCCTGATAGCATCTTTACAACCGTGAAAGCGCCGATTCTGCGGGCATTTTTCAGCTCGCTAGCCGTGTTCCTGGCCGTTCCGGCGCTCGCGCTCGCGGGATCCTCGACCAAGCCAAAGGTCCTGGTCATCCACTTCGCGCTCGAGGTCAATCCGGTCACGTCGAGCTACCTCGACCACCAGCTCCACCGCGCCCAGGACGGCCACTACAACGCGGCGGTGATCGAGATCGACACCCCGGGCGGCCTCTCCGAGTCGATGCGGACGATCGTCAAGACCGAGGTCGGCCTCAAGATCCCCGTGGTCGTCTACGTCTCGCCGCAGGGCTCGCGGGCCGCCTCGGCCGGGGTCTGGATCACCGAGGCGGGAGACATCGCGGCGATGGCGCCGCAGACCAACATCGGCTCCTCGACGCCGATCGACTCGAGCGGCCAGAACCTCGGCTCCGACCTCCGGCGCAAGGTGATCAACGACGCGGTCGCCTCGCTGACCGCGCTCATGCGCTACCACGGCCGCAACGCCGCCTGGGCCGCGCAAGCCGTCCGCAAGGCAAGCAACCTCGACGACGTCCAGGCGAAGCAGATGAACGTCGTCGACGTCCTCGCGCCCACGCTGCCCGATCTGCTCAACAAGATCGACGGCCGCACGACCGTCGGCAAGAAGCTGACGCTACATACCGCCGGCGCCGAGCTCGTGCAGGTGCACCCCGGCTTCTTCACGCGGCTGCTGAACGCGTTGATCGACCCGAACCTGATCCCACTCCTGTTCCTGGCCGGTCTCGCGGGGATCGGCTTCGAGATCTTCCACCCGGGCGTGGTCCTGCCCGGCGCGCTCGGCGCGGTCTCACTGCTGCTCGCGCTGTTCGGCTTCGCCGTGCTCCCGATCAGCTGGGCGGGCCTGGCGCTGCTGATTCTCGGCGCCGCGTTACTCGTGATCGACGCGCACGTCGTCACGCACGGTGCGTTGACCGTGGCGGGGCTGATCAGCCTCGTGGTCGGCTCGCTACTGCTCTTCCACAACGCACCTGCGCCCTACGACAACGTGAACACGCCGCTGCTCGTGGCCTTCGCGATCGGGCTCGGAGCGATCTGGGCCGTCGCGATCGGAAAAGCGATGCAGGTGCGCCGGAGCCCGGTCTCCGTAGGGCCGCAGACGATTGTCGGCGAGGTCGGCGAGGCCCGCCGCGACGACCTGGTCTTCGTCCACGGCGAGCTCTGGCGCGCGCGGGCGACTGACGGCGAGCCGCTGCAGCCGGGCCAGCAGGTGCGTGTCTCGGGAGTCGACCCGGAGCTCGTCCTCGAAGTCGTGCACGTCGGCGCCGAGTAGGATCCCGGCATGACCGCTGCGGTCGTCATCGTCGTCGTCCTTCTCTTCCTGGTCGTCCTCTTCCTGATCTCGGCGATCAAGGTGGCGCGCGAGTACGAGCGCGGAATCGTCTTCCGCCTGGGCCGGCTGCTGCCGGAGCCGAAGGGCCCGGGCCTGTTCATCCTGATCCCGATAGTCGACCGGATGGTCAAGGTCGACCTGCGGACGATCACGCTGACCATCCCGCCGCAGGAGGTCATCACCAAGGACAACGTCCCGGTGAGGGTGAACGCGGTCGCCTATTTCCGGATCGTCGAGCCCAAGAACGCGATCGTCCAGGTGGAGAACTTCATGGTCGCGACCTCCCAGATCGCGCAGACGACCCTCCGCTCCGTCCTCGGTCAGCACCTGCTCGACGAGCTGCTCTCCGAGCGCGACAAGATCAACGCGATCCTGCAGGGGATCATCGACGAGTCGACGTCGCCCTGGGGGATCAAGGTATCGATCGTCGAGGTCAAGGACGTCGAGATCCCGTCGAGCATGCAGCGGGCGATGGCACGCCAGGCCGAGGCCGAGCGCGAGCGCCGCGCGAAGGTGATCAACGCCGAGGGCGAGTTCCAGGCGTCCGAGCGGCTGAAGGACGCGGCGCTCGTGATCGAGAAGCACCCGATCGCGCTCCAGCTCCGCTACCTGCAGACGCTGCTCGAGCTCGGCTCCTCGCAGTCGACGACGATCGTCTTCCCGGCACCGATCGAACTGATCAAACCGTTCCTCGACCGCGCCGGCTCCTGACCGACCTGCGGGTCGACCCGCTGTCGGGGCGCACCGTGGCAATCGCGCCGGGTCGCGCACGAAGGCCTGGCGCAGGGAAGCGGATTCTCGAGCCGCCGAGCCAGGAAGAGCTCGAGCGCTGTCCATTCTGTGAAGGGCGTGAGGCGGAGACGCCTCCCGAGGTTTTCTCCTATGGCCCTCCCGGGCGGCAACCCGACACACCGGGCTGGTCTCTTCGGGTGGTCCCGAACCTCTACCCGGCCCTCGAGCGACAGGAAGTGGTCATCCACACGCCGCGACACGCTCGGTCGCTCGTCGAGTTGAGCTCCACCGAGCTGTCGAATGTCGCAGGCGCCTGGACAAGCCGTGCCGAGGCCGCACACGCCGAGGGCTTCCAGTACCTGCAGGTGATCGTCAACGAGGGCGCCGACGCCGGCTCGAGCCTCTCGCACACCCACTCGCAGCTGGCCTGGTTTCGAGAGCAGCCGCCCGCGCCGGCCTCCGAACGTACGCGAGCAGGGAAGTGCGCTCTCTGTGAGCTACTGGGAGATACGTCGATGACTCGTGAGTTGGGGCTGGCCGAGGCGGATACCACGATCCTGGCCCTCTGTCATCCAGCCGGCCGCGCCCCATACGAGGTTCTGGTCGCGCCGTACGCGCACGAGCCCGAGCCGTGGGGCATGGCGCTCGAGATCGGGCTCGACCTGGCCGTCTCCTGCCTGCGCCCCCTGCACAGAATCGAGGGCCCTGTGCCTGTCAACCTCTGGCTGCACTGCGCCACATTCGGTGGCGACGGGCACTGGCATCTGGAGCTCGTCCCGCGGCTTACCGTCTTCGCAGGCCTCGAGCTCGGTGCCGGCGTCTACGTCAACACGCTGGCGCCCGAGCAGGCGGCCGAAGCGCTACGCGGCGGCTAGGCGACCGGTGTCTTCATCGCCCGGAAGGTCCGGGCGGCCTCGATCGCGGCGCCGAGGTTCAGGCCCTTGTCCTTGGCCTGCTTGATCAGCATCACGGTCTCGAGGGCTTCCATGTCGTAGATGCGCTGCTTCTTGCCCTTCGTCGGGATCTGGGCCTTGTTGGTCCAGTAGTCGAGCTGCATCTTCGAGATCCCCGCGATCTGGCACACCTGGCCGAGATAGAGCTCGATCTTGTCGAGGTGCTCAGACATGTCGATCGGCTCCAGGAAATCCGCCGCCTTGTCGTACATGGTGCCTCCTCACGGGGAAACGTTGACCTGTCTTGAAAGTTATACAGGTCTGATTCTGTTTTGGGAAGGGGTGGGGCGGATTCCTCGGTGAACCTACCGCTAAGTAGCGGTTTCTTCGACCGGTTCCAGGGTCGCGGCGTCGTCCTCCGTCTCGGCCTCGTCGCCCTCGGCGACGCGCGCGATGCTCGACACCTGCTCGTCGCCGCGCAGGCGCATGACGATCACGCCCTGGGTCGAGCGGCCGAGCCTCTTGATGTCCGAAACCGGCATCTTGATCATCGTGCCGCCGGTCGAGATCAGCATCAGCTGCTCGCCCTCGCGGACCGCGACCGCGCCGGCGAGCTGGCCGCGCGCTTCCGTCAGCTGCACGGTCTTGACGCCGAGCCCCCCGCGGCCCTTGACCGGATAGTCGGCGATGCGCGTGCGCTTGCCGAAGCCCTGATCGGTGACGACCAGCATGTCGACGTCCTCCTGCGCGATCGCGGCCGCGATCACCTCGTCGCCCTTGCGCAGGCCCATGCCCTTGACGCCGGAGGTGGCCCGCCCCATCGGCCGCGCCTGGTGTTCGGCGAAGCGGATCGCCTGGCCCTTGCGCGAGACGAGCATGATGTCGTCGTTGCCGGAGGAGTGGAGCACGTCGACGAGCGAGTCGTCGTCCCGGAGCTTGATCGCGATGATCCCGTCCGACTTCAGCGGCGTGTTGTATTCCTCGAACTTCGTCTTCTTGACCATGCCCTTCCTCGTCGCCAGCACGAGGTACTCGGCCTCCTTGAAGTCGCGCGTCGCGATCACCGCGCGCACCTGCTCGTCCTGGGCGAACGGCAGCAGGTTGACGATCGCGCGGCCCTTCGACTGGCGCGTTCCGAGCGGCAGCTCGTGCACCTTCAGCCGGTAGACCTTGCCGACCGTCGTGAAGAAGAGCAAGTAGTCGTGCGTGGAGGCGACGAAGAGGTGCTCGATGTAGTCGTCCTCCTTCAGGTCCATGCCCATGACGCCGATCCCGCCGCGGCGCTGCTCGCGGTAGGCGCTGACCGGTAGCCGCTTCACGTACCCCGAGCGCGTGATCGCGATGACCATGTCCTCCTCCGCGATCAGGTCCTCGAGCTCGAGGTCGTCCTCGCCGGCGACGATCTCGGTGCGGCGCGGGTCGTCCTTCGCGTACGCGTTGACCAACTCGGTCAGCTCCTCCTTGATCACGCCGTCGACCCGGGCCGGGTCGCCGAGGATCGCGCGCAGCTCCGTGATCCGCTCCTGCAGGTCGGCGAACTCGTCCTCGATCTCCTTGCGCGCCAGGCCAGTCAGCCGCGAGAGCCGGAGGTCGAGAATCGCCTGCGCCTGGACCTCGGACAGCTCGAACTGCTCCATCAGGCCGGTGCGCGCGTCGTCGGTGTCGGCGGCGGCACGGATCAGCGCAATCACGGCGTCGAGGTTGTCGAGCGCCTTGAGATAGCCCTCGAGGATGTGTGCGCGCCGCTCGGCCTGCCGCAGCTCGTACTTCGACCGGCGGGTGACGATCTCGCGCTGGTAGTCGAGGTAGTACCGAACGAGCTCGAGCAGCGACAGCGTCTTCGGCACGCCGTCGACGAGCGCGACCGCGTTGTAGCCGAACGTCGTCTGTAGCGGCGTCAGCTTGAATAGCTTGTTCAGGGCGACCTGGGGCACGGCGTCGCGCTTCAGCTCGACGTAGATGCGCATGCCCTCCTTGTCGGAGTGGTCCTGCAGCGCGTCGTCGCTGAGCGGCACCTCGTTCAGCGTTCCCGCCTTGACCAGGTCGGCGATCTTCTCGATCACGCCACCCTCGCCGGCCTTGCGGATCCCGTACGGGAGCTCGGTGATGATGATCGCGCTCTTGCCGCCGCGCAGCTGCTCGATGTGCGCTCGCCCGCGAACCGTGATCCGGCCGCGGCCGGTGCGGTAGGCGTCGCGGATCCCGGAGAAGCCGACGATCGATCCGCCGGTGGGAAAGTCGGGCCCTTTGACGTGCTTCATCAGCTTCTCGACGTTGATCTCCGGCTCTTCGATCATCGCCGTGATCCCTTTGACCACCTCGCCGAGGTTGTGCGGGGCCATGTTCGTGGCCATCCCGACGGCGATCCCGGCCGAGCCGTTCACCAGCAGGTTCGGAAAACGCGACGGCAGCACCACGGGCTCGCGGCGCGACTCGTCGTAGT
>Ga0209474_10003271_pt1 | contig 14296 bp, 10 predicted proteins | sample GraSoiAngelo_145_FD_185902 | JGI IMG/M metagenome (GOLD analysis project Ga0209474, IMG submission 185902) | Grasslands soil microbial communities from the Angelo Coastal Reserve, California, USA - 14_1009_05_20cm (SPAdes) (version 2) | ecosystem: Environmental > Terrestrial > Soil > Grasslands...
AATCGTTCCTCCTCCATCCGGACCCGCATTACACCGAGACGATGGTGCCGCCGTCCTTCGTGACCGAAACAATGCGCGCGCTCGATTTGCTGCGCAGTTTTCTGACGCGGCAACAAGGCATGGCCATCGTGGTGGATGAATTTGGCGGCACTGAAGGCATCGTCACCATCTCCGATATTATCGAAGACATTCTCAGCGACGCCGCTCCCCTCGGTGACACCGACCTCGACATCGAACCACTGGCGGAAGGTCGCTATCTCGTGAATGGCAAAGCGCGCCTCGATGATTTGAGCGAGCGACTGGGATTCGATTTCGATGCTTCCGGCATCAACACCATCGGTGGCTACGTCTTTAACCAACTCGGCCGTGTTCCCGAAGTCGGCACGGAATTGGAAACGCCGCGCCTGAAAATCACCGTCCGCCGCGTCAATCGCCGGCGAATCGAGGAATTGCTTCTCGAGAAAACGGTTTGCGCGGAATGTGGTCGCGCTTTGTTGGATCATTTCATTTCTCTTCGCCGGAATCGAAGCGGGCCTTCTCGCGCTTGATCCGGTCCGGCTGCGGCATCGCGCCAACAGCGGTGATCACGGCGCGCGGCGACTGCAAGAAATGCTCAAGGAGTCCGACCAATTGCTCGTCACCGTCCTGCTCGTGACGAATGCCGCGGACATCACTGCCCTCATTATTCTGACCCACGAACTCGTCCTGCGTTTGGGTTGGATCGGCTACCCGATTGCCGTTGCCATCGCGCTGCCGGTTTATCTTTTCCTCCTCGGCGTTCTGCCGAAATCATTGTTCCGCCGCTTTCCATTGCGCGCGGTCGCGCGGCTTTCCGGTTTGCTCGAGCTGACCACAAAGTTGTTGTGGCCATTGCACGCCATCGGCGCATTCATCGAACGCACCGTTTTTGCACGCGCTAAAAATCCGCCACGTCTCTTCGCCGGACGTGAAGAGTTAAAAATGATCGCCGTCCAAAGCGAAGAAAGCGGCGCGCTCAGCTCCACCGAACGGGCGATGATTCATAACGTCGTCGACTTCACCTCCGTCAAAGTACGCGATGTCATGGTCCCCTTTGAAAAAACCTTGTCGTTTAATCCGGATGACTCTCCAAAAGAAGTTTTGGAAACGAGCGGGAAATCCGGAATCGATCGATTCCCCATTTTTGCCGACAACGCTGAGCCCCTCGGTCTAATTAACGTTTACGATATTCTTTTCGACACCGAACTATCGCGTCCGCTTCGCCACTACATGCGCCGAATCATTACCGCTTCGGAAAACGAGTCCGCTTATCGGGTAGTTCGCCGTCTCCGCGCCGCGCGCATCGGCCTGGCTGCGGTTGTCGATAGTCGCCAAAAATCCACCGGCATTGTCGCGTTAGAAGATCTCGTCCGCCAGCTCGTGCAAGGCTGAGCGATTTATCTGTAGTGCCGGGCGTGTCACCCACATTTCCGGAGGGACGCGCGAACGCGCGTCCCTCCGTCAGACGCGCCTGGGAACGAAACGAACCATCCTATCCTCGAAATCCGCGGTTCCACCGTCATTCCTTCTCTTCCAAAAACTGCGCGGCCGCGATGAGTGCGACGTGGGTGAAGGCTTGCGGGAAATTTCCAAGCAATCGTTTTTCGCGCGGATCGTATTCCTCCGACAACAAACCGAGATCGTTCTGTAACGCCAGCAGGCGCTCGAAAAATTCGTGCGCTTCTTCTTTGCGTCCTAGCCAATTCAGACAAATGGCGAACCAGAAGGAGCACGGCAAAAACACGCCTTCGTCTCCGGGCAAACCATCCACGTTTTCCTCCTGCGGCCGATAACGCAGAACGAAACCTTGCACCAGCAGATCCCGCTCGATCGCAGCGATGGTATTGCGTACACGTTCGTCTTCGATCGGCAGGAACCCGATCATCGGCATCATCAGCAAACTGGCGTCGAGCGCGTCGCTTTCGTAGTACTGGGTAAACGCTTTCACTTTCGGGTTGTAGCCGCGCTCGCAGACTTCGCGATGGATTTGATCGCGGATTTTTTTCCAGCGCTCTAGCTCGCCGTCCGCGGGCAGCCCAGCCTCTTCGATCAATTGCACGCCACGATGAAACGCCAGCCACGCCATCATTTTCGAGTGCGTGAAATGTTTGCGTCCGCCGCGCACTTCCCATATTCCTTCGTCCGGCTCCTGCCAATGCGATTCGAGAAATTTCAGCAGCGCTTTTTGTAACGCCCAATCCGTCTCTTCGATTTTGATGCCGGCCCGTTGCGCGTGATAAAGCGAACTCATCACTTCACCATAAACGTCGAGCTGAAATTGATTCGAGGCGGCATTGCCGACTCGGACCGGCCTGGAATTTTCATAGCCGGCCAGCCATTCGATTTCAAATTCCGGCAAACGCCGTTCGCCGTGCATGCCGTAGAGAATCTGCATCTGCGCCGGGCTACCCGCGATCGCGCGCAAGAGCCAGCCTCGCCACGAACGCCCTTCTTCTACAAAACCTGCGCGGGTCAGCGCGAAAAGGGTGAACGTCGCATCGCGCAGCCAGCAGTAGCGATAATCCCAATTGCGCACGCCGCCGATTTTTTCCGGCAACGAAGTTGTCGCTGCCGCCACGATTCCCCCAGTGGGCGCGTAGGTCAGACCTTTGAGGATGATGAGCGAGCGCACCACAGCGTCCTTCCATTTCCCTTTGTGTTCGCAGTATCCGGCCCAGTCCTTCCAATATTTTTCGGTGTCGCGCAGGGCATGCTCGGGATGGATGGCGCGCGGAGGTTTCTGATGCGACTGATACCAAGTTAAAACAAACGGCGCTCTCTCGCCTTGCGCGATTTCAAATTCCGCCACCGTTGTTAAATCTTCCCCGCGTGTTTCAATCGGCGTGCGTAGGACCAGCGCGTTCGGGCCCGCGATTGCTTCCAATCCGTCGCCGCATTTCCGCACCCACGGCACCACGTCGCCGTAATCGAAGCGAATGATCAGTTCCATGCGCAGTGCAACTTTTCCGCGCACACCCTCGACAATGCGCACGATGTCTGGATTAGCTCCACGTGGCGGCATGAAATCGATCAACCGCACCGTGCCTTCCTTAGTCTCGAATGTGGTTTCGAGAATTAAGGTGTGACCCCGATATTTTCGTGTCACTTCTGGCGATTCATCAACCGGCCCGATCAACCAGCGGCCATTTTTAGGTTCGCCTAGCAACGCCGCAAAACACGAGCCGGAATCAAATCGGGGAAAACAGAGCCAATCAACCGACCCGTTACGGCCGACCAGTGCCGCCGTCTGTGTATCGCTAAGGAATCCGTAGTCTTCGATTTTCACTTGAAATTGCTTCAAATTGTAGAGCGTTTCTGTGAAACGCCGCTTCCTTTTAATGGCCTCTATGTAGCCGTGGCTCTATGAGCCGCGTAACGAAGATACGCAAGCGCACGAGCTAACCTGCCTCACAGAGGCGCGGCTACAGATTCGACCAGCTGTTCAATCCCATCGGTTGTTAATCGAAACACTCGCCAATCATCCAACGAAACCGCCCCTAGCTTCTTGTAAAACTCAATCGCCGGCTCGTTCCAAGTCAGGACTGCCCATTCCATCCGCCCGCAACGGTGGTCGCGGGCGATCTTTGCCAGATGGACCAGCAAAGCGCGACCATAACCGCGACCACGCATTCCCGGTTTCACAAACAAATCTTCCAAATAAAGCCCAGGTCGGCCGAGCCAGGTGGAGAAGTTAAAGAAATAAACCGCGAACCCAACGGGTTCGGTATTTTCAAATGCAATCACCACCTTCGCCGCCGACTCCGCGCCAAAAAGCACTTCATGCAAACCTTCCTCCGTGGCGACAACGTCATTGGGCGCGCGCTCGTAGGTCGCCAGATCACGGATCAATTGTAGAATGATTGGGATGTCAGCGATGGTGGCATCGCGAATTTCAAAATTTCTTTTGTTCATTTCTTTAAATCAGAGCGAGAGCGTCTATCGGCTAGAACTGCGGAAGATGTCCAACCTTTTAAGATAGCTGATGTAGCTGCCGCCGTCACTGGCGGCAGTTTCCGCGTAGCGGTCCCGAACGCTTTCGGGGCAGCTACAACATTGCTCGTGCTTCTACGCATAATCGCGTCCTCACGCCAAAAAATTGTAGGGCGTTTCCGTGAAGCCCCAAAGCATTCGGGGGCGACCTAATGAGGCACGCCATCGAAAACTTGCGCTCGTTCGCGTCTTGACAAAGCGAGCAAGCGAAGTCAATCGAGTACGGTGCCCTTGAATCGAAATCCGTTTTGCCTCAGCACGGGGCTGCTGCTGGCTGTCATCACGTCGTTCACGGGCATGATTGCGATGTCGGCGCGCGCCCAAGAACTGCCGTCCCTCATCAACGTCGTTGATTATTCCAAATTGCTCCCACTTCTGCCCGATGCTCCCGCGGGTTGGACAGCCGATAAACCGGAAGGCTCAACTACAGACGTTGGTGGATTTAAATTGACCAACGTGCATCGCGATTATCGCAAAGGAGAAACCGATAAGGCGCCGACGACCGCGATCAGCATTCTCGATTCCGCGGCTAACCCTGATTATGTGGAAGCAACGACGGCGGCGTGGAATTTCACCACCACCTCGACCGACGGCTATTCCAAAGCCGTTACGGTCGATGGCAATCCCGGGTTCGAGACTTTCGAGAACGAAGGGAAACACGGCACCCTCTGGATCATGGTGGCGAAGCGCTATTTTCTGCAAATCGAAACCCAAGGGCAGGACCCGGCAGCACTTCAGGAATGGGCCAAGCGCGTTGACGCAAAAAAGCTCGCAACGATTAAGTGACATGCCGGAGGCATGTCATCCTGAGCGAAACGAAGGATCTCTCAAATCACGAGGCGCTCTGCTTTCAATTCAGCACTCAGCATTTACCTCTTCCTTCCCAGGCCTCACCAATCACCTCTCCAGCCCCTCTCCCGCCATTGGCACGAAACGAACCGGTAGGACAGCGCTCTGCTCTAATCGCCCATCCTTCTTTTCCAGAAGATAAAGTTCCTGCGCGAACTTCGCTCCGACCGGAATGATCATGCGCCCGCCTTCTTTCAGTTGATCGATCAATGCCGACGGCACACGCTCGGGCGCGCAAGTTACAATGACGGCATCGAACGGCGCCTGCTCGGGCCAGCCTTTGTAACCGTCGCCGGCTTTCACGTGCACGTTCTTGTAACCGAGACGCTGTAATGTCGCTTCGGCATTTTTTGCCAGCGGCTCGATAATTTCGATCGAATAAACCTCGGCCACTAGCTCCGCCAGAATTGCGGCTTGATAACCAGAACCCGTCCCGATCTCCAGGACGTGATCAGTCGGTTTCGGCCGCAACTTTTCAGTCATGAATGCCACGATGAACGGCTGCGAAATGGTCTGATCATAACCGATCGGCAGCGGGCGATCCGTGTAACTTTCCGCCCGAAATTCTGCCGGCACGAATTCCTCCCGCGGCACTTTGCGCATCGCCGCCAGCACCCGCTCCTCCACCACACCGCGCATGATGATCTGCTCCTTCACCATACGCTCACGCTGCGCCGGGAAATCAGCAACCTGAGTCTGCGCCGGGTGACAGCTTGCGCAGATTAGCACTGCCGCAATCAAGGAGAGTCGCATGATCAATAATAATACGCAGCGTGATCGGGAAAAGACGCTGCTTCTCATGCAGCGTTCACTTCTGTTTCCGGGTAGCGCGCGCGTCTCGCGTGCAAACGCCAGTCCGGCTTGGACTTTCGGCGTCTCGCCCAAACAATCTCTCCGCAAAAAGTGCACGCTGACGAGACGTCATCGCCAACATGCGAGACACGTGCGCTACCTGAACACTGCAGCGACGTCTGCCGACGGCAATTTGTTTTCGACAAGCTGTCGAAAATCACAGGCAAGCTGCCTGCACTCCCAAATCGCAAGCGTCCCGCCAAACAGAGAACCATGCGAAATTCTCCGTGTCCTTCGTGTCCTTCATGGTTAATTTCACCGCCCAATAGATGGAAGAAGAACGCAAAACTCCTGAGATGCGCGCGCAGATGACCGAGATCGAACGTCTGCGTCATTCGACGGCGCATGTGCTGGCGACGGCGATTTTGAAGATTTGGCCGGAGGCGCAGTTCGCGGCCGGACCGCCAGTCGATAATGGTTTTTATTACGATGTTGATCTACCGCACCGCATCTCGCCGGAGGATTTCGAGAAGATCGAGGCCGAGATGAAGAAAGAGATCAAAGCGAACCATTCGTTCGAACGGATGGAAGTTTCGCGCGACGAAGCGCTCGAGCTTGGTAAGAAAGGACGGCTCGCGGCGCTGACCGATCGCGGCCAGCCGAGCAAGTTTAAGCTCGATATCATCGAAAACATTCCCGCTGACGAAAAAATCTCGCTCTATCGCAACGGCGACTTCATCGATCTCTGCGCCGGCCCGCACGTGATGCGCACCGGAAACATCGGCGCGTTCAAGCTCACCAGCGTCGCCAGCGCTTACTATAAAGGCGACGAGAAGAAACCACAGCTCCAGCGCATTTACGGCACCGCCTTCAAGACAAAGAAGGAACTCGATGACTACTTCGCCATGCTTGAGGAAGCGAAGAAACGCGATCATCGCAAGCTGGGGCGCGAGCTAGAGATTTTCGTTTTGGACGATGACGTCGGTCCTGGCTTGCCGATGTGGTTACCACGCGGCGCCGCCATCATCGAAGAACTCGAGAAGCTCGCAAAAGAAACTGAGTTCGCCGCCGGTTATCAACGCGTCCGCACTCCGCACATTGCCCGCGAAACGCTTTACAAAAAGAGCGGTCACCTTCCCTACTACGCCGAGTCGATGTTTCCGCCCATGGCGCTGGAAGATAGGCTTCCTAGCCTGTCTCGGCCGACAGGCTTCCAGCCTGTCGAAGAAAGCGATCGGCAAGATGCCGATCGGCCGAGTCAGGCTGGAAGCCCAACTTCCGATCGCTATTACCTTAAGGCGATGAACTGCCCGCATCATCACAAGTTGTTTGCGGCGGTGCCACGCAGCTATCGCGATCTGCCGCTGCGGCTGGCTGAGTACGGGACCTGTTATCGCTACGAACAGAGCGGCGAGCTGTTTGGATTGATGCGCGTGCGCTCGATGCAGATGAACGACGCGCATCTTTACATGACGCCGGAGCAGTTCGAAGCCGAGTTCAATGCCGTCAACGAGATGTATCTGAACTATTTCAAGCTCTTCGGGATCGAGAAATATCTGATGCGTTTCTCGACGCATGATCCGTCCAAGCTCGGACAAAAATTTGTCGATGAACCGGAGCTTTGGAAACAAACTGAGGCGATGACGCGCAACGTGCTGAAGAATTCCGGAATCAACTTTGTCGAAGTCCCGAATGAAGCGGCCTTTTACGGGCCGAAGATCGATGTCCAGGCCTGGAGCGCGATTGGACGCGAGTTTTCCATTGCGACCAACCAGGTCGATTTCGCGCAACCGCGGCGATTCGATCTTCGCTACAAAGATCGTGACAACGTCGATAAGGTTCCCCTCTGCATTCATCGCGCCCCGCTCGGCACGCACGAGCGATTCGTCGGGTTCTTGATCGAGCATTACGCCGGCAACTTCCCTCTATGGTTATCACCCGAGCAGGTGCGCATCTTAACTATCGGGGATGAACCTCAGCTACTCGACTACTCGGGCGCTATCCTGGATGAGCTGCGCGGTCATCAACTCCGCGCGGAGATCGATGCGTCGACCGATAAGATCAACGGCAAAATTCAGCGCGCCGAGCAAATGAAGGTCCACACCATGTTCGTCATCGGAAAGCGCGACATGGAAGCCGGCGTCATTAGCGTCCGCGTCCACGGCAGAGGCAACCTTGGAGCCAAGTCGCGAGGCGAAGCTATCGCCGATATTCTATCGTCGATCAAAGAACGGCGGTCCTAGGAACACGAAAGGGAAATCCCTGAGAGCCAATTCACCTGAAAAGAATGATGCAGTCACTCTTGAGCCTTAAGAAACACTTTGGGTACGACGCATTCCGGCCCTTGCAGCAGGAAATTATCAACGATGCGTTGAGTGGCCGCGATGTCTTTGCGTTGTTGCCGACCGGCGGCGGGAAGTCGCTTTGTTTTCAGCTGCCGGCACTGTTGCGCGAAGGGGTGACGATCGTGGTGTCGCCGTTAATCGCGCTGATGAAGGATCAAGTCGATGCCCTGCGGACGAGCGGAATCGCGGCGACGTTCTTGAATTCGACGCTCGCCGGCCATGAAGCACGCGAACGATTGCGCGGCCTCGATCGCAACCAATTTTGTTTGCTCTACGTCGCGCCGGAGCGGTTGATGATGGAGAATTTTCTGGAGCGTGCCCTCAACTGGAACATTGCCCAGATCGCGATCGATGAAGCCCATTGTATCAGTGAATGGGGCCACGATTTCCGCCCGGAATATCGCGAACTAAAAAAATTACGGGACGTTTTCCCCGATCTCCCAATCATGGCGCTGACCGCGACTGCCACCGAACGAGTGCGCGGCGACATTATCAAACAATTGAAACTTCGCGATCCGCGTTGTTATGTCGCGAGCTTTAATCGACCGAACCTGACCTATCGGGTAGTGGCGAAGTCGTCGGCCTACCAGCAGGTGCTCGATTTCATCCGCGGCCACCCGAATGAGAGCGGTATTGTTTATTGCGCCAGTCGAAAATCGACTGACGCCCTGGCGGAAAAGCTAACGAAAGATGGGATCAAGGCACTCCCTTATCACGCCGGGATGGAACCTCGGGAACGGACGCGCAACCAGGAAGCATTCTTGCGCGATGATGCGCGCGTCATTACCGCGACGATCGCGTTCGGCATGGGTATCAACAAACCGAACGTGCGCTTTATCATTCACTATGACCTGCCGAAGAACATCGAAGGATATTATCAGGAAACGGGACGCGCGGGCCGCGATGGTCTGCCGAGCGAGTGCGTGCTGCTCTTCAGTGTGGGCGATGTGGTCAAACAGCGGCGCTTCATCGAGGAGAAAAGCGAAAGCGAACAGCGCATCGCCCACCAGCAACTGCGCACCATGATCGCGTACGCAGAAACGCGCCATTGTCGGCGCGCGACATTGCTGCGGTATTTCGGCGAAATCTGGCCGCCGGGTTCTGTAGAGGCAGGCGTGTCGCCTGCCTCGGCTCGTCGTTCTGCAGCCGAGGCTGCCGCCACAGGGCAAGAAATTTCGTGCAATGCGTGCGACAATTGCTTGGAACCACGCGAAACGTTCGACGGCACGATCCCGGCGCAAAAATTTCTCTCCTGCGTGCATCGAGTGCAGGCGAAGCAAGGTTTTGGATTTGGACTCAATCACATCGCGGAAGTGCTGATTGGCGGCGCCACCGAAGCGATCAAAAAGCGCGGACATGATCAGCTCTCGACCTTTGGGATCGGTGCGGATTTGAAACGAGAGCAATGGCAAAGAATCGGCCGGGAACTGTTACGCCTCGGTTTGGTGGAAGCAGCGCCGGGGAAATTTGCGACCTTGAGTGTGACCGACGCCGGAATGATGGCGCTACGAAAACGGACACCGATCACGTTAACTAAGCCGATCGAAACACCGCCGAAGAAGGTCCGCGTCCCACGTGCGGGCGAGATCGAATGCGATGAAGAACTCTTCGAGCGTTTACGCGCGCTGCGCCGAAAGATCGCGGACGAGCGCGATGTCCCTGCCTACATTATTTTTTCTGATGCAACACTGCGCGAGATGGCGAGGGCATGTCCACAAACTAAAAGCCAATTTGCGCAAATCGCCGGGGTCGGACAGCAAAAACTCAAGGAATTTGCCGAGCCATTCCTGGCTGAGATCGGTGAACACCTTCGCTCTGACTCGGCGATGACATCTTCGTCGCAAACGTTCTGAGGCGCCTGGCAAAGCGGGCATGACCTCTGCTGCTTCTCTCGCAAAATGCAATGCGAAGAAGGGCAGCCGATAGAAGATGCGGATCGCGGCAGACCTGTCCCGCTTCCTTTCTGGCAAAGAATCGGACCGCGCGCGGTGGCGTTGCTCGCGTTGGTTGGTCCAGCTGCCGCGGTATTCTTAACTCAGCATTGGCATTCGCGGTCCGAACTGATCCAAGATCTAAAGAAAACGCAGCCAGCAACAGGTTATGCGATCGAAACGACGAAAGCCGCGCCAGAGGTAATTCCGCCCGCGCCAGAGGTAAGTCCGCCCGCGCCAGAGGTAAGTCCGCCCGCGCCAGAAATAAGTTCTGCCGCATCGACGCCGATTACAGTCGACATGATCGCAAGTCCACCGCGATCGGTCACCGACCAGCCAGCTGCTTTGCAATTAACGACGAAACCAGCTGGCGCGACATTCGCGGTTTATCCCGGAATCATCGCGGATAAGACCGCCCCTGGGTCCGCGCCGTTACGGACTGGGACAGCTCCCGGCACGGCCGAGGAGCTTCACGGTGGAAATTACACGATTTTTTTTCACAAGGACGGCTGGCCGGATAGCCGGACCGAGGTCCAGCTGCAAGCGGGTGAGGTTCGTCCGGTCGAGTACGCCTTTTTCCATGGCGAAGTTACGATCACGAGTGTTCCGAACGGCGCGGAAATTCTTTGCGGCACTGTTTCGCTTGGGTTCACGCCGCTAACGGTTGCTTTGCCGGCTGGCAAACAAGTGCTCACCGCCCGTCTCAAGAGTTATCCGGACCGCACCCAAAATGTCACGATTGATGAAAACGCAACTTCCATGATCGAGTTTCAAATGCGCACCCGTCGGCGCATCGCCAAATCGAAACCAACGCCGCCGCCGCCGCTAATCGACAGAGTCGGCGGCAGCTTGAAACATTTTTTCCGCGGGAATCCCACCCCGCCGCCGCGAAGAAAACGTTAGCTCAAGTTAACAATTGACTGTTGCAGATGCAACATCCAAATATTAACTTTGCCTGCGGGGCGGGGATAGGAGGAAAGGAATTTGCCAACCATCTTGCATCGCTCAGGCCGTTGAAATATTCCAGTTCGGCGAGCGCTATGTCATCTTGACCCTTCCGGCGATTCCACACTATCCTCCGCTCGCGTCGATCGGCCAACATCAGAGCGAATATGCGCAAGGAACTTACCGTCCGCGGGATCATCATAGGAATCATTATCACGTTAGTCTTTACCGCGGCCAATGTGTACTTCGGCCTCAAGGCCGGTCTTACCTTTTCTACGTCGATTCCGGCGGCGGTAATTTCGATGGCGATACTGCGCGGTTTCAAGAATGCGACCGTTCAGGAAAACAATATTGTGCAGACCGTCGCGTCAGCAGCGGGCACGCTTTCGTCGATCATCTTCGTGTTGCCGGGTTTGATCATGATCGGCTGGTGGACTGAGTTTCCCTTCTGGATCTCATTCCTGATCTGCGCCCTCGGCGGCATTCTGGGAGTGATGTACTCGATCCCGCTGCGTCGTGCCTTGGTGACGAGTTCAGACCTGCCTTATCCCGAAGGTGTCGCTTGCGCGGAAGTTTTGAAGGTCGGCAGTAGCGGGGATAGCGCGCACGCTTCTGATATCGAACACGGCCGCGCGGGTCTGCTGGCCGTGTTGTGGGGATCAATTGTTGCCGCGGTGTTCGCGGTCATCGTCGCCACGCAAGTATTCGCCGCTGATGTGGCGCAGACATTTCGCATCGGCAGGCGGGGCGCGGTGAGCGGTTATGATTTCTCGCTTTCGTTTGCCTTGCTGGCGATCGGTCACTTGGTCGGTTTGTCGGTCGGCATCGCCATGCTCATTGGCGCGTTTATCGGCTGGGGTTGGGGGGTGCCGCACTACTCGGGGCTTGTGGGCGATCTCACGACCGCTGCCGGTCAGCTCGCGCAAAGCACCTGGAGCAAAAAAGTCCGTTTCCTTGGCGCTGGCGCGATCGGCGTTTCGGCGATCTGGACATTGTTGAAGCTTGTCCAGCCAGTCGCGAAGGGTCTTGCCGGTGCGATGGCCGCTTCGCGCGCGCGCAAGGCCGGCAAAGCGGACACACTCCCAATCACGGAGCGCGATATTCCGATCGGCATCGTCGGTCTGGTTACGCTCGTCTGCATGCTGCCGATCGGCTGGGTACTCGGCTACTTCGCAAACACAAGCGGACTCGGCGCGCACATGACAACCCTCGTCATCGGCGGGGTGACCTACGTCCTTTTAATGAGCTTCTTCGTCTCGGCGGTCTGCGGTTACATGGCCGGCCTGATCGGTTCGTCGAACAGTCCGTTATCGGGCATTGGAATCCTGGTGGTGATCGGCGCTGCCTTGTTGCTCGTTCTTGGCGTGAAGCCGTACGTTTCGCCGGATGCAAGCAAGGCTTTGATGGCGTTCGCGCTTTTTACTACCGCGGTTATTTTCAACGTCGCCGCGATCGCAAACAATAATCTGCAGGATCTCAAAACCGGGCAGCTTGTTGATGCGACGCCGTGGAAGCAGCAGGTTGCACTCGTGATCGGCGTAATCGCGGGTGCCTTCGTCATTCCCCCAGTGCTCGATTTGGTGAATCATGCTTACGGATTTGTTGGCGCACCGGGTGCCGACCTGCGTCCGCATCCATTACCGGCCCCTCAAGCGGGCCTCATTTCGTCACTCGCACAGGGCGTCATTGCTGCGAACATCGACTGGAGTCTGATCCGAATCGGCGCCTTAATTGGCGTTTGCATCATTGTGTTGGACGAAATCCTAGCGCGCACGACACGACACATGCGCGTTCCGCCGCTCGCCGTCGGTCTCGGGATTTATCTGCCCACACAGAGCACACTGATGATCGTTGTCGGCGCGATCGTGGGCTGGCTTTTTGAACGCCGCGCGGATCGCACGCCGAAGCCGGAAGCGACAAAGCAACTGGGCGTGTTACTCGCATCGGGATTGATCGTCGGCGAAAGCATTATCGGCGTGGTCATCTCCGCCATCGTTGTCTTCTCTGGGAAAGGCGCGCCGCTTTCGTTAGTTGGGCCAGGCTATGAAACCGCCGGGATCGTCATCGGCGGTGTGGCGTTCGCCGCCATAGCGTTCCTGCTGTATCGCTGGATCTTGCGAATGGGGGCGGCGCGGACGCCCTGAGCCGTGTAATCGTTAGGCGCCTGCTCGGGCGACTCGCAAATCCGAATGGCAAAAATCGATCTAAGAAATCCGCCTAACGAGTTCCCGGATATGGTTGGGGCGAAGCCGGAGAGCCCGATCCTTGCCAGCTTCCGTCCTTTCATTCCTGCACGCGCACGGCTGCACGAACTAACGCCATTGCCGCTCATCATCGGCACGCTGCTCGGCATGATCTTCGGCGCGTCATCACTTTATCTCGTGCTCAAAGTCGGATTGACGGTGAGTGCGTCCATTCCTGTCGCCGTGATCTCAATCACGATCTTCCGCCTTCTTTTCAAATTCGGTTTGCGCGATTCAACCATCCTCGAGAACAACATCGTGCAGACCGCGGGCTCGGCCGGCGAATCAATCGCATTCGGTCTCGGCGTGACCATGCCTGCCATCATGATTCTCGGATTCGATCTCGAGATCACGCGCGTCATGCTGGTCGCTATCCTCGGCGGATTGATTGGAATCCTGATGATGATTCCGCTGCGTCGCGCGCTCATCGTACAGCAGCACGGTTACTTGAAATATCCGGAAGGTACGGCGTGCGCGGAAGTCTTGAAGGCTGCCGCGTCCGCTGAATCCCGTGATGCTGCGCATGCCGGCGATGCGGTTGCGCGCGCCGCGGCGGACGAAGCGGTCAGCGGCGGCAAGATTATAATCGGGGGTTTTGCGATCGGGTTCATCTATTACAGCCTGCAGCAAATCTTCAAAATCATGAAGGAAGCGCCGGAGAAAATTTTCGCAAAGCCATTCCAAGGCGCGTCGATCTCGCTCGAGAACAATCCCGCACTCCTCGGTGTCGGTTACATCATCGGTCCGCGCATTTCCTCGCTCATGATGGCTGGTGGTGTCCTGTCCTATCTCGTCCTCATTCCAGCGATCAAATTTTTCGGGTCCGCCGGAACGTTGCCCCTCCCGCCGGAAACTGCGCACAGCATTGCCGACATGTCGGTCGAGCAGATTCAGAAGGGATACATTCTCTATATTGGCGCGGGAGCCGTCGCCGCCGCGGGCATCATCAGTCTCTTTCGTTCGATACCGCTCATCTGGCACGGGTTGAAAGGCGGACTCGCCGACTTGCGGAGATCGGGTACCGTCCGGGAAAACTTGCCCCGCACAGACCAGGACTTGTCGATGAAGTGGGTTCTCGGCGGGATAATCGCCTTGCTCATCGTTATGATGATCACGCCGCAATTGAATCTGCGGTTTAATTTGTTAGGCGCGATTCTGATTGTCGCGTTTGGTTTCCTCTTCG
>Ga0209474_10003272_pt1 | contig 14293 bp, 10 predicted proteins | sample GraSoiAngelo_145_FD_185902 | JGI IMG/M metagenome (GOLD analysis project Ga0209474, IMG submission 185902) | Grasslands soil microbial communities from the Angelo Coastal Reserve, California, USA - 14_1009_05_20cm (SPAdes) (version 2) | ecosystem: Environmental > Terrestrial > Soil > Grasslands...
TGCAGCGCGGGATGATCCGCCACGCCGAGCGCCTCGCGGTACGCCAGCTCGGCTTCCGCGTGACGGCTCTGGCGGCCCAGGCCCAGCGCGAAGTTCGCGCGCGCGCGGACGTTGGTGGGATCGAGCCGCACGGCCTCGCGCAGCACATTTTCGGCCTCGGCGTGGCGGCCCTGGCGACCGAGCGCGACGCCGAGCTCGTAGAGCAGGTCGGCGTCGTCGGGCCGCGCGGCAACGGCGCGACGCAGCTCGGCCTCGGCCTCCGCGTAGCGGCCCAGCGCTCCCAGCGCGATCCCGCGCGCGGCGTGAAAGTCGGCGTCGCCCGGACGCAGGCGCAGCGCCTGCGCGTAGACCTCGGCCTCTTCGGTCCGGCGTCCCAGCCGTCGCAGCACGCCGGCCAGCGCCACGTGCGCGGCGACGAAGCTCGGTCGCCGTCGCACGGCCTCGCGCAGCGCGCCGAGCGCGTCGTCGTGACGGCCGTGGCCGTCGAGCGCGAGGCCCAGGTGATACCAGACGCGCGCGTCCTCGGGCGTCGCGTGGAGCGCCGCGCGCAGCGCCTGCACGGCCTCGGCATAGCGGCGGCGTCGGCGCAGCGTGCGGCCAAGCGCGAGGAGCACGCGCGGGTCACCCGGGCGATGGCGCGCGGCCTCGCGATACGCGGCCGCGGCGTCGGTCAGCCGGCCCGCGCGCTCGAGGGCCGCCGCGAGCCCGACGTACGCGCGCGCGTCAGCGGGCGCGGCGTCAATGGCCTCGCGAAACGCCGCGGCCGCATCATCGAGCCGTCCGTCGTCGAGCAGCGCGCCGCCGAGCGCCAGTGCCGTGCGGCCCGATGCCGGCGCCTCGCGCAGCGTCGCCACCGCCTCGGCCGGACGTCGCTGCCGTCGCAGCAGGCGTGCGAGCGTCTCACGCGCTTGCGGATCGTCGGGACGCCGCGCGAGCACCACGCGCACCGCGACCTCCGCCGCGTCCCATTCGCCCAGCCGCTCGAGGGCCCAGGCGAGGTGCAGTCCCGCGCGCCCGTGATCGGCGCGTAGCCGCAGCACCTCGCGGAACGCATCGGCCGCCTCACGATCATGGCCCTGCTCGAACAACACGGCGCCGAGCGCCTCGTGCGCGGATGCGGTGGCGGGCGCGAGCGCGACCGCCACGCGCGCCTCGCGCGTGGCGTCGTCGGGGCGGCGCAGACGTCGCAGGACGAGCACGAGATCCAGACGGGCGGCGAGGTCGTGGGGGCGCTCGGTCAGCGCCTCACCGAGCGCGGCGACGGCCTCCGCAAAGCGGCCCCGGCGCGCCTCGGCGCGCGCGCGATCGCGACACGCTTCGAAGCGGTCCATCGGTGCGGCCGGCCGCGGTCAGCGTCCGGGTCGCGGCCGATCGAAGATCGCGGCGACCATGTGATCCAGGTAGCGGAAGTCGAACGGCTTGGGGACGTAGCCGAAGGCGCCCGTCTTGAGCGCGTCGGCGGCGAGCTGGATCTGCTCGTTGGCGGTGACCATGATGACGGGAATCGAGTCGTCGATCTTCTTGATGTCCTTGAGCACCTCGACGCCGTTCATGCGCGGCATGTTGATGTCGAGCAGGATCGCGTCGGGCCGCTCGCGCAGCACGGCGGTGAGCGCGTCGGTCCCGTTGGTCGCCGTCTCGATGTCGTAGGTCGGTTTGAAGTGCTCGGTGAGCACCTCGATGATCAGTGGCTCGTCGTCGACAATCAGAATGCGCTTACGACCCACGGCGGGATCGTAGCACGAACGGGCACCATGCTAGAGTCGACAACGGGAGACGTCGCTCCCGCTCAAGGAGGACGCTCGAATGGGCATCGGTGGGTGGATCTTCCTCGCCGTCGTCGCCGCGCTCGTCATCTGGATGATCGCGACGTACAACGGCCTCGTCACCGTGCGCAACCGGTTCCGCAACGCGTTCTCGCAGATCGACGTGCAGCTCAAGCGACGCTATGACCTCATTCCGAATCTCGTCGAGACGGCGAAGGGCTACATGGCGCACGAGCGTCAGACGCTCGACGCGGTGATCGCGGCCCGCTCCGGCGCCATGCAGGCGGCGCAGCGCGCCGCCGGCGCGCCGGGCAGTGCGGAGGCGATGCGCGGCCTCGCGCAGGCGGAGGCGGGGCTCACGGGCGCGCTCGGGCGATTGTTCGCCGTCGTCGAGGCGTATCCGCAGCTGAAGGCCAACGAAAACATGCTGGCTCTGCAGGAAGAGCTCACGAGCACGGAAAATCGGGTCGCGTTCGCGCGCCAGGGCTACAACGACACGGTCATGGAGTACAACGTCCGCCGCGAACGCTTCCCCGCGAATGTCATCGCCACGCTTTTCGCGTTCGTGCCGGCGGAGCCCCTGCAAGCCACCGAGCGGCCGGAGGAGCGCACGGCGCCGCGCGTCTCGTTCCGCTGATCTCGTGGCCGTGACGTTCTTCGAGCAGCAGGCGCGAGCGCGGCGCAGCACCTCGTACCTCGTCGTCCTCTTCGCGCTCGCCGTCGCCGGCGTCGTTCTCGCCGTGAATCTGGTCGTGCCGCTGGCGTTCTATCTCCTCACGCGTGGCCTCGTCGTCCCCTCGCCGCTGACGTACGCGCTGCTGACCCTCATCACGCTCGCGGTGATCGGGCTGCGCACGCTGGTCGGCGTGGTGCAAATGCGCGGGGGCGGCGACGCGGTGGCGCGGCTGGCGGGCGGCGTGCGGGTGGAGCGCGGCACGCGCGACGCCGACGAGCGCCGCCTGCTGAACGTGGTCGACGAGATGGCGATCGCCTCCGGCGTCGCGGTGCCCCACGTCTACCTCCTGCGTGGTGAGCGCGGCATCAACGCGTTCGCCGCCGGGTATAGTCCGCACGAGGCGGTGTTGGCCGTGACCGAGGGCGCCACGCGAACCCTGACCCGTGACGAGCTGCAGGCCGTGGTGGCGCACGAGTTCAGTCACATTCTCAACGGCGACATGCGGCTGTCCGTGCAGATGATCGGCGTGCTCGCCGGCATCCTGTTCATCGGCGAGATCGGCACTGTGCTGCTGCGCTCGCGCGCCAGTGACGACCGCCGCGCCGGCGGCGCCGTGGGCCTCGTCGGCGGCGCCCTGCTCGTCATCGGCTACGCGGGGCTGTTCTTCGGCCGTCTCATCAAGGCCGCCATCTCGCGGCAGCGCGAGTTCCTCGCGGACGCGGCGTCGGTGCAGTTCACACGCAATGCCGACGGCATGGCCGGCGCGCTGGCCACCATCAGCGCCGAGCCCGGCGGCTCGCTCGTCGCCAACCGCCGCGCCGAGACGCTGAGCCACATGTTCTTCGCCAACGGTGTCAGCCTGTGGTTCGGGTCACTGTTCGCGACGCACCCGCCGCTGCTCGAGCGCATTGCGCGCATCGATCGGCGCTTCGACCCGATCGCCTATCTCAGACGTCGACGGCCGCGCGCGGCGGAGCCACCGGAGCCCGACCGCACGCTTGCGCCGCCAGTCCGAGCTGGCGCGATGCGGACCGGGGCTCCGCTCGGAGCGCCTGCCGCCACGTCGCTCGCGGATTCGAGCGCCGCCACGGAGTCACGCACGGGACGCGTCGCAACGGTCCTCGGCTCGGTGGGCCGGGTCACACCCGCGCACGTGCAGTACGCGAGCGCGGTGCTCGAGAACCTGCCGGCCGCGGTGAACGATGCCCTCGCCGACAGCGACGGCGCGGCGGCGCTGTTGCTGGCGTTGGCGCTGAGCGACGACGAGCTCGCGCGCAAGCAACAGCTGGCGCTGCTCGAAGCCGACGGCGCCGACGCGCTCGCGCGCCGCGCCGATGTACTGGCCAATCAGCTGCGCGGCCTGGCCGTCGAGACGCGACTGCCGATCGTGGCCCTCGCCGGCCCGTCGCTGCGGCGCCTCGACCCCGACGCGCGTCAGGCGCTATCGCGACGGCTGCAGGCGGTGGTCGACGCCGACGACCGCATCACGCTCGAGGAGGCGGTGCTGCTGACGCTCGCGCGCCGGCATCTGGCGCCCGCCGCCGGCGGGAACGTCCCAGTGCGCTTCCGCTCGATCCGCGAGGTGCGTGACGACGCGCGCCTCGTCCTTTCGCTGCTCGCTCACGCGGGCGCCGGCGACACGGCCGCCGCCTTCGCGCGCGGCGCCGCCGTGCTGGAGCTCGGCGACGACACGCGCGCGCTGCCGCGCGACGCCATGGAGTTCGCGAAGATCGGTGACGCGTTCGAGCGGCTCGTCATGCTGGCGCCCTTCGTGAAAGGACGACTGCTCGAGGCGTGCGTGGAGACGATCATCGCCGACGCCACGGTGTCGGTGGTCGAAGCCGAGACGCTGCGGGCGGTCGCGGCCGCGCTCGACTGCCCGGTGCCTCCGCTGCTGTAAGCCGCGTCCCGCTCACGGCCGCGCGATCTCGCGTGGTGTACCATGCCGCGCAGAGGAGATCGCGATGGTGTTCGCCGCCGAGCACGACGTGCCGATCCCGTACATGCAGCGCACGCGCGACTACTATGCGACGCTCGGTTACCCCGTCTATCGCTGGGCCCATTTCGTCGACGTGCCGTTCACGCCGCTCCTCACGCCGCTGGCGCGGGCGCGGCTGGCCCTCGTCACCACCGCGGCGCCCCATCAGCCCGGCGTCGGCGACCAGGGCCCGCGCGCGCCATACAACGCCGCGGCGAAGTTCTACACGGTGTACTCCGAGTCGACGGAGACGATTCCCGACCTGCGTATCTCGCACGTCGGCTACGATCGCGTGCACACGACGGCCGAGGACCCGAACACCTGGCTGCCGCTGTCGCAGCTACGGCAGGCGGTGAAATCCGGCCGCCTCGGGGCCCTCACACCGCGGCTGCACGGCGCGCCGACGAACCGCAGTCAGCGCGTGACGGTGGAGACCGATGCGCCCGAGCTGCTGCGCCGCTGCCGCGACGACGGCGCGGACGCCGTGCTGCTCGTTCCGAACTGACCCGTCTGCCACCAGACCGTGAGTCTGGTCGCGCGCCATCTCGAGGCCAACGGCCTGCCGACGGTGGTCATGGGCTGCGCCAAGGACATCGTGGAGTATTGCGGCGTGTCGCGATTCCTCTTCAGCGACTTCCCGCTCGGCAACAGCGCGGGCCGACCGTTCGACGTCGAGTCGCAGGCGTCCTGGAGTCGGCGCCGGCCGCCCGCACCACGGTGCAATCGCCGCTGCGCTGGCGCGAGGACGCCGCGTGGAAGCTCGACTTCTCGAACCTCGAACGGATGACCCCGGAGCAGATCGCCGAGCGGCGTCGCGAGTTCGACGAGATCAAGGCCATCGCCAGGACCAGGCGCGAGGCGGTATGAAGCCGTTCGCCGGCGTGCGCATCCTCGACTTCACGCGGTATCTCGCGGGGCCGTACGGCACGTATCAGCTCGCGCTGCTCGGCGCCGACGTGATCAAGATCGAGTCGCACGAGGGAGACGAGTCGCGCCATCTGCTCGTCAGCCGCGAGTGGGCCGAGCGCAAGATGGCCTCGTCCTTCCTCGCGGTCAACGCCAACAAGCGCAGCATCACGCTCGATCTGCGCCAGCCGGCGGCCGTCGAGGTGATCACGCGCCTGGTGCCCACGACCGACGTCGTGTGGGAGAACTTTCGCCCCGGCGTGATGGAGCGGCTCGGTCTCGGCTACGACGCGCTCGCCGCGATCAACCCGCGCCTCGTCTACTGCGCGGTTTCCGGCTTCGGTCACACGGGCCCCGAACGGACGACGGCCGCCTTCGACGGCAAGCTGCAGGCGATGTCCGGCATCATGTCGATCACCGGCGATCCCGCGGGCGGACCAATGCGCGCGGGCTTCGCGATCTGCGACACGATCGGCGGCATGACGGCGGCGCTCGCGGTGGTGAGCGCGCTCTACCAGCGCGCGCACACCGGGCGCGGCCAGTTCGTGGACGTCGCGATGCTCGATGCCGCGCTCGCCTTCATCCCCGGCCCGGTGGCCGAATACTCCGTGGCCGGAATCCCGCAACGGCAGATCGGCAACGGCTCGGTGAGCCGCAAGCCGACGGCCGGACGCTTCCGGGCCGGCGACGGCTATCTCGTCCTCGCCGTGCTCACCGAAAAGCAGTTCGTTGCGCTCATGCGCACGATCGGCCGCGCCGACGCCCTCGACGACCCGCGGTTCAAGGACTGGCGCGCGCGGACCGAGAACGAGCCGGCGCTGCGCGAGATCATCGAGGGCGCCCTCGCCAAGGACGATCCGAAATCGTGGGAGGCGCGCCTCACCGCCGCCGACGTGCCGTGCGCCACCGTGTGGAAGATCGAGGAGATCACGCGCCATCCCCAACTCGAGCACCGCGACGTGCTGCAGACCATCGACTCGCGCTACGGCCCGATGCGCCTGGTCGGCGCCGGCTTCCGGCTGGCGCACGGCAGTCCCGGCATCGAGCGCGAGCCGCCGACGCTCGGCGAGCACACCGACGAGATCCTCGCCGAGGCCGGCTACACACCCGCCGAGATCAAAGACCTGCGTCGCGACGGCGTGATCTGACCTGACCGCGCGCGCGAAGCATCGTCGCGTGCCAGCTCGGCGCGCGCATGCCATCGTGCCGTGCCGTTCCGTCGTGCAACGCGGCGCTCGTCGCGCGAGCTCGCTCGCGAGCGCGCGAAACACGACGCAGTGCTTGGTTCGCCGCCCGCGTGTCTCCTAGAATGCAGAAGTGAACCGAACGAAATTTCCGCCGACATCTGCTCGCACGGAGACGACCCATCCATGACGACTCGGAATGCGTACGCGATCGCAGCGCTGTTCGTGACACTGTCATTGTCCGGATGCGCGGCCAAGATCCAAGGCACCGTTCAGCTCGTCGACGCCGGATCGCAGCCGGTGGCCAGCGAAAGCGCGCAGGGCACCGTCGTGAACATGATGAACACGACGGCCGCCGTCGAGCAGGCCTCGCACGCGGTGACCGTGGACGCCCAGGGGAAGTTCGAGTCGGCCAAGGATCGGCTGCGTCCCGGGACCTATAAGGTGGAAGCGAGCCGGATCGGGTACGAGACCGAGACGCAGACCGTCCAGATCGGCAAGTACAGCAGCAAGAAGATCGAGTTCAAGCTCAAGAAGATCCAGGAAGCCAAGCGCAAGACCATCCAGGGCTCGCGGTCCGACGAAGACAAGATCATCAATCCCGGTGAAGTGAACATCCAGCCGCCCACGATGTAGGGGGACCATGATCACGCACGGCATCCGGCTCGGGATCATCGCGGCGACGGCGCTGCTCGTCGCAGCCTGCAGCGGTCAGCAGGTACAGCTCGAGATCACAGCCCGCATGGACGGGCAGCCTGCGCCCGGCGCCAGCGTGCTGGTCGACGGCAAGCCGCTCGGCGTGACGGACAGCGCGGGCGTGCTCGTCAAGCCGATCACGCGCAATGCGGGCGCCGAGGTCGAGGTGCTCGTGACCCGCGAGCTCGCCGGGCATCGCATCACACCGTGGAAGACAACGGTGCTGGTGAAGCTCGGCAAGGACAGCAAGGTCATCGATCACTATTCGATCGAGGCCGACCTGGTCGCGACCCGTTACTTCACCCTGGCCGTGAACGAGGGCGGAACGCCGGTCATCGACGCCGTCGTCAAGCTGAACGACAAGGAGCTCGGCAAGACCGACGCGAAAGGCGAGCTCGTTCACGAGTACAAGACGCTGCCACCGAAGGGCGTGACGCTGACGGTCAGCAAGGCCGGCTATGCGGCGTGGCACAAGAGCGCGTCGGTGCAGCCGGGCGAACGCGTCGAGGTCGCGCTCGCGCGCCGGGCCGTCCTCACGGTGACCGCCATCAGCGACGAATACGGTGTGCGCGCGGGCATCCCCGGCGTCGCGGTGAGCCTCGACGGCCGGCCGCTGGGCAAGACCGACGATCGCGGCACCTACATCTATACGTACGACGGCGCGCCGGGCCGCAAAGCGCAGGTGGCCCTGTCGGCGCCGGGCTACCTGCCCGCCGATTGGAAGACTGCGGTCGTCCTCGAGGGCCAGGTCGGTGTTCAGCGCGCGTTCGCGCCGAGCACGCCGCGTCCCATCCGCGTCGGCGTGCACCGCTTCGTCGGCAACACGCCGGGCGCCGATCTCAAGGACGTCGCGGCCCAGGCCGAGGCGGCCATCGCGGCCCAGCTGTTCAAGGCCTCGGTGTTTCGCGAGGTGCCGGCGGCCGAGCTCGAGGCCGAGGTCAAGCGGCTCAAGGTCGGCATCGAGAAGATCGCGACGAAGGGCTGGAAGGACACGCCGCTGCGCCGCAGCGTCGACATGATCGTGCTCGGCAGCGTCGCCCGCGACGACAAGGGCGTCATGGTGGAGGCCAAGTTCTATGTGGCCAATGGCAGCCTCGTCCTCAGCCAGATCGCGCGCGCGCGTGACGCGGGGGCGATCAACAGCGCCGTTCGCGAGATCGCCGCGAACGTCATGGAGCGGTTCCCCTTCGAAGGCACCGTCGTCGCCGTCGAGGGCGAGCGCTACCGGGTCAATCTCGGCCGACCGTACCGCGTGGGACGGGGAACGGAGTTCTCGCTCGTCGCGCGGGACGCGGGCAAGAGCGACGCCGGCGACGCGCGAGCGCACGAAATCGGCCGTCTGAGAGTCAACCGCGCCGAGGACGCCGGCTCCTGGGCCGAGATCGAGACGATGGCGAGCAACCGAACGGTCAGTGCCGGCGATCGCGTCGTGCGCCGCATGCGACCGGCGGGCGAGAGCGAGGATTCCGGCACGTCGGTCACGCTGTCCACGAAGGGCGGGCTGGCGCCCGACCTCGCGCCGCTTGCGGGCGTGAACATCTATCTCAACGGCGACTGGGCGGGCGCGACCGGCGCCGACGGCCGCACCGAGGTCCGGCTGCGCCCCGGCAAGACCTACGACATCGTCCTCTATCGGCACGGCTACCAGCAGGTGGCCGACCGACTCCGCATGGAGAAGGGCCAGGGCGCGAAGGAGTTCGTCCTCGCGGTGAACAATGCCGTGTTCAAGGTCGACTCCGAGCCCTCACGCGCCACCGTGATGGTGGACGGCGACGCCTTCGGCAAGACGCCGTTGCTCGAGGGCAAGCCCGTCGGCCTCGGCTTCCACACCGTCAAGCTCTCGGTCGGCAGCGACGACTATCGCGACTGGGAAGAGGTCGTCGAGTTCGACAAGAAGATCGAGGACCGCACCGGTGAGCATCGCATCGTCCTGCACAAGGACTATCTCAAGATCGGCGAGCGCGCGGCGCAGCAGGGTGACGTCGGCGCCGCGATCCAGGCCTACGCGGCCACGGACAAGACGCACCCCGACTACTCGGAGGCGCACGCGCGGCTGGGGCAGATCTATCTCGACGACAAGAACGATTACGACGGCGCCGTGCGCGAGTTCGAGAGCGTGCTGACGCTGCCGCAGAACAAGGACCTCATCTACAAGCAGTTCGCGGTGGCGTTCACCAATCTCGGGCACGCCTATTACGAGAAGGGCAACCGCCTGGTGGATCGCGATCGCGAGGGGGCCGCGCAGGCCCTGGCGAAGGCGGTGCAGAGCCTTCAAGTGGCCAAGCAGAACACGCGGTTCTTCCCGACGGCGCACCACGACGAGGCGCTGCACGACACGTACTACTACCTCGCCCTCGCGTACCACAAGCTCTACCTCGTCACCCGCAAGGGCTCGCTGCAGGGCGCGGCCGACCTCGCCTGGCGCGAGTACTTCGACTTCTTCCCCAAGCGGCTGGAGGGCAACCCGACGTTCGAGCAGAGTCGCGCGGGCGCACGCAAGTACTGGGAACAGATCAAAGACCAGTCATAGCGCCATGAACGCCGCGCGCCGCCGTCGTGTCCTCGCCCGCGTGGTCGTGATCGCCGCGCTCGTGGCGGTGGCCCCGGCGGCCGCGGCCGAAGAGCCGACGACACCCACGCCCATCGTCCCGGTCTCCGTGCGTCCGCTCACCGCGATCGAGTCCGGCCGCAACGACGCCAATCCGGTGTGGGCGCGCTCCGGCAAGCTCATCGCCTTCGAGCGCAGTCGCGGCGACAGGAAGGAGATCGTCGTCGCGCGCGCCGACGGCACGATCGTCTACACGATCTACTACCAGGCCTCGCAGGCCGGTAAGGAGCCCAAGTTCTTCTTCCCGGGCCTGGCCGAAGACGTCAGCTACAACGCGGGCATCGCGTGGTCGCCCGCCGGCGACCGTCTCGCCTTCACGAGCAACGGCGGTACGGGCAACTACGACGTCTACGTGCACGAGCTCGGCGGCAACAAGACGACGCGCCTCACCGATCACAAGGAAAAGGACGGGCAGGCGGACTGGTCGCCGGTGACCGATCAGCTGGTGTTCGTGTCGGGCCGGACCGGCAAGGGCGACCTGTACCTCGTCGACGTCGCGTCACGCGCGCTGACGCGGCTGACGTGGGGCACGAACCCGTTCCTCTATCCGCAGTGGTCGCCCGATGGCACGAAGGTCACCGTGCTGCACGGCAGCAACGACAATCACGACGTCTACGTCATCGGCGACGTGCGGCGCCCCGCGGAGACGCTGCGTGCGCTGACGACCTGGACGCACGACGACCTGCGACCGGTGTGGTCGCCGGACGGCAAGAAGATCGCGTTCTATTCCAACTACAACACCGCCGGCGATCCGAAGACGTGGGCCATCCTCGTGATCGCGGCCGACGGCTCGGATCCCACCGACGGCCCGGGCCTGGCGGCCAAGGTCGTCGCCACCGGTGTCGTGCCCGACGTCGAGCGCGGCCCGGCGTGGCTGCCGGACAGCGCCGGCATCGTGTACGTCAAGGACGATCGAGCCGAATACAACCCCCTGTACCTCGCCGACCTCGTGCGCGGGACGAACGTCGTCATCAAGACCGACACGAAGATGAACCACGACGTCACCTGCTCGGTCGACGGCGTGATCGCCTTCCGCGCGCAGGTCGATCAGTGGGATCAGGTCTTCGTCGCAAGGCTGAAGGAGTGATGATTCGACGCGGCGCCGCGCTCGTCGCGATCCTCGCGCTGCTGGCGGCGCCGGTGGCGTGGGCCGCCGACGACGCCGTGGCCCGTGCCACACGGCTGTACGAGCAGCGGCATTACCGCGACGCCGCCCGCATGCTCGAGACGGCGTTGCCCGCGCTCGACTCGGCCCGGCAGGCGCCGGCCTCGCTCACGCTCGGCATCATCTATCTCGGCAGCGCCGAGCTGCATCGCGAGCTCGCCCGCTCCGCCAGGCCGATCCAGCTCGCGTACTTGAAGGCGCTGGCTGCCACCCGCGGGCCCGGCGCCAGCCGTCTGGCGAACCTCTACCTCGGCCAGACGCTGCTCGAGAGCGGCCGGCCGACGGAAGCGATGAAAGCGCTGGAGCGTGTCGCCTCGGACGGCGGTATCGAGCCCGTCGTGAGGGCGCAGGCGCGAGCGTACGCCGGCCTTGCGCACTTCATGCAGAAGGACGGCGCGACGGCGCGGGCGATCTGGAAGTCGCTCGACGTGCGCGACGCTCAGGTGAAGGCGACGCTCGCCGCCGTGTACAGCCGAGCCGGCATCACCGATCCCGCCCCGCTCGCCCTCGCCGACGCCGCGCTGAAGGACAGCGACCGGCCCGCGGCGCTCGTGCGGCAGAAGCTCATCGGCGTGTACGCGCGGGCCGGACTGACGGCCAAGGCGCTGGCGCTTGTCGAGCAGACCGACCTCAAGGCGCCGATGGCGACCGAAGTGCTCGGACCGGCCAAGACCATCAACTTCTACGATCCGGCGCTGCTGGGCGAGTTGGCCGCCCTCTATCGGCACGCGAGCCGCGTGGCCCTCGAGCGGGCGGCGGCCGACGCGCGGCTGAAGGGCACGGCGGAGTACTACCTCGGCGCCGCGTTTCTGGAGTCGGGCGATGCCGAGCGCGCGCTGCAGGCCACGCGCGCGTTTCTGGCCGTGCCCGGCGCGCCGCCGGCGTATCGCAATCGGGCACGCGTGCGCGAGGCGGCGGCGCGCTCGCTGCTGGCGCGGCGCGCGGACGACGGCTCCGTGTGGGCGGAGGTGGCACCCGACACGGTCGCCGATCCGGAGCTGCTGGCGGACATCGTGGCCGCGTGCGTGCGGTATCGACTGCAGTGTGCGGCCATCGAGCCGCGCGCCGTGCGCGCGGCCGAGGCCGGCGAACGGCGCAAGATGGCTGCCCTCAACTTCGCCCTGGGCACCTATCACCTGCGCAAGGGCGACGTGCCGCGCGCCGTCGCCTACCTGGAATCCGCACGTGACAAGACCAACAAGAACCGGATCGAGGCGAACGATCCGCTGCTCCTCGTGACGCTGGCCGAGGCGTACTACCAGAGCACGCAGTTCTCCGAGAGCCTCGAGATCTACTTCGAGATGAGCCGGCAGTTTCCCGTGGTGCGCGGGCTCCAGGAGACGCTGCAGGGCGTGTACGCGATGACGCACAAGAGTGCGGGCGACGTGAAGATCTTCTGACGAGGCGTCCATGAACAGACTATCCCGGATCGCGCCGCTGCTCCTCACCCTGGCCCTGCTGGCGACGGTGCCGTCCGTCTCCCCGGCCGCCCCGAAGAACGACGGCCGGCCCGACGGCGGCGCGCTCGCCTATGGCGAATACGGCCGGCCGGCCACGCTCGATCCGATCACCAGCAACGAGATGATCTCGCTGCGGATCAGCGAGCTGGTCTTCAACGGCCTCGTCGGCATCGACGAGAAACAGGTGATCGTTCCCGAGCTCGCGGAGCGCTGGGAGACGAGCAAGGACGGCCGCACGTACACGTTCTTCCTGCGCAAGGACGTACGCTGGCATCCGCGCGAGGGTGAGGCGCCCAAGCCGTTCACGGCCGACGACGTCGTCTTCACGTACAACATCATGATGCACCCCAAGACGATCACGCCGCTGAAGGTGCGCTACGAGTTCATCGACAAGGTCGAGAAGGCGGACGACGCCACCGTGCGGTTCACGCTCAAGCGCCCCATCCTGAACGCGCTGGCGAAGTTCAGCTTCAAGATCATTCCCGCGCACGGGCCGGCGAACCCGCAGTTCCTCACGCGTGAGGATCCCTTCGTGCGCGCGCCGATCGGCACGGGCCCGTACGTCGTCAAGGGCGTCACCGGCGACCGTGAGATCGTGCTGATGGCCAACGAGGACTACTTCAAGGGCCGCGCGCACATCAACAAGTTCGTCTCCCGGCCGTTCGCGGACCAGAACATCATGACGCAGGCGATGATGTTCAACGCCATCGACATGCTCGTGCTGGTCAACCCGCGCGACCTGCCCGAGCTGCAGGGCGACAAGCGCTTCGTGCTGCAGCCGTACAACGCGCTGTCGTATGCGTTCTTCGGCTACAACCTGCGCAACCCGCTGCTGGCCGACAAGCGCGTGCGCCGCGCCTTCACGCACGCCGTGAACCGGCAGGAGATGCTCGACTCGTTCTTCAACGGCCAGGGCACGATCATCTCGGGCCCCTTCGCGCCGGGCAGCTGGGCGTACAACCTCGACGTGCAGCCGCTGGGCTACGACCCCGCGAAGGCCGTCGCGCTCCTGAAGGAAGCCGGCTTCAACCCCGGCCCCGACGGCGTCATGCAGAAGGACGGCAAGCCGCTCGCGCTCTCGCTCAAGGTGCCGATCGAGAAGGAGAGCGAGGCGGTCAAGCGCGTGGTGCTCGCGTTCCAGAACTACCTCAAGGGCATCGGCGTCGGCGTGAAGGTCGAGTTCAAGGAGTGGCAGGCGTGGAAGGAGGCCGTCTTCGTCGAGCACGACTTCGACGTGATCCTGGCCTCGTGGGTGTTCGACGACTCCGCGGACATCTCCTCGCTGTTCCATTCGGCCGAGATCGGGGCCTGGAAGAACAACTTCGGCGGCTACTCGAACCCCGAGGTGGACGGGCTCATCGTCGAGAGCAAGCTGACGCTCGACCACGAGAAGCGGCGCACGATCAACCGCAAGCTGCACACGCTGCTGGCGGACGAGGCGCCGTACACGTTCCTGTGGACGCTGACGAACTACAGCGGCTACCACAAGAAGCTGCGCCGGGTCGCGATTCATCCCTACAAGTTCTTCTCGTTCGCGGATGAATGGTTCATCCCGGTCACGGAGCAGAAGTAACGACGCGCCTCGCGGCGCTCCGGCGCGTCGGCGCGATGGCCGCCCGGGAGCTGGCGCTGACCGCGCTGCTGCTCCTGGGCGTCAGCCTTGTCGTCTTCGTCATCCTGAACCTCTCGCCGGGTGATCCCTTCAGCGTGCTGCTCGAAGGGCAGGCGCCAGGGCACGCCGCGCGCGCGTCGGTGCGCGAGGCGCTCGGCGTCCCCACCACCTGGTACGGGCGTTATCTCGCGTGGCTCGGCAACATCGCTCGCGGCAACCTCGGCACCTCGATCCGCACCGGC
>Ga0209474_10003273_pt1 | contig 14283 bp, 11 predicted proteins | sample GraSoiAngelo_145_FD_185902 | JGI IMG/M metagenome (GOLD analysis project Ga0209474, IMG submission 185902) | Grasslands soil microbial communities from the Angelo Coastal Reserve, California, USA - 14_1009_05_20cm (SPAdes) (version 2) | ecosystem: Environmental > Terrestrial > Soil > Grasslands...
CAGGAAGCACAATTGAAGTTAGCGGAAGCGATGGCGATCGATCCGGCAAAATCATCGTTGCCCGAGCCTGAAGGCAAACTGGAGTTCATTCCGATGCATCCCGATCTCGATTCCGAAACAGCGGCGGCTTTACAACGAAGAGCCGATCTCAAGCTCGCGCGTTTATTCGTGCGCGCCGCCCACGAAGATCAGCGGATCATCGCAGCCGACTATTATCCTGCCGTCGTGGGAAGCATTCCTGCGGAATGGGTTCCCGTCACCGGCATCCATCGCCAGGAGTCAACAAGCAAGACGCAGGATTTTATTGGATCGGAAATCCGTGAAAAGGCGGCATACACGTGGCGGGTAATCGATAACGGCAAAGTGGGCGGCGCGGTGCTCAAGGCGCGCGCAGCACGAGAAGAAAACGAACTGACATGCAAGAAACTCGAAGCCAACGTGAGCCGCGAACTCTCGCGCATCGCCAACCAGCTTCAGGCAATCGATGCCCGCGAAAGCTCGCTCTCGGCAGCGACCACGGCCGCAGAGGAAAGCGCCCGTACAGTCCGGGAAAATGCCGCCAACGGTCTCGTCTCTTTGTTTGAATACCGCGTCACTGAAAATGCGCTTTTGACGACCAAAAGCGGGCTGCTGGACGCCGTTTACCAGAATAATCTCGCGACGGCAGAATGGGACCGCGCCACCGGGCGTTATTTTCAATTTTCGGGCGACACTACAGCATCGCGGCGCGAGGCGGATGATTCGTTAAAGCGTTAAAGGGTTACATCGGCTCCAGTTTTCAACTCCGAAAGCGCTCGCAAACAAGGAGCTAACGCCTTAACGCGCGCGACTCTCGCGATTTTAATCGCACAGGGAATTCCCTCGCTGATCGAACGGAGGTTTCTGCGGCGGTGTCTTGGGAATAATGCTTTCAAAGATCTACCAACAAGCGGGGACAAGAACGATCCCGCGCCAGCACGAGTTTATTGCAAAGAAGAGTCATGGACGCGAGACTGGTGCGCCAAAATTGAAATTGCCGGAATCAAAAGGGGTTCTTTGGGGCGGCGCCGCGGCAATCGTGCTGATTTTCGCAGCGGTGTATTATTTTTGGATGCCGGTGGCGGAAGTGGTTACTGCCCGGCGGGGCACCGCTATCTCGGCGGTTTACGGCACAGTGCGGATCGAGCCCGCGTTTGTCGTACGCGTTCGAGCGCAAAATGACGGTTTCATCCGATTAGCCGAATCGTTCTCGGCCGGTCGCGGCGCAATCGGTAAGAGCGTGCAGAAAGGGCAGTTGCTGGCGACGATCGCCGACGAGGACACTTCACGGCAATTAAAGCAAGCACGCGCCGACCTACAGGCCGCCACCGACCGCGCGGCCCTGCCGCTTCCCTCTTCGGAGCTGCTCAAAGCGGCGGAGGACAATCTGCAACGGCTCGAAAAAGTTGTCGGTTCCGGCAACGTGCCGGCAGTCGAATACCAGAAAGCGAAAAGCGAAGCGAACCGTTTGCGTGGCACAGTTGAGACGGAGCGGATCGAGCGGGATCGCAGCCTTAGTTCGCTGGAAGAAACGACGAAGAAACTGGAAGCGGAGATGAAAAACGCCGAAGTGCGCGCGCCGATTGATGGGATCCTCACCAATGTTCAAACAATCGACGGCGAACTGGTCTCGGACGGGAACGAACTTTTCACAGTCTCTTCGCACAAGAATTACGTTCGCGGAGAAGTAAACGAAGAAGACGTGGGCGAAGTGAAGCCAGGGATGAAAGCAAAGGTGCAACTATACGCTTATCGGACCCGGACTTTCACCGCGCGCGTCACGTCAGTCCAGCCCGCGGCCGATCCAACCACTCAGCGTTACACCGTCGTGCTGGAGATGGACAATCCGCCAGACAATTTGATGGTCGGAATGACGGGGGAGATGAACATCATCACCGGCACGCATCAAAATGCGCTGCTGGTGCCGACGCGCGCGCTGCTCGTCGATCAAGCGTTGATCGTGAAGCACGGTATTGTCCATTCCCGCACAGTTGGCGTCGGATTTCGGACTCTCGATTTTACGGAAGTGACCAGCGGCTTGGACGAGGGCAGTCACGTAATCGTCTCCGACCAGGATAAGTTCCGCTCTGGTGAAACAGTGCGGCAACGCATGATCAGCTCGCCGCCGCCACCGAAGGCGCCATGACCCCACCACTTTATATTGCGCTGCGTTTTTTGACGCATCGCAAGCGGGCATTGCTACTGAGCCTTAGCGGTGTTGTCTTCGGCGTCGCCATCTTTATTTGCACGCAAGCGCAGACCCAGGGGTTCGCCCGCTATTTCATTGATTCGAACATCGGCGCCAATGGCGCGCTGGTCATCAGATCACGTTTCCGTCCGCGCTACGAACCGCTCATGGTTTCCGCAAAAGGCTCCAACCGCCCAGTGGGGCGACGCGCCTATTTTGAAGGCATCACCAACGCGAACGAAATCATGCGGGTGAGCAGGCAATTTTCGAATGTGGTTTCCTGTTCCCCGGTCCTGCGCGGAACACTCAGCGCGCGTGTGGGATTTGAGAACGCGACGGTCGATCTCTACGGCATCGATCCGTCCCTGCATGCGCAAACCACCGATATTTTGCACCAATTGATTGACGGCAACTTTGATGACTTTCGGAATAATACCAGCTCGATCATTATCGGTTCGCGCTTGGCAGACTTACTTCAGGCTGGCGTCGGCGACACGGTGCAATTGCTCGCGCCCAACGGCGAGTACTGGCGATTCACCGTTGCGGCCATCGCTCGCGCAGGCATTGGATCGATTGATTCAACCCGGGTTTATGCGCATGCCAGGGTCGCACAGGCGCTGCTGCAACAACCGTCCGGCGCGTCGATGATCATATTCAAACTGCGAAATCCGAACCGCGCGCCGGCTTTGGCCAGCCGTTTCGAAACCCTCTTTCAGCACAACGCTTCGAGCTGGCAGGAACGCGAGGAAAGCACGCTGCAACTGTTTCTGACGTTGCGAATGTCGGTTGCGATTACTGTTTCCCTCATCATTCTGCTGGCAGGCTTCGGAATTTTTAATGTCCTTACGATGTCGGTGTTAGCCAAGATCAAAGAGATCGCCATTTTGCGTTCCATGGGTTACCGGCGCATCGACATCTCCTCCATTTTCTTGTGGCAGGGCGCGCTGATCGCAGCGGCCGGATCGCTGCTCGGCTGTTCGCTGGGCGCGTTAATGACCTGGGGCGTGTCCCACATCCCAATTCGTCTTCGCGGCTTGCTGTACACGAATTACTTTCTGGTAACATGGGATTGGAGACACTACGTGTTTGCCACGTTGCTCGCGATCCTGGCCGTTTTCATCGCGAGTTATGTCCCGGCGCGCCGCGCCGCTGAGTTGCCGCCGGTAGTCACGATTCGGGGCTCCAGATGACTTCGGAAACTTGTCTTAGTTGCGAAGGGATCGAGCGCTATTTGGGCGAAGAAGAAGAACGCGTGCACGCGCTGCGCGGCGTATCGCTCGATATCGAGCCCGGCAGTATCCACGCAGTTGTTGGCCCGTCTGGCTGCGGCAAAAGCTCATTGCTGTACATTCTCGGGCTACTCGATCTGCCGGATGCCGGCCGCGTTTCAATCGAATCGGAGCCAGTCTCCCAGCTGAGCGATGACGAACTCGCGTATAAACGCAGCAAGTTCATCGGCTTCATTTTTCAATTCCATTTTTTGATGGAGGATTTCACCGCGCAGGAAAACGTGATGATCCCGATGCGCAAGCTTGGGAAACTTTCCGATAGCGAGATGCGCGAACGCGCTGCCAGCTTGCTGGAATCGGTTAGCTTGGGTGACAAATTGCGGAGACCGAGCCGTCATCTCTCCGGAGGCGAACAGCAACGAGTGGCCATCGCCCGCGCGTTGGCCAACGACCCTCGAGTCATTCTGGCCGACGAACCAACCGGCAACCTCGATACTGCCAACTCTGAACGCGCCTTTGAGCTGCTGCAGACCATCGTACAACAGGGCGGGAAAGCCTTGCTCCTTGCCACCCATAATCCGGTCATCGCCGAATCCTGCGATTGGATCCATGAAATGAAAGACGGCCTGATCAACGCCAGCCACCCGCGCGGCGCGAGACGTCGCTGACAGTTGGCAGCTCGCCGCTCCACCGTTAATCTCGCGGACGATGGAGAATATTCTGCCAATCGTAATTGCGGATGCGCCCGAGGCGTTGACCGAATTGTGCGGCGTCAACTTACTCGAACGTTTGCTCCGCATTTTGCAGCGACTCGGATTTCGCCGCGCGATTGTTTTTTCCAGCACGCCGGAAATCATTGGAGCGGAGTTGGCCAAGCGCTCGTGGGCTCGACAACAAATTACTACTCAGCTTGTTCCAACTGCAGCTAAACCAGTCACGGCCCACCGGGTTTTGGAACAAGGCCAGACGGCGCACTTCCTAATTGTCCCGGCAAACGTCTATTGCGATGGGCGTTTGCTTGCCGCCCTGTCAGCCAGGAATTCTCTGACTGTTCTTGTGGATTCCAATCCGCCGCAGTTCGTCCAACACCTGATCCAAAACCCGAGCGGGCCGGCTTTGGTGACGCGGGACTTCCTTCTGGCGTGCTCTGACAGCGCGCCGGTTTTTGAGGAGCTCAAGCAAAAGATCGACGCTCGTGAAATCGACGCCGTGGACGCAGCTAAAGTTGACGATTACATCGTCAGCATGCGCCGGCGCGTGAGGCCACTTTGTTTTTCAGCGACGCCAGCACAGGACCGTCGTCTGGCTCAACGCATCATTCTGGATTCCGCTCAAAACGGCACGCTCGATTTCCCCGCGTACGTTCATGCGCCAATCGAGACCGCGATCGTCTCTCGCCTTTGCAGAACACGAATCACGCCCAACCAAATTACCATTGCCGGCCTTGTCATCGGATTCAGCGCCACCGCAGCCTTTGCAATTGGTCGAGTCGGGCTCGGCATTCTCGCAGCTCTGATCTTTGGTGTCGTCGATGGATTGGATGGAAAGCTCTCGCGCGTCAAAGTTGAAACCACCAAACGCGGCGAATGGGAGCACCACGTCGATACTTTCGTCGAAAATTCATGGTGGGCCGCCATCGCTTTTCATTTGTGGCAAGTCGGCCAACTTCCGAGTGCATTTTATTTTCTCGCGCTACTCATTGGTTCGCATGTGTTGAATGGATTCGCGAAACGGCGGGCGCGGGCGGCAACGGGTCGGCTGCTGGATGATGTCGGGCCGTTCGACCGAGCTTTTCGGCTCATCGCCGCTCGAAGAAACATTTATATTTGGGTTTTGGCGTTTGGCTTTTTGCTAGACGCATTACCGCAAACTTATGTCTTTATCTGCGGTTGGGCGGCGCTTACTGCGGTCGTTCATCTTCTGCGTTCGGTGTGGATTTGCAACGCTTCCCGGCGGCGAGTGGTCTTGACCGCCCGCGTGTTGTGATTTCAGTCAACTTCTTTCAGCGACCGTATTCTGCTGCAAACCAACCGCGGTCGTACTTCTCATGACTCACAACCTCGACCTTGCCCGATCTAGCGACCACGATCGTGAAGCGCCGGTACATGCTGCCGACCTCGCGCTGGAACTCGAGCCGCCTGTCAGCGATGCGCCAGCGCGGGTGGACGCGACCGGAGTGGAGCTGAAACGCGGCGCTTTCCTGAACACGCTCGCGATGCTCGCGTCGAATTTCCGCGGCATCTTCACATTTCTTGTCGCACGTCTGCTCGGGCCGGCGGTACTCGGCATGTTTTCCGTTGCATGGGCCACGACCGACATCATCAGCAAGATCGGCGTTCTTGGGCTCGACAATGCGATCACGACATTCATCGCTCGCTCGGAAGCTGTTGGCGATCAGGCGCGAAGCCGATCGCTTTTTCGAGTCGCGGTGGTGCTCGGGCTTCTCCAGTCGGTTGTGACGGCTGTGATCGTGATCGTGGCGCTCCGGTTTTTTAACCGCGGCCTCCACGTGCAGCCGCAAATGGTTTCGGTGCTGAGCCTGGTTCTCTGCGCGATGCCGGGCCTCGCTCTTTACCGCATCTGCACCGCCATCTCGCGCGGGATGAAGGTCATGCAGCACGATATCTATTCGCGCGGAATGACCGAGCCGATTGCAACGACCCTCGCTTTCCTGCTGGCAATCGCCGTTGGGTTTAACGAGTTCTCACCAGAGGTCGCTGTAATCGTGGGAACAGCAGCTTCAGGAATTGTCGCACTCCGCCTGGCTTCATCCTGCTTTCATGACATTCCTGCGCCGACGACTGTCATGTCGCCGGTCGCGGAAGCAAGATCACTGCTCGCGTATTCGGCTCCCATCAGCATTTATCAACTCATTAACGCGTTGATCTCCCGGCTGGATCTCATCCTGCTGGGCTACTTCGTTGGACGCGCGCCCGGTGTGACGCTGGCAACGGTCGGTATTTACAGCGCTGTCGTCGGGACCGCCAACGGCTTGCGAAAAGTGAACCAGGCGTTCAACCCGATTTTCGCCCCGGTCGTAGCCGGTATGACCGCAACGGGCGACCACGAGGTCGCCGCCGCCACTTACGCCCGGCTAGCTCAATGGATGCTCTGGATCCTGTTGCCGCTCGTTGTGGTCCTGTCGCTCGCGGGTAGTACGATTCTGTTGATTTACGGCTCGGCATTCTCGCAAGGCGGAGCGTGGCTGGGGATCGTCGCGCTGGCCAGTGCCATCAACGCGTTTGTTTATCTGGGCGAGACGGTCATCATGGTGCAACGTCCGGCTTTAAATCTTCTGCATTCAACGATTACGTGCGCCGTCGCGTTTGCCGGGTTGCTCTGGTTGATTCCGCGCTTTGGAGCGTTCGGCGCCGCCGTCGGTACTCTCCTGCCGTACATCGTCCAAGGAATTCTGCGTTACGTGACGCTCCGGTGGGTATTCCATTGGAAAGATTCCTGGAGCGATATTCGCCCGCCTCTGATTGCCGCAGCAATTGCGCTTGTGCCCGCGCTCATCTGCCGCTCATTTCTCGGTGGAATTCCTGCACAACTCATCAGCGCCGGGGTTTTTCTGGCTATTTTCGGTGTCCAATGGTGGCAGCACCATGTTCATCGCAAAGACAAACAGTGTTAGGCGACTCGAACACGTCCCACGCGTCGCGGAAAAACGCGATCGTCTCATTGTTGTTATGTTGGCGCCCGTTGGGCACATGGTGAAGCGATAAGGTGCGCCGCTGTCGTCGCACACTCCGCTGTCTTCCCGACGCAGGCACAACGTACCGTGCTACGTTGCGGCGAGCGAGATACCCACTAATCCAGATATCATCCATGTAAAATGCTCCCCTTGGAGCCTGGGAATAATCCCACAGCGATTCATCGAAGAACCTCGGTTGGATCAAATAACTTCCACAGCCAGTGATCACCGCCACGCTCTGCGGCTCGCGGAGCTCGCTGCCGTAGATCATGGTGGCGTCGCGCCAATCAAAAGTTCGCGGCATTGCTGCGCCGCGGATACAAATTGCGGCATCGGGCATTTGCGTGTGGTAATGCAGATACGTTGCGAGTGCATCTCGCGGATAAACTCGATCGTCGTCCAGCACCATTATCAAGGTATCTCCGCGGCCGGCCGCAAGCTCTTGTCGAACTGTCTCGATAAACTTAGTGGCTGGACCCCAGTCCCTGCCACAATGCCAAATACGGACACGCGGCAACCTCGGGAGATATTTCGGCACGACATAAGGCCGCTTCTCGCGAATGGAAAATTCGGGAACCGCAATGATGATTTCATCCGGCGGGCGTGTTTGCCGCAGAAGCGACCGAATCGTTGGCCTCAGATTGTTGATTCGGCTAGGCAAAGTCGAAAGTGACGCGATCACACGGCGATTTTCGAACCTCCCGTCGCCAGCCAACGTTTCACGAATAAATCGGACCTGGTGACGCCGCTTCCTCCTGGCCGGCAGCAGCCAGATCACACATGCCGGAATTAAAACGACAACGACTGCGCAAATCAGACGAAACATGGAAACAGGATCGGCATCGTATCTCAAATGCAGGAGCTCGAAAGGGAAAATACGGAGAATCGCGAAATAACGAAACGTAGATACATCTCCTCCTTCTTCGGGCCGATCGCTTCCAGCAGAATTAGGAACCTGTCTTGCTTGCTTGACACCGCGTCTATGACTGTGATAGGGGAACGAATGTTCTCTCTCCAACAGGTCGCTCGCGTTTTTGACACCAAACCATGGGTTGCGCACCTGTACGTGACCGAACAGTGCAACCTGGATTGTCATTATTGCAATGAGTTCAACAACTCGATTCCGCATCCGGTCCTGGCCGATCTCAAGAAATGGATGGACCACATTCGGAAGCTCGGTGTCATGCGCCTCGGTCTGCAGGGAGGCGAACCGCTGAAGCATCCGGACATTGTGGGGATAGTGCGATACGCAAAATCCATCGGTTTTTGCCAAGTGAGCATGTCCACAAACGGCTTTCTCCTCAACCGCCAGCTCCTGGCAGACCTTGAAGGAGCGGGGCTCGATGAACTGCAAATTTCCGTGGACCGAATGACGCCGATCGCAAGCACACGCAAAGCGATGAAGTCGATCCTGCACAAGCTTGACTGGTTCAAAGATTCGAAGGTCAAGCTGACCGTCAGTGGCGTCCTGTTCAAAGATACCCTCGATGAGATGGCACAGGTGATAGACACTTGCCTCGATTTGGGGATTCCGGTTCGCGCGCGCGTGATCCACGACGATCTTGTGCACGACCGCGCTTTGCGCGACGCGAGTGAGAGCGAGCCGCTGCTCCGCTTTGTCGAACAGCAGGAGAAACTGAAGCGAAGCGGCCAGAACATTCGCTCGAGCTGGAATCTTCTCACTTATCAGAAGAAGATGCTGCGACAGGAACCGATCGAATGGACCTGCATCGCGGGGTATAAATATTTCTTCGTCTCATCGACCGGTAAGTTTTGGCTCTGCAGTCAAGTGCGAACCGAGAGGCATATTCTCGAGATCACGCAGGAAGATTTGCTAGGCTACAATCGGAAAAAGAATTGCCAGGCCGGATGTGGCGTTTATTGCACCGCGGAGGCCTCACTGGCCGTGAGCCATCCGCTGCGATACGCGGGCCGGGAGGTGGCTGGGATGCTGGCCAGTCGCGTGTCAAGGATGCGGCGCCGCGGTCCCGAGCGCATCCGGGATCTGACGGCGGCCCAGTAAGGCGAAGCTCGGGTTTTACGGAGCCCCCCGCAGTCGGATTCTTATTCATCGGGCCAAGAATCCGTGACTAAAGCTGTTCTGCTCCTTTTGGCCGCCTTCGCACTTTACTTTTTCACGCATTCACCGGCGCTCGACGAAATCGATGCAGTGCAATTTGCGATGGGGGTGCGCACGTTCGACCTGTGGCATCACCAGCCGCATCCACCCGGCTATCCACTTTTCATTTTTTTAGGCTGGCTCGGGACGAAACTTTTTCACACCGGACCAGAATCGTCGCTTTACTTCGCTTCGGCATTTGGCGGTGGACTTTTCATCGCGGCCTGGTTCTTGATTATTCGCGCCCAGTTTTCCGGGCGGCTTGCATGGTTGGTAGCACTTTCCTTGCTGATCACACCAGTGGTCTGGATGACGGCTACGAAGGCGCTGACCGACACACTGGCGGCTGGTTTCGTAAGCGCAGAGTTGCTTGCCGCGATCTGTTTTTTGAAACAGAAGAAGAGCGGGCTACTGGTCTGGGCTGCTCTCATGGGGGCCGCCGCGGCGGGGACACGACCGCAACTGTTTCTCGTTGTCGCGCTGATTCTTGGCATTTCGCTTAAACAAGGTTCGGCGAAGGCTAAAACATGGTGGCTTTCCTATACGCTGCTGCTCGCGGGTTGTCTGACTTGGCTCTTGCCAATGTGGTATCTACAGGCTCAACTCCGGCCGGGTGAGGCGCTCTGGCGAGTTTATCCCGAGCTCGTTTACAGCCAATGGCGGTGGCGCTTGAATATGCCTTCTATTTACATCGGAGCGGGCGATTGGAGTCCTCGATACTTGGCAATGCGCCTCGCCCAACATTTTCTGGGATGGTTCGGCGTAGGCCTTGGCTTTCTCCAGTCGCCAGTGATGCTTGTATTAGGACCGATAATTGCACTTTTAGGACTCGCTGCTTACTCGTTTCGACATCAAGAGTTAGAAGATCGGAATTTCTGGAAATTTCACACGCCTTGGGCGTTGCTGCACATCGCAATTATCTTTGTCTGTCTCAGCGGAAAGCAACGATATTACCTTGTCATTTATCCTCTGTTATTAGTCGCGTTGATGCGTGGCCTCTTGAAAATGCGCCCCCCTTGGAATTGGACTGCGCTGGTGCTGCCGGCTTTGTTTCTCTACGTAACGATTCCCGCGGCGATTCAAAACCATCGTGAAGAAGCGCCGCCGGTCCGACTGGTACGTTACCTCGAGCAACTCTACCCGCCTTCGCAGCGCAAAGACGTTGTGTTACTCTTCGTTAACGTGTGGCGTAATGCGGAGTGGTACGCACCGGAGTTCAGGACGTTTCGTGGCATTCCGCCGCCGGCCGAACTGCAGGAAATTTTGAACGGGGCGGTTGCCGTTTATACCGATGACGCGAAGGTGCCGTTGCCGGAGGGATGGCGCCGCGTGCCGCTCGCCACGTTCCAACGTTCGATAATTATCCACGACAAACACCATTTCCTTACCCTCTTTTTAATCGACCGTCATTCATGAAACGCATCTTTCTGAGTGGAGCCAGGTCGCGCTTTGGTCTGGCCAGCAAAGCGATGAACTTTATTGAATGCCCATCCAGATCGTTTTCTGGTCTCTTCTTAAGTTCACGGCTGAATCAAAAGCTCGATTCAGCCGTCGCTCTTTTTGACCGGCGCGAACCGGTGTGTTAGCCAAGTCCCCACCTTGATGGAGAATCGCGTCCGCCTGTTTTGGCCCATCGTCACAGCCGCGCTCTGCGTTGTTCTAATCACGACCTGGCTCGCGGTCCTGATTCAGAAAGGGAGCCTAACGAATAAAGACGAGTTCATGACCGGGGAGCGATCCCGCGAAATGCTGTTGCTCGGCGCTGTGCCCGTGCACGAGAACTTCCAACCCTCATTCCAAAAGCCGCCGCTGCAATACTGGCTGAGCGCATTCACCCTTTCGCATCTGCACAGCCGCGAAGTAGCGTTGCGTATCTGGCCACTTCTCTACGGCATGCTCTCCGCGGTTGCGATCGCCTGGCTGGCTTTTCTGCTCGAGCCGCAGCGACCGTGGCTGATCCCGTTTGCCGTTTTTTTTCTTGTGATGTGTCCGATTTTTTTGCCGGAAACATGCCGTGCCTTACTCGACGCCGGGCTGACTTTTTTCACCACGCTTGCACTCGTTTTTGCGCATCTGTCGCGCAAACATCCCGCTTGTTGGCTGGTTGTCGCCGCGCTTTGTGTGCTTGGGGCGCTGCAAAAAATACCGCTCATCTTCTTGATCTGGATCGTCATTCTATTAGTCCGTTTTGCGAAGAAAGAAGAAAGAACAGCGCTGCGCAGTAGCTGGCTGTTTGTCGGTCTAGCTCTGGCAGTGGTTGGAATTTCGATCTGGCCCCTCCTGCAGGTCGCCAAATTTGGCATGCTTCCATGGCACATTTTCAGCCTACAAGAGGCGTTGCGCGAGCGATGGTATCTGGAAATACCGTTTCGCTTGATGACCACCTGGCCGTGCGGAGTTTTCGCTTTCCTCGCGGCCTTTTACTTCATTCGTGCACGACGATCGCATCCCGCTCTGACTGAATTGGCGATTATTTGTCTAGGGACCATTCTGCTCGGCGTCCTCTTTAATTTTCGTTCCGCGCGTTATGTGGTCCCGATTTTGCCAGCGTTGGCGTTACTGCTCGCGGTTTTTGTTCATTTGCTTTTGGAACGAAAGCGATGCGTCGCTACCATCACCGCGTTCGTCATTTTATTTTTGTCCGCTGTTGGCTGGGAAGTTAGCCGGCGGATCATTGATAATCGACGAAAGGATCATAGCGCACAGTTGCGCGTGGCTGAAGAGCTAGGTCGGCAGCAAAATGCCGAGACCCAGCTTGTCGTTGTCGATCCGGACAAGCATCTCTTGCCCGAGCCGTTTTTCCTTTTCTATGGAGACTTGCGCTTTCCCGTTACGCTCGTTTTCGTCGCCGACTTGCCACAAACGAAGCTGCAAACTCCGGCTGCAGGTGTGTGCGCGGTACGCGACCTACCGCTCCTGCAAAGTAAATTTCCCAACCTCAGCATCGCGCGTCGGTCCGGCGAATTTGTCTGTTGGAATGCTCGTTAATTGACGGCAAACCGATATGATGTAGCTCGGAGAATGCGAACACTTCGGTCTGGTCGCCATCCCACATCTCCAGATCGCCGAAGGGAAGGTGTGCGGTGAGAGCTTTACCATTGAAGTTTAGAGGGCCAACTCCGGGCCGTTTCCGTTATTTCCGTCGCTTCTTTACGCACGAGAGAAATTCGGACAATTTCGAACACCGTAACTGCGGAATTCTGCGCGAATCGTGCAAACTGTCTGATTGCATTTCCTCCTCGTTTCGAGTCTGCGAACACCCGCTCACCTTTCCGTCGTCACCATTTTCCAAGCCGTGAAAAGAGTTTTTATCACTGGTGCAAGCTCCGGCATTGGCCTTGCCATGGCTAAGTTACTTGTGGCGGAGGGTCACGAGACCTGGGGCACGTCGCGCAATTTGGGACGCATCCCAAAAATGCCGCGATGCCACCCGGTTCGACTCGATCTGGCCGACCGGCTTTCCATCGAAGAGGCATTCAACGCTGCGCTCATCGAAGCCGGCCACTTCGACGTTCTGATCAACAACGCTGGTGCCGGGCATTTTGACCCTGCTGAGCTCCTTCCCATGGAAACAATTACGAGCCAGTTTCAAATTCTGGTTTTTGGTCAAATCCGATTGATGCAACTTGCACTGCAGCACATGCAAGCGCGCGGAGACGGTTTGATCATTAACGTCACTTCGCTAGCTTCTCGGCTTCCAGTGCCATTCATGGCGGCCTACAACGCGGCGAAAGCCGCCCTGGCATCCTTCACCATGTCGATCCAACTCGAGCTAGGTAATTCCCGAGTGCATGTTGTCGATCTTCAGCCGGGCGATATTCGCACCGAATTTAACCAAGGTGTGATCAAAAGTGCCAAGACCGACAGGCGCTACGAGGCGAAAGTCACCAAGACTTGGGAAGTCGTCGAGCGCGTCCTGAAAAATGCACCCGAGCCGGAGCTCGTCGCCCGACATGTTCTCAAGTTAATCAACTCAAATCGACCGCCCCCGCGGATAACAGTCGGCGATGTTTTCCAATCGAAAATTGCTCCACTAATTTTTAGATTTCTTCCACAACGCGTTCGGCTGTGGGGCCTGAAAAGATATTACGGCCTATGACTCTTTTTCTTACTCCTACTCTTGCTCATGCTCGTCGACCGACCGATTACTGCGTATGACTCCTATCCGCGAGGCAGTGATCTTGATGGCCGGGGAAGGCTCCCGCCTTCGCCAAGGCTACGGCGGGCAGGCGCGGCTGCGCGGCGACGACAACACTTTGTTGAAGCCGTTCGTTCCTGTGCTCGGTCGTCCGTTAATTTGCTACACGGTCGATCTGCTGCTTCATGCGAGAATTAAAAGGGCCAACTTTGTTGTTGGTTACCAAAGCAATCGAATGATTGCAGCGGTTCAAGAGTTGATCCCCGCCGAGCTTGAGTCATCTTTCATTGAAAATCGCGAGTGGCAAAAACAAAACGGCGTATCATTGCTGGCAGCCGCCAGACATGTGACGTCGCCGTTTCTCCTCGCGATGGGCGACCATCTTTTCGACAATGCGATGGTCGATCTTCTCATCAGTTCTTCCGACCTCGGTCTTCTCAACATCGCAGTGGATCGAAAACTGAATTCCATTTGCGATTTGGATGATGCGATGAAGGTGCAGACACGCGGTAACCGAATCGTGGCCATTGGCAAGAATCTTCGCGACTACGACGCGATCGATACAGGGCTGTTTGTTTGCTCACTCGAAATCTTCGACTATTTCGAACGAGCGAAGTCCCGCAGTGGCAGAAACGACTGCAGCCTCGCTGATGGAGTTCGATTGATGGCTGGCAACGATAAAGTCCGTGCCATCGATATCGGCGATGGTTGGTGGCAGGACGTGGATACTCCCAGCATGCTGCGGCACGCGGAAAGAAAAATGAGCGCCGGCTACGAGTTAAATCCGGGTTGAGCCCGCCAGTTATCGAGCTGGCTGGTAGAGCGCGCACACCCGAGTGTGCAGGTCGCGTGGCAAGGCTTGTACTGGTAAAACTGCTCGCGTAAATCGGTGCGCGT
>Ga0209474_10003275_pt1 | contig 14283 bp, 11 predicted proteins | sample GraSoiAngelo_145_FD_185902 | JGI IMG/M metagenome (GOLD analysis project Ga0209474, IMG submission 185902) | Grasslands soil microbial communities from the Angelo Coastal Reserve, California, USA - 14_1009_05_20cm (SPAdes) (version 2) | ecosystem: Environmental > Terrestrial > Soil > Grasslands...
GAGGGCAGCACCGACGGATTCGACTGGCTACCTTACGAATTTAAGTGGAAACCGGGCGGCGTGATGCGCGCGCCCGGCTGGTGCGCGCCGCACCAGCCCCGACTCGATTGGCAAATGTGGTTCGCCGCTTTAGGAACACCTCGAGAAAATCCCTGGTTAGGCGGATTAATTATCCGGTTACTGCAAGGTTCGCGAGATGTCAGTCGATTGCTCGCGAAGAATCCATTCCCGCGCGAACCACCGCGCTACATGCGCGCACTGTTTTATCGCTATCGTTTTACAACTTTGCGGGAACATCGGCAAACCGGCGCATGGTGGAAGCGTGAAGAACTGAGGGACTACTTACCCGCAGTTTCGCTCGATCAGATCCAATAGCTTTTCGAGCCTTCATGCGCCAATTTGAGCGACAGCTATTCAAGGGTATAATTCGCGACATGGCGAAGGAAGGACCAATCGTGACTGAGGGCATGGTAACCCAAGTGTTGCCGGGTACGATGTTTCGTGTCGATCTTCCGGGCCAGCGCAACGTGCTTGCACATATCTCCGGTAAAATGCGGAAGCATTTCATTAGGATCGTGCCGGGAGACAAGGTTTCGCTGGAGCTGTCACCTTACGATCTGACAAAAGCGCGAATCATTTTCCGTGAGCAGTAGGCCGCGCTGACGCCCGTCGTTGAAGCGTTGAGTCGTTAAACGGATAAAGCGTTCACAGAAAGAAGCACGCTTCAGCGAAAACTCGGCGTTTGCCGATTATGCAAAGCGCGCAGATACTAAAGCGAAATCAACTGGAGATTACCAATGGCTGAAGAGAACAAAGCAGAACAAAAATCGTCCGCCAAGGCGGATGCACAGGAAAAATTGGAAAGCAGCAGGACGCATGCTCGCAAGGCGGCTGAAGACTTGCGCGCGGCGGCGGGCGCAATCGCGGGCGAGTACCGCGGCAAGGCTGAACAAGCCTGGGGGGAAGCACGTGACAAAGCCGAACATGCCTTGGGCGATGCAAGGGACCGCGTCCGCACATTTCAGGAAGACGCGGAGCAATACGTGCGCGAGAACCCGACCAGGGCTGTCCTGACCGCTCTTGGGATCGGATTTGTGCTGGGCCTGATTTTCCGGCGTTAGTCGCGCTGCGACCGGAATGACCAGCAAGCCTTCTCGATCCCGTAATCCGGCGGGACATGCCGGTTTGCTCGAAAATCTGTTCGCGCTCGCCAGCGCGTTGACGGAGTTTTTTGAGAGCCGCTTTGCTCTTGTCGCTCAAGAATCGAAAGCGGCGCTCGTGCAAGTGCTGGTGCTGGTAAGTTGTTTGATTCTGGCGCTAATACTTTTTGGGTTCGGCTATGGCTTTCTGGTTGCGAGCGTGGTTGCTGGATTGGCGCATGTTGCCGGGATTTCCTGGCTATGGATAGCATTAGCAACTGCCGTGCTCCATTTCGTGATCGGGTTAATCTTGCTCTTGGTCGCCCGCAGCCAAATGATCAAGCCGCTCTTTCACGTCACGGCATTGGAATTAAAGAAAGACCGCGAATGGCTGAAGAACCTGGACACGACGACTCAATCGACGAGCTAACATCCGCGATTGCTCATTCACGCGAGCGCGTAACGCGCGATCTACGCGGTCTGCATTACGAACTCGATTTCGCCGGAAAACTGCGAAGATCTTTCAGAGAACAAACAGCTTCCTGGTTGACGGCGGCTGCCGCTGTGGGTGCTCTCATCGCGTTTGCGCCAATGCGAAAGAAAAAAATTTACATCAATGCCAAAAGCGGTGATAAAAAGAAAAAACGGCTGGTGGAAACCGGTTTTGCCCTCGGCGCGCTAAAAATCGCGGCGAGCCTGGTTCGCCCGGTGATTACTGAGATAGTTAAAAGCCGCGTAATAGGTTCTGGCGGTCAAAGCCGCTCCTCGAGCAAATAATGGGGCGTTTTAGGATTTGCGCCGGCAGTTTGAATTACATAATGATCTCGGCAACCCTATGACCCTGAACATTTCAGCTCCTCCGGTCGGATCGCATCCGCTCCCTCACGTGGATGACTATCTTGAGATGGGGCAAAAGGCGGACGCGTCGGACGTTCATCTGGGTGTGGCCGCGCCACCGATCTGGCGGGTAAATGGAACCTTGCAGCCAATGTGGCCGGATGCGCCGCGCCTGACCAGTCAGCAGACGGTAGCTTTGGCAGAAGACTTCATGCCGAAAGTGTACAAGCAGGAGCTCGATACCCGCGGCGATTCCGACTTTGCTTATGAAAACAAGTTCGCCCGATTTCGGACAAGTGTGGTCCGGCAGCGACTCGGGATGGAAATTGTCTTTCGGGTCATCAACTCAAAGGTGCGGACGATGGACGAACTGGGGCTGCCTCAGCACCTCAAAATACTCACCCGCTATCAGAACGGGCTGGTTTTAGCAACAGGCTCGGTAGGAACCGGCAAATCGACCACGCTTGCAGCGATGATCGCGCAAATCAATACGGAGCGCCGCGATCACATTATCACGCTGGAAGACCCGATCGAATACGTCATCGCTTCGAAAAACTGCCACGTCAGCCAACGCGAGGTATTTACACACACAGAATCTTTCGCCACGGCACTGCGTGCTGCGCTCCGGGAAGATCCAGACGTGATCATGGTGGGCGAGATGCGCGACTTAGAAACAATTTCACTCGCCATCACTGCGGCCGAAACCGGGCATCTTGTTTTGGCAACACTGCACACCAGTAACGCTTCGCGCACACTTGATCGATTATTGGACGTGTTTCCGCCAGATCAACAGGAACACATCCGGGTGATGGTGGCTGAATCGCTGCGCGGCGTGATGAGCCACCAACTGATACCAAAAAAGGATGGGACCGGTCGGGTGCTCGCGCTGGAGATTCTCACCAATACGCCGGCTGTGGCCAACGTGATTCGCGAGGCAAAAACCTACATGCTGCCCGGCATAATTCAGACCGGCAAAAAACAGGGAATGCGTTTGATGGATGATGCATTAATTGATCTCTATGAGACCGGGCTGATTAGCGCAGAAGAAGCGTACACGCGCGCCGACCAAAAACTGGTCGTACGGCAACACTTAAAGATGTAACCGCGGTCCTGAAAATGGCTTACCTGGATCAATTTCTTGACATCGTCGTCCAGCAGGGGGCGTCCGATTTGCATATCGGAGAGAGGCAACCGCCGAAAATACGGAAGCATGGAGACATCATGCCTATCCGAGCTGAGCCGATTTCGCACGAGGAAGCTGCACAAATGATGAGTGAAATTTGTGGCTCCCATAACTGGGACCTCTTCGAGCAACGGGGCGATCTCGATTTTGCCTATGCAATGGATGAGCACTCTCGATTTCGCACCAATTACTATAAACAGTCGAATGGTTACGCTGCGGCCTTTCGGTTGATCCCCACGAAGATTGCGAGTCTCGAGGAGCTAGGCATCCCGGTAGTAGTAAAAGAGTTTGCGCATTTACGCGGCGGGCTTGTTCTCGTCACCGGTCCAACGGGCTCCGGTAAAACCACCACGCAAGCCGCGCTAATCGACTTCATTAATCAAAACTTTTCCAAGCACGTCGTGACGATTGAGGAACCGATCGAGTTCGTCCACGATAATAAGCGGAGCATCATTACACAGAGGGAAGTGCCGAGCGATTCGATTACGTTTCCCGCTGCCCTCAAGGCGGCGCTGCGTGAGGATACCGATATCGTGCTGATAGGCGAGATGCGGGACTTGGAAACGATCTCACTCGCCCTGACCGCGGCCGAGACAGGCCTTCTCGTGATCGGCACGCTGCACACGAACAATGCTCGCAAGACAGTGGATCGCATGATAGATGCTTTCCCTGCCGAACGGCAGTCGCAGGCGCGTGCCATGCTTGCAAACTCGCTTCGTGGCGTCGTTGCACAATTGCTCTTAAAGAGAGTGGATCGGCCGGGGCGCATCGCCGTCAATGAAATTCTGATCGCCAACGCTGCCGTCGCCGCAATCATCCGCGAAGGCGCGACCCAAAAGCTCCAGGACGTGATCGTTTCCGGAAGAGCTCAGGGAATGCAATTCATGGATGATGTCATCTGGGCATCGCTGGAAAAGGGAATAGTCTCCGCCCATGAAGCCTTCATGAAGGCCATCGACAAGAACCGGTTCAAACCATTTCTCGCGCCAGAAGAAGAAGCCCTCGCCTACGCCGCCGGCTCAGTCCCGGACGACGAGAAGCGGCTCCCCGGCAATTTTATCAAACCGGTCGCCACCCGAGTGCTAAGCCGAGCGCGCTGAGAACCAATCGTTAGCTACAGCGCATAGCGATCGCTGCGAGATCCGAGGTAGGTGCGGTTCACCGGCCTTGGCTGTGCTATACCGCCGCAGGCCTGAACCCTTTTGCTGTAGCCGCCGCCTTGTGGGCGGCGCACAACGCTTCGCACAGCGAAGCGACTACAGAGCTACTGGGCGATTGAGGTCAATCGCCCCTACCTATTATGTGCCGAACCAACAATTAGGCGGCTGACACAGCCGCCTGTACAACACTTGGCAATCCGCCGCGGCGCCTTACCGGTGATCTCAATTTGCATTGAGAATCAGAACAGCGGTGCCTTTCAATTTACCGGAGCGAAATCTATCGAGTGCAATATTCGCTTGTTCCAACGGGAAGGTTTCCGTCTTCGTTTGTACCGGAACGCGCGGCGCGATCTCGAGAAATTCCTCGGCATCGCGGCGGGTCAAGTTTGCTACAGAAGTGATCACCCGCTCGCCCCAAAGATCGGCATACGGAAACGATGGGATGTCGCTCATGTGAATCCCGCCGCAGACGACGATACCGCCCTTAGCAAGCGCATGCAGCGCCGCAGGAACAAGCCGGCCAACGGATGCGAAAATAATTGCGGCGTCGAGTTTTTCAGGTGGCTCTTCATCGGAACTACCGACCCATTTCGCACCCAACTTCTTTGCAGACTTCTGAGTGTCTTTGTCGCCGGGCCGCGTAAACACGAAAAGCTCGCGACCCTCATGAAGCGCTACCTGCGCGATTAAGTTAGCGGCGTTACCGAACCCGTAAATGCCGAGCCGACGGGCGTCACCAGTTTTGCGATATGACCGATAGCCGATCAACCCCGCGCAAAGGAGCGGCGCGACATCGGCATCGTTGTAACCGTCGGGCAGATGAAAACAAAATCGCGAATCAGCCACGGCGAACTCGGCATAGCCGCCGTCGATCGTGTAACCGGTGAAACGTGCGCGGTCGCAAAGATTCTCCCGATTAGAACGACAATAGACACATTCCCCATCGGTCCAGCCCAGCCAGGGGATGCCGACACGATCGCCGATCTGGAATTTCGAATTTGCTCCTTCGGGGATCTCTTCGACCCGTCCGACGATTTGATGTCCGAGAATCAACGGCAATTTCGGGTCGGGCAACTCACCATCGACGACGTGAAGATCGGTCCGGCACATCGCGCATGTCGCAACACGCACGAGCAGTTGTCCCCTGCCCGGCTTTGGTTTTGACACATCGCGCAGCTGCAGTGGCCGCGATGGCTTGTCGAGAACCATCGCGCGCATGAGCTTCGCCACGTTACAGCGTCAAACAGTTAAATTCTGCATCAACGGGCGCCCGCTGGCTCGGGTCGCAACTGTCCTCTCCCAGCTTCGTCCTCGTGATGATAGTGGGCGCTGCGGAGGAACGGTACCTTGTCGAGCACGTGCTCCTGAAACCATTCAAGCCAGAGATAAATGACTGGAGTCACAAAGAGCGTTATTAGTTGCGAGAAAATGAGGCCGCCAACGATGACGAGCCCGAGCGGGCGACGCGATGCGGCGTCCTGGCCGAACCCGAGCGCAATCGGCACCGCGCCCATAAGCGCGGCAAGCGTTGTCATCATAATGGGACGAAACCGTTCCATGCTCGCTTCGTGAATCGCCGAGCGCAGGTCCCAGCCTTCGTCGATTCGTTGCAAAGCAAAATCGACCACCATGATTCCGTTCTTCTTCACGATGCCTAACAAGAGGAAAAGGCCGATGACGCTATAAAGCGAAAGCACTGAGTGGAAGAGATACAATGTAGCCAGTCCGCCGACTACGGCGGGCACAATTGCTGGAAACAAAACCGTGAACGGGTGCACATAGCTCTCGTAAAGGATTCCCAGGATCACATACATGATGAAAACGGCAGCGAGTAACAGCAAAGGCAGAGAGCGGAACAATTGCTGGAACACGAGTGTTTCCCCCTGGAAGATGCCCTGCACGGTCGGATAGTGCGGGTGGATTTGCGCGAAGGCGTCCTCGATAAACTTGGTCGCATCGCCGATGGCGACGTTTGGCAACAGGTTGAAATTGAACGTAACGCTTGTGAACTGATTTAAATGATTCACAGCTTGCGGACCAATAACTTCTTTGGTTGATGTTACAACACGCAGCGGAACGAGATTCGTCATATTACCTGTGGTCGTCGCTATGGTTCCTCCGCCTGAGCCGCTCGCGCTGAAATTCCCACTGGTGCTGCTGCGGACGTAGAGATCGTCCAAGTCCCCAGGGTGCGCCCGCTCCTTGTCTTTGACTTCGAGAATAACCTGGTATTGGTCGTCCGGTTCCTTGATGAGATAGACGTAGTTTTGCGAGTAAGCGTTGCGTAACAGGCTTTGGATTGCTGAAGTAGAAACGCCGTAGGTGGCAGCGCGGTCCCGATTCATGTCGATCCGGAGATTTGGCGTATCGTGGTAGTAATCGGAGCGGACACTGAGGAAGCCTTTAAACTGTTTCAGTTTTTTCAGCAGTTGGTCGGCCACGGCGTAAACATCACCCGGCACGATGCCGCTAATAGTGTACGCGTATTGCCCCTGGGTCTGGCTCGTGGCACCAACACTGATTTGCAGCACCGGGCTGGGCGTTAACACTGCTGTCATGCCAGGAATTGAGCCAAGCGATTTTTGCAGTCGCAAAATGATTTGATCGATAGGCGGACGTTCACCGCGCGGCTTCAGAAAAAGAAACAGCAGCCCCTGCGACAATGCGCTGCGCGACGAGAAACCAGCGAGCGTGAAAAATTGCCCAACGGCTGGATCCGCTTGGAGTTTCTTATTGACTTCCGTTTGATAAGCGCGCATCTGCGCCGGCGACGAACCTTCCTGCGCGATAAACACGCCGCGAATGAAACCACTGTCGCCCGGCGGCAATAACGTGAACGGCAGATGGCTGAAGAAGAACCAGAGACCAAGAATGCAGATGATCAGGATCGGCACTGTGAGCCATGCGCGATCGAGAAACTTGTCGAGGACCCGGCCGTAGCCAGCGATGACGCGTTTGATGAAGTTACTGGTGTGCCGTTCCATCCAGGCGCGTTTGTGGCCGGCCCTGCGCTCACCCAAGATGCGCGCGCACATCAACGGGGTAAGCGTGAGCGACACAAGCCCTGAGGCGAGAATCGCCACGATGATCGTGACGGAAAACTCGCGGAAGATGCGGCCAAGCAGTCCAGGGATGAAAACCAACGGGATGAAAACCGCAGCGAGTGACAGCGTCATCGACAGGATCGTGAAGGAAATTTCGCCGGCACTGTTAAAGGTTGCTTGCAAGATCGACTCACCATGCTCGGCACGGCGCACCACGTTTTCCAAAAACACAATGGCGTCATCGACAAGGAAACCAATGGCCAGGGTCAGCGCCATCAAAGTCAGATTGTTGATGGAGAAATTGAGCATGTACATCACGGCCACGGTGAGCAGCAACGACATTGGCAACGCCACAGCCGGAATCAGCGTGTCGGTAGCGCGACCGAGAAACACGTAGATAACCATCACTACCAGCACGAACGCGATCATCAGCGTCCATTTCACTTCGTCAGCGGAATTGACGATCGTTTGCGAACGGTCGAACACCGGCGTGAATTTGATCGAGCCCGGCAAGCTTGCACGCAGCTCAGGGAACAGCGCCTTCACGGAATTGGCCACTTCCACTGCGTTTGCGCCCGCCTGCCGTGAAACCGCAAGCACGACCACCGAGCCGGGCGGTTTAAAACCGCGCATCCAGAAAAAGCGCGAGATGCGTTCGTCCTGAACGCCCTGGTACACATCAGCGACGTCGCGCAAGTAAACCGGCAAACCGTTCGGATTGCGCGCCACGATCAGATTGCGATATCCCTCAGCCTTATCGATCTGTCCATTGGGCTGAAGGACAAAGGTGCGATGCGCACCATCGAATTGCCCTGCACCGGAATAGACTGTGCCCGCTTTGATCGCGCTGGCCAGATCATCCATCGTCAGACCGCGCACAGCCAGCGCCGATGGATCGGCCTTGATTCGAACCGCGCCCTGCACTCCGTAAATGTTCACCTGCGAAACACCCGGCAGAATGTTGATGCGCTGCGCCACAACCGTGGACGCGTACTTGTACAGGTCCCAGTCGGTCAGCGTGTCTGACATCAGGCCTAACAAGTAAACGGCTTGGTCGTTCGGGTTGGTTTTTGTAAAGGTTGGCGGACTCGGCAGATCGATTGGCAATTTCCCCGTGGCACGCTGGATCGCAGCCTGCACGTCGGTTGCGGCGTCGGTGATGCTTTTGCTGAGCACGAACTGCAACGTCAGCGACGTGTTGCTCTGCGTGCTATTGCTAGTGATGATGTCCAGACCGGGGATTTGCAAGAATTGCTTCTCCAACGGCGTCGCGATGTTGTTGGCCATCGTCGTGGGGTCTGCGCCGGGATACGAGCAGGTAACTTGAATAACCGGATAATCCACTGCGGGCAGATCGTTGACGGCAAGTTTTCCGTAAGTCGCGAGACCGGCGACAATCACGGAGAGCGTCAGCAGCACGGTCATCACGGGCCGCCGAATAAACGGCCCGGAGAGCCCCGAACCTTCGACTTGAATTAACTTTGCCGTCGGCTTGGGCTGATCTTCGGTGAACGATCTTGACCTAACGCGATCCCGATCTCTTACTTCGCGTTCGCCGTCATGTTCCTCCGCGTCATTCATACGAGGTTGGGCTTTTTGAAGTCCCGATCTGTCGGGACTGAAGCGTGCCCGACGTCTCAGCAGCATACGGTTGCGGCGCCACTTTCGCCCCTGGCGAAAGCGCGAGCTGGCCGGTGACAACAACAGTCTCGCCGGGTTTCACGCCGCTCTCAATCACGACAAGATCGCCGTCCTGGCGTTGACCTGGTTTCACCGCCCGAAGTTCAACAGTGTTGTCAGGCTTTACCACAAAAACAAACGGCCCACTCTGGCTAACCTGGACGGCCTGCGACGGCACAAGCGTGGCGTTCTTGAGCGTGTCCAGAATGAAACGGACAAGGACAAATTCCGACGGCCACAGCGCGCGATCAGCATTCGCCGTGACTCCGCGGACTTTCACCGTTCCCGAGCCGGGCTGCACTGCGTTATCGATAAAATACAAATCGCCCATGCGCGGGGTGATCGACCCGTCTGCCAGGTATGTTTCCACTTTCACGTTTGGGCCGCCGAGATATTTTCGCACAAGCGGCAGATCGTTCTCGGCCACGGTGAAGTCGGTGTAAATCGGATCCAAACCCTGGATTGTGACGAGTGGCGGAGTCGAGGGTCCAACCAAGTTGCCAACGTCAACATTGCGGAGACCGACTCGTCCGTTAATGGGCGACTTGATGTAGCAATAATCGAGGTTCACCTGGGCAGCCTCCGCCGCTGCCTGAGACTTCTGTGCATTCGCCACAGCAGTGTCGTAGTCTTGCTGCGCTATGACCTTTCTCGCGCGAAGATCTTCTTGTCGCTTCAGCGTCACCTGGTCTAGTGCGGCTTGCGCCTTTGCCTGATCGAGAGCGGCCTGATACGGACGCGGATCGATTGTAAAAAGGGGATCTTCTTTCTTCACGTCCGAGCCGTCTTGAAAAAGGCGCTCGATGATCTTGCCGCTCACCTGCGCCTGCACCTGCACGGTCTCGTACGCTGCACATGTGCCGATCTCATCGAGGTAAATCGGCACATCCTTTGTGATGGCTTTGGCTGCAGTCACAGGACGACCCGGCGGCTGAGCGGCTTTAACCTCGCTTGCCCTGTGTTGAAAGATCCGGTAACAGACAAACGCTGCCAAGATGATAAAAAGCAAGTACGCCCACTTCGGAACCCTCTGATTGGCTGTACGGGTACGTTTCATTTGAAACTGCGGGCGCTGGGAAGTGCGGCGGTCTAATGTCTTTGGACTACTTACCGGCGTGTTAAGTTTCATTTTAACCCTCCGTTGCGCCGCGAAATTGCGCTTTTTCTCGGAATCGAATATCCCTGTTTGGTCTGGCCGTTGTGCTCGACGAAAGCGCGAGCCACAGACTGGCGAGTGAAGGACTGGCGTCGCTCGGTTTTCTCCGCCCGTCCCCGAATGCGCGCCAACACTCCCATGCACGTTTGGAGATCCGACTTTGGGATACCAGCCAATAGTTCGTGCCGAAGTTTCTCGGCTGTTGCGTTGATCTGTGGGATTACCTGCTGCGCGCGCCGGCCCAACAGCACCATTTTGCAGCGGCGATCATGCGGAGAATTTGTGCGCGTGATCCAATCTTCTTTCTCCAGTCGGCGCAACAGCGATACAACGGTAGGCTCTTCAATCCCCAGCCGCGCTGCAATCTCCGCCTGAGTAAGCGCGTCTCGAGCAAGAGACAGGTGCAGAAGCGTGCGCCATTTTGCCTGGCTCAAGCCCATGGGTCTGAGGCGCTCGTCTAGTTTCTGCCGCCATGCACGAGCAGTGCCGTGGAGCAACGGGCCAATTGTTTCCCAGTCCGAGGTCATGTGAACCGAAATTAGTTAGCATGCTAACCAATTCCGATTTGTTAGCCTGTCAATCTTCCTTTAAGAACTAACCTCGAAAAGGATCATCTCGCGTTTGCTGTAATCCCTGACGCGAGCAAGTTCATGCGTCCGGCGGGGATTCCACTTTTCCGTGGTCGCTGCTTCCTTCCTCTTTTCCGCGCGAACGAGAAAATAATGTGTCTCAACCGGAAGGTCTGTGATGCTGTGTACGTATTCAAGCGGTGCCTTCACGTAGAAAAGAACGGGCTGATAGTGCGGATTTACCACATACAGTTTCTCGCTGGCTGGCACGATGCCGTTAACTGTCGCCGCGACTCTTGTTACCTGCTGCCTGTTATGCAAGGCGAGCGCTGCAAGTGGGTAGCCGATTCCGCCGACGATGAGCGCAAGTCCAACAAAAGCAGTCGCCACCTTCGCCCATGCGCGTTCGTTTCCCACATGCAGTTTGCCAGGCCAACGCAAGGCGCCGCCGGCAAAGGTCATTGCCAGCAGCCATGAGGCCGGAACCAGAGATGGCATGCTATAGCGCGCGACCGCCCCAGGCACAAGATTTACGGCAAGGAACGGTACCAGCGTTCCCCAGGCTAGGCCGTGCGCAAGTTGTCGCCGCATATCGTCGTGAAATTTTGAAAAACGTATGAACGGAACCAGGGTGAGCCACGGCAGAAAATACACCAAGGCGCGAGGGACATTTTGGATCCAGTTTAAAAATTGGAAGTTGGTGCCCTTGAGACGTTCGCTGAATTGAATTGACCATTTGTGCATCGCCAGCTCCATCGTCGTGGTCTTGGCAAATGGAACAGCCCATGCCGCAAGAATGGCGAACATGATTCCGAGCGCGACAAAATGCGCCGGCTGAAATAGCAGCTGCCAATTCTTGGTCCGCCAAAGAACAGCCAGCACGATGCCGTAAAAAAATACGAGAAGTGTTGGGCCCTTCGCGAGCATGCCAAGTCCTAGAAATATCGCGGGCGGAATCCAAACAAGCCACTGGGATTTCTTCTGATTCCAAAAACTCAACCAAAAAATGATGGCAAGGCCGGAAAGCGAAACGTAGAGCGCTTCAATCTCGATCAACCGGCCCTTCTCTATCATTCCAACATTGGTCAGCCAAATGAGTGCCGCGACGGTCGAGCCGCCGGATCCAAGGCTCGCGCGCGCAATGGTCACAAACGCGATGGCCACTGCGAGCACTGCAAGCGCCGAGGGCAAGCGGGCCGTCCATTCATTTCGTACCCCAAAAATTTTAAACGACCCTGCCACCAGCCAGTTCACCAGCGGCGGCTTCCGGAAATACGGATTATTTCCTACCTGTGGAACAATATAATCGCCGGTCTCGAGCATCCGGATCGCCGGCAAAATCCGCCGTCCCTCTTCTCCCTTGATCGCGAGCGAACCAAGCGCCGGAAGATAAACTACCGCCCACACCGCCACCACGATCAGAACTGCGGAAATGCGGGACATCAGCGCTCCAATCCTTCAGGAGTTCCCACGGAGAAAAGTGTCGTTTTGCGGTACCGATGATCCTTTATTCGCAGTAATGCCGTGGGCTGCGTCGGCCGCCATTGTCGCGCTGTTTCCGCTTCTCGTTCCTTCGATGTCTGGATGAGAAAGTACCGCGCCTCACCGGGCAGATCATCAACTTCGCTCACATAAATAAGCCGCCGACCGATGTAGAAAAGAAAGGGCTGAAAGTCCGGATCGACTGCGTAAAGCGGTTGCGAAGCTGGAACCAGCGCATCAATTTGTGCGGCGATCGCCTTTACTTTTTGCTGTTTCTGCAGAAACGGGACTATCGCGAACGCGTAAAGGCAAACACACGCGCATGTGCAAATTGCAATCGCCATGACAATACGCTGTCGATCGCTTGCCAAGAGTACCCTGCCACCGAGCCAACGCGACCATTTCAACTTTTCCGCGCTAAGAATTGCGGCGAGCAGCCAAACTGTCGGCGCGAGCAACGGCATGCCGTAACGCGGAAGCCATCCCGGAATTAGATCCACAACCAACAGCGGTACCGCGATTCCCCAAATTAAAGCGCGCGTAATTTTGGTTTTGCGCTCGGACGAAAATGTCGCGCTGCCCATCAGTGGCACAAGAAGAAGCCATGGTAGGAAATAACCAAGACTACGCGGGATGTTCAGTAACCACCCTCGCGGTCTGAAGTCGGCGGCAATGAGCCAGAGTTGTGCATTCCAGACATGGGCAACACGCGAAGCACCGGCGATTTGCACGTAGGGAATCGCCCATGCGGCGAAGATCAACATCATGATGATGAACCCGATAGCATGCGGCAGGTTCAAAAGCTTTCGCAATTCCGAAGCTTGCGAAAGCACAGCCAAGGCAATGCTATAGAAAAATATTAGGTGAATTGGTCCTTTCGCCAGCCAGCCGAAGCCGAGAAAAATCCAAGGCACGATCCAGATGAGCCAGGGCGATCTCTTTTGTTCCCACCAGGTGAGCCAACAGATGAACGCCAAAGCGAAAAGCGAAACGTACAGAGCCTCGATCTCGATGAGGCGGCCCTTTTCGATGATGCCGAAATTTGTTAGCCAAATTAGCGCTGCGATTGTCGACCCGCTCGAGCCGAGGCTTGGTCGCGCGACCGTAATAAAGGCAATGGCAACCGCGAGCACACAAAGCGCCGAGGGCAACCGGGCCGTCCATTCATTTCGTACCCCAAAAATTTTAAACGACCCTGCCACCAGCCAGTTCACCAGCGGCGGCTTCCGGAAATACGGATTACTTCCTACTTGGGGAACAATATAATCGCCGGTCTCGAGCATCCGGATCGCCGGCAAAATCCGCCGTCCCTCCTCTCCCTTGATCGCGAGCGAACCAAGCGCCGGAAGATAAACTACCGCCCACACGAAGAGCACCATCAAGAGGGCTTGCACGCGCGAATTCACTAGACTGGGATGTTGGATATTGAGCTTCCAACGTCAAATCAAACCAAAGCGCAGCTTGACGATCTGGCGAACGGAGTTAAACTACTTTCTAGTCCGCGCGCTAAAAAGAGTGGGAACTGACGTCCCACTCTTTTTAGTCTGCGGGCTACATGTTTTTATGAACGCGGAATTTATCGCCATGCTCGATTACTTGGAGCGGGAGCGCGGAATCAAACGCGAGATCCTGCTCGAAGCGGTGTCGAACGCGCTGCTCTCAGCTTCAAAAAAAAGCGTGGGCGCATCACGGGATTTGCGGATCGACATCAACCCGAAGACCGGCGAAATCCGCGCGCTCGCGAATTTGCTCGTAGTTGATCATGTGAGCAATCCGCAGGACGAAATCGAGCTCGCCAAAGCGCGCAAGATCAAGGCGGACGCCAAAGTGGGCGACGCCGTCGAGATGGAAGTGACCCCGCGCAATTTTGGGCGCATCGCAGCACAGACCGCCAAACAGGCAATGATGCAGCGCATTCGTCAGGTCGAAAAGGAAATGATCTACGAGGAGTTCAAGGATCGCGCTGGAGAAATCGTAAGTGGCACGGTTCGGCGCTTTGATCGCTCGGATGTAATTCTGGACCTTGGAAAATT
>Ga0209474_10003276_pt1 | contig 14280 bp, 8 predicted proteins | sample GraSoiAngelo_145_FD_185902 | JGI IMG/M metagenome (GOLD analysis project Ga0209474, IMG submission 185902) | Grasslands soil microbial communities from the Angelo Coastal Reserve, California, USA - 14_1009_05_20cm (SPAdes) (version 2) | ecosystem: Environmental > Terrestrial > Soil > Grasslands ...
AGGAAGTGCTGGGGGCGCGCATCGACGGCCTCGGATCAGGCCCCGCGCGCGTCGTTCGTGCGGCCGCCGTGGTCGGCCGGACCTTCTGGTACCGCGTGCTCGAGCGGATCGATCCCAGCCCATCGCTGGCGGTCGACCTCGACCAGCTGATCGATCAGGGCTTCGTGGAGCGGCGGGGGATCGATCCGGAAGTTACCCATGCCTTCCGCCATGCCCTGATCCAGGAAGTCGCCTATCTCAAGCAGCTGCTGTTGCAACGGCGCCGTCTCCACGTGCGCGTCGCGGACGCCATCGCGGATCTCTTTAAGCAACGGGCGGACGAGTACGTCGACATCATCGCCTATCACTACGCGCGCGGCGATGACGACGCCAAGGCGTCGGCGGCGCTGCTGCGAGCCGGGCAGCGCGCGCGGCGCCTGTATGCCATCGACGAGGCGCTGGCGTACTTCCGGTCCGCCCTGGAACACAGCACGGCGGATCCGGCGGCGAGCGCGGATGCCTGGGAAGGGATCGCGGACGTCGAAGGTTTCGCCGGCAACTACGCGGAGGCGGCGGCCGGCTACCGGCACGCGCTCGCGGCGCATGACCCCGCCGATGACCGCGGGCGCTCGCGCCTGCTGCGCAAGCTGGGGGTCGTCCACCAGATCACCGGCGATACGCCCGAGGCGCTGCGCACGCTGACCGAGGCCCGCGAGGTCTTATCAGCGGGCGCCGATCGCGAGCAGGCACTCGTCCTCCTGGAGCTGGGACAGGTCTACTGGCAGCAGGGCTCATACGAACAGTCCCGGGAAACGTTGCTGACGGCGGCGCAGCGCGCCGAACGGGCGGGCGCCGACGACGCGCGCGCGGACGCGTACAAGCACCTGGGGACGGTCGCCTCGCTGGGTGGAGACACCGGCATGGCCATCGATTACTACGAGCGCAGCCTGCAGCTCTACGAAGCCCGCGCCGACGTGTCCGGCCAGGCCAACGTCCTCAACAACATCGGTATCGTGCGTCGCAAGGAGGGCCGCTATACGGAGGCCTTGCGGGCGCATGCGAAAGCGCTCGCCATCCGGGAGCGGATCGGCGATCCCCTCGGCATCGGGACGTCGCGCAACAATTTGGCGCAGATCGAGCTGGCCCGCGGCGCGCTCGACGAAGCCGAGGCGGATTTCACCGCGGCGCTGAAACGCTGGAGCGCGATCGGCTATGCGGCCGGGATTGCGCTCGCTCGCACCGGGCTCGGCATCACCGCCGTTCGGCGGGGCGATGCGCAGACCGGTCGCCGTGATCTTCAGCGGGCGATCGAGGAATGGGGACAGCTCGCAAGCCGGACATACCAGTCGGAGACCGAGCGCTATCTCGCGGAAGCGTATCTCTCATCCGATGCGACGGCCGCGCTTACCTGGGCCAAGCAAGCCGTCGCCACCGCCCAGGCGGTGCAGGCGCTCGACCAGGAAGGAGTCGCGTTGCAGGTGCTGGGAACCGTGCACGCCACCCGCGGCGAGATAGCGGATTCGCTGGCCGCCCTGGAGCGGAGCCGCGAGATCCTTCGCGCCACCAGCGAGCGCCAGGAACTCGCCCGCACACTCGCCGGCCTGGCCCGCGCCTTGCGCGCATTACCGCCGGACGATGCGCGTCGCTCCGAGGCGGATCAGCTGGTCTCAGAGGCGGCGGGCATCTTTCGCGAGCTGGGCGCCGAGCTCGACCTTGGCCGCCTGCCCGCGGGCTAAGGCGCGGAAGGCGCGGACCGGACGATCGTGATCTGACCGGTGCTCAGCGTGCCGGTCACCAGCAGCAGCGGCGCATCGAAGCTGTGGGAGGCGTCCCAGATGTGGACCTCGAAGGTGCTCGTTGCGGGGGCGGCGCCCTGGGTCGCGGTGCCCGCAACCAGGTAACGGCCGCAGCCGTTGATGGTCCCCACGCCCTGGAATTGCGCGGTCGCGCCGGTGATGGCCAGCCAGTCGAAGCCGGTCGCCTGGAAATCGATGGGACCGCTGGGGTCGACCGCCGTACCCTGGCACGATGTGGGCGCGACCGGCGCCGGTGCGGGCGTCGGTGCGGGCGTCGGTGCGGGCGTCGGTGCTGGGGTAGCGGGGATGCCGGGCGTCAGCGTGGTGGTGGGCGGCATGCTTGGGGTTGGCGCCGGCGCGCTCGCGACGGGCGCCGCTGCGGCCGTCGGTGCGGGAGTAGCGGTGGTCGCGGGCGTCAGCGTGGTGCTGGGCGTCAGCGTGGTGGTGGGCGCCGACGGGCTCGTGACGGGCGCCGCTGGGCTCGCGGTGGCCAGGCCGCGGGTGACGTGAAGTGTTCCGGAGGGCCGCGTCGCGCTCGGCTCGTACTTGAGGTTGAAATCGAGTGTGGCGGTGTCGTTGGGGGGCGGCAGCGTGGTTGGCACCGACCCGCTCCCGGTGGTGGACGCGGCCGGATCGAAGACCACCAATGGAACCGACGCCACGCCCGAGCTGAAGTTGCCGCTGACGCTCGATTCGATCCGGTACACGCCCGCCGGCGGGGCCGCGATCGATGTGGAGCTGGTGCCGTCCGCCGCGACCGCCGTCGTGCTCTGTAGGACCACGACCCCATTGCTGTCCTTGATCGCAAACGACGTCTGCGCGGTGGCGATGTCGCCGGGCGCATCGTCACTCTCCTGGGTCACGCTGGCGGCCAGGTGGATGGGACCGCTGGTCGACGCGATGGTGTCACCGGTGTAGGTCAACGTCGCCGGCTCAGGCGCGATGGTCAGGCCGCCGTTCAGTGTCGCGCTCGATGCGCTGTAGCGGTCATTGTTCAGTGTCAGGGGCACCACCCCGCTCGAGGTCGGGATCGGAATCGTGCCGCTGAAGTAGGCGGTCACCGTGTAGCCGCCCGGCGACAGTGGCAGCTGGCCGAGCGGTGCCCGACCGAGCTCATCCGTGACCACCGGCAACACCCATGAGGAGGCGCCCTGGGTGACGATGAACATCACCGTCTGCTCCCGCAACCGCCGCGGCGTCGGCGACGACTGGTCGGCGAGGGTGGCGACCACCGCCGTCGAATCGCTGTAGTGCGCGCTGCCGCCGCTGAGCGTCAGCGTGGTGTTCTGCCGCGCGATGGTGAAGGTCGACTCGGTCGCGGAACCCAGCAGGTCCTGCGCTTCCTCGAAGGCGGCGCGCACCACGTACGAGCCGGGCGACTGCAGCAGCGGGAATGTCACACTGGCGGTGCCGTTGCCATCGGTCACCGCCTGCAGCCGCTGCGGGCCAAACTCGAAGGCGACCGGCCGGCCGCTCACCGGCGCGCCACCCGCCGTCAGCACCGCGGTGAAGCTGGCACGGTCGCGATACGCCCCGCCGGCTGGTGCCGAGATGAAGCTGAGACTGGTCGAGGTCTTCGGCGCGCTGGTCGATGCCACCCGCGGTTGGGGCACGTAGTACGCGCCCAGGTTGGTCGCCGTCCCGACCACCCCGGCCCCGTTGACGGCCTGCACCAGGTAGCGGACGTCGCCGGCGGCGGTGCCGCCCAGCGGCAAGGTGGCGGTCCACATCGTTGAGTCGTCGCCATCCTGGACCAGGTCGAGCGGCTGCCATTGGCCGGCGCAGGGATTGAGGCCGCCGCTGCAGGCCGGCCCGGTCGCGGTGTAGGTGATCCAGACTTGCTGGATGCCGGCCGATGGGTCGCCTTCGACGTTGACCCGAAAGGCGATGCTCTGCCCGTCCGCGCTCGGCACCGCGGAGATCCGCGAGATTGCCGGAGCCGCCGCCATCGCCGGGACGTTCCCCAGGTAGCCGGAATTCTTCCCGTAGGTTTTCGTACTGAGCGCCGGATCGCTGTAGTAGAGGCGGAAGTTCATCGCGGAGTAGCTTCGCAGCGTCCCCGTTCTCGAGGCCGGTCCACTGGAGACGTACTGCGCCGGTGTCACGTTGAGCCGGGTCGCCTGCCCGCCCATGAGCAAATCGAAGTAATTCACGCGCCAGGGCAGCACCGGGTACATCACGCTGGATGAGAAGAAGGAGTGCAGCCCGCGCAGCTCGGTGGCGGGCGCGTCGGTCAGTGGCAACACCGGTCCGCCGGTGGGATTGTCGGTGTACGACCCGCCCCGGAAGCCGACGCCGCGCAAGGTGGCCGCGGTTCCGCTCAACGGGCCGGGCGCGGTCACGTTGCGCGTCTCCAGCGGCAGCACCGGTTCTGACGGGTTGACCATCTGGCCGTTCGAGCCGGAGAAGTAGGTCGCGGTCAGCGGCGCGGCCGGACCGGCAGTGCTGTTGAGGGTGACGGTGTGCGCCGTCAGGGTTGATTGCACGCTGAGGTCGGCGCTCGTCAGCCCCAGCACCGATCCGGGTTTGCCGACAGCCGGCGTGGTCGCGCTCACCACCGAGCTGTCCGCCGCCGGGGCGAGCCGGCTCCCCGGCATGTTCACCATCAGCTGGGGCAGACCGTAGAGCGTCGACTCCAGCAGCGTCTTCTCGTGGATGCCGCGCCATTGCGGGGTGTCGCGCAGATATGCCTGCTTGGCGTTGACGAGTGCCTGCCCAACCGAGACGGGGCCGCTCCCCATGCGGAGCTGCTTGCTGAACTCCAGGTAGAGGCGCTCCCCATATTCGACGAAATCGGTGTCGCCGTACTGGTAGCCGGATCCAGCGATCAGCGTGGCGTGCTTCTGGGCGAAGGCCTGCGGAAAGTCGGGTTCGATCATCGGGATCGGTGGCGCGTCGTGGTCGACGGTGTTGTAGCCGGAGTGGCAACCCTCGCTGAAGACGATCACGTTCGACCAGTCCAGGGTGGACCCGGCGACTTCGCTGGCGAGCAGGTGGGTCGAGAAGTCGGCGGCCTCGGCGCTGAAGGCGCTGAAGTGGGCTCCCAGAAAAACCATGTCGTGGCGCGCGCCGAGGAGCTTGCTGCGCAGCTGGTCGGCGGTCCAGGCCCCACCGGCCACCGTCGGTGGCCCGCTCGTCTGGATCAGCGTATCGGTTGGATGGTTGGTCCCGGCGCTGAGCTGGCCGGCGATCGCCGTCGCCGCGTCGGCAAAGAAGTCATAGCCGGTGGCCAGCCCGCTGCCGGGGACGACACCGTCCGGCGGGCTCGCCAGATAGGCGTCGATCAGGCCGTTGATGTCGGCCGGCCGCTCGATCAGCCGTCCGACGGCGAGGTCGGGCAGCGGCAGCGTGTGGTCGCTCATGGAGAGGTCGGTTGACGATCCATAGCGGTCCTGGCTGAGGACGTAGCCGAGGTTGATGGCCGCCTGCGACGCGGTATTGCTGAGCACCGGTGGCACGAAGTTGCGCTCGTTGGCCAGGCCGGCCTGGTCGGGATGGCGGAAGAAGGGGATCAGGCCGTCATTGCCGACGATCACCACGTACTTGAGGGGGTTGAGCGCCCGATAGCCGGTGATGATGCGCTTGATTTCCAACCCGACCAGGTTTTTGGTGAAGGCGCACGTGGTGGTGGCATCGGCCTGCAGGTTGGCGGCCTTGACCAGGTCATCCTGGCCGACGTCGACGACCACGCCGGCTGTCTGCGCGGCCAGCGCGTTGAGGTGCGCCGACACGGCGCTCAGGTCGTCGGCCGTCCAGCCCTCCATCCGGCTCGCCCGGCTCGAATCCCAGAGGATGATGCTGCTGTAGCCGCCCGATGTCGCCGAGACCAGGCTCGGGGTGGTGCCCGCGGTCAGGGCGGCAACCGAGCTGACCGCCCCGCATCCACCGGAGAGCACGGTCACCGCCAGGTGGAAGGGCTGGGCGAGGCTGAAGGCACCATTGCGACCGCGCACCCGGACGTAGACGTTGGTGGTGTTGTCCCAGGTATAGCGGGTGATCGATTCGCTGGCGGTGCCGTCCTGGGCCGAAACGCCGATCAGGCTTCGGGTTTGGGCCGAGGCATACGCCGCCGGGATCGGGGTCGAGCCGGCCACGGCGCTTGTAGTCTGTGCGTTCTGTACCTGATTGTCGGGCGAGTAAGAGTCGGGACTATACGCGTTCCCCGAATAGGCGTCCGGGGAATACGCGTCCGGCGAATACGCGTCCGGCGAATACGCGTCCGGCGAATACGCATCGGGGGAGTAGGCGTCGGGCGAGTAGGCGTCCGGGGAATACGCGTCGGGCGAGTAGGCATCCGGTGAATAGGCATCGGGCGAATAGGCATCCGGCGCGTAGGCATCCGAGGAGGCGGCGTCGGGGGCAAACTCGGCGCTCACCCGCGCCAGTCCGCTTGGCGTCGAGACTGGCGACTGCAGGGCAGCGGCGATGTCCTTGTAGAGCGTCAGGTCGTAGTTGGCCGGCAGGTTGGTGAGCGACACCTGCACCTTGCTCCCCGGCTGAATTGGGACTTTGAACCAGGCCGACTGGTCCTGTCGATAGAGGCACTCATCCACCGTGGCCGGCGCCGGGGTCGCGCTGAGGCCATCCAGCAGGGCGGCGGTGGTCCACGAGTGATTGTTCTTGATGTCGCGCGGGCATCCCGCGCCGGTCTTGACCGCCAGCGGGCTCAGCGTCGGATCATTGGGACCGGTGGGCCAGCCGTTCGTCGTGGCGGGCTGGAGGGTGACCTGGTACCCGCAGACCGTGCTGCCCGAACTGACGCGAACCGTGTAGACCCCGACGGCGGCCCCTGGAAAAGCGAATTGGCCGGTCGCATCGGCCGTGGTGGTGGCCACCAGATCCTCGCCATTGAAGAGGTGGACCGTGGCGGCGGGCAGGAGGACACCGTCGCACTGGGCGGCGCCGCTCACCGACGCCAGCCCGCTGGCAACGGACGTGACGCCCAGGTCGGCGCGCGCCGAGATGCTCCCCATGTAGGCGAGGAGAAATGGTGCGATCAGCACGGCCCAAAGGCCGCGCCGGCGTGCACGCCGCATCAGACGGCCCCCATCCCCCGTACCGCTTCCCCGCCGCACGAGTCTCCTCTAGCCCTGGACAGGCAGTCCTGGTTACCTTAGGTGAACTTGATTCACTGTTACATTACTGCCGTCCTGTGTCAAATCGGTGAAATTACCGATGGGCCAAAGGCTACTGTCCCAGGGGGTGACAATCTCGCCTATGGACTGCCGGTCAGGCGGTTTCGCCGTCGGTGTGATCCAGCTTGTCGCGGCCGTCGCCGGCCTGCCGCGGGCGGAAGTAGGACCGGATGTCATCGGGGAACTGGGTCAGCACCTCGTCCGGTACTTCCCACTCGGGCTCGCTCAGCCCTTGCTCGACGAAGCGATCGATGGCAACGCGAACCAGCTGAAGGACGGCGCGCAGCGGCAGGTGAAGTTCGTCGAGCACGGCTTTGCGCGACTGCAGCAGACGCATCATCTCGGTCATGAACTCATCGACCACGCCCTGCATCTGCCCTACGCCCGGGCGAGCCTCCGACTGCTCGGCCCTCTTGAGCTCGATCAGCCGTTGGATGTACGGTCCGCTGACGGCGGAAACCTCCTGCCGAAGCTGGCTGATCTCGTAGAGACGATCCGCACCGATGGCGGCGCTCCAGCGACGACGAGCCTCCGCGTCCCCGATCGCACAGGCGCCATACCAGCGGTAGTCGGTGTTCGGCATCAACCGGCTCTCGAGATGACGGCAGGTCCAGACCGCGCCCAGCGGCCGATGCGAGATATCCAGGGTGACCATCTGGGTCGCCTCGTACGCCGGACACTCGACAAAACCGGGAGGAAACGGCTTCGGATAGGGACATTCGTCCGCGGGTCGGGCCTTATGTCCCTGGGTCGGCCGCCGCGACCAGATCGCGATCGCCTGCGATCGGTTGCGGATTCCCTGATCCATAAAGAGATTCTCGAAGTGGGTGCGCACCGTCCGGTGGGCCACGCGAAGTCGCCGCGCGATCTGTTTATCGGACAGCCCGGCTGCCGCCAGGTCCAGAATCTGCGCTTGCCGTGGCGTTACGCGCGGGCTGCTGCCACTCCCGGTGAGCTCGTTACCGCCGGCATCGTCGCCATTCTTCCCCCGGTCACGCACGGTCCCATCACCCGCTGTTTACGGTTTGCGCGAATACGTTATCACGGGTGACCGCTGCACAGCGCTTGCAAATGGAGAAGGTTGCCGCCGCTCGACGCGGGCCGCATCGAGCTCAGCCATAACTTCGCCCAGGATCTCGATGGCCCGTTGGCTCTCCCGCTGCATACGGGTGAACTCGCGTTCCAGGTTGATGCGCCTCACTTGTTTACTTGTACGTTCGACAGGCGGGAAGTTTGACAGGGTTGGTGGGGGAATTTAATGTAGGGACCAATGGCAAGCGTCAGGCCGGTGGGTGACCGATATGCGTACACGGCCCCGATGTCCGCCGAGCAACGCCGCTGGCTGTCGGCCCTCTATGAATCCAATTTCGCTGCCGTGCTCAAGCGCTGCGGGGCCATCCTCAAGAGCGCAGAGGATGCCGCTGACGCCGCCCACGAAGTCTTTCTCATCGCCCTCAACTCGCTCGCACCGGATACCGAAGAGAAACGCGCCCGCGCCTGGCTCCTGACGGTCGCCCACAACCACTGCCTCGATCTGCTGCGCCGGCGCCGGCGGCTCGGGCGGGCTCTCCTGACGCTGGGCGCGGATCCGGATGCCGGCAGCGACCTCGAGGCGGGAATCGTGGACCGCGATTTCGTGCAAGGGGTGCTGGGGCAGCTTTCACTCCGCGAACGCCTGGCGCTGTGGCAGTCTGCGGTGGAGCACCGCCCGCTGGCCGATATCGCGACCGGCCTCCAACTGAGTTACGCGGCGGCGGCGCAGGTCGTGCACCGCGCCCGGCAGCGCGCCATTCGGCTGGCTGCCAGCGTCGCGGCGATCCTCACCGTGCTTCGGTTCCCGCGCGTCGCCCGCCGCGTGCTCGACCGGACGGCGGCTTTCCGCCCGGAGGCGGAATCGTTGTTGGCGGCGCGCCGCGCGATCGCGCTGGCGGCGCTGCCCGTCATTGCCGGCCTTGCCCTGCAGTCCTCTACCGCCGGTAGCAGCACGTCGCCAGGGCTGAAACCGGCGGTGACGACGCCCGCTGCCGCTTCCCTATTGACCCCACTCGATGGCGCGAACGATCGCCTGGGCATCGCGGTCGCGGTTATCACGGGCGTCGCGGACACCGCGGGCACCGTCGGTCTTGACGCGCCGGCCGCGATGTCATCGGAGGGGACGCCCACCTTGAAATCTCTCGCGGATGGGGCTCAGCAATCGATCGGCCAGCTGGTGCCGAGCACTCCCCTCGCCGGCAAGGCCGGTACCGGGCCATCCGCCCCCTCGCTGGCCCTCCCTCCGGTACCCACCGTTCCACCCGTACCCAGCCTGCCTCCAATCGGGCACTGAGCGCCGCGCAAAAAAATGCGCTATCGGTAACTTTACCGATTGACGCTGCCTGTTCACTCACCTAGGGTGATGTCACTCATGTAATGTTGAGTTGCCCCTGTATCAATTCTTGAGACTGGGGCAGTCAACGGGCTTTCTCGAAGGTAGGAAGGAGCGCTGGACAGGGAAGGGATGGCGCTAGCGATCGCGGCGCCGCCGGGTAGGGCCGATCATCACCCCGCCCCCGCGCACGCCCTGCTTGGCGCCATCCTCGAAGCCTCTGCCGCCGAGGTTGGCTGGCTCGCCTGGCTGGATCGCCCCGATCCGCTTGTCCTGGGAGCGTCGTCGCCGATCGACTCCACGGACATCGCAGAATTTCCGGAACCTCCCGCGCAGCCGCTCGTCATCGATGCCGCGATCGCGCCTGGGCCCTGGGAACGCTGGTGCCAGGTGCGTGGCATCCAGTCATGTGTCCTCGTTCCGGTGCTCGCCGGGGGGCGGGCCGTCGGCACGATGGGGCTGGCAAGCTCGAGGGTCGGCGCGCTCGGTGCCAGTGATGTGCGGCAGCTGGCCTTGGTCTCCTCGCTGGCCGTCCACACGCGCACCTATGAGGCACGACTGGCGGGCCAGCGGCGGCTCTTCGCCGAAGTCAGTCCCACACTGGAAAACGCGCTGGCGCTCGATCGTGCCGTGCGACACCCCTCGACCTACCGCCAGATTGCACGCGCCGTCGGGGACAGCATCGATGCCAGCTATTGTCTGATCGCGATCCAGGATTCCAAAGGGGCGCTGACACTTCGCGCCGCCGCGGGTCAGCGCGCGCCGCGCTGGATGGGCGTGTCCAGCTGGCCCCTCCGCGACCTTCGCGCGTGTTCTCGGGCACTGCGGGAACGACACGCCGTGGTGCTGAACTTCCATCGGCACGATCCGGCGATCGCCGGCGAGCGCAGGGCCCTCTTCTCCCCCACCACCCAGGTGGGCGTCATCGTTCCCTTCTTTGCCGGAGCGCGGACGCGCGGGGTCTTGATCATCGGCGAGGAGCGGCGCTCCCGCCGTCAGCCGCTGTCACCGGAACGGATCGCCATCCTCGAACTGGTGGCGAGCCGGATCGCGCACATCCTCCGCATCTCCCGCCGGCTCGAGTACGAGCGCGTGGCTGAACGACGCGGGCAGCGCCAGCTCACGATTGAACGCCAGCAGCTCGCCCGCGAGGTCCACGACGGGGTTGGCCAGACGCTCAGCGCGCTACTGGAGCAGATTCGCGGCGCGATAGCCGAGGGCAACGCCGGCCCTGAAGCGCTCAAGGTGCTGGAGCAGGCGACCAGCGACGCCCTCAATGGCGCGCGCACCCTCGCCTTTGGGTTCCGGCATCTGGAACGGGGGGTCGGTCCGCTGGAAGCGCCTCGCACCTGACGGGGCGGCGGCCGTCAGGCGGCTGCTAGCACAGCTGGAGCTGAAGGACTCGAAAACTGCTCCAGGGAAGATTGGCCAGCGATGGGTCCGGCCCGGGAACGCCGGCAAGCGACCAGGCGTCATAGCCGCGGTCCAGGTTCGGTTCGGCGGAAAACGCTACCGAGCCGCCGGAGTCGCCAAGGTATGCCCCGTATGTCTGCAAGGCATGGGCGATGATCTTTTCCCAGGTGGGCCAGGCCTGGCCATCGACGTCAAAGCTGGGATCGAGCTGGATTCGGGCGCCTTCCGGGATGGCTGCCGGATCACTCGCCCTGCCGTCGGTATGGGTGGCCGGACAGGCAATGTCGCCGGCCCTGGTGTAGGGACTGGCGAAGAAGAGGGCGTGATCGATGTGCCCCTGCGCGATCTCCTCCGGTCGGACGATCCCGCCGAACGCGGCGAACCCGGCGGCGACCGGGCCAAGGCAGTGCTGGCCCAACGAGCACTGCGCGCCCCAGCCGTTGGAGGCGGTGACGTAGCGACTGCCCGCCGACCATGAATCGGCGTCGGCGTTGTAACTGGCGAGCCACATGTCGAGCTCATTATTCGTGGCGGGGTCGAGCACGACGAGGTGGTGATCGGAACCCGTTGCCGGTGCCGCGTATCGCGGAATCGCGAAGGAGACCGAGGTCCCGCAGTCGTAGCTGATGCAGCCCACCGGGTAGGTCGTGCTGAGCGCGTTCGCATAGGCGAGCGGCTTACCCCACTGGTTCGACGTGGCGAAGTTCGCGCCGCCCGCGTAGGTCGCCAGCGACGCTGACACCATCGCCGCGGATTCGGAGTCGATGGCGGCGTCCGGCGGGATCGACTGGTTCCAGAAGCTCGCGGGATCGTACAACGTAGGAAAAGCCCCGGTCTGCGCCGGCGTCGTGATGCTGGCCGTCTGGTTGCTCACGACCTCACCATCGGGATTGATGGCGATGACGTCGTAGGCGTACGTGGTTGATTGCCAGAGCAGATGGTCGGTGTACGACAGCGTCGAGCCGCCAGAGGTTGCCACGTCGTCGAGCAGCCGGCCGTCTCGGCGGATCTCGATCCGCGCGACGCCCGGTACGGCGCTCCATTGCAACAATGCCGATCCTGGGTCGAGCGCCGTCACCTGCAGCGGCGACTCACCCTCGGCTGAAGCGCTGCGCGGCGCGGCGACGCCCCCTGGGCACAGCGTGCCCACGATGAGCGCCACGGCGACGCCCTTGATCAAGCCACGGCGAGGGATCTCATGCATGGTGAGCGTGCGAAGCACTTCTCATGGTGAGAGACACGCCGATACGGCGTGAAGGGCGCGAGTTGAAGCTCCGTGCATGCTCGGGACGGCCGCCGTCGCGAGGTCCTGATTGTCCCGGCCCACGGCCGGCGCGCCCTTTTGCCACGGCTTAAGCCGCGCTCAGGGGATGGACGGCGTCGGCAGGGGAAGCGCCGGCAGCGACGACTTCGGCAGTGGCGGCGCCGACGGCAGGAGGTTCTGCCCGACCAACCCGGGGGCCGCTGTCGGGGCCATCGTGCCGCCACTGGATGAGGTCGGTGGTTCGTCTTCGACGTCCGGCGGCTCGTCCTCGACCTCGTCACGCCCATTTCCGCCGCCGGTCAGGCTGGTGCTCCCAGGTGGCCCCTGCGCCTGCGGGTTCGACGCCTGGCCACCGGGCTGCGGACCAGGACTGGCGAGCGCGCTGGGCGAGGGACGCGGGCTCGACGGACCAAGAGCCGGGAGGTTCGGACTGCCGTTGTGAAACGACGGGAAGTCGAGCAGCACCGCCACCCAGAACGCGACCGCGACCGCGACTGCCGCCCCAACAGCCAGGAGTCGCCGCCACACGCTTACCGGCCTCCTTGAGTTCACGGCGGGAATTAATTACACGCCCGCTATCACATACTGTGCCGTTCGACCGGTCCTTGTGTCAAGCCGGCGGCAGGTGCACGATGACCGCCGTCTCGCGGGGTTCGAGCGGGGCAGCGGCTGGGTCTGGTGCGTGAAATGAGGGAATGATGCTGCGCAGAAAGGCGCCGGCCTCCTGCCGCATCCGAAGCTCGTCGAGGGTCAACAGCGGATCCCAATGCGCAGGCTGGTAGACCCACTTTCGGCCGCATTCGCAGACGTGGCCTTCCGGCGCTTCGGGGTCGACCGGCCAGGGCAGCGGGCAACGATGCGCGTACTCGGTCGACGGTCCGGGCGCCGGGTCAAGCATGATGTTCCAACCTCTGCCTCGAGCCTAGGGCGCCACGCCACCGTTTCGCAATGGGACTTACCCCACGGAGACGGGGCCGCTCGTCCCGGCTCGCCTAGGGCGACTGGACGTCGACCAGTCCTTCGCGAACCGCCAGGATCACGGCCTGGGCGCGATCGTAAATGCCGAGCTTATGGTAGGTAGCGCTGATGTGGTTTCGGAGCGTTTTCGTCGTGATGCCGAGGGCGCGGGCGATTTCTGCCGTGCTGGCGCCGGTCGACAGGGCCCGCAACACCTCCAGCTCTCGATCGGTCAGACGGGCGAGAAGAACACTGGAATGGTTGCCGTCGGTCCTGGTCGCCAGGGCGTTCGGGATCGCGATGACCTGGCGTGTGCCCTGCGCCAACGAGCTTGCCGCTTCACAGAAATCGTCCGGGGTCGCGTCCTTGGCGACGTACCCGCTCGCACCCGCCTGCAGCGCGGACTGCACCGAGTCGGCGCTTTCCAACATGGTCAGCACCCCGATCGGCACCTGCGGTGCGTCGGCCCGAATGGCGCGAATCGCCTCGACCCCACCCATCCCCGGCATCCGCAGGTCCATCAGGATCAGGTCAGGCCGCAAACGCCCGGCCGCCGCAATCCCCTCGGCCCCGTCAGATGCCTGGCCGACGACCTGGAAGCGCCCATCCGCGTGCAGGATCTGCACGATGCCATCGCGGAAGAGTGCGTTGTCATCAACGAGCAGGACCTTTATCACGTCATCTCCCCCATGTTACGAAGCCTGCTAGGAAAAAAGCCTATTGCCCGGGACCCTGGCACCCCCCTACCGTGGGATCAGAACCCACAGCGAGGAGGTCCCGCATGGCAACTCGGGCGGCCAGAGTCATGATCGCCGACGACCAGACGCTCTTTCGAACCGGACTGGCCCGGTTGCTCGATGAGGACCCGCGGGTCGAAGTCGTCGGCGAGGCAGTCGACGGCGCGGACCTGGTCGAACGGGGGCCATCGCTGACACCGGACGTCATCCTGATGGACCTCAAGATGCCCAAGCTTGATGGCGTGGAGGCGACGCGCCGGCTGCGCGCCGAGCATCCGGAAATCAAGGTCTTGATCCTCAGCACCTTCGATGCCGACAGCTACGTCCTGCAAGCGCTGCGGGCGGGGGCCAGCGGCTACGTCCTCAAGGACTCCCAGCCCGACGCCATCGTCTCCAGCATCATGGCCGTCATCAGCGGCGAGCGTGTGATGGCGAACGCGGTCGCGAACCGGGTCCTCGACCTGCTGAGTGGCACGGCAACGCCCAAGGAGTTCTACGACGGCCTGACCGGGCGTGAGATCGAGATCCTCAAATTGCTCGCCACCGGACTCGCGAACAAGCAGATCGCCCGCCGGCTGGGCATCAGCGAGAAGACCGTTCGCAACCACGTCAGCCACATGTACGAGAAGTTGCA
>Ga0209474_10003278_pt1 | contig 14271 bp, 15 predicted proteins | sample GraSoiAngelo_145_FD_185902 | JGI IMG/M metagenome (GOLD analysis project Ga0209474, IMG submission 185902) | Grasslands soil microbial communities from the Angelo Coastal Reserve, California, USA - 14_1009_05_20cm (SPAdes) (version 2) | ecosystem: Environmental > Terrestrial > Soil > Grasslands...
TTGCCGGCAGCTGCACGGCATGCGGGTGATGTCGGTCCCCCAGAAGCAGCGCTCTGGTCCGAAGGCGTCGAAGATCTGCTTCAGATAGCCGTGGATGTTCTTGTACGGGTAGGGCGCGCTCGAATAGCTCGGGGCGCCGGACATCTTGACCGCCACATTGGGCAATTTGGCGAGGGCCAGCATCTCCGGCAGATCGGCCCAGGCCGCATCGTCGGTGCCGCCGGCGCCGCCGCCATGCCGGCCGAGATGGTCGATGTGGATCTTGAGGCCGGGATGGCTCTCGGCGATCTTGCCGAAAGCCTGCATATAGCCGCCGGCGAGGAGGCCGACCGGATAGCCCTGCTTCTCGCAGGCGTCCCAGAACCAGTTGAGCGACCCGTCGGTCCACCATGCCTTCTGATGCGGCTGGTTGAAGGTGAAGCGGAAGCCCAGCATGCCCGGTCGCGCGCGCCAGTTCCGGACGATCTCCTCGCGGTTCGGCGCCTGCAGGTCGAAATTACCGAGGATGCAGAATTTGTCCGGGTGATGCTTCACCGCTTCGACGGCGAGCGCGTTCATCGCCTCGCCCAAGGTCGAGGGCGGATGCAGCACCGCGGCATCGACGCCGGCCGCGGCCATCTCCTTCAGCGCGTCGTCCTCGGAATAGGTCGGGATCTGCCGGTGATGCGCCGACATCTTGGCGTTTTCCCAGATGTGGATCTGCGAATCGACGATCAGCATCGCGTTCTTCCCCGATCTCGGTTTTAATCGCCGCACCATGATCGGCTTTGCCCCAGGGATCAATCGCCGGATCAATCACGGGATCAATCACGGGATCGATTACCGCGGGCAAGCAAGGGTTGGGGAACATCAGGGATGAGCGACAATCAGCGCAACGATCTGAGCCATCTGCCGCCGTCGACGCCGGAGGAAATCCGCGCGATGGTCAAAAAGGCCGGGATCGAGCTGCCGGACGAGCTGATGCAGCAATTCATTGCCGCGTGGCCCAATTACGAAGCGATGGTGCGGCGCATCCCGCGCCGCCTCGCCTACAGCGAAGAGCCGGCCCACACCTACCGTCCCGGCCGGGTGGTGCGGCCGTAGCCCCTCACCCCGGCCCTCTCCCCGCCTGCGGGGAGAGGGAGAGCCTTCATCGACGCCGCGGAAATCACGCGGGCAATCGCTCCTGCATTGCAGCCGCGTTCCCTCTCCCCGTTGACGGGGAGAGGGACAGGGTGAGGGGCCGCCGGCGCTTACAGATCCACTCGGACGGTTACGGCGGCGGTTGCGATCACGGAGGTGTCGCGGCCGTCATCGTCGGCGACGTCGAGCCCGCCTTTGACGGCCTTCACGGTGACTTGGCCGTGCGGCAGTGCGGACTTCACCGCGGCAAGTTCGACCCTGTCGGGCTGCTGCACGCCGATCGTCACCTCGACCTGCATCGTCTTGGCATCGACGCCGAGGCTGCGGATCAGAGTCAGCGAGCTGTGATGGATCGCGTCCTGCACCGCGCGCACCGCCGCCTTGGTGTAGTCGCCGCCATGCAGATCGTTGCCGGTGCCGAATTCGGTGATGACGCGCCGCGAACTCATGGCCGACGTTCCGGAATATCGAGGCGGACGACCGCAGCGGCGTTGGCGACGACGGTTTTGTTGGTGCCCTCGTCATTGGCGATTTCGAGTCCGCCTTCGACGACATTCACGGTGCCGGTGCCGTGTGGCAATACCGCCAGCACCTGCTCCTTGTCGACCAGATCGGGGCGCGGTACGCCGATCGTCACCTCGACCTGCATCGCATCCGTGGGTTGGCCGAGCGCGTTCGCGACGCTCAGCGAGTTGTGCCACAGCGCGTCGCGCAGCGCGCGCACCGCCGCCTTTGTGTAATCGGCGCCGCGGATGTCGGTGCCCATGCCGATCTGCAGCACCATGCGTTTCAAGGGCATCGCCTCAGGCTCCTATTCCGCCGCGATGCGGTGCGAGCGCGCGTATTGCAGCAGCGCGTCGTCGGCGACCGGCTCGATCGGCGTGAAATCGCGATGCGCGATCCATTCCGGCCGCGTCGGCTTGCGGATGTAATTGGAGACCGCACACAGCGTCAGATAGACGATCTTGCGCGGGTAGGGGGTAATGTTGGCGGTCGAGGCGTGCACCAGATTGCCATGGAACATCAAAACGGCGCCGGGCTTGCCGGTCGGCGCGACGATGCCGGCGGCGTCGACGAGCCGGGTGATCGTCTCGTGATCTAATGTCCAGAGCGGGTATGAGGTCGTCGCCTCGTCATGGCCCGCCGGCAGTACGCCGTGCTTGTGGCTCTTCGGGATGAACATCAGCGGGCCGTTGATCGGCATCACCTCGTCGAGAAAGACCGAGATGTTCATCGCCCGCGGCTCCGGCATGCCGTCGTCGCGCGCCCAGGTGCCGTAATCCTGGTGCCATTGCCAGACATCGCCGTCGAACGCCGCCTTGGCGTTGACCTTGAACTGATGCATGTAGAGCTTCTCGCCGAACAATTGCTCGACCGGCTCGATCAGGCGCGGATGAGAGCCGAGCAGGCGAAAGCCCTCGTTGTAGGTATGCGCGGCAAAGGCGGTGCGCGGCGCCCCGGATTTCTCCTGCCACACTTCCGGCCGACCGGAATGGTAGATCAGCTCGGCCTCGCGGCGCAGCGCCGCCACCTCCTCGCCGGAAAAGCAGTCCGGCAGAAAGAGATAGCCGTCTTCGTCGAAAGCCTTGAATTGGGCGGGGCTCAGCGGCATCGGCGCTTCCCTCGGGTGGTGTTCGCCAGCATGGCGGCATGATGTCACAGCGGGACAATGGCTTCCAGATGCCCCGGCGGGGCCTGCGGCCTCCACAGGGTTAGCGGCGTCTTCCTTCCAGAAGGTTGCCGAAGCATCAACACGGTCATATATACTCCCGTCTATACTAAGAGGTGCCGCATGCCCGAAACCCGTACCGCCAAGCTCTTTCGCAACGGCGCCAGCCAGGCGGTGCGCCTGCCGGCTGAATTTCGTTTCGACGGAAAGGAGGTCTATGCGACGCGCGACGAGGCGACGGGCGATGTCGTGTTGTCGCAGCGGCCGGGCGCCCGGAGCTGGAGCGAATTCTTCGCCCTGATGCGCACGATCGAGGTGCCGGAGGACTTCATGGCCGAACGGCCGATGAATGCGCCGCCGCGCGAGCGTGATCTGCTCGCGGATGAGCGATGACTATTCCGTTGCACCTTCTCGACACCGATATCGCAAGTTTCATCATCAAAGCCCGCTCGCCTGAAGTCGAGGCCAGGCTCGCGGCGGTGCCGCCGGACCGGGTCTGCGTTTCAGCCGTGACCCGCGCCGAGCTCATGTATGGTCTCAAACGGTTGCCGCCGAGGCATCGGCTGCATATCGCGGTCCGGCAGTTCTTTAGGATGGTTCGGGTGCTGGCATGGGATGCTGATGCCGCTGATTGGTATGCGGAAATCCGGCATCAATTGACAACCGCCGGTCAGCCGATCGGCGAAATGGACATGATGATCGCCGCGCACGCGCTGGCGATTGGCGCCGTGCTGGTGACCAACAACACCCGCCATTTCCGGCGCGTCGCAGCGCCACTGGCGCTGGCCAACTGGCACGAAGACTGAGCGTGCTCCCGCTATCGCAATGGCGCGCGCGCCCGTACACTGCAGCGTGATGAGCAGCCGCCGCGATCTTTTCCCGCCGATCGAGCCCTACCGCACCGGCCGCCTGCGGCTCGATGCAAGACACACGATGTATTGGGAGGAATCCGGCAACCCGCGCGGCGCGCCGGTGCTGTTCCTGCATGGCGGGCCGGGGGCTGGCGCGACCGCGGTGCACCGCCGGTTTTTCGATCCCGGCTATTGGCGGATCGTCATTTTCGATCAGCGCGGCGCAGGTCGTTCGAGCCCGCTCGGCGAGTTGCACGACAACACGCCGGATCACCTCGTCGGCGACATCGAACTGCTGCGGCAGGAACTCGGCATTGCCGACTGGCTGGTGTTCGGCGGCTCATGGGGCTCGACGCTGGCCTTGCACTACGCCGAGACCCATAGCGAGCGGGTCGCCGGGCTGATTCTGCGCGGCATTTTTCTGTGCCGGCCGGCCGAAATCGAATGGTTCCTCTACGGCGCCCGCGCGATCTTCCCCGAGGCATGGCGCGCCTTTGCCGGGTTTTTGCCCGAACACGAGCGCGACGATCTGCTCGCCGCCTATTACCGCCGGCTGACCGATCCCGACCCGCGCATCCACATGCCGGCGCCGCGCGCATGGAGTGTCTATGAGGGCGCCTGCTCGACCTTGTTGCCAAACCCCGAGACGATCGCCGCCTTTGGCGAGGACCGGCTGGCGCTCGGGCTGGCGCGGCTCGAGGCGCATTATTTCAGCCGAAACCTGTTTTCGGCGGAGCGCGATCTGATTGCGCGGATCGATCGCATCCAGCATCTGCCCGGGGTCATCGTGCAGGGCCGCTATGACATGGTCTGCCCGATCCGCAGCGCCGATGAGCTGGCGCGCGCCTGGCCGAAGGCGGAATACATCATCGTGCCCGATGCCGGGCACTCGGCGATGGAGCCGGGGATCCGCGAACAACTGGTCCTGGCCGGGGAACGCCATAAACGGCGCTGAGAGCCGCCTCAGGTGAACGCTGTAGTTTCACTTGCTGCCGCGGCAATCACCCCTAATATGCGCGACGAAGCCGGGCGGGGCAGGCGAGGGGGATCGCGGTGAGCCTATTCGGGATTGGCAAACGAGCGGCCGCGGTTGCGATTGGCCTTGCGATTATCGGGTTCGCCGCCCGGCCCGCCGCGGCTCAGATCGTCTTCGGCTCGCCGGGCGATCCGCCGCATATCGCGCTCGGCGCCGGCGCCTTCGACATCACGCCGAACAATCACAGGGACAGTCACACCGCAGCCGAATTCCGCGGCGAATACCGCTTCGGCGACGTGTTCTGGCCAGTAGCGCCATTCCTGGGTGTGCAGGGCACCAGCGACGGCGCGTTTTACGGTTATGGCGGGTTCGGCGTCGATGTTTACTTCGCGCCGAATTTGGTGCTGACCCCGAATGTCGCAGCCGGCTATTTCGCGCCGGGCTCGGGGACACGGCTCGGCTATCCGCTCGAATTCCGCAGCGGCGCCGAACTGGCCTACCGTTTTGCCGATACCAGCCGGCTCGGGGTTGCGGTGCATCACATCTCGAATGCCGGGCTCGGCAAGCACAATCCCGGCGAGCAAGAAATCCTGCTGATGTACAGCGTGCCGCTCCGGTAGGGCGGCGCCTCGGATCAGCGCGCGGCGGTGCGGGGCGGGAACGCGACGCGTTCCTCGATCCCCGCCGGGTCCTCGTGAATCATGATCTCGGCATGCGGAAAGGCGGCTTGCAACTGCGCCTCGACTTCATCGGAAATCTCGTGCGCGCGCAGCAGGCTGATGCCGCCATCCATTTCGAGATGCAGCTGAATGAAGGCGGTCGGGCCGGCGACCCGGGTGCGGATATCGTGCACCGCCGTAACCTCGGGATGACCTTCGGCGATGGCACGGACGCGCGCCCGCTCATGATCGGGCAGCTCGCGATCCATCAGCTGAACCAGGGACAACCGCGCGATTTTCGCCGCGCTGTAGATAATCCACAGGCCGACCGCGCCGCCGAACAGCGGATCGAGGAGCGGCATCCGAAACAGGCTGGTGATCGCCAGTATCGCGATGACCCCGAGATTGAGAGCCAAGTCGCTGCGGTAGTGCAGCTCGTCGGCGCCGATCGCCAGCGACCCGGTATGGAGGACGACGTGCCGCTGATAGGTGACCAGTCCGAGCGTGACGACAATCGAGAAGACCATGACAGCGATGCCGGCCACCGGATCCTCGATGGGCGCCGGAGAGACCAGCCGGCGCACTGCCTCGAACATCAGCAGCACGGCGCTGCCGACCAGAAAGGCCGATTGCCCGAGCGCCGCCAACGGCTCAGCCTTCCCGTGACCGAAGCGGTGTTCACGGTCGGCCGGAACCGTGGCGTGCCGGACGGCAATGAAATTGAGCAGCGAGGCGGCGAGATCGACCAGCGAGTCGACGAGGCTCGACAACAGCGCGACCGAGCCGGTGCTGATCCACACAACGAGCTTCGCGGCAATCAGCACCGCCGCGACGGCCAGCGAGGCATAGGTCGCACGCAGCCGCAGCCGCTGTGCGGCGGCGGGCTGGCTCAGGGGAAGGGCGGCCTCTTGGACCATGCGTAACCTTCAGTGAATTAAGCCGCCGATCGGTTCATCGGCGCAATAGCAAGCTCGGCATTGGGGTCACGGGAACAGCCGCGTCTTGCGCCATGCCTCGCCGTCGCGGGTGAACAGCACGCGGTCGTGCAGCCGAAACGGCCGTTCCTGCCAAAACTCGACACGCTCCGGACGGATTCGGAAGCCTGACCAATAGTCGGGCCGCGGCACCGCGGTGCTCCCGGCATATTGCCGCGCCACTTCCGCAAAGCGGGCTTCGAGGGCGCCGCGCTCCGCGAGGGGCCGCGACTGATCGGAGGCCCAGGCGCCGATCTGGCTGTCGCGCGGCCGCGACGCGAAATAGGCGTTGGCCTCATCGTCCGAGACGATCGAGGCGGTGCCCTCGATGCGGATCTGCCGGCCGAGCGACTTCCAGTGAAAGCACAGCGCGGCCCGCGGATTGGCGAACAGCTCCTCGGCCTTGCGGCTCGCGAAATTCGTGTAGAACACAAAGCCGCGAGGATCGGCTCCCTTGAGCAGCACCGCGCGCAGTGACGGCATGCCGTCGCGGGTCGCGGTGGCGAGGGTCATCGTCTCGGCCAGCGGTTCGCTCGTCGTGGCCAGCGCGAACCATCGCTCGAACGGCGCGAACGGTTCGTCCTCCGCGATCTCGTCGGTCATGCGCGTACCGTTCCGTCTGTCGCCCGTGCTGCCACCGGCATCGCCCTATTCCGACCCGGACCCATCGGCAATCGCCCGCAGCGGGCTGGCAGCGGGGGCGCGGACATCGGCCAGCAGCGCGCCCAACGTGACACGCATCGCGGCGGTCTCCGCCTTGACGATCTGCTCCATCGCCGGCGCCACCTGCATTTGCCAAGGCGCCACCGGGTGGCGGGCCCGCCAGCGTCCGGCGAGCGGCAGCTCGAGCGCCTCGTAAAGGTCGTGCAGCGTCGCGGTATCCGGGTTCCAGGCGAGGACCCAACCGCCGGCCTGGGTCGGCGCGGCGAAACCGGCGCGCGCCAATTGCTGCAGGTGCTCGTCGACCACCGAGGTCGCTACCCCCAGCTCCGTTGCCAGCTGCGAGATCCGGCAGGTGATGCCGCGGCGCTGCGCCCGCGCCAAAGCGGCAATCAGCGCCAGGCTGAAGCCTAGCCGTACCCCGCCCGTGCTGAGATGCGCGAGGCGCTCATCGACCCGCCAGGTCGCCAGATTGGCCGCGACCACGGCGCCGAGCAGCACGGCCATCCATGACACATACATCCACAGCAGGAAGATCGGAATTGCCGCCAACGCGCCGTAGACGGTCTGATAGGACGACATCGAGCCGATATAGAAGCCGAAGCCGATCTTCAGGATTTCGATGACGACGGCGGCAACCGCAGCGCCGAGCAGGCCGTCGCGCCAGCGGACCGCGCAATTCGGGATGATGCAATAGAGCAGGGTGCAGGCGACCAATTCGAGCACGAATGGGATCAGACGTGCCAGCAAATGCGGCCAGCCGCTGGCGAACTGGTAGATCGGTTCGGGATCGAAGCCGGCGCGCCGCGCCGCGGTGTCGAGATAGGTCGACAAGGTCAGGCTCATGCCGATCAGGAGCGGGCCCAGGGTGATCAAGGTCCAATAGGCGAGGACACGCTGCCCCCAGGGCCGCGCCGTGGTGACCCGCCACAACGCATTCAGCTGATCCTCGACCGTGACCAGCAGCAGAATGCCGGTGCCGGCGATGCCGACGATGCCGATCGCGGTCGCTTGCGCGGCCGAGCCCGCGAAATACTCGAACCACCAGGCGGCCTGCTCGCTGATTGCCGGCACGAAATTGCGGAATACCGCCGCGAGAAGCTCCTGGCGCGCTCCGGCGAAAATCGGGAAGGCCGACAGGACGCCGAGCGCGATGACGCCGAGCGGGACCAGCGAGACCAGTGTCGTATAGCTGAGCGCGCCGGAGGCGGCGAAGCAGCCGTCGTGGCTGAAGCGGTGCAGGGCGTAGCGGGAAAACGTCCCAACCGCCACGAGCCGCTGCCGCAGCGCGTCGACGATACCGGTCTCCCGATCTTGCTCGGCCTGTTGCATCGAGGACCCCTATACGGCCGATCTCGTTAAATTAACAGCACCGCCCGAGCCCGTCGCACCCGCGCTACTTCCGGTCCTGGGAAGCCGGGGGGCTTCTCGCCCGGGTGGACGGGTTCGTGTAGGATGCGCGGCCGGGGGGCTCCCTGCCCGGTCCCCGCACCACCGGCGCCGCGGCGAAGGAGAATAAAATGGGCCTAATGGCCGGCAAACAAGGCCTCGTCATGGGCGTCGCCAACGAGCGCTCGATCGCCTGGGGCATTGCCCGCGCCTTGCACGGCCAGGGCGCGCGGCTCGCCTTCACCTACCAGGGCGACGCGCTTGGCAAGCGGGTACGGCCGTTGGCGGAGAGTTTGGAGAGCGATTTCGTGCTCGAAGCCGATGTCACGTCGGAGGCGAGCCTCGATTCGTTATTTGCGGCATTGGCCGAGCGCTGGGGCCGGCTCGATTTTGTGGTGCATGCGATCGCTTTTTCCGACAGGAACGAGCTGACCGGCAAATACATCGAGACGAGCCGGGCGAATTTCCTGCGGACATTGGAGATTTCCTGCTTCTCGTTTACCGATGTGTGCCGCCGGGCGGTGCCGCTGATGCGCCCCGGCGGCAGCCTGTTGACCCTGACCTATTACGGCGCCGAGCGGGTCATGCCGCATTACAATGTGATGGGGGTGGCGAAGGCGGCGCTCGAAGCCAGCGTGCGCTATCTCGCGGCCGATCTCGGCGGCGACAACATCCGGGTCAACGCGATCTCGGCTGGTCCGATCAAGACGCTGGCAGCCTACGGCATCGGCGATTTCCACTACATCCTCAAGTGGAACCAGCTGAATTCGCCATTGCAGCGCAATGTGACGATCGAGGATGTCGGCGGGGCCGGGGTTTATCTGTTGAGCGATCTGGCGGCCGGGGTTACCGGCGAGGTCCATCATGTCGATTGCGGCTATCATGTCGTTGGCATGAAGCGGGCCGACGCGCCCGACATCGCGGTCGTGTAGCGGGAGAGCCATGGCCGGCAATAGCTTTGGCACGCTGTTCCGCTACACGAGCTGGGGCGAGAGCCACGGGCCGGCGATCGGCGTCGTCGTCGATGGGGTGCCGCCGCGGATCCCGCTTGCCGAGCCCGATATCCAGCATTGGCTCGACCGGCGCCGGCCCGGCCAGTCGCGCTACACGACGCAACGGCGCGAGCCCGACGAGGTCAAGATCCTGTCCGGCGTCTTCGAGGGGCAGACCACCGGCACGCCGATCCAGCTGATGATCGACAATGTCGATCAGCGGTCGAAGGATTACCGTAACATCGCCGACCGCTTCCGGCCCGGGCATGCCGATTACACCTATTGGAAGAAGTACGGCATCCGCGATTACCGCGGCGGCGGCCGCGCCTCGGCGCGCGAGACCGCCTCGCGCGTCGCGGCCGGCGCGGTGGCGCGCAAGGTGCTCGGCTCCGGGATCTCAATTCGCGGCGCGCTGGTGCAGATCGGCCTGCATGCGATCGATCGCGAGGCCTGGGAATGGCCGGCCGTCGAGGAAAACCCGTTCTGGTGTCCGGACCGCGCGATGGCGGTGCGCTGGGCCGATTATCTCGACCAGGTGCGCAAGGCCGGGTCGTCGGCCGGGGCGGTCATCGAGATCGTCGCGAGCGGCGTTCCGGCCGGGCTCGGCGAACCGGTCTACGACAAGCTCGACGGCGATCTGGCGCGCGCGATGATGACGATCAATGCGGTCAAAGGCGTCGAGATCGGCGCCGGGTTTGGCGCTGTGCCGCTCTCCGGGGAACAGAACGGCGACGAAATACGCATGAAGGACGGCAAGCCCGTTTTTCTGTCGAACAATGCCGGCGGCATTCTCGGTGGCATCTCGAGCGGGCAGGACATCGTCGCGCGCTTCGCGGTCAAGCCGACCAGCTCGATCCCAAAGCCGATGCGGACGATCGATTCCGAGGGACATGAGGTCGAGATCGAGACGCATGGCCGTCACGATCCCTGCGTCGGGATCCGCGCGGTGCCGGTCGGCGAAGCGATGATGGCCGTCGTGCTGGCCGATCATTTGCTGCGCTACAGGGCGATCGGCGGCGAAGTCTAACTCCATATCATACGCGTCCCGGCGAAAGCCGGGACCCACGGTTCAGCTGTTCGTGCCTGTGAAGAGTGGGTCCCGGCTTTCGCCGGGACGCGAGAGAGGGAGGGGCCCCTCCCGTCGAGCAGGAGCGGCCCGCCAGCTCTTAAAAACTTGCTCAGCCTTCGTTCTTGCCGAGATCGAGCCCGACATACTGGGTCGTGCCATGCCGGTTGAGCAGCAGTAACGCGGTCTTGCGCGGCGAGTTGGCAATTTCTTTGAGCTTCTGCGCCGCTTCCTGGGGGGTGCCGACCGGTTCCTGATTGATCGACATCACGACGTCGCCGCGCGCCAAGCCCAGCGCGTCGGCGGTGCTGCCGTCATCGACCCGGGTGATCACCACCCCCGTAACGTCGCGGCCGAGGTGCAGCTCGCGGCGCAGCTCGTTGGTCAACGCCGCCAAATGAAGACCCAATGCCTCGGCGCGGCCTTCACTCGGCTGATCGCCACCCGACGAAGCGACGCGAGGGTTCTCGGGCGCGTCGCCGATCTTGGCCTGCAGTTCCGTCGACTTGCCGTTGCGCCACACTTTCAGCGTCGCCTTTGTGCCCGGTGCAGTCGCGGTGACCGCCCGCGGCAGATCGCGGAGCTGAGTGATGTCGGTGCCGTTGAACGACAGGACCACATCGCCCTGCTTGAGGCCGGCATCGGCGGCCGGGCTGCCGGCGGTCACCGCCGCGACCAGCGCGCCGTGCTGTCCCTGCAGACCAAGGCTCGCGGCGATCGCCGGCGTCATCTCCTGGATCTGCACGCCGAGCCAGCCTCGGCTGACTTTGCCGTGCTGCTCAAGCTGGGCGACAACGCTTTTGGCGACATTCGACGGGACCGCGAAGCCGATGCCGACGCTGCCGCCATTCGGCGAGTAGATCGCGGTGTTGATGCCGATGACCTCGCCCTTCAGGTCAAAGGTCGGGCCGCCGGAATTGCCGCGGTTGATCGGTGCGTCGATCTGCAGGAAATCATCGAACTGGCCGGCATGGATATCGCGGCCGCGTGCCGAGATGATGCCGGTCGTGACACTGCCGCCGAGCCCGAACGGGTTGCCGACCGCGATGACCCAATCGCCGATCTGCGCCGCGTTGCTGTCGCCGAAGCTGACATAGGGAAGCGGCTTGTCGGCCTTGATCTTCAACACGGCAAGGTCGGTGCGCTGGTCGCGGCCGACGATCTTCGCGGTGTATTTGCTGTTGTCCTGCAGCGTGACCTCGACTTTGGCGGCTTCGCCGACGACGTGGTTGTTGGTCACCACCGTGCCCGAGGCGTCGATAATGAAGCCGGAGCCGAGCGCGATGCGCTTCGCGCCGCTGCCGTCTTCATCGCCCCGATTGCCGCCAAACGGGCTGCCTCCGAACGGGCGCGGTGTTAGCTGGCCCTGACCGCCATGCTCGTCGAAAAAGCGGCGCAGGAAGTCATCGAACGGCGCGCCGCGGAAATCCTCGGGCAATTGTCCCGAGAGTTGTTCGGTGCCGGCGCTGGATTTCTCGGTCACCGAAATGTTCACGACCGCCGGCAACACCCTCTTGACCAGCGGCGCGAAGCTCTGCTGCGGGATGGCCACGCTCGGGGTTTGAGTTGCCGCGGTATCGGCGGGCGGGCTCTGGGCCCAGACCAACGGCGACAACGCCAGGGTTGCGCCGAGTCCGAAACCGAGGGCGGCGGCGCGGGCTTTCTTGAAGCGGGGAGGGCGGATGGGGTCCGCCGGAAGTTGCGTCATCAAGGATCTCCTTTCGGCCGGATTAATTCGCCGTAATCTCGCCGGCGGCACTGCGCATGGCGAGCGGCAGCCGGCTTGGCTATGCTGCAACGCCAGATACAGCCGCCAAACCAATGAGGGAGCAAAAAATGAGCCGCTACCGCGACATCGCTGTCGCCGAGATGAACCCGGCGCAGAAGCGGGTCCATGACCAGATCGTCGCCGGAAAGCGCGGCCGGTTCGGCGGGCCCTTTCAGCTCCTGATCCGGGCGCCGGACATTTGCGAGCACGCCTCCAAGCTCGGCGAGCATCTGCGCTGGGGGACCTCGCTGCCGGACCGGTTGTCGGAGCTCGCGATCATCACCACCGCGCGTTTCTGGCGGGCGCAATACGAATGGTATGCCCATGCGCCGCTGGCCGAAAAAGCCGGCGTGCCGGCGGCCGCGATCGAGGCGATCCGCACCGGCGGCACCCCGGTGTTTACCGCGAAGGATGAGACGCTGATCTATCGCGTCTGCGACGAGCTGTTCCGTACCCAGCGTCTGTCGGAAGCGAGCTTCAACGAGGCGGTGAAGGCGCTCGGCGAAAACGGTCTCGTCGAGGTGATCGCGATCATCGGCTACTACACGCTGATCGGGAATACGCTGAACGTGTTCCAGGTCGGTTTGCCGGAGGGCGAAAAGCCGCCATTCCCGGAATAGCTCCTGGCCCCAGATCGTCAATTCCGGGGCTCGGCGAAGCCGAGGGCCCGGAACCACGAACACCGGCCTCTGGAGAATGGATTCCGGGCTCGCTGCCTGCGGCGGCGCCCCGGAATGACAGCGTGCTGTGATGTTTGGAGCCGCAACTCCGCACATCTTCCGGTTTCATAAGCACCGCTTCGCCGGGAACATCCCTTTGGTCGGCACCGTTCAACTGCGGGAGAGCGACCATTACTCCCGGCGCGAAGCGTGGGCGCGATGAAGACGATTTGGATCGGAGCCTTTGCGATCGCCCTGTCGGGATCGGCGAGTTCGGGCTGGGCTCTGCCGGTTGCGCCGGCCGCGGGACCGGCGGTCGGCGAACGCTCCTCGTCGCTGCTGCTGATCCGCCATCACCGCCATCGCGGCCACGGACGCCATTCGCGGTCGCGCTGGTGGGACCGTGAACCCAGCGAAGCGAGGCCGGGCGCCGTGCTGCAGCCGCCGTATGGCAGCGGAACGAGCGCGCCAGAGTTACCGGCTGGATCGGCTCTTCCGCGCGGCAGCAACCCCGAGCCGCCACCGGCGACCGCGCCCGGTCGCCCTCGCCGGGGTTCGGGTTCACCGCCGGCGATCCGCTGGGTCGACCCGGAGAGATCTGCGCGCTAGGCGCTAGGCCGCTGCCGGCAATCCGCGTTCGAGCAAGGAAGCGAGACGGCGGGCGAAGGCCGGTGGGTCGGGCAATTGCTCGCCCTCGACGATGCGCGCCTGATCGAGCAGCAGCCACGCGAATTCGGACAGCTGCTCGGATGCGCCGCTCTCGCCGACGGAAGCCGCGAGGCGCGCAATCAGCGGGTGCTGCGGGTTCAGCTCGAGGATGCGCTTGGCGCTGGTGTCGAGCTGACGATGCTGCTTCAGCAACCGCTCGAGATGCATGTCGAGGTCGCCCTCGTCGGCGACGAGACATACCGCGCTGTCGGTCAGCCGCTCCGAGCTGCGCACGTCCTTGACGGTCTCGCCAAGCGCCAGCTTGAAGATCGCGATCAGGCTGGCCAGCTTGGCCGGCGGCTCGGGCTTGGGCGGTTTCTCCTTGTCGTCGGCCGGCGCAATCTTGTCGAGATCGACGCCGCCGCGGGTGGCCGATTTGAACGGTTTTTCTTTGTAGGTGCCGACCGTGGACACCCAGAACTCGTCGATCGGATCGGTCAGCAGCAATACCTCGACGCCGCGGGCGCGAAAGCCTTCGATTTGCGGGCTCTTCTTCAGCAGCTCCAGATTGTCGCCGGTGATCGTGTAGATCGCTTCCTGACCCGGACGCATCGCGGCGACATAATCGTCGAGCGAGATCAGCCCCTCGCGGGTCGTTGAGCGCACGCGGACCAGCGGCAGGAGTGTGTCGCGCTGCTCGCGGTCCTCGTAGAGCCCTTCCTTCAGCACGGCACCGAAATTGTCCCAGAACTTGGCGTATTCCTCGGGCGCTTCGCTCGCCTTCTTGCCCAATTCGGACAGCACCCGCCGGGTCAGCTGCTGGCGGATGCGCGCCACC
>Ga0209474_10003279_pt1 | contig 14270 bp, 9 predicted proteins | sample GraSoiAngelo_145_FD_185902 | JGI IMG/M metagenome (GOLD analysis project Ga0209474, IMG submission 185902) | Grasslands soil microbial communities from the Angelo Coastal Reserve, California, USA - 14_1009_05_20cm (SPAdes) (version 2) | ecosystem: Environmental > Terrestrial > Soil > Grasslands ...
GCAGGTTCCAGTCGCCGATCACGCCGTCGTACTCGAGCCGCCCGGAGATCACGTAACCCCAGGCGAACTTGGTGGCGAACGCGGAACCTGGCTCGACCTGGCTGGGAAACTCGGGGTAGCCGCCGAGCTGCGGATTGCCGCTGAGGTTCGTACCCGGCCCATCGTAGCGCAGACCAAGGCCCACGGGGCCGCCGCTCAACCTGTCCTCGAGACCCGGCACGTAGTCCCCGCCGGCTTCGACGAGCAGCACCGCCTGGGAAGCCTTGAGAACATTGGCGAAGACCTGCGTGGCCGTGACATCGAGATGCCAGGTGTTCTTCAGCTCCCAGCCGCGGATGGCTTGTCCGACAGCGAAACCGCCGAACTGATTGTTTCTCGTGATCGGCGTCAAGGCCGCGGGCGGCGCGGGCGTACAGCTGCCCGCGGCGTTGATCGGACGGCCGAGCTGCAGGCATTGCAGCCCCGACTCGAAGGGCGTCAGCGAGGCGTAGATGAGCTCGACATCGTCGAGTTGCAGCGGCACGTTGTGGCGGAATGCAACCTCACCCTGCAGGGCCGTGCCAGTCTTCTGGATCTGGGTGTTGAAGGACAAGCCCAGCATCTTGATGTCGCGCGGGAATTCCTCGTAGATCCCCTCGGTCCTGCTGTACTCGGTCGTCGCGATATTGGCAGCCTGGTTGGCAACATTGCCGCCCGCCTGCAAGGTGTTGGCGCCGATGGTGGCGTACTGCTGGGCCGTCGCCGCGCTCAAACTTCCGCCCTGCGCGGCGGCACGTTGCTGGCCGACCGCCGCGCCGGTCGCGACCGCCGCCGCGAACGGCAGGCCCGCCGCGAGCGCCTGCGCGGCCGCACCCACGGCGCTGGCCGCTCCCCAGGCGTTGCCGAGGCCCGCCTGCGTACCGGTGGCGAGGGAGACCACGGGAAGGCGGCTCGTGTAGTTGAGGAAGTACAAGCCGAGCTGTGTGCCCTGGCCGAAGTTCGGCAGGTAGAGCTTGAAATTGACACCGAACTGGCCGGACTGAAGCGGCTTGTGATCGCCGGTGCGCGGGATGGTCTGGAAGTCGCCGATCAGCGGGCCGCCAAGGGAGCTGAAGTCCACGCCGAAGTCGGAAACGGCGCCAAAGCCGAGGATCACGCGGTTGCCGCCGGGCCCGGCTACGTCGCTCGTGCCGAAGTACGCGCCGTCCGGCTCGATGATGTCCTTGTGCCAATCGAAGAGGTACAGCAGCTGGCTGCTCAGGTTCTTCGATAGCTGCAGGTTGAGTACCGCCATCTCGTCGGGGAGCAGCGCTTGGCGGAGCTCCGCCCCCGGTACCTGCAGCGCCGTCACGTCGAAGTAGTCGACCGCGTTCAGCCCGCCGGGAATGAAGGTGCTCTCGCCCCAGTCGACGACTTGCCGGCCCACGCGCAGCTCGGATGACATCCCGCCGAGTGTGAAGCGGTAGAACCCAAACGCGTCCAGCAGGCGCGTATAGCTGCCGATCACGCCCTTCGCGTCGTGCGTGAGCGGAACGTGCGCGGTGTTGTTATCCATGAGCTTGAAGTCATAGAGTCCGGAGCCGCGCACGAAGACGCCGGCCTTGTCGCGGTAGTTGAGAGAGAGCTCCGTGACGCCTGTCAGCGCCTCGGTGAACGTCGCCTTCTGCAGATAGTTCAGATCGCCGTCATCGATGTTGGGGGAGTAGCCGCAGCCACCGTTGGCGATGGCGATCAGCCGGCAATCTGGACGCGAGAGCCGCCAGCCCTGGCCGTAGCCGATCGTTGTATCCCAGCTGAGGGTCCAGTTGCCGGACTCGCCCTGGAAACTGACGGCGTGAGCCAGCGGCGCGACGCCGCCCGCCAGCAAGGCGGCGCCCGCTGCGACGGCCAGCCGCGGCGGCAGCCGCGTGTGAACGTTCCTCATGTGTTCTCTCCACACGTTCCTTGGGCTGCGGAGCTCACGCCCCGGTGCGGCACGAAAGTCAGCTGCCTGCGTCGAAGGTAGGTCGCATTCTTGTTTGTTGCGGCCACACAAAAGTACGCGTGCGCGGAGTCTATTACTCGGCTACGCGGTGCGGCAAGCCGTTGAAGGAGCGGGGCGGGGCGGGGCCCGCACGCGGCGGAGCTGCTGCCGCCTCGCGATGGCTTGCCGCGCAACATCGCATCGCTGCGCCGTTATGATGGCGCTACTCGAAGGCGATCGCCGGCAGATCGAGCGCGACCAGGAAATACTCGAACAGGTACTTGATGACCCTGAGCTGGTTATGCAGCCGATGATCACTCTCGACCAGGTGCAGGGTCGCCCGATAGGCCTGCGCGAAGCGCATGCTGTGCTCGAAGGGCACGACCTCGTCGCGCCAGCCGTGCACCACGGCCGCCGGGCAGTCGAGCACGCTCGCGCGCAGCTCGGGCAGCCCCTCGAGGTAGAGCGCCGGAGCCAACAGGAACACCCCCCGCGCATGCAGCAGCGAGGCCGAGGTCACGGCGACGTAACCGCCGAGGCTCGAGCCGACGAGCACGAGATCCCCGGTCAACTCCTTGCAGAAATCCACCAGCCGCGCGACGCGCGCGCGCGGCTCGTCGATGCCGCGATAGTCGACCGAGTGCGTGTCGTATCCCTCGCTGCGCGCGACCTCCGCGAGCGCGCTGATCTTGCGCCCCCACGGCCCGCTCTCCTGGCCGTGAGAGAAGACCACATGGCGGAAAGCCATGGGTGTCTCGATCGTCGGCTCGGCATCGGGAGGGGCGGGATCGCTCATGGGCACGCATAATGCAGGCAACGCAAACCTTAAGCCAACCGCCCGCGGGTGAGGCAGCGCCGGATCCGGCCTGGCAGTTCTGGGTCGACCGGGGCGGCACGTTCACGGATGTCATCGGACTCTCGCCCCAGGGCGAGCTGCACGTGCGCAAGGTGCCATCGAGGGCGGGCGGGGGCGCGACCGGCGAGTCCGGCGAGCTCGCCGCGGTCCGCCGGATTCTCGAGAGCGCGGGGGGCCGGGCCCGGAGGCTCGCGGCGGTGAAGATCGGCACCACCGTCGCGACCAACGCGCTGCTCACGCGCAGCGGGGAGCCCGTGGCGCTCGTCACCACGGCGGGCTTCGCCGACGCGCTGCGCATCGGGTATCAGAATCGTCCCGACATCTTCGCGCTCGAGATCCCGCCGCCCTCGCCGCTGCACGCGACGGTGATCGAGGCGCACGAGCGCATCGATGTGCACGGCGTGGTTTTGAGACCTCTCGACACCGCGCGACTCGAGGCGGAACTGACACGCGCGCGGAGCGCGGGACTGCGCGCGGTGGCCATCGTACTGCTGCACGGGTGGGCCCATCCGCAGCACGAGCGCGCGGCGGCGGAGTGCGCGCGGCGGCTCGGCTTCGACGAAGTCTCCGTATCGCACGAGCTGTCGCCGCTCGTTCGCTACGTCCCGCGCGGCGACACCACCGTTCTCAACGCCTACCTCGCCCCGGTGCTGCGGAGCTTCGTCGCCGCACTCACGCGGGAGCTGCGGACTCTCGATGCGCGCGCCGAGCTGTCACTGATGCAGAGCAACGGCGGGCTGGCGGCGGCCGAGAGCTTTCACGCCATGTCGAGCGTCCTGTCGGGGCCCGCGGGCGGACTGATCGGCATGCATTGGGTGGGCGAGCGCCTCGGCGAGCGGCGCCTCATCGGCTTCGACATGGGTGGCACCTCGACCGACGTGTCGCTGGTCGACGGCGAGCTGCCGCAGCGTTTCGAGCACCTCATTGCGGGCGCGCGTCTCAACCAGCCGATGCTGGATGTGCACAGCATTGCGGCCGGCGGCGGCTCCATCCTCAGCTACCACGACGGGCGCTTCGCGGTGGGACCCGCCTCTGCGGGGGCGGACCCGGGGCCGGTCTGTTACGGGCGGGGCGGGCCGCTGACCCTCACCGACGTGCAGGTGCTGCTCGGACATCTGCGCACCGACACCCTGCCGGCGGTGTTCGGGCCCGAGGGCCGCTCGCCCATCGATGCGCAGAAGGTGACCGCCGCCTTCGCCACGCTCGCCCGGGAGCTCCGCGAGCCAGGCGCGCAACCCTGCCCGCTCGAGATGCTCGGCGAGTCCTTCCTCGAGGTCGGAGTCGAAGCGATGGCGAACGCCATCCGCCAGGTCGCCACACGCCAGGGACGCGATGCGGGCGAGTTCACGCTGTTCTGCTTCGGCGGCGCCGCCGGCCAGCACGCCTGCCGGGTGGCGCGCGCCGCCGGCGCGCGCCGCATCCTGGTGCATCCGCTGGCGAGCGTGCTCTCGGCGTTCGGCATCGGCGTGGCGGATCGGCTCGCCGTGCGCCGCGCGAGCCTGCGCCGCCCGCTGGATGAGGCGGGCCTCGCCGCGGCCCGCACGGCGCTCGATGAGCTCGAGAGCGAGGCGCGCGCCGAGCTCACCCCGGGCGGAGCCGACGGCGCCCGAGTGCGCATCGCGCGCCTCCTCGAGGTGCGCGCCGGTGACAGTGACGTCGCCCTCTCGGTGCCGCTCGCTGGCCTCGGGGAGCTTCGCGAGGCGTTCCACGCCGAGCATCTGCGGCGCTTCGGGTTCTCCGCTCGTGCGCTCGAGGCGGTGATCGAGTCGCTCCGGGTCGAGGCGCGCCTCGCCTCGGTCGATGCCGCCACCCTCGTGATGCCCGAACCCGCGGCCGCGGGCGAGCTGCCGCAGCGGGTGCGCGCCTGGTTCGGCGGCTGGCGCGAGGTGCCGCTCGTGCCGATGGGCGCGCTGCGCGCCGAGCTCGAGGGACCGGCGCTGATCGTCGAAGCGCACAGCACCGTGGTGCTGGAGGAGGGCTGGCGTGCCCGGCGTCTTCCCGGCGGCGAGCTGCTGCTCGAGGAGAGCGGCGCGCTGCCACGGCCGCGGGTGGCGGCGGCGGCCGACCCCGCCCGCATCGAGATATTCAACAACCTCTTCATGCACATCGCCGAGCAGATGGGCGAGGTGCTCAAGTCGACCGCGCAGTCGGTCAACATCCGCGAGCGCCTCGATTACTCCTGCGCGCTCTTCGACGCCGACGGCGGCCTGGTGGCCAACGCGCCGCACATGCCGGTGCACCTCGGCTCGATGGGCGCGAGCGTGCGGGCCGTGATCGCCGCACGGCGCGGCAGGCTCGAGCCCGGGGACTCCTGGCTCCTCAACAGCCCCTACCACGGCGGCACGCATCTGCCCGACATGACGGTGGTCACGCCGGTCTTCATGGGCGCAGGTGCGAGGCCGCGCTTCTTCGTCGCCTCACGAGCGCATCACGCCGACATCGGCGGCATGACCCCCGGCTCGATGCCGCCCTTCAGCCGCACCATCGAGGAGGAAGGCGCGCTGTTCGAGTGCTTTGCGCTGGTGCGCGGCGGGAAGCTGCGCGAGAGCGGGCTGCGCGCGGCGCTCGCGGCGGGTCCGTGGCCGGCCCGCAAGCCGGACCAGAACGTCGCGGACCTGCGGGCGCAGCTCGCGGCCAACGCGCGCGGCATTGCCGAGATCGAGCGCGCGGTGCGGCGCCACGGGCTGGATGCGATGTGCGCCTACATGCGCCTGGTGCAGGACAACGCCGCGCACTCGGTGCGCAACGCCATCGGGCGATTGCAGCCCGGGAGCTTTCGCTACCCGATGGATGACGGTCAGCTCATCGCGGTGCGCGTCGACATCGATCGCGAGCGGCGCCGCGCGCGCGTCGACTTCACCGGCACCTCGCCCGAGGGCGCACACAACTTCAACGCGCCGCGCGCGGTGTGCACGGCGGCGGTGCTGTATGTGTTCCGCACGCTCATCGAGCGGCCGATTCCGCTGAACGAGGGCTGCCTCGAGCCCCTCGAGCTCGTGATTCCTCCGGGGTCGCTCCTCGACCCCCGGCCGCCAGCCGCGGTGGCTGCCGGGAACGTCGAGACCTCGCAGTGCATCGTGGATGCCCTCTACGGCGCGCTCGGGATTCTCGCCGCCTCCCAGGGAACCATGAACAACCTGACCTTCGGCGACGAGCGGCTGCAGTACTACGAGACCATCGCGGGCGGCGCGGGCGCGGGAGCGGACTTCGACGGCTGCGACGCCGTGCAGACCCACATGACCAACTCGAGGCTGACCGATCCGGAGATCCTGGAGAGCACGTTCCCGGTGCTGGTGCGCGAGTTCGCGATCCGCCGCGGCTCGGGCGGCGCCGGCCGGCACCGCGGCGGCGATGGCATCGTGCGGCGCCTCGAGTTCCGGGCGCGATTCTCGGGAGCGCTGCTCGCGAATCACCGCCGCGTCGCCCCCTTCGGGCTCTTCGGGGGAGAGCCGGGCGAGCGCGGCGAGGCGTTCATCCGGCGCGCCGACGGTACGGTGGAGCCGCTCGGCGCCACCGCGCGCTTCGAGGTGGGCCCCGGCGATGAGCTCACCATCCTGACACCGGGTGGCGGCGGCTTCGGCCCACCCGACCGAGCGCCACCGCCCTAAAAGGGATCTTTTCGCCGGCGAAAGCCACGCCGCTTGCCGGCGTGCCCGAGCGCCGCGGGTCGGTTGGCCTGCCGAAAGCGCCGCTGCCGCACGCCCTCTCTTCGCCGCCAAAATCCACGCATTTTGGCGGCGTGCCTGAACGCGCTGATGGGTTGGCCTGCCGAAAGCGCCGCTGCCGCACGCCCTCTTTTCGCCGGCGAAAGCCACGCCTTTTGCCGGCGTGCCCGAGCGCCGCGGGTCGGTTGGCCTGCCGAAAGCGCCGCAGGCGCTTTCGGCCTATCAACGAAGTATTGAGGTTTCGATCTCCCACTCCACCTGATGCTTCGCGGTCGCGGAGCGATTCACCGTCACGGGTCGCACGCGGCTTGCGCCGGGGCGATGGGTCACGAGCCAGGTGTCGAACGCGCCCGGCTTGCTCGTGGCGAATCCGAACAACAGGTTGAATTTGCCCTCCGCGAGAGTCTGCGGCCGGTTGACGCGCTCATCGGCGATCACGAAGTGGCTCTCGTCGGCGGCGGCCTCGGCAAACGCCCCCTGTGCGGCCAGGGCGTCGAGAAAGCCTGCAACCTGGGCCCGCGCGCGCTCCCAGGTCGCGGGCCCGTTGTGCTCGAGCAGCACCCAGCGCGTGCCCTGCTCGATGCTGGCCGCGACGAACAGCGCGAGTCGCCGCGCCGAGAGATACTTCCAGTGCGAAGCACCGCTCCCTCCCGCGGTGAGGATGCGCGGGCTCACGCCGCTGCGCGACCCGACGCGCACGGCCAGGAGCGTATTCACGCCCGCCTGCGCGAGGCGCGCACGCTCTGCCTCGCTCACGGCGACCGCAGGACGCAGCCCCGGACGCAGGACCGCCTCCTCGCCCTCGGCCGCCGACCAGACCGGCCGGGTCTCATCGGCCCGAGCGATCATGCCCGCGGCGGCGCCGCACGAGCCGAAGGTCTCGATGCGGCCGCGCAATCGGTCGAAAGCCTGCACGCGCGGGTAGTACATGACGGCGCTGTCGCTGCGGAAGGGCCAGCTCCGGAGCGCATCGAGGGCGGCGCGCGCCGTGGTCCAGGCGGCCGGCGGATCGAGCAGCACCAGGGCCTGGCGGTCGCGGCACAAGCGCGCCGCGACCAGCAGCGTCGAGAGGCCGACATCCCGCTCACGCGTCAGTGGCGGAATGCACAGCATGTTGAAGCGCGGGACCCCCTGCAGCGCGAACAGCCCGGTGGCGGCGCCCGCCGCCCCGATGACGTCGTAGTCGGTGAGCGGCGCCCCGTCGTCACCGTCGGGATTGGAGAGCGTGTACCCGACCGCTACACCACCGGGTCCGCCGGGGGTGCGATCCGGGCGCTGCCCCGGAACCTCCTCCGCCACGCGCACCAGGCGCGACTGCAGCAGCACTTCGGTCACGTAGCGCGCGCAATCCGGCAGCACCGAAACCCGGCGGTAGATCTCCTGGTCCTCGACCAGCTCCGAGCCCGCTGTGCGCACCCGCTGTACCACCAGGTTGAAGCGGTCGCGCTCGGCGCCGTTCAGGCCGTCATAGTCCACCGAGGCGCGCAGGTACTCGCGCGAGCCGGGATTCAGCGCCACGAGCCGCAGCTGCGCTCCTCCGGCGGGAAGGGTGACGGTCGGCGGGCGGGCGCCGTTGGCGATGCGCACGATGAGCGCCTGGCGGCCGCCGTTCTCGAAGAACTGCTCGACCGCGTAGGCGACCGTCGACGGCTGCCACAGCCCGCCGAAGTGCCGCTGGAACTCGCCGAAGCCGCCGACGGAGAGCGCCTGGTTGACCGGCCCCTTGAGAGTGCGGCCGACGAAGGCGGCGACTCCGGTGGTCACGCGCTCGATGGCGTGACTGTCGCGGCTTTCTTGTATGAGTTCTACGCCGGACGACTGGCTAACGGCCACTCAGGCCTCTCTTGGCATCTGCCTGCCAGACTCTAACACAAGCTCAGCGGTCAGTCCGATGCTCGCGCCGCTCCCCGCTCGCCGTGCCGCCGCACGGCTTCGCTTTCCTCGAGGCGCTGCGCCTCCTCGGCGCGCGCGCGTTCCAGCTCCTCCCGCTTGCGCGCGATCTCGGCCAGCATCAGCTGCAGCCAGTCGGACATCGCGGTCACGCGGCAGACCCCTCAGCCGCCGTTCTTCGGACGAAGCGGCTGCGTCTTCGCGGCCGCTCCGGGCGCGTCCGCACCCGCCGCTCCGCCCTCCTCCCCCGGCGCTGCGGGCTCGGTTTCCGACAGCATTTGTTTAAACGAAGCCTCGTCCATCGGCAGATCCGACTTGCCGTCCCAGGTCGAGCCCTCCGGAAGCACGTTCCGCACCCGCGGCGCCGCGGCCAGCACCTGCTCCATCGTGGCGGCCGAATCCGTGATCGGCACTGGCACGCCGCGCGGGTTGCTCGCGAGGCTCGCGACGAGCGACCAGTCGACTCTCTCCTTTTGCGCCTGGAGCTCGCGCTGCAGCCGCGCCGCGAGTGAGCTGCTGAGGAGCTTGCGCTGCGCTTTCGCCCAGTCGCGCGTGTCGTCCTCCAGAACGTCGAAGGGCTGCATATACAGCTGCGCGTCGCGCCAGCCGAACACGAAGGGCTGATTGACCACGCGCACCTGCGTGCCGATGGGCACCAGGTCGTAGAACTGCTCGATGTCTTCCGGGTACAACCGGATGCAACCGTGGCTCGAGCGCAGCCCGACTCCGGCCGGCTTGTTGGTGCCGTGGATCAGGTAACTCGGCCACTGCAGATAGAAAGCGTACTTGCCGAGGGGGTTCTCGGGGCCGGGGCCGATGACCGGATCGAGATCCTCGCCGTTGTCGTGGTGCTCCTTGCGCACCGACTCGGGTACGCGCCAGGTGGGATCCTTCTGCCGGCGCACGATCTTCGTGACGCCCTCCGGAGTGCGCCAACCCACCTTGCCGATGCCGATGGGATGAGTGATGACGATCGCCCGCTCGCCGCGCTTGACCGGCGGATAGTAGAAGATGCGCATCGCGGCGATGTTGATGACGAGCCCGACACGCGGCGCATCCGGCAGGATGAACTGCGTCGGAACCACGATCTCGCGGCCTTCCCCGGGGAGCCATGGGTCGACCTTCGGATTGGCGCGCAGGAGCTCCTCGTAGCCGACGTTGAAGCGCCGCGCGATGTCGGTCAGCGTATCGTCCTTCGTGGCTCTCACCACCTGCACCACCCCGACGACGTCCTGAGCGGCCTCGAGCTCGAAGCGCTCGTTGGCGAGCGGCAGCGGTTCCTGCGGGGCGCCGGGGGAGACCGGCGCCGCGGGCGCGGCGGCGGGGTGGCGCAGCCCTTCGAAGAGCGAGCACCCTGCGATCAGACAGCTGAGCGCTGCCGTTGCAGTACGGATCCCGGCGAACCTCATGGCGGAATTATGACCGATGTCGCCGCGTACCGAACGTCGGCGATGCGCTACAGCAGCACCGGCTGGTCCGGCAGCTCCTGGCCGCCGCCTGGGGACCCTGGGAAATGCCGCCCGAGGAGCGCCCCGACGCCCAGGACCCCAACGACCGAGCCCTCGCTGAAGCGACCTTCGCGGTAGTGGTGCTCCATCTGGCGGCACACCGCCTGCCACTCAGCCGGCGCGATGCGCGCGGCGATGCCGCGGTCGGCGACGATCTCGACCACCCGATCCGCCATCAGCACGTAGATCAGCACGCCGTTGTTGTGCTCCGTGTCCCAGACCCCGAGCAGTCCGAACAGCTGCAGCGCGCGCTGCCGTGGCGGCAGGTCGTGCCACAGCTCGGGCAGATCGAGCGCCGTCTCGACCACGAAGCGAATCTCACCCTCATGCCGGGACTCACACTCCCGAACAGCCTGCCCGATGGCCTCGCGAACCTGAGGCGTGAAGTGCCGCCGGGTGCTCCAGCGGGTCGTAGCGAGGTGGCGCAGCAGGCGCAGGAATTTCATGCGGCGGCCCTCCACTACCAGCTTCCGGAAGCGCCGCCGCCGGAAGACACGCCCCCGCCGCCGCTGAAACCACCGCCGCCGAGACCGCCACCGCCGAATCCCCCGCCGCCGAACCCGCCCCAACCCCCGCCCAAGCCTCCACCGCGCGGATAGCTCGACCAGCCGCTGCCGCGCGAGAGCCCGGCGAGCAGCGTGAAGAGGAAGGCCCCCGCCGCGGCGAGCAGCGCGAGAGCCAACGCGTAGCCGGCGAGGAAAACCAGCAGCCCCGCACCGGCGCCCGTGAGCGCCGAGCCCAGCGTGCGGCCGAATATGCCCCGCAACACTACCGAGCCGGCGAGCACGGCGAACAGGACGAACGGCAGTGGGCCTCCGCCGTGAGAGCGTTCGCCCGGATGCCAGCCGCGGTCGGGAGGCGGCAGCGGCTCGCCCTGGATGAGGCGCATCATCTGCTCCAGGGCTGCGTCGATGCCGCCGTAGAAGTTACCCTGGCGGAACGCCGGTCTGATCGTCTCCTCGATGATGCGGTTGCACATGGCGTCGGTGAGCACGCCTTCCAGGCCGCGCGCAGGCTCGATGCGTACGCGCCGATCGTTCTTGGCGATGAGCAGCAGAGCTCCATCGTCCACGCTCTTTCGGCCGAGCTTCCACTCATCGAAGACGCGGATCGAGTACTGAGCGATGTCCTCCGGCTGAGTCGTGGGCACGATGAGGACGGCGAGCTGCGAGCCCTTGGCGGACTCGAACGCGGCGAGCTTCTGCTCGAGCTGCGTTTGCTGCTCCGCGGTGAGCGTGCCGGTCAGATCGGTCACCCGCGCCGTCAGCTTCGGAATGGGCTGCTGGCCCGGCCCCGCCGAAGGCATCGACTGCGCGGTGCTCGGCGCCGCGGGCGCGGTGCCGAGCACCGCGAGCAGCAGCAACGACAGGGCGCATCCGGCGCCCGGGCGCGCGCCCCTCGAGCGCGGAGTCATTTCGTCGCGGGTTGCCCTTGACGAGCGTCCGCGGGCGCGCCTCCCGCGGCGGGCGGCACCGCCGGTGCGCCGGGCGTCGAGGTGTCGAAGCTCACGGTGGGCGCGATTGCGATCTGCTGCTCGTTGGCGACGGTGAAGTTCGGCTTCACCTGGAAGCCGAACAGCTTCGCCGTGAGGTTCGACGGGAAGCTGCGCACCTGCACGTTATAGCCCTGCACCGCCTGGATGTAGCGATTGCGGGACACGGCGATGCGGTTCTCGGTGCCTTCGAGCTGCGACTGCAGATCGCGGAAGTTCTGATCCGACTTCAGCTGCGGATAGTTCTCGACGACCACCATCAGCCGGCCGAGCGCTTGCGTCAGCTCGCCCTGTGCGGCCTGGTACTGCTGGAAGCGTTGCGGATCGTTGAGCAGCTCGGGCGTCACCTGGATGGAGTTGGCCTTGGCGCGCGCCTCGGTCACGCCGATCAGAACCTTCTGCTCCTGCGCCGCGTAGCCCTTGACGGTGTTGACCAGGTTCGGGATCAGGTCGGCCCGGCGCTGATACTGATTGACGACCTCGGACCAGGCGGCCTTCACCGCCTCGTCCTGTTGCTGCAGGGCGTTGTAACCGCACCCCGACAGTGCCACCACCGCAGCCGCCAGCAAGGCGCCCATCCACGCACGCATCGAGATTCTCCTCATGCAAACGGCCCGCCGCACCTGAGCGGGGGGCGGGATTGTCACACGGCGGGGAAAGGCGCGTCGATTTAGGGCGTCGGAGCCAAAAAAAACCCCAGGTTTTGAGGCCTGGGGTTTATAAAAGGCGGACCTTCGATGAAGGGAAGGAAGTCCGCCAGGGGATCAGTGCAATCGTGCCCAGTGCAGGATCCGAATGTCGTCCGAGTCCAGATCGAAACTCTGTGCCAGGAGCGCCCGCAGCTCGCGGCTGGCGCGCGTGTTGCTGAGGGGCTGACGAAGCTCTACTACGCCGCTCCATTCGTTGCTGAAGCTCGAGCTTTGCGCCCTGCTGTCGCCGGTGACGAAGTGCGTGTAGTACTTGGTAGCCACGGTTGGAGGTTAGTAGCGCAGCGGCGTTCCCGTCCGTGAGATGCTCCACAGAAACTTCGCTTTCTGTTAAAGGGAGTGCGACATAATTCACAGGAGCGCCCTGCAGATGGCACGTGTGCCGCCCGTCAGCGCCCCTCCCGGCTCGAAGTACATCACTCCCGAGGGTGCGCGGCGGCTGCGCGAGGAGCTCGAGCGGCTGTGGCGCGAAGAGCGCCCAAGCGTATGCCGGGCCGTGACCGCGGCGGCCGCCCAGGGCGATCGCTCCGAGAACGCCGAGTACACCTACGGCAAGCGGCGCCTCCGTGAGATCGATCGGCGGGTGCGGTTCCTGCGCCGTCGGCTCGACGGTATGGTGATCGTGGATGGGCCTCCGGCCGATCCGGCGCGCGTGTTCTTCGGCGCCTGGGTGGTGCTCGAGTCCAAGGACGGATCCCGCACGCGCCACCGCATCGTGGGTCCCGACGAGTTCGACCTGTCGCCGGGCTACATCAGCATGGACTCACCGCTCGGCAAGGCCCTGATGCGCAAGAGCGTCGACGACGAGGTGACCGTCGAGGCGCCCGGGGGCAGCCGTGATTTCCTTATCGTGGCCATCGAGTACGAGTCGCTTACCAGATCACCCGGACGTTCTTGAACTGCCAGGGGTCGTTCCGGTCGATGTCCTCGGGGAACAGCCGCTCGCGCTCGTGCAGCGGCGTCCAGTCGGTGTACTCCCCGACCATCGGACCGAGGTACGGCGTGCAGATCTCGAGGTTGCGCCGGAAGTCCATCTCGTCCGGCTCGACGACTCCGAGATTCGGATTCTCCATCGCCCACACCACCCCCGAGAGCACCGCCACGCACACCTGCAGGCTCGTGGCGTTGTTGTAAGGGGCGAGCTGACGCGCCTCGCCGATCGAGAGCTGCGAGCCGTACCAATAGGCGTTTTTCTTGTGGCCGGCGAGCAGCACCCCGAGCTCGTCGATGCCGCTCACGATGTCGTCCATGAGGATGCGCTGGCGCTCCTGCTGCACGTAGTTGCGCCCGGCGAGCTCGTGAATCGACATGACCGCGGCGGCGCACGGGTGGTAGGCGTAGTGCACCGTCGGCCGATATGCCACCTGCGAGCCCTCGCGCACCGTGAAGTAATCGGCGATGGAGATCGACTCGGCGTGCGTGATGCAGAAGCCGTGAAAATGCCCGGCGCGCGGCGTCCAGGTGCGCACGCGGGTACCCGCGCCGGGCTGCATGAGGTAGATCGAGGCGAGGCTCCCGGAGTCGTGGCGCTTGCCGTCGCGCGGGAAATTGCGCTCATGGGTCCCCCAGCCCATCTCGCTCGGCTGCGAGCCCTCGCTCACGAAGCCGTCGATCGACCAGGTGTTCACGAATTCGCCCGGCTGCTTCGGGCTGCTCGAGATCTGGGTGTCGCGCTCGGCGATGTGCACCACTCTCAACCCCAAGCGGCGCGCCAGATCGCCCCACTCGGCGCGCGAGGCGGGCTTGCCGGCATCCACGCGCGTATCGGCGGCGATGTTGAGCAGCGCCTGCTTGACGAAGTGCGACACGAGGCCGGGGTTGGCGCCGTGGGTGAGCACGGCGGTCGGGGCGCGCGCGTTGCCCGCGCGCAGCGCAAGGGCCTCCTCGCGCAGCGCGTAATTGGTGCGGCGGGCGGCCGGCACCGTCGGGTCCGTATAGCCGCCCGGCCAGGGCTCGATACAGGTATCGAGATACATCGCGCCCTTCTCCCAGCACAGCTTGATGAGCGCGACGCTCGAGACCTCGAGCGAGACGTTGATGAGGAAATCCCCTCGCCCCAGCAGCGGGCCGAGGACGCGCCGGAAGTTCTCGCGCGTCAGACGCTCCTTGATGAACTTGATGCCGTACTTCGCCGCCTCCTCGCTCCCCTTGTCCTCGGCCGTCACGATGGTGAGCCGATCGGGCGTAATGCCGACGTGCCTGAGGAGCAG
>Ga0209474_10003283_pt1 | contig 14261 bp, 18 predicted proteins | sample GraSoiAngelo_145_FD_185902 | JGI IMG/M metagenome (GOLD analysis project Ga0209474, IMG submission 185902) | Grasslands soil microbial communities from the Angelo Coastal Reserve, California, USA - 14_1009_05_20cm (SPAdes) (version 2) | ecosystem: Environmental > Terrestrial > Soil > Grasslands...
TTGGGAGCATAGGTACCCGCGCTCGACGGGATCAAGGGGGCCTGCGGGGGCTCGCCGGCTCTGGGGGTAGGTGCTACTGCCCCTTGCGCGCGGCGGCTGCGGAAACCTGCTCCCCTGTGGGTAAACGAAGGGCCCAGGCGCCCGCGGGATGACGCGCCAGCAGCCTCGCCTCTTCCGCGCTGAGCGTTGCGGTGCGCACCAGATCGAGCTCGCGATGACGCAGCACGATCTGCACGCCTCCGTCCGCGAGATGACGAACCCGGGGAGGCTCGCCGCGCTCGCGCAGCTCGGTGAGGCGCAGCTCGAGATCGCGCAGGTGCCGGTCGATACGTAGCGCGCGCCGCGACTCGGCGTCGGCAAACGTGTGGAAGTGCTTGTTGCGCGAAAGCGGGCGCGCCTCGTCGTGCAGGCGTTGCACCAGCCGGTAGAGGAACTCGCGCATGGAAATAGGCTAGCACCAGTCGCGCCGCACGCTAGCTGTTTCCGCGCGATTTTCCGCTCGCGAGGACTTGACTCCGCACACCGGAACCGTTCCACGCGGAGGGACTTGACAGCGGGCGCGGGAGTGCTCAGTGCACGGCGCGCATCGACGCGGCTACCTGCTCCGCGAGGGCCGCGCGGTCCTGATCGGAGCAGTCCGCTTCGCACCACGCTTCGACGACCACGTTTGTCGCGCCATCCGGAGAAGCGAGGACGGTCATCGGAGTACCCTGCGGAGTCTCTGTGGAGAACTCGGCCCACTCTCGGTTTCCGAGTGTCATTGGGTGGCCGCCGACGAGCGAACCTCGCGCACGCCGAATTGCAACGGCGTATCCGTCCACTGACAAAGCGCGGCCATCCGGTCCCGGAATTAGATTCCACGGGAGGCGCACTTCCGTCGCACCCGCACGCAACGTGCGCGGTGCGGGACGCACGGCTCGCGCGATCGCGGCGCTTTCCATCGCGGCGAGCGCGAGCGTCGCGACGGCGAGAAGACCGAAAGCGGGTGTGTTCCAGGATCGTCTCGGCAGAACGTGTGACGGCGCGATCAACCCGAGCGCGATGCCGCTTAGGAATCCGCCGGCGTGTGCGGCGTTGTCGAGCGCCAACCCCACTGCGGAGGCTCCGAACGCGAGCACCAGATTGAGGAGCAGGTTGACGAGCAGCGTGCGCGCGGCGCCGCGCCTCTGTTCGGCCGTCAAGCGGGTGCGCAGCCGCCAATAGAGAGCGATATGGGCGCCGAACAGTCCGAAGATACCTCCCGAAGCCCCGACGGCTGATTGCCACGGAACGTGCCGGAGGAACAGCGCCGCGGCGATGCTCGCCGCGCCTCCCACAATCGCCGTCGCCGAGAACAGTCCGAGTGACGTGGCCGCGCCGAACATCCCTTCCAGCGGGCGCATCAGGATCCACAGCGCATACGCGTTGAAGAGAAGGTGCAGCGGTCCGGCATGCAGGAACGCGTAGCTACCGATCCGCCACCAGTCGCCGTCGAGCACCGCCGCGGGCGAGAGGGCGCCGAGCCGGAACAGCGCCAATGAATCGGCACCGAATTTTCCACCGACGGCGATCTCCACCAGGAACATGGCCCCGAGCAGCGCGAGCAGGGCGAGCGTCGTCGGAGCGGGCGGCGCCCGGTGCACCTCCCGCCGGCGCGGCGCCTCGGGCACGCTCTGGTCCCGACCGGGCGATTCGGCGTCATGGCCGAGTCCGCCCAGCGGATCGGCGTCGGTCACCGCGGAAGACCCTGCGCGTCGTCCACCGCGGCGGTGAGGCGCTTCTCGATCGCGGAGATCGGGCCGACCGCGCACGCCACCAGACCGTCGCGCCTGAACGTCGTCCGTGCGACGCGTCGCAGATCGCGCGCGGTCACGGCCTCGAGCTTCGCGACGCGTTCGTCGAATCCTTCGGGAGTGCGGAACAGCTCGGTGCCTCCGAACCAGCCGATCATCTCGCCCGCGGAGTCGAGCGCGAATTCGAGCCCGATCCGGTGTCGCACCTTGGCTCGCCGCAGCTCGTCCTCCGGCACGTCCTCGTCGCACAGCTCCGACAGCAGCCGCAACAGCTCGGCGAGCACGAGCGGCGCCTTGCGCGGCGCGCACGCCGCCTCGACCTCGAAGACCGAGCAGTCGCTGAACGTGTCGATCGACCCGTGCACGGCGTACGCCAGACCCTTGCGCTCCACGACGTTCAGTTGCAGACGCGCCGCGAGCCCGTCATCCAGGATTCGACGGAGCAAGAGAAGAGCGGGAAAATCCGCGTGGTCCTCGGCCGCCGCGAGAAACGACAGGCGCAGCTCGGTCTGCGATTCGCGGTGTTCGACCGCGACGAGCTTCGGACCTCCAGGCCGGTGCGGCGCAACGCTGTCGCTCACCAGCGTTCCCGACGGCAAGCGGCCGAATGCGCTCTCCGCGAGCCGCACGACGTGTCCATGCTGCAGTGGGCCCGCGGCGCACAGCACCAGGTTCCGCGCTCCGTATGCGCGTGCGTGGTGCTCCCGCAGATCGTCCTCGCGCAATCCGCTCACGGACTCCCGCGTACCGGCGATCTTCTGCCCGAGCGGGTGCGCCTGGAAGAGGGCCCGCTTCGAGAGATTGTCGACGTCGATGTCGCGCCCCTCCTCGTCGACCTCGTCGAGGATCTCCTCGAGGATGACTTCGCGTTCGAGCTCGACTTCCTTGAAGAGCGGACGCGCCAGCATGTCGCCGAGCACGGTGAAGGGGAGCTCGAGCCGCTCAGGGTGGACGGGCGTGTAGTAGTAGCCGTGGTCGCGCGTGGTCACGCCGTTCAGGTTCCCGCCGACGTCCTCGACGACTGAGTTGAGCGTCCTGCCCTCCGGGTAGCCAGCGCTCCCGCGGAAAAAGAGGTGCTCGAGAAAATGCGACACGCCGTTGACGCGCGCTTCCTCGTGACGCGATCCGGCGCGTACGTACGCCGCCAGCATTCCCGCGTGCAGGTGCGGGAGCTCGACCGTGATGACGCGAAGGCCGTTCCGCAGGACGGTCTTGTGGACGGGGTCGTGCATGGGGGCGCGCAGGATAGTGGCCGCTCTACGAGCGCGCAATCGCCGCCGTGGCCGGCGGTCGCGCGCGAGCCGTCTCGTCGGGCGCGGCGGGCAGCCGCAGCGTGAAGGTCGTCCCGCTCCCCAGCATGGACGCGCAGGTCAGCTCGCCGCCGTGCTCACGCGCGATCTCCTGCGCGAGCGCCAGGCCCAACCCCGTGCCTCGCTCCTTGGTCGTGAAGAACGGGTCGAAGATCCGCGCGAGCCGCGCGGGATCGATGCCCGGGCCGTTATCGCGGATGTCAACGGCGACGCCGCCGTCGATTGCACGGGTGGACACCGACAGCGCGCCTCCTGACGGCATCGCCTCGCGCGCGTTGCGCACCAGGTTCAGCAGGACCTGCCGGATCTGCGCCGCGTCGGCGACGACCTGTGACGGATGCGGCTCGAGCTTCTGCTCGAGGCGGACGCCGCCCGAGACCAGCTCCGGCCGGACGAAGTCGAGCAGGTCGCGCACCACCTCGTTCAAGTCCACGCGCGCCACCTGCGGCTTCGGCACTCGCGCGTAGCGCAGGTACTCCTCCGTGACCGCCGCGAGCCGATCCACCTCGCGCACGATCGCGTCGCACAATGCCGCCGCCGCTCCGTCGGGCTTCTTGCCGCCATCGCGCAGCTGCTCCGACAATTCCTCGGCGTTGAGGCTGATCGACGAGAGCGGGTTGCGGATCTCGTGCGTGATCTGTGCGGCGATGCGGCCGATGGCGGCGAGCCGTTCCGAGCGGACCAGCGCCTCTCCCTGGGCGCGCAGCTCTCGCTCGCGCGCCGCGAGGCGCTGCGCCATCGCGTTGAACTCGCGCGCGAGCACGGCGAGCTCGTCTCCGCCGCCTTCCGGCACGGCCACCGCATCCGGCGCGCCGCGGCCGAGCCGCTGTGCGGCTTCCGTCAGGCGCGCGATCGGCGCGAGCGCGCGATTCGACAGCCAGGTGACCAGCAACCCGATGCCGAGCGCGAGGACGGAGAGCCCCACGATCGCCCAACGCGCCGTGCGCTCCTGCCGCTCCGCTTCGGCGAGCCCTCCGTTCATCTGCTCCTGGATGACGTTGAGCAGCGTGCGGATCTCGTAGCCGACGCGCCGCTCGCTCGTCTTGAGACGCGCGATCAGATCCTGCGCGGCGGGCAGATCGACTGCCGCGACGCGTCCCTCGCGCGCGAGAAGGTCCGCCAGGCTTCGCGCCAGCTGGTCCTCCTCGTTGACGCGCGCCGAAAGGAGCTGCAGGCGCGCGTCGATGCGATCGAGAGCAGCGCGGTCGCGCGCGCTGGCTCCTTCCCGCGCGAGCTGCAGCTGCTCGCGGGCGCGCGTGAGGTGATCTTCCGCGACGCGCGAGAAGTAGGTCCGATCGAGGCCGACGAGGCTCTTGCGCTGCGCCGGATCGCGCTCCGCGAGAAGGCCGTCGGTCGAGCGCTCCCGCTCGCGCTGGAAACCCTCCAGGCTGGCAGCGATGCGGGTGAGCGGAAAGTAGCCGCTCGACACCAGCGCGAGGCCCTGCCCGATCCGGTGCATCTGCACGATCCCGAACAGCGACACCGCGGCGCTCGTCACCAGCACCGCCGCGAATCCCAGGAAGACCTTGGTGGCGATGGAAAGGCGCATTTCCCTACATATATCCGAGAAGGAGCACGCACCCCCGCGGATCGTGTACAAGTTGGAAACGATGCGACGGGGGCTCCTCATCGCTGGTCTGGCGCTGGCCGCCTGCGGCCCTGCCGCCGTTCCTGGGCGCGTGCAGGTGCCCGGCGTCGACCGCGTTTCTGGCGAGCTCACCAGCGTCGAGGTCGACCTGTCAGGCACCGATCTCGCCGCCATCCGCGGCGCATCGGGGTGGGTGCTTCTGGGCGCGAGTGTGGACGCCGGGCGGGTGACCGGCGGCGCCGCCCCGGATTGCGCCCTGCGCCGCACGACGTCGGGCGCTCTCGCGGCGCAGACCGCGCGCTGCGCGGCGCTGCTGGGCTCGTACGCCGCGCTCGATCGGGCGCGTGCGTTCCTCATTTCCGCCGGCGCCGAGGCCCTGCCCGCCGCGCCCATCGTGGTGGAGGCCGCGGAAGCGCCACCGGGTCTGCGCTACATGGCCGAGGCGGACGCGTACACGTTGACGTTCGGTCCCGCGGGAGCGCGCATTCCGGCGGCGCTGAACCCCGGTGCGGTCGCTCGCGAAGCCGCGCGGCGGCAGTTGCGCGCGATCGCGCGCGGCCACCCCGACGACGTCGAGGGAGTCGCGTTGTTCCTCGGCGCCGCGGCAGCCGGCGATCCGGGATACCTCGGCGCTTCCGACGGCGAAGGCGATCCGACCGGTGCGCTCGACCTCGCCAGACCGCTGCCAGCCGGCGCGCCTGCTTCCGCCGTGCTGGCCGGTGCGCTGTGGGCATGGGCCGACGCTTCCGGCGATCCGATCGGCGCTGCCCGCGCAGCCCTCGCCGCGGTACGCGCGCTCGGCGAGCGGGCGGATGGCGGCGGGGCAGAGGGTCTTCTCTCGCTCGTCGCCGGTCAGCTCGAAGGGGCCGAGCGCGACCAGGCGTGCGCGGTGTTCCGCGCGCACCTCGCCGCCGCCGGCATCGAGGCTTGCCCGTAGTGGTGCAGCGGAGCGCGCATTTCCCTGGCGCGGACCAGCACGGCAACGTACTGACGTCCCCATGAGCGCTCCGGGAGACATGCCTCCGCCGCTCGTGCAGTTCCTCCTCGGCGGTCAAACGTGCGTCGTCGCCACGGTCGACGAAGAGCGGCGGCCGATGACGACGCTGATGACGTGGGTCGTGGCGCGCAATCCGCAGACGCTCACGCTCGCCGTAGACACGCGCGGCAAGGCGCTGGGCAACATCCGCAAGAACCCGCAAGTCGCCATCGAAGTGCTCGGAGACGACCTCTGCTATGGGCTGCGCGGCGTCGCGGTGATCGAGAAGGAGCAGATGCAGTCGGCGCCGTTCCCGTGCGCGCTCGTCGCCGTGCGCATCGAAGAGGTGCGCGATCACGGCGCGGCCGGCGTGAAGTTCGTCGGACCGTCGTACAGCTACCACACGGGCAAGGAGCACCGCGGTGACTTCGAGAAAGCCGTGTTCGCGGAGCTCAAGGGTTCGCCGCCGACGATCTGAGCACCTGCCGAGTGCCGCGAACCGTTTGCATCCAGGAGCGCTTCGGGTAGGCTCGCGCGCCCTCGCTCCTTGGACGGAGTTCATCCATGACGGGTATCGCGTTCGTCATCGCGGTCATCGCCCTCATCCTGGCGGTCGTCTTCTATTTGCAGGGGCGTTCCGCCGCGGAGGCGGTGGCGGGGCTCAAAATCGAAGCGGACGCAGCCCGCAAAGCGACCGACGAAGCGCGAGCGCAGCTGCGCGACGCGCAGGCGGAGGCGAAGGCGCGCTCCGCGCAGATGCTCGAGCTGCGCGAAAAGGTGAACGAGCTGCGCAAACGCGGCCAGGAGAAGGTGCAGCCAAAGCGGGGCGCGCGCGAGGCGGAGCTGGAAGAGGACCTGGAGCACGCACGCAGGATGCTCGCCGAGACGCACGCCGCCGAGCAGCAGGCCCGCAAGGAAACATCGGCGCTCTCGGCGGAAGTCGCGGCCCTGCGCGGCGAGCTCGAACGCGCGCAGGCGCGCGTCCGCGAAGCAGCGCCGGCGCCAGCGCCGCTTCCCGTACCGGACGATGCGAAGCTGCGCGAGGTAGAACAGCGCGCTGCCAGGCTCGAGAAGTCCCTGAAGGATACCGATGCGGCGCTGCGGCAGCAGCGCGACAGGGAACGCGCGCTGCGCGAAGAGCTGAAGAAGGCGCGCGGCCGCGCGGAGACGAACAACCGCGTGTACCTGGTCACCAAGGGTGAGCTGGAGATCGTGCGCGAGCGGCTCGCGCAAGCGGAGAAGGCGCTGTGGAAAGCGGGGCTTCCCGTACCTGCGCCACCGCCGAAGGAGCGTCCGCGCGCGACGGGTCCGGCGGCCGCCGATCGCGACCGCGCGGAGATGATCGAAGCAGAGGCGTCCGAGCGTCCCGAAGCCACTCCCGCGGAGCCTCCGTCCGCCGGTGCCGAGCCGATCTCCGCCGCCGCTTCCCAGCCGAACGGCGTCGAAGTGCATCGGTCCGCCGAAAACGACGCGAAGTCCGCGCACTGATCGCATCCGTATCGGGCGCGACCGCGCCTGTGACGCAGGTCACGCGATGATGCGCGGGGATCTGCTACTGCAGGACGCGCTCGATGAGCGACAGGAGTTGCGGGGCTTCGAACGGCTTCGACAGGTATCCCGCGGCGCCGTAGCGCGTGGCGATCGCGGGGAGCTCTTCCTTCGCGCTGATCAGCACCACCGGGACGTCGCGGCTCGCCGGCAAGCCGCGGATCCCGCGCAGGAAGGCCTCGCCGTCGAGCAGCGGCATGCGCAGGTCGAGGAGGATCACGTCGGGCCGGAATTCCGGCAGCATCGGCACAGCCTCGACGGCATTGCGGGCCACCGAGACGGTGTAGCCCTCCATGTTGAGGAGGTCCGCGACACCGTCGCGAAAGCCTTCCTCGTCGTCGACGACGAGAATCCTGCGCCCGGTCTTGTGGGTTTTGGGGACCCCGGTTTTCACTTCAACCGTATCCTACACCCCGATCCGCGGGCTGCGGCAAGATGCCAGCGATCGCCTTGACTTGCATCGTTGCTTTGAGTACATCGGCCCCCCGCTCCGGCGGGAAAGCCGAAGTGGTGGAATTGGTAGACACGCCAGATTCAGGGTCTGGTGGGGGTAACCCCGTGGAGGTTCGAGTCCTCTCTTCGGCACCAGCGCCTTCGAGCGGTGGCTGAACGGGGATTCGGGCCCTGAAACCGAATCCCCTTTTTCTTTTCCGCGCTCCTCAAGTACTGCGGGGTCCCGAAACAGAAGGGCGGCCCGCCGCGAAATCCGCGGGGCCCGCCAGGGGCCGAGCTGATTCGCCGATCTCGAGCCGCACGCGCATATCGGGATCGCTCGACAGCGCGTCCTCGATGCGCTGCAGCCGCTCCTCGATAGCGAGCTGCCGCTGGTCCGAATTCTGGCGGTACTCCATTTCCACCGTCAGCTCGCGTTCCTTCAACCTCAGATACCTGATGATGACAATCGCGATAGCAGGGAACCCGAACATCACCATCGCGATGGCGACGAAGGCAACGGCGGGAACGATCATATCCAACATAAAAGGCTGTACGTAGCAGAACCGCCGGCATTTCTCCTACGTTGGCCGGAGCGTTTCGAGGCGTGAGGCGATATGGAGATGGGTCGGGTTGCAGCGCGGTCGCGGGCGTCAGGCCGCGCTGGTCGCGTCGCGAGGTGGCGCGAACCGGCGGATGAGCTCGAGCAAGCTGTCGATGTCGAACGGTTTCGGGAGAACGGCCGACGCGCCCGGAAGGCCCGAAGGCAGCGCGAACCCGCTCGTCACGATGACCGGGATCGAGGCGATGTCCGCGACACTCGCCTTTGCGAGCAGGAACTCGGCACCGCCCGTGGGCTCCGGCAGCGCGTAGTCGAGGATGATTGCATCTGGTTTCGTCGTGCGCAGCAGATCGAGCGCGGCTGCGCGACCAGCTGCTTCGACCACGGAGTAGCCTTCGGCTTGCAGGAACTCGGCGACGCTGGCCCGGACGTCCGCGTCATCGTCGATCAGCAAGATGAGCGGCACAGACGGGCCTCTTTTTTGAGCCGGCGACAGCGGCGGCTCGTGCATCAATGAAATTGCGCCTTCGAGGGGACGTGTCAAGCCCAGCGAATCTGTTTTCACTCCCCGTGAAACCCTGCCGCCGCAACGCGAGGTATAAGAGCGGCGTCGTGGGCCGGAGACGCGGCGGATGATTGCATTCTCGCAAGCGACTGCGGAGGTCGAGGCGCGTAGCCGCGCGCTGCCCGGTGAAGAAGTACCGCTCGGCGAGGCAGGCGGGCGCGTCCTCGCGCGCGAAGTCGCCGCGGCGCGTGACCTGCCGGGAACGGACATCTCGATGATGGACGGGTACGCCCTGCGCGCATCCGATGCGAGCTCAGCGCTGCGCGTCGTTTACGAAGTCGCCGCCGGAGATGCGCCGCCCGCCCGTCCGCTCCACCGAGGAGAAGCGGCCCGCATCTTCACGGGTGCGCCGGTGCCGCGTGGTGCCGACTGCGTCGTCATGCAGGAACACGTCGCGCGCGCTGCAACTGAGGTGCGCATTGCGCCAGATCATCCTCCGAAGCCCGGGCAGCACATCCGCCGCCGCGGCGAAGAAGTGCGCGCTGGCGCCACTGTGCTGCCGCGCGGAACGATGCTCGGGGCCGCGGAGCTGTCGCTTGCCGCTGCTTGCGAGGCCGCGCGCGTGCAGCTGCATCGCCTGCCTCGCGTCGCGGTGCTCACCACCGGTGACGAGCTGGTCGCTGTCGGGCAGGAACCACCGCCCGGCAAGCTGGTCGAGACCAACTCCCATGCGCTGGCGCAGCTTGCGCGCAACGCCGGAGCGGAGCCCCTGCTGCTCGGCATCGCGGGCGACCGAGTCGAGGAAATCGCGCTCAAGCTCTCTGACGTGGAGGCGGACGTGCTGGTGACGACGGGCGGCGCTTCCGTCGGTGATCACGATCACGCGCAGGCCGCGCTGGAGCGGCTCGGGGGCAGCCTCGTGTTCCACACGGTCGCGATCAGGCCGGGGAAGCCGGTCCTCTTCGGCACTGCCTCGCGCGGGCGGCTCGTGTTCGGTCTGCCGGGTAATCCGGCGGCCGCGATGCTCGGGTTCGAGCTGTTCGTTCGCCTCGCGGTGCGCATCCTTGCCGGCGACCCGAGACCGCATCGTCCGCGCGCTCGTGCGGAGCTGCGCGGCGGGACGCTGTCGCGCGTCTCGGGGCTGACGTTCTTTCCGCGTGGCCGCGCGTCGCTCGACGGCGGACGCCTTGTCTTCACGCCCGGCGCGCAGCAGTCGTCGATGCAGATCGGCTCGTGGTCGGCCGTGAACGCGCTTGGGCAGATCGAGCCTGGCGAGGGGAAGCTGAACCCCGGCGAGTCGCTGGACGTGGTTCTTCTCGGCGCGCCGGAAGCTGCTTGACCAGCTTCGCCGGCGCGACGGCGCGGTAGCTCTCCTCCATCCAATCGAGCAGCAGTGGCACCGGGACCTCGTCCTTGCCTTCGAATTTCGCAGTGACCCAGCCGGATGCTCCCAAGCCATAGTGGGTCGGCTCGGCGAAGGGCAGGGTGGAGAGCGCCACGTCAAAGCTGTGCGGCAGCTTGCACGACATGGAGAAGCCAGAGCGCGGAAGCCCGAAGAAGACGAACACCTTCTTGCCGACCTTTGCGACCGTCTCGCCCCAGGGGTGGTCCTTCCACGCGTCCGGGTAGGCGAGGGCAGAAGCGACCAGCTTCTTCTTCGCGTCGGCGATCTTCATTCGCGTTCGTCCAGCCAGCGCATCTGGATTGCCTCGAGGATCTTCTCGCCGGACTTGTTCGGATCGTCGGAGAAGCCCGGCAGCTCGCGCACCCACTTGTGCAGATCGGTGAAGCGCACGCTGAGCGGGTCCACGTCCGGGTGCTTCTCGGCGAGGAGGATCGCGATGTCCTCCACGTCGGTCCACTTCAGTTGCTTCGGCATGATGGACCTCACTTCCGGATGGGCCAGAGCCCCTTGGCCTCGGCTTCGTGCCGCTCTTTCGGGTGCTCGTCGTACCAGGTCCGCTCGGATTCCTCGGTGATCTGGTAGACGACGTCCTCGCCCGAGACCTCCGCCTGGCACCCGAGACGCGAGTAGGGCTTCACGTCGAACGCCTTGTCGAGGATGTCCATCTCGGCGTCTTCCTGCTCGGTGAGCGAATCGAATCCCTTTTTCACCCAGACGTGGCACGTGGAGCAGGAGCAGACGCCGCCACACGCGGAGCCGTGCTTCGCGCCGAGCTCGGTCGACGCCTTGAGCAGGTTCGTCCCGACCGGGACCTCCCCCTCGGCTTCCAGGTCGCCGCGCGGATTGTAGATCGTCACCTTCGGCATCACTCGTCTCGCAGCGCCGAGTACGCCTTCTGCGCGTGCGGCGACAGCTCGCCGGACTCGAACTCCGAAGCCGAGTGGCCCTTGAGCGCGCGCTCGATCCCGCGGTCCATCACCCGCTTCGCGAACTCCGCGCTCGCACGATCGAGCCGCTCGATGGCGTCGCGAACCGCGCGATGGTCCTTGCCTTGCATCGCTTCGCGCAGCGACTGCATGGCCGACTCGATGTCGCGCCGCTCCTCGGACGTGAGCAGATCGCCGTTGTTCTCGATCTGCTGCTCGGCCGCCTTGAGGATCCTCTGCGCTTCGACGCGCGCGTCGATCAGCAGCCGCGCCTGCACGTCCTCCTCGGCATGCTCGATGGACGCGAGCAGCATGCGCTCGATCTCGTCATCCGTCAGCCCGGCGGAAGGCTTCACGGTGATGCTCTGTGAAACGCCGGTGAGCTGCTCGCGAGCGGTCACGGAGAGGATGCCGTCCGCGTCGACCTGGAACGTCACCGCCACCCGCGCAAGTCCCGCCGGGAGCGTCGGGATGCCCGAGAGGCGGAACCGCGCGAGCGACCGGTTGTCCTGCACCAGCTCGCGCTCGCCCTGCACGACGTGGACGTCCATGCCGGTCTGGCCGTCCGCGAAGGTGGTGAATTCCTGCGTGGCGCTGGTCGGGATCGTCGTGTTGCGCAGGATGAGCTTCTCCGCCAACCCGCCCATCGTCTCGAGACCCAGGCTGAGCGGCGCGACGTCCAGCAGGAGAACGTCGTGCTGTGGCGACTCCGCCGTGAGGAGATCTGCCTGCACGGCAGCGCCGAGTGCCACCACCTCGTCGGGATCGATGTCCGCCAGCGGCTCGAGGCCGAACAACTCGCGGACGAATGCCCGAACCGCCGGTACTCGCGTCGATCCGCCGACCAGGATGACGCCGTCCAGCCCTTTGCCGTCGGGGACGCCCGCATCCTTCAAGGCGCGCCGGCTCGCTGGTCCGGTTCGCCCGATCAGCGGCTGGATGACGCTTTCCATCTCGACACGCGTCAGGAGCCGCTTGCGGCCGCCCAACTCCACCTCGACGCGATCCGCGCGGGTCAATGATTCCTTGGCGGCCTTCGCGGCGTCGATCGCCTGCCGCACGAGGCGCGGGTCTTCTTCGCGACCGAGCTCGGCGAGGAGGAGTTGCGCGATCGCGCGATCGAATCGTCGCCGCCCAAGGCCGAATCGCCGCCTACCGCCTTCACCTCGAAGACGCCTTCGACGAGCTTGAGGATCGAAATGTCGAAGGTCCCGCCGCCGAGATCGTACACGGCGAAGGTGCCCTGACTGCGCTTGTCGAGTCCGTAGGCCAGCGCCGCGGCCGTAGGCTCGTTCAGCAGCCGCAGCACCTCGAGGCCGGCGAGCCGCCCGGCCTCTTTCGTGGCCTGCCGCTGCGCATCGTCGAAATACGCGGGCACGGTGACGACGGCCTGCGCGACCTTCATCCCGAGCTGCTCTTCGGCGCGGATCTTCAGCGCCCGGAGGATCTCGGCGGAGACCTCGACCGGCGTGACTTCGCGCCCCGCGACCTGGAACCGGACCGTGCCGCTCTCCCCCGCGACGAACTTGTAAGGCGAGAGCCTTCGCGTCTCGGGGTCCGCGGAAGTCTTCCCCATGAACCGCTTCACGCTCGCGATCGTGTCTCGCGGGGCATCGGCGGCGAGCCGGCGTGCGGCGCGGCCGACGACCGGAGTAGGACCCGTGCCGTAAGAGACTACGCTGGGGAGAAGCGTCGACCCTTCGTCGATGGACAGGGCGCGCGGCGTGCCGACCCCGCTTTCGGGATCCGGGCGCACGATCGCCACCAGCGAATTCGTCGTCCCGAGATCGATGCCGACCGCGGCGGCCGCACACGCTTCCTTCGCGCGCGATTCGCCGGGTTCGGCGATCTGCAACAGCGCCATCTCACATCTCCGCCGCGCGTCCCTCGACTTCGTCGAGATATCGCGCGTAGTAGCGCAGCCGCGCGAGGAGCTGCGCGGTCCGCTGCAGATCCGCCTCGGCGGCGCCAGGTGCGCGCAAAATCCGCGCGATCTCGTCCATCGCCTCCTGGCGCTTGCCGCGGACGCCGTTCGCCAGACGCTCCACCGCCTCGGGGCCGCCTTCCATCTTGGCCTCGAGCAGCTTCTCGCGATCCTCCATCGCCTGCTCGAGGAACTCCTCCGGCATCTTCGCGCCGGCTCCGCGCTCCTCGCCCGCGACCTTCACGCCGCGCAGCTCGAGGAGGTGCTCGGCGCGCTTCACGGGGTCGCGGAGCGTCCGGTACGCGTCGTTCAGGATGGTGGTCTGCTCGAGAGAGAAGCGGCGCTCGCGCGGCGTCGCGCGAGCGAATCGGTCAGGATGCAGCTTGCGGGACAGTGTGCGGAAGCTCTCCTCGAGAGCACGCTCGTCCAGATCGTATGCGCGCGGGAAGCCCAGCACGCCGAACTTGTCGACCACGCCCTTCGCCGGCGGCGGCGGCTGCACCTTGCCGCAGGCGGGGCAAATGGCGTCCGTGGGAGCGCGGGATGCCCCGCAGCTCCAGCAGGTCGGATTCGACTCGGGCATGACTAGATCGAGAAGGACTCGCCGCAGCCGCATTCGCTGCGCTGCTGCGGGTTCAGGAACTTGAACCCCTTCTGCTGGAAGGTGTCGACGAAGTCGAGCGTGGTGCCGTTCAGATACAGGAGGCTCTTCGCATCGACGTAGACCTTGGCGCCGTCCTCCTCGAAGAGGCGGTCCTTGGCGCGGGGTTGATCGCAGAATTCGATCACGTACGACAGGCCCGAGCAGCCGCCGCCCTTGACGCCTACACGGATGCCGCTCTGCGGCCCCGCGACCTGCTCGCGGATCTTCTCCGCCGCCTTGGGCGTCAGGTGGATTGCCGCCTCAGCCATCGCTACTCCGCTCGCACCTCGACCGACTGTTCGACCGGCTTCTGTGCCGATCGCTTCTTCTTCCAGTCCGCGATGGCGGCCTTGATGGCGTCCTCCGCCAGCACGGAGCAGTGGATCTTCACCGGCGGAAGCGCCAGCTCCTGCGCGATATGCGTGTTCTTGATGGTCAGCGCCTCGTCGACCGACTTCCCCTTGACCCACTCCGTCACGAGCGAGCTCGAGGCGATGGCCGACCCGCAGCCGAACGTCTTGAACTTGGCGTCGAGGATCTTGCCGTCGTCGCCGATCTTCACTTGCAGGCGCATCACGTCGCCGCACGCAGGGGCACCGACCAGGCCCGTCCCTACGTCCGGGTCGGACTTGTCCATACTCCCGACATTTCGCGGGTTTTCGTAGTGGTC
>Ga0209474_10003288_pt1 | contig 14251 bp, 14 predicted proteins | sample GraSoiAngelo_145_FD_185902 | JGI IMG/M metagenome (GOLD analysis project Ga0209474, IMG submission 185902) | Grasslands soil microbial communities from the Angelo Coastal Reserve, California, USA - 14_1009_05_20cm (SPAdes) (version 2) | ecosystem: Environmental > Terrestrial > Soil > Grasslands...
GTGGACGACCGGGAGGGAATGGAGGCCGTCTGCGGGAGCCCGAGCGAGGCCGCTTGGGGCGACCTCCTCTTCGCGTGGCGGGTGTGCAAGCACGTGACCTCGAACGCGATCGTGCTCGCGAAGGATCTGCGGACGATCGGGATCGGGGCGGGGCAGCAGAGCCGCGTCCACGCGATGCGCATCGCGCTCGAGAAGGCGCGGGAGGCGGGGCACGACGTTGCGGGCGCGTCGCTCGCGTCCGACGCCTTCTTCCCGTTTGCGGACGGGCCGCAGCTCGCGCTCGAGGCCGGCGTCGCGGCGATCGTCCAGCCCGGCGGCTCGAAGCGCGACGAGGAAGTCGTCGCCGCCGTCGAAGCGGCCCGCGCGACGATGGTCTTCACGGGCCGTCGCCACTTCCGCCACTGACCCTCACAGCCCCGTCTGCTCCGGACCAGGCGCGCCCCGGGGGACCCCCGAATCCCCTGCGGTCAGCGTAGCCGCGCCCCGCGCACCGGTTTGCGCCGGCTTCGCCGCAACCTCTCCACAGCGTCCGGCCGCGCGACGGAATACGGTTCGCGGGCCGCTCGTTGCGCCGACTCGAGCCGAAAGCACCGACAGCGAGGAGACTGCCGCATGGTCGCAACCACAGGACCGGACCCGCGCCGCTGGAAGGCGCTCGCGCTCGTCTGCGCAGCGTTCTTCATGACCGTGCTCGACGTCTCGATCGTGAACGTCGCGCTGCCGTCGATCGGCAAGGCGCTCGACTTCTCGCGCGAGAGCCTGCAGTGGGTGATCACGGCCTACGCGATCACCTTCGGCGGATTCCTGCTGCTGGGCGGCCGAGCGGCGGATCTGCTCGGGCGCAGGCGCGTCTTCATGGTCGGCGTCGCCGTCTTCACCGCTGCGTCGCTTCTCTGTGGCCTCGCGTGGTCGGAAGGCGTCCTCATCGGCGCGCGCGCAATCCAGGGCCTCGGGGCCGCGATCATCTCGCCGGCCGCGCTCTCGATCATCACGACGACGTTCGACGAGGGCGCCGAGCGAAACAAGGCGCTCGGGATCTGGGGCGCGATCGGCGGCTCCGGCGCCGCAGTCGGCGTCCTCGCGGGCGGCGTGCTGACGAAGTACCTCGGCTGGGAGTGGATCTTCTTCGTCAACGTCCCGGTCGGAGCCGGCGCGCTCGTGCTCACGCGGCGGTTCGTCCGCGAGAGCCGCATCGGCCTCCAGCGGAGGGCCGACGTCCTCGGCGCCGTCACGGTCACCGGCGGTCTCGCGCTGCTCGTCTACGCGCTCTCGCGCGCGCCGGTCGTGGGCTGGGGCTCCGCCCGAACGATCGGGCTGCTCGCCGTCTCCGTCGCTCTCCTCGCCGGCTTCGCGCTCTGGGAGCAACGCGTCACCGACCCCCTCATGCCGCTCCGGATCTTCCGCATCCGCACCGTCGCGGGGGCAAACGCCGCCGGGCTCCTGCTCGGCGCCGTCGTCTTCAGCAACTTCTTCGTGCTGACGCTCTACGTGCAGCAGGTCCTCGGCTATTCGGCGCTGAAGGCCGGCGTCACCTTCGTCGCGACCGCGGGAACCGCCGTCCTGACCGCCGGGATCGCGCAGGCTCTGGTCACACGCGTCGGCGTGAAGCCGGTCCTCGCGACGGGGATGATCCTGCTGACCGCGGGGATGGTCTGGTACGCGCAGATCCCGGTCGACGGGTCGTTCTGGCCGAACCTGCTCCCGGGCTACCTCGCGGTTGGGGTCGGCCTGCCGTTCTCGTTCATCCCGGTCTCGATCGCGGCGCTCGCGGGCGTCGAGTGGAACGAGGCCGGGCTCGCGTCGGGACTCATCAACACGGCGCAGCAGGTCGGCGGCGCGCTCGGCGTTGCGATCGCCTCGAGCGTCGCGACGAGCCACTTCAAGACGCTCGTCCGGGAGGGCACTGCGCAGCCCGCAGCTCTCACGAGCGGCTTCCAGTGGGCGTTCTGGGTCATGGCCGGGATCGCCGCGGCCGGGATCGCCGCCTCGCTCGTCCTGATCCGGAGGGCCGAGATCCCCCGGGAGAGCGAGGCGGCGCCCGCCGCCTGATCGTTACGGCCGCCAGAGGCGGTAGAAGACCTGGCCGCCGCCAGCCCGAGACACTCCCATCAGGATCAGGAGCCCGTCCTCGAGCGCGCGGGCGCTGTCGAGGCTGCCCGCGTTCACCGGCTCGTAGCCTGCGTCGCGAATCAGCTGCTCGGTCACCTCGCGCGCCGCGTCGTCGGCGCAGTAGAGATTCCCCGGCCGCTCGGCCTGCTCGTCGATCTTGTCGTAGAGCACCGCGAAGTTGAGGTTGAACGACTTCGCGACGGGCCCGCCTGTGATCGAGGCGACCTGGTGGGCGAGCGACGGAAACGGCGGCCGCTCGCCCTGGAAGTGGTTCGTGGCGTCGACGACGACCTTCCCCTGCACGCCCGAGACCTTGCCGAGCGCCGATTCGATCTCGCCGGACGGGACCGCCAGCAGGACGACGTCGGCGTTGGACGCGTCTCCTCCGTCCCGACCCAGCTCCTCTACCTGGTGCCCGGCGGCGCGCCAACGCTTCGCGAGGCCGCCGCCGACATTGCCCCTACCGATGACAGTGATGTTCATGGGTGTCGAAACGGCCTGCGGACGCAGCGGATTCCCGTAGGCTCTTCGCGCCGATGGCGCGCGACTACCCGACGGTCCTCGAGCTCGTGGGCCGAACGCCGATCGTCCGGCTCCAGAAGCTCGGCCGGCGCGTCCGGCCGCAGCTCCTCGCGAAGCTCGAGTACCTGAACCCGGGCGGCTCGCTGAAAGACCGGATCGGTCTGCCGCTGATCGAGGCGGCCGAGCGCGACGGGAAGCTCGCGCCCGGCGGCACGATCGTCGAGCCCACGTCCGGCAACACGGGCGTCGGCCTCGCGATCGGCGCCGCGATCAAGGGCTACCGCTGCATCTTCGTCATGCCCGACAAGATGAGCCAGGAGAAGATCTCGCTCCTCCGCGCGTACGGCGCCGAGGTCGTGATCTGCCCGACCGCCGTCGAGCACGACTCGCCGGAGAGCTACTACTCCGTCTCCGACCGTCTCGCCGAGGAGATCCCGGGCGGCTTCAAGCCCGACCAGTACTCGAACATGGCGAATCCGCAGGCCCACTACGACCTGACCGGCCCCGAGATCTGGGAGCAGACCGGCGGCGAGCTCGACGCGCTCGTGATCTCGGTCGGCACCGGCGGGACGATCTCGGGCGCGGGCAAGCATCTGAAGGAGCGGAATCCGGAGCTGCTGATCGTGGGCGCCGATCCGGAGGGATCCGTGTACTCGACGCCCGAGAACCAGCACCCCTACCTCGTCGAGGGCATCGGCAAGGACACCTGGCCGCAGACGATGGACCCGACCGTCGTGGACGAGTGGATCACCGTCTCCGACCGCGACTCCTTCCTCACGGCGCGGCGCCTCGCGCGGGAGGAGGGAATCCTCGCCGGCGGCTCCGGCGGCACGTCGGTCTGGGCCATGCTCGAGATCGCGGAGCGCTTCGGCCCGGACGCACGGATCCTGACGATGATCCCCGACTCGGGCCGCAACTACCTGTCCAAGTTCTACGACGACAACTGGATGCTCGACCACGGCTTCCTCGAGCGGCGTGCGCCCGTGCCGACGGTCGACGAGGTGCTGCGCTCGAAGCGGCTCGAGGAGGCCGCGATGCCCGAGCTCGTGACGATCTCGTCACACCAGAAGGTGGGTGAGGCGATCGACGTCATGCAGCGCTACTCGATCTCGCAGCTCCCGGTGGTCCGGGACGGCGAGGTCGCCTCGCTCGCGGACGTGATCGGCTCCCTCCAGGACCGCGACCTGCTCGAGCGCGTCTTCAAGAACCCCGACGCGCTCCACGAGGACGTCGCCGGCGCGATGCAGCCGCCGCTCGCGACCGTCGAGGCAGCGCAGTCGCTGGACGAGGTCTTCGCGACGCTCACGGGCGGGACGAACGCCGTCGTCGTCGCCCGCGGCGGAAAGCCGGTCGGCGTGCTCACGCGGTCCGACCTGCTCGAGTACCTCGCGCACCGTCGCGAGACCTAGCCGCACCGACCCTCCCCCACATGGGGGATCGTCTTCCGGCGGCGGTCGGCCGATCCGGCACGGAGCACAAACGACGGAGGGAGGGGCCCTGCACCCCTGGGGCGTCCCGTCTCTCGCAGCCGCCGCCGCCACGGGGTCGTCGTTGGCAGCCACGGGAGCTTCCTCCACGAAGGAGGCCGCAAATGTTCCGGAATCGCCTTGGCTTGGCTGCGCTCGCCGCCGCCGTCGCGCTGGTCGTCGTCCCCATGTCGAACGCCGCCAAGTCCGCTCCTAGCAAGTCGTCCCCCAGCCTCTCGGTGACGTTCGCGTTCGCGAGCGTGAGCGGGTCGAGCATGCCGTACGGCACGCCGTTTCTCGTGTCCGGTTGCGGCTACGGAAGCGCGTACACGTCGGTCGTCGTCCGCTCGCCGGAGGCGCTCTCGTTCGCCGGTCAGTCGCCGGATTCGGCCGGATGCATCTCGTTCTCGAACTTCTCGACGAACGCATCGGGCCAGTACGAGGTGGACGCCTACCAGGACGTCCACGGGCACTCGGCGATCGTCGCGTCCACGACGTTCGCCGTCGCGTAGGAAGCTGAGAGGGCCGGCCCGATCGGACCGGCCCTCTCGTTTCGGTCGCCTTACGGGATGTTCACGTCCCCGTTCGGGTGATCGCCGGCGTGCTTGTCGCTGTACCTCGCTCCGCCGAGCGCGCAGAGGTCGCTATCGCTCAGCGTCCCGCCGCCACCTGAGCCGAGCGACGTCTTCGTGACGCCGTCGACGGTGACCGAGCTCGCGTGCAGCGAGTCGCTCGTCCCCTGCTGGCACACGAGAACGATGATCCGGAACTTCCGCGGATCGGTGAGCGTGACGGAGACCGTCTGGCCCGCCCCGACGACGACGTTCTTGTCGTCCGCGAGGTCGTACCCCGTCACTCCCGTCTTCTCGTGGATCCAGTACTGCCCCGGAACCACGTTCGAGATCGAGCAGTCGCCGCCCGCGTCCGTCGTGCAGGTCAAGCCGGTCGCCGTGTCCTCGGCTCCCTTCGGCGGGCTGCCGCCGAGAGGGGCGTTGTCGGTGTAGAGCTCGAACTCGGCTCCCTGCAGCGCATTCCCGGCATCGTCCTGCTTGTGGATGCTGACGATGCCTCGCTGCCGGTCGTTGAACGTGCAGGTGACGGTCTCGCCGGCCCCGACGTCGATCGCCGACACCGGGCTGCCGTCGTCACAGCTCGAGCTCGTCAGATCCCAGCCCGACGGCACGCTCTCGGCCACGCTGTACCCGTTGCCGGGCAGGAGGTTCGAGTAGGTCTGCGTGTCGCCGTTCTTCAGGCTGAAGCTCGATGGGCTCAGCCCGCCGCCGGCCGTGAACGAGAAGCTCGTCGTCGTGTCGCTCGACGGGTTGGTGACCTTCTTGATCTTGATCGTCCCGCGAGCCTTGTTCGTGAACGTGCACGTCACGGTCTCGCCCGTGCCGACGTCGATGTTCGTCACCGGGCTGCCGTCGTCGCAGGTCGCGCTCGTCAGATCCCAGCCGCTCGGAACCGTCTCGGCGACGTTGTAGCCGTTCCCCGGGTTCACACCCGGGAACTCCTTCGTCTCGCCGTTCTTGAGGCTGAAGCTCGTGGGGCTGAGCCCGCCGCCTGCCGTGAAGGAGAAGCTCGTGTTCGTCGCGTCCGGGCTCGGGTCGGTGACCTTCTTGACGATGATCTTGCCGCAGTTGTCGATGTTCACCTTCTGCGGGGCGATGAAGTCCTTCATCGTCGCCGTGCCGGAGTCACCGGACGAGCGGCTCACCGTGTAGACGCTGCCGAGCGCCGCGCAGCCGGTGAGGATGCTCGAGTCGCTGAGGTTGATCGCCGCCTCGCCGAAGCGGAACTGCCCGATCGTCCGCGGGGCGCCGGGGTTGATCGGATCCGTGGTGCCCGAGGCGCCGGCGTCGAGGCTCCCGTCCGCCACGGTGCTGTTCAGGCTCTGCTTCAGCCCCCAGCACGGGGCGGTGTCCTGCGAGATCTCGCAAGGCCCGGAGAGGATCCAGCGCCTGAACGACAACGCCGGGTTGCCGCCGCCCTCGAGGTCGTAGACGATGAGGATGTCGCCCGCGGAGCGAGCCGGCGTGACGTTGTTCCCGCTGCAGCCGGCATGGGTGATCGTGTCGCAGGCGTTCTTGTTGAACTCGAACCCGATGTGCACCGACGCCGAGGCGTTCGACACGGGTAGGAGCTCGAAGCCGAGGTAGACAAAGTTCTTACCGCCGACGAGCTCGTTCGCGATGTAGAAGCGGTCGAGGTCGCCCTTGTTCGGGATCCCTCCGTCGCCGACGCTCGGGACGGCGTCGTCCTGCTTCGTCCCGTTCGCGAACGAGTCGTCGTGCGAGCCGGGCGCCTTGTCCTGACCCTCGACGAGCTTCGGCGCCGTCGAGGTACAGACGCCGCTGCCATTCACGGCATTGCACCAGTCGCTGCCAGTGCTCTTGACCAGGTTCCCGTCGGTGCTCTCGAACGTGCTCCCGGTCAGGTTTCCGCTCGAAGCGGCGACGAAGAAGACGGAAAAGACCAACGCGGTAAGCCCGAGCAGCGCAAACCGCCAGCCTTTCCTCCCTTGAAGCCTATGAAGTCGCATGCGTTCTCCTCCGATGGTGGGGGCGGGGTCTAGGCCACCAACCGTTCGGCCCAGCGCCTGGAAGCCGAGCGCGCCCATCCCTTAGAGAGGCGACTCGCCGCATTACTGGACGACTACGATCCGAGCGGACTTGCGTCAATGGGCCGAGCGACCCAAAAGCACCGTTGAGATACCTCAACGCCCGTTCGTCTGGGCATGCCGCGCGCGGCCCTGGATGGCGACGCGCTACGTCTCGTAGAGCGGCGTCACCTTTCCGTTGGTCGACGCCTGCTCGGCCCGCTCGCGGTCGGCGGTCATCGCCTGCTCTGCCTCGTCGAGGAGCCCGACGAGCGTCTCGAGCCGTTCGGGCTCGGAACGCGTCTCGAGCAGCTGCTGCTTCAGCTCGGCCCCGAAGTCGATCCGCGCGGCGATCTCGAACGACAGCGCCGGCGCCTCGGCGTCGAGCTCGTCGGCCTCGGAGCCGGCCACGGCCGCGAGCCGCCCGTAGCGCTCGAGCGCGAGCGCACGCACCTCTTCGCCCGCGTCGGCCCCGTCGTCCTCGAGCGGCTCGACCTCCGCGGTCTGGAACGAGCGGCCGGAGGTCAGCCGCACGACCCGAAAGCGCTCGCCGCCCTCCACGACGACGTTCATCCGGCCGTCGGGGAAACGGTGCAGCACGTCGGTCACGACGGCGCGCGTCCCGATCGCCCGCAGCCCGTCGTCGTCAGCGAGCACGAGCCCGAACTCGCCGCCCGAGTCGAGGCACTCGCCGATCAGCTCCTTGTACCGAGGCTCGAAGACGTGGAGCGGCACGCGCTCGGTCGGGAGCAGGACGACGCCGAGCGGAAAGAGCCCGAGCTCCGGCACCCCGGAAGCCTACGCGGCGGGGCTACGATGGCGCACATGTCGATCGAGCGGCTCGAGGCGCTCCTGCGCGACGCATTTCCGGACGCCGACCAGGTCCTGGTCGAGGACCGCACCGGCGGCGGGGACCACTACCAGGTCGTCGTCGCGAGCCCGCGGTTCCAGGAGCTTCCGCTCCTCGACCAGCACCGCCTCGTGAACGAGGCGCTCGCCGAGCCGTTTCGCGACGGCACCATCCACGAGCTCCGAATCAAGACCAGGGGGACGAGATGACCGACCTGCACCAGAGGATCAAGGACGTGATCGAGAACGAGCCGGTGGCGCTCTTCATGAAGGGCACGCCGCAGTTCGTGATGTGCGGCAATTCCGACCGCGCGTTGCGTGCACTACGCGAGGCGGGCGCGCCGGTGACCGCCGTGGACATCCTCCCCGACCCGCAGATCCGGCAGGAGCTCTCGACCCTCTCGGGCTGGCCGACGATCCCCCAGGTCTTCATCAAGGGCGAGCTCGTCGGCGGCGCCGATATCGTCGAGGAGCTGGCCGAGACGGGCGAGCTCGAGGAGAAGCTACGCGCTGCGCTCGGCGAGGACTACCGCTCGGATAGCCGGACCGAGCGTTCGATCAGCGCCCTGAGCTCCGGCGAGACGTCGTAGCCACGCCGGTCGCGAAGCTCGTTGATCCCCTTCAGGCAGTACTCGCGCACGTAGCGAATCGTCTCGTCGACGTGCGCGTCCCAGGCGTCACGCTCGGCCCTACTCTTCCAGATGTTCTTCTTCGCCACTCTGGAGCAGCTTCCTGATCGCCCGAACCTCGGCCAGGATATCCGCCAGCAGCAAGAGACCATTGAAGGCGTCGTCCCGATCGAGAATCGGCTCGGTCACGACCCGAGGATGACGCGGCCGCCGGGCGCGCGCGAGAGTCAGCTCCGGACACGGCCGGCGTAGCGGAAGCCGACCGCGCGGATCACGCCCGCCTCGATCACCGCGCGCTCGAGCGCCTCGCTCGCCGGCCCACCGAGCCAGCGGTAGAGGTACGGCCGCCGCTCCAGGAAACGCGTCGCGTAGCGCGAACCGATCGCCTCGAGCAGGACGTGCGAGGCGTGCAAATCGAGGTGGCGCTCGCGCCACTCGCCGAGATCGGACGGGCCGGACGGATCGCCGCCCGCCGCGGCGAGAATCCTGTGCTGCGCCTCGTACCAGTCGCGCGTCGGCTCGTCGATCAGCTCGGGGGCGAACTCGTCGAGGAGGAGGAGCGGAGCGAGCCTCGCGAGCTTGTCGAGCGCCGGGCCGAGCGGCCGCACGTGGTGGAGCACGCGCGAGGCGACGACCGCCGCGAACGGGCCCGGATCGTCGAGCTCCTCCAGCGTCACGCGACGGAAGAGCGGGCCGCTCGGCGCCCGGGGGTCGATGCCGAGGAGGTCGTAGCCGCCCTTCCCCAGCGCGGGAGTCACACCGCCGTCGGGTCCGCAGCCGATCTCGAGCACGCGCGCGGGCGCCGGCGGGAGCTGCGTCACCACGAAGTCGAGGAACTCGGTCAAGCTAGGATCGAAGCATGGACTTCGAGACGCGGGCGATCCACGAGGGTCAGGAGCCCGATCCCGCCACCGGCGCCGTCGTCGTCCCGATCTACCAGACGTCGACCTACGTCCAGGAGGCGGTCGGCGACCACAAGGGCTACGACTACTCGCGCGTCGCGAACCCCACCCGGACGGCGCTCCAGCTGTGCCTCGCCTCGCTCGAAGGAGCCGAGCACGGAATCGCCTTCTCGTCGGGCCTCGGCGCCGTGACGACGATCATGCACCTCGTCAGCCCCGGCGATCGCGTCGTCCTGATCGCCGACGTCTACGGCGGCGTCTATCGGATGACCTCGCAGGTGTACGAGCCCAAGGGCTACGTGTTCGACTACCTCCCGGCGCCCGAGTTCGCGAACCTCGCCGAGCACCTCGACGAGCACACCCGGATCGTCTGGATCGAGACGCCCTCGAACCCGATGCTGAACGTAGTCGACATCCGCGCCGCCGCGGAGGCAGCCCACGCCGCGGGCGCGATCCTCGTCGTCGACAACACGTTCGCGACGCCCTACCTGCAGCGCCCGCTCGAGCTCGGCGCGGACATCGTCGTCCACTCGACGACGAAGTACCTCGGCGGCCACTCCGACGTCGTGGGTGGATTCGCGGCGACGAACGACCCGACGATCGCCGAGCGCCTGTACTTCCTCCAGAAGTCGCTCGGGGCGATCCCGGGGCCGTTCGACGCCTGGCTCGTGCTGCGAGGGATCAAGACGCTCGCCGTCCGCATGCGCCAGCACTGCGTGAACGCCCATGCGGTCGCCGGCTTCCTCGACCGCCATCCGCGCGTCGAGCGCGTCCTCTACCCGGGCCTGCCGACCCACCCGGGCCACACGATCGCCGCCCGCCAGATGCGCGACTTCGGCGGGATGATCTCCTTCCTCGCCGAGTCCGAGGATGAGGCCCTCGCCCTGGTGGCGCGAACGCGGGTCTTCCAGCTCGCCGAGTCGCTCGGCGGGGTCGAGAGCCTGATCGAGCACCCCGCGCGGATGACGCACGCCTCGACCGCCGATGCGCCGTTCGCGGCGCCGTCGAACCTCGTCCGGCTCTCGGTCGGCCTCGAATCGGCCGAAGACCTCGTTGAGGATCTCGAGGTCGCGCTCGCGCGCGCAGCCGTCGTGGCGGAACCCGGGTAGCGCGAGCCGGTGTAGAGCGGGCATCGAACGCTCGGAAGGAGACTCCAGATGAAGCGCACGCTGATCGTCGCGCTCGTCGCGCTCGCGGTGCCGGCGGTTGCGGCGGCGAAAGGTCCCTCGAAGGCGGAGATCTCGGGGCCTGGCCTCGGGAAGCCGCTCGTCGTGACCGGCGCCGAGGCGCCCGGCACGCCCCTGATGACGCTTGCCGAGAGTACCGGCTTCTTCCCTGCGGTGTACGGCCAGAGCCCCGACCCGATGCTGGACAGCCGTCCCAAGGGGACGCTCGGCCCGAAGTACTCCGTCGTCTACCGCCTTCCCGGACCGAACAGCACCGTCAGCACGATCCGCCAGGACCTCTATCCCTACGCGAAGCCGTTCCCGGTCTCGTACATGAAGCCGGGACAGCGGTTCTGGGACCGGGGCCAGGAAACGCGCGGCGGCTGGTTCCTCGGCGACCCGCGGATGAAGAGCACGCTCGTCCACGCGGGCCTGCCCGTGAGCCCGGGAAGCTCCCCGAGCAGCTCCCCGCCGTGGTGGCTCATCGGCCTCGGGACCGGACTCGGCTTCGTCGTGCTCGCCGTCATTCTCTTCTTCCTCCGCCGGAGGCCGCGGCCGCTCGCCGCAACCGAGCCCGCTTAAGATCGGCGGGTGCGCGCGCCCGAGCCGCTCGACCTCCGCTTCCAGGGCGCCGAGCGGGTCATCGGCGCCTACCTGCTCGAGACCGACGACGGGCCAGCGCTCTTCGACTGCGGGCCATCGACCTGCGTCCCGCGCCTCCACGAGGCGCTCGGCGAACACGGGCTCGAGCTCCGCGACCTGCGGCATCTCCTCCTCTCGCACATCCACCTCGACCATGCGGGGGCCGCAGGCGTCCTAGTCCGAGAGCATCCGGACCTGCGCGTCCACGTCTCGGAGGTCGGCGCGCCGCACCTCGTCGATCCGAGCCGGCTCGAGCGGAGCGCGCGGCGCCTCTACGGCGAGACCTTCGACACGCTCTGGGGCGAGCTCTCGCCGGTCCCGGAGGCGAACGTCGAGGTCGCGGGAGAGCGCGTCGTCGGCCTCGACTGCTTCCCCTCCCCGGGCCACGCATCGCATCACGTCTGCTACGCCGACGCCGACGGGACGCTCTACGCCGGGGACGCCGCGGGCGTCCGGATCCAGCCCGCGAGATACGTGATGCCGCCCACGCCGCCACCCGACGTCGACCTCGAGGCGTGGGGACGCACGCTCGCCGAGATCGAGCGGCGCCGCCCCGAGCGGCTCGCGCTGATCCACTTCGGCGTCGCCACCGACGTCGAGCGGCACCTGGGGGAGCTGCGGCGCCGCCTCGCGGCCTGGGCCGCGCTCGTGGGCGACGGCGCCGACGAGGCGACGTTCGTGGCCCGCACGCGCGCCGAGGTGGAGGAGTCCGAGCCGGACGCGGTCGACACGTACGAGCGCGCGATGCCGATCTGGCAGTCCTATCAGGGCCTCAGGCGTTACTGGGAGAAGCGCGAGATCGCGTCGCGATAGGCCTCGACGTACTCGACGACCATTCGCTCGGGCGCAAAACGCTCCTCGACGAAGCGCCGGCACTCCCACGGATCGATCGCGTCCGCCTCGTCGAGCGCGTGCGGCATGGCCCGGTAGTCGTCGACGACGATCCCGCTGCGGCCGTCCTCGATCACCTCTGGCACGGCACCCCTCCGCGTCGCGATGACCGGCGTTCCGCACGCCATCGACTCGATCATGACCAGACCGAACGGCTCCTCCCACTCGATCGGGAAGAGCGTGACGCGGGCGTTCTGGAGCAGCTCGACCTTCTGCCCGTGCGTCACCTCGCCGAGGTACTCGATCCCGTCGACGAGGTGCGGCTCGACGTACTCGGCGAAGTAGTCGTGCTCCGACGGCTCGTTGCGCTTGCCGGCGAGCTTGAGCGGGAGCCCCGTCTCCATCGCGACGGCGATCGCTCGGTGCGCGCCCTTGTCCGGGCTCATCCGGCCGAGGAAGAGCAGGTAGTCGCCGCGGTGGGGCTTGCACGGGTAGAGCGAGAATTCGAGCGCGTTCGGGCAGTTCGCGATCCAGGGCAGGTCGGGCTTGGGCTTGCGCTGGTTGAGCGAGACCGAGATCAGCCCGAGACGAGGCGCGACGCGGGCGACGCTCTCGTACAGCTCGCCCGGCACGCCGTTCAGCGGCCCGTGGACGGTGTGGACGACCGGCGTCGCCACCGCCCCGCTCAACGCAGCAGCGGGCGGGCCGGAGTGATCGTTGACGACGTCGAAGTCGTCTGCCCGCTCGTAGCAGGCGAGCGCATGCCGGATCTCGGTCTCCGCCTGGCCGATCAGATGGCTCGGGGCGACGTCGAAGAGCGCGGAGAGCTTCGCCTTGGTCTGCGAGTCGCCGGACGCGAAGAGCGTGACGTCGTGGCCCGCGTCGACGAGCCCGTCCGCGAGCAGCGAGACGATCCACTCGATCCCGCCGTAGCCGGTCGGCGGGACGGCGAACCAGACGGGCGCGAGGACGGCGATGCGGAGCCGGTCCACGGCCTACCGCGGCTCGACCTCGACGCGGCCGCGGGTGACCCGGACGTCCCACTGCCGCTCGAAGGCGCGCACTCCCGTGAGCCGGAGCTCCTCCCCGACCCACGAGGGAAGCTCCTCGGACGCGATCGTCTCGAGCGCGTGCCGGCGCCGGTTCGGCTCGAGCCCGAGCAGGGTCTGGAGCAGGAGGACCGGCGCGCCGGCCGCCCACGCCTGGGGGCGGGCGGCGTTGGGGTAGGCGATCGGGAACGCCGTCTCCGAGCGGCGCATTCCGGCGAAGACCTCCGGGAGCTGCCGGTCGAAGTGGTTGGCGACCTCGACGATCCGGTGGACGATCCTCCACGCCTCCTGCCAGCGGCCGTGCCGCGCGAGACCCCACGCGATCAGCGAGTTGTCGTGCGGCCAGACCGTCCCGTTGTGGTAGGTGAGCGGATTGAACGCGGCCTCGCCCGAGCCCATCGTGCGGACGCCCCATCCTGACCAGAGCTCCTCGCCCATGAGCGCGTCGACGATGGGCTGGACACGGTGCTCCGGGACGATCCCGCTCCAGAGGAGGTGGCCGATGTTCGAGCAGAGCGAGTCGACCTGGCGCTTCTCGCCGTCGAGGGCGAGGGCGTAGTAGCCGCCGCGTCGATCGATCCAGAACGCCTCGTCGAACCGGGCCTGGAGCTCCGCGGCCTCGCGCTCGAGCCGCTCGGCGAGCTCGCGGTCTCGCCACACCTCGCGCGCGATCTCGGCGATCCGGCGCTTCGCGTCGAAGACGTACCCCTGCACCTCGCACGGCGCGATCGGCGGCTTGGCGAGCCGGCCGTCGGAGTAGCGCTGCGAGTCGCCCGAGTCCTTCCACGACTGGTTCTCGAGCCCGTGCGGCGTTCGGCGCTCGTACTCGACGAACCCGTCGCCGTCGCGGTCGCCGTAGCGGTCGATCCACTCGAGCGCGCGCAGCGCCGGCTCCTTGAGGTCACGCACGAGTCCCCGGTCGTCCGTCCAGAGCCAGACCTCGGAGAGGAGCACGAGATAGAGCGGCGTCGCGTCGACCGTCCCGTAGTAGAGAGGGAAGAAGATCTCGGCGGCTTTCCCGTGGCGCACCTCGTGGACGATCTTGCCCGGCTCCCCGTCGATCGAGGGGTCGTCTTCGGAGGCCTGGAGGTCGGCCAGCACCTGGAGCGCAGTCCGGGCGAGCTCCGGCCCGAAGAGCAGGGTCTGGAGGCACGTGATGATCGTGTCGCGGCCGAAGACGGTCATGAACCACGGCATCCCGGCCGCGGGCAGCTCGCCGAGCCCGCTCCCGCGGCTCCGCATCCGCAGCGCGGCCAGGTCCGAGACGGACTGGCCGAACGCGTCGGCGAGGTCGTCCCACGACGTGCGGATCTGGGGCACCCGCAGGCGCCAGGCGGCGAGCGAGTCCCGCACGTGCCCGAGCTCCTCGCCGAAGCGCCGCTCGGCCGTGTGCGGCGTGAGCTCCTCGTCGACGAGCGACGGGAAGATGTCGAGCCGAACCTGCCAGGTCTCGCGCGGCTCGAGCCGGAGCGGGTAGCGGAGGCCGC
>Ga0209474_10003289_pt1 | contig 14246 bp, 15 predicted proteins | sample GraSoiAngelo_145_FD_185902 | JGI IMG/M metagenome (GOLD analysis project Ga0209474, IMG submission 185902) | Grasslands soil microbial communities from the Angelo Coastal Reserve, California, USA - 14_1009_05_20cm (SPAdes) (version 2) | ecosystem: Environmental > Terrestrial > Soil > Grasslands...
CCACGAGAACGACCGCCACGGATACCCGGCTCGTCGACGCCCACAACCGGGGTACCCCCACGAGCAGCCCGGCCGACATCACGAAGTTGATCAGCTGCGCGAGGATCAGGCCGACCACCCCGGACGCGAACGAGGGCGCCTCCGCCTGGATCCGGCTGCTGAGGAACAGCGACACGGCGAGCAGCAGCCCGAGCCCCACCAGGATGGCGAAGTCGACCAGCCACCGGATCACGAAGTTGCCGGGACTCTGTTCGAGCTGCCACATCGCCCGCTGCGCGGACCGCATCGAATCGATCCAGGCGACACCGGCGAACACCAGCGCGACAGCGCTCACGACGGCGATCGTGCCGCGCGCCCCGGCGATGTCCTCGACCCGCAGGAACGGCAGGTTCCGGTCGAGGTAGGCGGTCGCCGCCCGGGCCGCGGCCTGGTTGCCGGCCAGCACGAACCCGAGTACCGAGAACGCGAGCAGGCTGATCGCGAACGCCGCGAAGAAGCCGTAGTAGGCGATCGCCGCGGCCAGCCGCAGCCCGAAGTACTCGTCGAACCGTGCCGCCGCCCGCCACAGGTGGTCGATCCACCGGACCCGGCGCCGGAGCCCGGCCAGCGCCGCCTCCGATCGCGCGACCACGTCGGAAAACCGGCTCACGGTACCCCGAGGGCGAAGTCGCGTACCGGTCGCCACCGCCCGTCGGCTCCGTGCACGTACAGCGTGAAGTGGTCGACGGGGAAGCGGGCGGAGAAGTCGGCGAGTTCCTCGAAGACCTTGTCCAGCGCCTCGGTCGAGATGTCGTGCGCGACGGTCACGTGCGGGTGGTACGGGAAGTGCAGCTCCCGCTGCAGCGGACCGGCCCGTACCGCGGCGGCCAGCTGTTCGAACTCGCTGATCCCGGCCGCCACGGCGACGAAGACCACCTGGGTCAACGGCCGGAAGGTACCGGTACCGCGCAGCTGCACGGGGAACGGCGAAAACAGCGGCGCGACGTTAGATAGATGGTCTTCAATCAATGGCAAGGCGGGTGAAGGGACGTCGGTAGGTCCGAGAAGCGTCACGTGCGACGGGATGAACTCGGCCATCGGGTCGCCGGCCGCCGCCCGGGCCTCGTCGAGCATGCCGCCCCAGGGTTCGGGGATGCCGACCGCCACGCCGACGCGCAGCGCATCCACCTCAGGCACCGCTGGCCGGGGCCAGGAAGCCGATCCGCTGGTAGGCGGTGCGCAGGGTGACCGACGCGACCGCGCGGGCCTTCTCGGCACCGAGGGCCAGCACCTTGTCCAGGTGCCCGGGGTCGTCCAGGTATGCCTTGGTGCGCACCTGCACCGGCCGGACGAACTCGACCACGACCTCGGCCAGGTCCTTCTTCAGGTCGCCGTACCCCTTGCCGGCGTAGTCGGCTTCGAGCGCGGCGATGCTCCGCCCGGTCAGCGCGGAGTAGATGGTCAGCAGGTTGGCGATGCCGGGTTTCGTCGCCGGGTCGTAGACGATCTCCCGACCCGTGTCCGTCACCGCCGACCGGACCTTCTTCGCCGACCGGGCCGGGTCCTCCAGCAGGTCGATGATGCCGTTGGGCGAGGACGACGACTTCGACATCTTCGCCGTCGGGTCCTGCAGGTCGGTGATCTTCGCGGTCGACTCCGGGATGAACGGCGCGGGGACCGTGAACGTCGCGCCGTACAGGGTGTTGAACCGCTGCGCCAGGTCGCGGGTCAGCTCCAGGTGCTGCCGCTGGTCCTCGCCGACGGGTACCGCATCGGCCTGGTACAGCAGGATGTCCGCGGCCTGCAGGATCGGGTAGGTGAACAGCCCGACGCTGGCCCGGTCGGCGCCCTGCCGCCCGGCCTTGTCCTTGAACTGGGTCATCCGGCTCGCCTCGCCGAACCCGGTGATGCAGCCCATCACCCAACCGAGCTGGGCGTGTTCGGGAACGTGCGACTGCACGAACAGGGTGCACCGCTCCGGATCCAGGCCGAGCGCGAGAAGCTGCGCCGCGCTGAGCCGGGTGCGCTGCCGCAGCAGGGCCGGGTCGTGCCCCATCGTGATCGCGTGCAGGTCGACGACGCAGTAGAACGCGTCGTGGGTCTCCTGCATCGCCACCCAGTTGCGCAGCGCTCCGAGGTAGTTGCCCAGGTGGAACGAGTCGGCGGTGGGCTGGATGCCGGAGAGCACCCGCGGCGGGCGGCCGGAGGACGAGGACATGGCCATGAGGATAATGCGGCGGCACGCCGCTCCTCCCGTGAGGATCAGCTAAAGGCGCGGCACCGTCACGATGCCGACGCGGGCCGCCCGCCGGCCGTCGAGGGAGATGACCACGAGGCGGTACCCGTCGACCTCGACCTCGTCGCCCACCCGCGCGAGCCGGCCGAGCGAGGCCATGAGGAACCCGCCGAGCGTCTCGTAGGGCCCGGCCGGCAGCGCGAACCCGCAGCGCTCGGCGAAGTCGGTGAGGTTGAGCCGGCCGTCCACCTCGCTGGGTACCCCGCCGTCGGCCGGCAGCGGGTCGGGGGCCAGGTCGTACTCGTCGGTGATCTCCCCGATCAGCTCCTCGATCAGGTCCTCCAGGGTCACGATTCCCGCGGTACCCCCGTATTCGTCGACCACGACGGCCAGGTGCCGGCCCTCGTTGCGCATCTCCGACAGCGCCGGCAGCACCCGCTTGCTGGCCGGCAGCCGCTTGACCTCGCGGGCCAGCTCGCCCACCGTGACCGCGCCGTCCGGCTCCGGCCGGATCAGCAGGTCGCGCAGGTGTACGAAGCCGACCACGTCGTCGTGCGAACCGTCGATGACCGGAAAGCGGGAGTGCCGGGCGGCGCGTACCGCGGCCACGGCGTTGGCCACCGGCAGGCTGGCGTCGAGGAAGACCACGTCGGTGCGCGGCACCATGACCTCGCGGACGTGCCGCGCGCCGGCGGCGAGCACCTCGTCGATGATGTGCCGTTCCTCGCCGGACAGCACGATGTTGGCGGCCACAAGGTCGCGCAGCTCGGCCTCGGAGATGGACTCCCGCCCGGCGGTGGCGCTGGCCCCGAGCATCCGGGTTACCCAGCGGGCCAGGCCGTCCGCGGCGCGGACCACGACCGGCGCGAAGGTGCCGGCACGTCCGGTGCCGGCGCGCTCGGGCATGGTTCGCATCGTAGTAGTGACAGGCTGCACCCACCGATCCTGTTGGAAACTGTTGGGTTCTGTGGAATGCTGGGCCGGGACTGCGTTGCACCGTGTCGTCAAGGGAGGACCCGTGCTCGCACAGCAGAGACAGGCGTCGATCCTTGACCGGGTCCGGCGCAACGGCGGCGCGCGGGTCGCCGACCTCGTCCGCGTGCTCGGCGTCTCCGACATGACGATCCGGCGGGACATCGAGGCGCTGGCCGAGCGGGGGCTCGTCGCGAAGGTGCACGGCGGTGCGATCGCGATCGAAGGCACGACCGACGAACCGGGGTACGCGGCGAAGTCCGGGCAGCAGCAGGCGGAGAAGGTCGCGATCGCGCGCGCCGCCGCCGAGCTGGTCAACCCGGGCACCGCGGTGGGCATCTCCGCCGGTACCACGACCGCGACGCTCGCCCGGGAACTGGCCGGGGTACCGGAGCTGACCGTGGTGACCAACTCGATCCCGGTCGCCGACGTGTTCTACCGCACCGGCCGGCTCGACCAGACGGTGGTGCTGACCGGCGGCACGCGTACCCCCTCCGACGCCCTCGTCGGCCCGGTGGCCCAGGAGGCCGCCGCGCGGATCAACCTCGACCTGCTGTTCCTCGGCGTGCACGGGATGAGCGCGCGGGCCGGGTACACCACGCCGAACCTGTCCGAGGCCGACACCAACCGCGCACTCGTGGCCGCCGCGCGCCGCCTCGTGGTGCTCGCCGACCACACGAAGTGGGACATGATCGGGATCGCCACGATCGCCGCGCTGGGTGAGGCGCACGTCGTCGTCACCGACTCCGGCCTTCCGCTGGAGGCGCGCGCCGAGCTCGACCTCAGCGTCGACCAGCTGATCATCGCCGACGTCGACCCGGTTGAGCGGGAGTGGATGTGATGAAGCGGACCTCGATCGAGCTCGCCGACGGTCGCGAACTGATCTACTTCGACGAGCGCGACGACGCGGTACGCGACGAGATCGACCGGCGCGACCTGCCACCCCGGCCGGTCGCCGGGGAGTTGCGCTACGACCCGCTCGTCGACGAGTGGGTCGCGGTCGCGGCGCACCGGCAGACCCGCACCTTCCTGCCGTCCGCCCACGACTGTCCACTGTGTCCATCCACTGTGGACAGATCGACGGAGATCCCCGCCTTCGACTACGACGTGGTGGTCTTCGAGAACCGGTTCCCCTCGTTCAACCACCACCTGCCCGCCGAGCCGCTGGTGGCGCCGACGCCGCTGTCCCCGCTGCGGCCGGCGGCCGGGCGCTGCGAGGTGGTCTGCTTCACGCCCGACCACAACGCGTCGTTCGCCGCGCTGCCGCACGACCGGGTGCGCACGGTCATGGCCGCACTCGCCGACCGCACCGCGGAACTGTCCGCGCTGCCCGAGATCGAGCACGTGTTCCCGTTCGAGAACCGGGGCGAGGAGATCGGCGTCACGCTGTCCCACCCGCACGGGCAGATCTACGGGTACCCCTTCGTGCCGTCGCGCACCCGCGCCATGCTGGCCGCGGCGCGGCGGTACGCCGACGAGACCGGCGGCGTCCTCGGGTCCGCGGTCCTCGCGGCCGAGCAGGAGGCGAAGGTGCGGGTCGTGGGTGGCAACGACCACTGGACGGCCTATGTACCCGCGGCCGCGCGCTGGCCGTTCGAGGTGCACGTGGTACCGCACCGGCACGTCCTGGACCTGACCGGCCTGACCGACGCCGAGGTGGCCGCCTTCGCCCCGGTGTACCTCGACGTGCTGCGCCGCTGCGACGGGCTGTTCGGCGCGCCGTTGCCGTACATCGCGGCGTGGCACCAGGCGCCGGTGCGGCATCCCGACCGCGCGCTGTCCTACCTGCACCTGCAACTGACCAGCGTCCGGCGGGCCGCCGGTAAGCTCAAGTACCTCGCCGGTTCGGAGTCGGCGATGGGCGCCTTCATCAACGACGTCCGGCCCGAACGCGCGGCCGCGATGCTGAGGGAAGTGACACTGTGAGCGGAGCGAACCATGAACGCTGTGAGCGAAGCGGAGCGCCGCGGCGTCTGGACTGAGGCAACGCGCCGACGCAGTCGGTGCGCGGGGCCGAGGGAAGACGGCGCACAGGGCGCGCAGCGGAGCGAACCATGAACGCTGTGAGCGAAGCGGAGCGCCGCGGCGTCTGGACTGAGGCAACGCGCCGACGCAGTCGGTGCGCGGGGCCGAGGGAAGACGGCGCACAGGGCGCGCAGCGAAGCGAGCCGGGAGGCACAGACCTATGAAGTATCTCGTCACGGGGGGCGCCGGGTACATCGGCGGCATCGTCACCCAACTGCTGCTCGACGCCGGCCACGAGGTGACCGTGCTGGACGACCTGTCCCGCGGGCACCGCGACGCGGTCCGGCCCGGAGCGTCCTTTGTGGACGGTCGGGTGCAGGAGCTAGCGGCGCAGGTGCTCAACGCGAGCTTCGACGGGGTACTGCACTTCGCCGGCCTGATCCTCGCCGGCGAGTCGGTGGAGCAGCCGGAACGGTACTGGGAGAACAACCTCGTCAGCTCGCTGCGGCTGCTCGACGCGATGCGCGCGGCCGGGGTACGGCGGCTGGTGTTCTCCTCCACCGCCAACATCTACGGCGATCCCGACGAGCTGCCCATCAAGGAGACCGCGCAGTCCCGGCCACCGAACCCGTACGCCGCCTCGAAGCTCGCGGTCGACCACGCGCTGCGCGACGAGGCCCGGGCGCACGGGCTGGCCGCGGTGTCGCTGCGCTACTTCAACGTGGCCGGCGCGCACCGCAGCAGCGACGGCACACTGATCGGCGAGCGGCACGACCCGGAGAGCCACCTGATCCCGATCGCGCTTGCGGTCGCCGCCGGGAAGCGAGAGAAGCTGCAACTGTTCGGTGACGACTACCCGACCCCGGACGGCACCTGCGTCCGCGACTACATCCACATCTCCGACCTCGCCGCCGCGCACCTGCTCGCACTGTCCACAATGGAGCCGTCGACGCACCGGGTCTACAACCTGGGCAACGGCACCGGGTTCTCCAACAGGCAGGTGGTCGACGTGGTCCGCGAGGTGACCGGGCACCCGGTGCCGACCGAGATCGCGCCGCGCCGCGGCGGCGACCCGGCCGCCCTGGTAGCCTCGTCCGACAAGGCCCGCGCCGAACTGGGCTGGACGCCGCACAAGCCGTCGCTCACCGAGATCGTCGCCGACGCGTGGGAGTTCTGCCGTGGATAGTGGAGTGTGGGCCGCGCCCGGCCGGGTCAACCTCATCGGCGAGCACACCGACTACAACGACGGGTTCGTGCTGCCGTTCGCGCTGCCGTTGCGCGCATACGTGACCGCGTCGGTCCTCGACAGTCCACAGTGGATGGTCTCGTCGCGCGAGGAGCCCGGAGACGCGACGCTGACGGCGGCCGAACTGGTACCGGGCGGCGTCGAGGGCTGGGCACGGTACCCGGCCGGTGTCGTGTGGGCGTTGCGCGAGACGGGGTACGACGTGCCGGGCGCGCGGCTGGACATCCACTCCGAGGTACCCGTCGGCGCCGGCCTGTCCTCCTCACACGCGCTGGAGTGTGCGGTACTCACGGCGCTGTGCGACCTCGGCGGCCTGGACCTTCCCCTGGAGGAGCGCCCCCATCTGGTACAGCGGGCGGAGAACGACTTCGTCGGCGCGCCGACCGGCATCATGGACCAGACCGCGTCGCTGCGGTGCCGGGCCGGCCACGCGCTCTTCCTCGACTGCCGTTCGATGGCGACCGAGCACATCCCGTTCGACCTCGCCGCGGTCGACCTCGCGATCCTCGTCATCGACACGAAGGCGCCGCACCGGCACACCGACGGCGAGTACGGGGTGCGCCGGCGCACCTGCGAGGAGGCGGCCCGGATCCTCGGCGTACCGGCGCTGCGTGACGTAACCGTGGCCGGCCTCGACGCCGCCCTGGGCCGGCTGCCCGACGAGGTGAGCCGCCGGCGGGTACGGCACGTGGTGACCGAGAACCAGCGGGTACTCGACACCGTCGCGCTGCTGCGCGCCGGCCGGTACGGCGAAATCGGGCCGCTGCTGACCGCCTCGCACGTGTCGATGCGCGACGACTACGAGATCACCGTGCCGGAGGTCGACACCGCGGTGTCCGCGGCGCTGGACGCGGGTGCCTACGGCGCGCGGATGACCGGCGGCGGCTTCGGCGGCTGCGTGCTCGCGCTGATCGACGCGCCGGCCGCCGAGAAGGTCGGCACCGCGGTCGCCAGCGCCTTCGCCGAGGCCGGGTTCACCGCGCCGGCCGCCTTCCCCGCGGTACCGAGCGGCGGCGCCACCCGGCTCAGCTGACCGCCACGCGAATCGGTTGAGCTTGGCCCACTTCGATATGCCTGTAGCTCCCCTGGCTCTTCTAGATATCTCGCGCCTGTGTGCGATTCGAGGTGAACGAGGCATCCTGCACGAATACGAACACGCAGCCTGACCAGGACGGATGAGGTTCTCGGCGCCTACGCGGTCACACCTTGAGGACGTTCACGTCATACAGCGCGATCGACGCGTCGCGGGAGGCAAGCGTCATGCCCTCGGTGGTCGCTTGTGCCACCAGCATCCGATCGAAGGGATCTCGGTGATGTGGTGGCAGGCGACCGGCCGCGATCGCGTGAGCATGGGTCACGGTCAGTTCGCCGAAGCCCATGTCGCGTACCCGTTCGGCGAGGTCAGGTGGCCCGGCGAGCTTCCCGGCGGCCTGCTTGATGGTGATCTCCCACAGGCTGACCGGGGATAGAAAGATGTCCGGGTCATGACGAAGCCGGTCAAGGAACTCCGCGCCGAGAGTGGTATCGCCGGTGATGGCCCACAGTGCGACATGGGTATCCAACAGCAGGCTCACGCGCCGATACCAAAGTCAGCGGCGATCTCGGTGTTGGTCTGGGGTGAATCCCAGTCGCCTGACAGATCCAACTGCCCGGCGAGGGAACCGACCGCAGTACGGTTGGCCCGGTGCACCAACGGCACCACCTTCGCTACGGGGGTGCCGGCCCGGTCGATGATGACCTCCTCGCCACGTTCCACCCGCTCGATGATGCGCGACAGGTGAGTCTTGGCATCATGCATGTTGTAGTGCACGGCTTCGGCCGACATAGCTCCACCTCCGGTTAGCTAACAGCTTAGTCCGCCCGGGGCGATGTGGCCACGGTTCATCGACAGTCAGGCCGGAGCTTGAGGCCCGCCCAGCTGGTGAGCAAGATCAGACGGGCAACGTTGGCCAGTCTGAAACTGCCGGGTCCGCGCAGTAACGCTCCGTAGCGCGCGGTCGGCGGCAGTTCGGATGGCCGCGCGGACGGCGGCAGGCAGTGGCGGGGCCGGTTACGCCGGGCCGGGTGCCGCGGCGGCGAGGAACTCCTCCCGCTCGGTGCCGGCGAGCCCGAGCGCCTCGGCGAGCAGCCGGACGGTACCGGGACGGGCACGGCCGTGCGCCCGGCCTCGATGTCGCGGATGCTGCGGACGCTGACCCCGGCCCGCGCGGCAAGCTCTTCCTGCGTAAGGCCGGACCGCTGCCGGAACGCCCGCACCGACTCGCCGAACACTCCCGGGATCATTCCATCTCCGGGACCGGGGGCAAATGCCAAGCTGCCGGTCAACTGCCGGTCAACTGCCTGGCCTCGCAGCGACCGATACGGGATCCTATGAGGCGGCCCGGCGCCCCTCAGGCCGCCTCGACGATCATCCCGGCGCCGACGGTCCGGTTCGTGGTCTCGTCGATCACGATGAACCCGCCGGTGGTGCGGTTGCGCCGGTACTCGTCGGCCAGCAGCGGCACCGTGGTACGCAGCCGCACCCGGCCGATCTCGTTGAGCCGCAGGCTGTCCGCCGACTCGTCGCGGTGCAGGCTGTTCACGTCGAGCCGGTAGTGCAGCTGGCGGACCACCGCGCGGGCAGCCCGGGTGGTGTGCTTGATGGCGTACTTGCCGCCGACCGTCATCGGCCGGCTCTCGTCCATCCAGCACAGCATCGCCTCGACGTCCTGCGCGACGGTCGGCTGGTTGTGCGGCCGGCAGATCAGGTCGCCGCGGGACACGTCCAGCTCGTCCTCCAGCCGGACGGTGACCGACATCGGCGGGTATGCCTCGTCGACCGGCCCGTCGGCGGTGTCGATCCCGGCGATCCGGGTGGTGAACCCGGACGGCAGCACCATCACCTCATCGCCCGGCTTCATGACGCCGGACGCGACCTGCCCGGCGTACCCCCGGTAGTCGGTCACCGAGGTGGACTGCGGCCGGATCACGAACTGCACCGGGAACCGCACGTCGACCAGGTTCCGGTCGGAGGCGATGTGCACGTGCTCCAGGTGGTGCAACAGGGACGGCCCGTCGTATCACGGCATGTTCGCCGACCGGGTCACGATGTTGTCGCCGTGCAGCGCGGAGATCGGAATGACCGCCAGGTCCGGCGCCTCCAGCTTCATCGCGAAGCAGGAGAACTCGTCGGCGATCGACTCGAAGACCTCCTGCGCGTAGTCGACGAGGTCCATCTTGTTCACGCACAGCACCATGTGCGGTACCCGCAGCAGCGAGCACAGGAACGCGTGCCGCCGGGACTGCTCCACCATCCCCTTGCGCGCGTCGACCAGGATCAGCGCGAGGTTGGCCGTGGACGCCCCGGTCACCATGTTCCGGGTGTACTGGATGTGCCCCGGGGTGTCGGCGATGATGAACTTGCGCCGCGGGGTGGCGAAGTACCGGTATGCCACGTCGATCGTGATGCCCTGCTCCCGCTCGGCGCGCAGGCCGTCGGTGAGCAGCGCCAGGTTGGTGTACTCGTCGCCGCGCGACCGCGAGGTGGCCTCGACCGCCTCCAGCTGGTCCGTGAAGATCGATTTCGAGTCGTACAGCAGCCGGCCGATCAGGGTGGACTTGCCGTCGTCGACCGAACCCGCCGTGGCGAACCGCAACAGGTCCACTTAGAAGTACCCCTCCCGCTTGCGGTCCTCCATCGCGGCCTCGGAGAACTTGTCGTCACCGCGGGTCGCGCCGCGCTCGGTGATCCGGGTCGCGGCGACCTCGGCGATCACCTTCTCGATCGTGTCGGCGTCGGACCTGACCGCGGCGGTGCAGCTCGCATCCCCCACGGTGCGGTACCGGACGCGTCCGACGAACGACTCCTCGCCGGCCCGCCGCGGCAGGTGCTCGTTGACCGCGTAGAGCATGCCGTCGCGGTCGACCACCTCGCGGTCGTGCGCGAAGTAGATCTCCGGCAGCGCCACCCGCTCCCGCGCCACGTAGTGCCAGATGTCCAGCTCGGTCCAGTTGGACAGCGGGAACACCCGGATCGACTCCGCGGCGTGTACCCGGCCGTTGTACAGCGCCCACAGCTCCGGCCGCTGGTTCTTCGGGTCCCACTGGCCGAACTCGTCGCGGAAGCTGAACACCCGCTCCTTGGCCCGGGCCTTCTCCTCGTCGCGGCGCGCGCCGCCGAACAGCGCGTCGAACCGGTACTTCTCCACGGCTTCGAGCAGCACCGGCGTCTGGATGCGGTTGCGCATCCCGTCCGGCGACTCGCGCACCAGGCCGGCTTCCAGCGCTTCCGGTACCGACGCGACCACCAGCTGTACCCCCAGCTCGGCCACCCGCCGGTCGCGGAACTCCAGCACCTCCGGGAAGTTGTGCCCGGTGTCCACGTGCATGACCGGGAACGGGATCCGGGCCGGCGCGAACGCCTTCTCCGCCAGGCGCAGCATGACGATCGAGTCCTTGCCGCCGGAGAACAGCAGGACCGGCCGCTCGAACTCGGCGACCACCTCGCGCATGACGAAGATGCTCTCCGCTTCGAGCGCATCCAGGTGCGAGACGCGGTAGGTGGGTTGACTCATTACATGACCTCCGCCAGGGCGGTGAGCAGCCGCGGCGCCAGATCTTTCCGGCACACCACAAGATCCGGAAGGAGCGGATCCGGTCGATTGTATGCCAGCGGGGTGCCGTCGATCCGGCTCGCGTGCAGGCCGGTGGCCAGCGCCACAGCCGCCGGGGCGGCGGAGTCCCACTCGTACTGCCCGCCGGCGTGCACGTACGCGTCGGCGTCGCCGGAGATCACCGCCGCGATCTTGGCGCCGGCCGAACCCATCGGTACCAGGTCGGCGCCCAGGCGGTCGGCGAGCCCGGCCAGGAACGCGGGCGGGCGGGACCGGCTGGCCGCCAGCCGCAGCCGGCCACCGGAAGCCGCGTCCGGCGACATCGGCGGGTAGGTGGGCGGGCGCCACTGCCGCCGCGGCCAGCTGGCTCGGCGCGGCCGAGGTGCGGGCCCACAACGCGATGTGCACGGCCCAGTCGGTGCGACCGGCTTCGGCGAATTCACGGGTACCGTCAAGGGGGTCCACGATCCACACCCGCTCGGCGGACAGCCGCGCCGGATCGTCGCGTACCCCCTCTTCGGACAGCACCGCGTCGCCCGGGCGCCAGCGCTGGAGCGCCGTGGTGATCAGATTGTGGGAGTGCTTGTCGCCGACCGCGCGCAGCGCGGTCGGATCGGCGTACCCGTGCTCCGCGCGCAGGTCGCACAGCAGCGAGCCGGCCTGCTCGGCCAGCCAGCGGGCGAACGCGCCGTCGACCGCCGGCGGCATCAGTAGGCTCCGGTGGCCCGGCACACCGCGGACAGGGTGCGCAGCAGGATGACCAGGTCGAGGGAGAACGACCAGTTCTCCACATACCGCAGATCCAGTTTGACCGCCTCCTCGAAGGGCAGGTCGGAGCGGCCGGAGACCTGCCACAGCCCGGTCAGCCCGGGACGGACGGCCAGGCGGCGGCGCACGTCTTCGGGGTAGACGGCAACCTCCTCCGGCAGCGGCGGGCGGGGGCCCACCAGGGACATCTGGCCGCGCAACACGTTGATCAGTTGGGGCAGCTCGTCGAGCGAGAACCGGCGCAGCCAGCGGCCGGTCCGGGTGACCCGGGGATCGTTGCGCAGCTTGAACAGCACATCGTCATAGTCGTTGAGGTGTCGTAGCTCGGCCACCCGGTCGGCGGCGTCGCGGTGCATGGTGCGGAACTTGTACATCACGAATTCGCGACCATCCTTGCCCACGCGTACCTGCCGGAACAGTACCGGTCCGGGTGAACCGGCGCGGACCGCAAGGACGATGGCGGCCAGCGCGGGGCTGAGCGCGACCAGCAGCACGGCGGCGGCGAGCCGGTCGATGAGCGCCTTGAGCACCCGGCCCGCTCCGGACAGGTTGGGGTGCTCGACATGCAGCATGGGCAGCCCGTCCACCGGCCGGATGGTGGTCCGGCCGCCGGCCACGTCGACCAGCGAGCTGGCCACGATCAGGTCGACGTCGTCGCGCTCCAGCCGCCAGGCCAGGCGGCGCAGGGTCGGACCGTCAAGTTCCGGACAGGACAGCACGATCACGGTGTCCGCGCGCGCCGCCCGTACCGCGTGCCCGACCTCGTCGAGGGTGCCGTACACCGGCAACCCGACCCGGCCGTCGTGCCGCGGCGGCAGGCAGCAGCCGACGACGTCCAGCCCGTGGTACCGCTCCCGGCGCAGCTGCCGGGTGATCGCCACGACGGCCAGTTCGTGCCCGACCACGATCACCCGGCGCAGGCAGGCGTCGCGCTTCTGGCGTGCCCGGTGCAGCCGCTTGCGCAGGGCGAAGCGCAGCGCCAGGCCGGTGATGGTAGCCAGCGGCAGGGCCACCACGACGTACCCGCGCGCCAGCCGGATCTCGAAGGCGTAGGCGGCGATCGCCACGGAGACCGTGAGGCTCATGCCGGCGCGCAGCACCCGCTGGTACTCGTCGGTGCCGACGAACAGGAACCGCCGCTCGTACGCCCGGCTCAGCGCCAGGATGAGCACGAAGGCCAACGGCAGCAGGGCGGACAGGACAAGGTACCCCCGGTTGTACCGGGTGACGTCGTTGCCGAACCGGACCCCGAACGCCACCGCACCGGCCGCGAGCCCGACGGCGAGGTCGGCGACCAGCAGTACCGCGACGTACCGCGCCTCCCACGCCTGCTCGCGGTGCCGCGGGGCGGCGTGCCGGAAGCGACCTGGCCGGGCCGGGCGGTCAACCCGCGGCGCCGGCGCCTGCGTCGTCGTCGGCGCCTGCATCGTCGTCGGCGGCCCGGCCGGCGCGGCGGCGTCGACCGCGGGGATCGCGCTGATCGGGGCGGGCAGCGTCCCGTGGTCCCGCACTCCGCTCCCCCTCCCAACGCGCGAAAAATCAGGGCGTCACGGTTATTAAGCCGCGTGATAGGCGTTCTGCGACCATTCCAGGCCGCGACCGATGAGCGCCTCGGTGGCATCGGCCGCCCGGTCGACGAGGAACTCCAGTTCCTTGCGTTCGGCCGAGGAGAAGTCCGACAGCACGTAGTCGGCCGGGTCCTGGCGACCGGGCGGGCGGCCGATGCCGAACCGCACGCGCAGGTAGTCCTTCCCGCCGAGGGAGCCGGACATCGAGCGCAGCCCGTTGTGGCCGCCCTCGCCGCCGCCGAGCTTGAGCCGCAGCTGCCCGTACGGGATGTCCAACTCGTCATGTACCGCGACGATCTGCGCCAGCGGCACCTTGTAGAACTGCCGCAGCGCCGCGACCGGGCCGCCGGACAGGTTCATGTAGGTCATCGGCTTGACGAGTACCAGCTGCGGCGCGTCGGCGCCGACGCCGACCCGGGCCTCGGCGACCTGTGCGACCGCCCGGCGGTGCCGGCTGAACTTCGCGCCGAGCCGCCCGGCGAGCAGGTCAGCGACGATGAACCCGACATTGTGCCGGTTCTTCGCGTACTCGCTCCCCGGGTTGCCCAGCCCGACGACGAGCCAGGGGTCGCCCACGACCTAAGCCTGGACCGTCTCCGCCTCGGCCGGCTGCTCGGCGGCCTCCTCGCCGGCCGGTGCGGCCTCGGCCACCTCGCCCTCCATCTCGGCCGCGGTCGGCGCGGCGGCGACGACGGCGACGACCATGTCGGGGTCGGCCGCGAGCTCCACGCCGTCGGGCAGCTTGATCTCGCCCGCGGTCACCCGGGTGCCGGGCTCCAGACCCTCGACCGAGGCGTCCAGGTGGTCGGGCAGGCTGCTGCGACGTCCGACTTTGCCGCCCCAGACGAAGGCGGCGGGGCGCAATCCGGCACCGGCTTCATCTGGGACGGGGCGGGTCACATCGTCACCAACGACCACGT
>Ga0209474_10003290_pt1 | contig 14241 bp, 12 predicted proteins | sample GraSoiAngelo_145_FD_185902 | JGI IMG/M metagenome (GOLD analysis project Ga0209474, IMG submission 185902) | Grasslands soil microbial communities from the Angelo Coastal Reserve, California, USA - 14_1009_05_20cm (SPAdes) (version 2) | ecosystem: Environmental > Terrestrial > Soil > Grasslands...
GACTGCGCAGTCCCCCCTTGTCCTTCATGCGTTTTGGCCAGACGACCACCATCGGGTTACAAATTCCGCCAAGATGCGAAGCTACCTGCTTTCCCCATTTGAAAGGAGCATTGCCAGTCCACGCCCACGCCGAGGCATAATGCGGCGCCATATCGGGGCCGCCCCATTTTTCCAGACCGCCGTACGCCTTAATTGCTTTCAACTGCTGCTCGGGCCGTGAGCGGAATACCGTTGAGCGTAGTCATCTCATTGAATGTTCCGTTCTCGGTGCCTTCCATGCTCGCTCCGTTGTCGCCGAAGATGTAAATAATCAGTGTATTCTCCGCGAGACCCATGTCCTCGATCGCTTTCACCACGCGCCCGACGGCGTGATCAGTGTTTTCCTGGTAGCCCGCATAAACTTCCATCTGGCGCGTATACAATTTCCTTAATTCGGTCGATGCGCTGCCCCATGCGGGAAACGCCGGGTCGCGCGGCGTGAGTTTCGCATTCGCCGGGATCGCGTCGAGCTGTTTCTGCCGCGCGAACGTTTCTTCACGCAACTTGTCCCAGCCTTGGTGGAACTTCCCTTTGTAACTTATCGCTCCACTCCTTTGGAACCTGATGCGGCGCGTGACTCGCACCGGTCGAGAAATAGAGAAAGAACGGCTTGTCCCGGGCCTGCGCTTTCTGATCGCGAATCCACGCAATTGAACGCTCGACCATCGCGTCGTTGAAATAAAAATTCTTCTCCTTCGGCACGCCGATGATGCTGTTGTTTTCAGCGAGCACCGGATCGAACTGGCTGGTTTCGCCGCCGAGAAATCCCCAGAAATAATCGAAGCCGAGGGCGTTTGGCCATCGATCAAACGGCCCAGCCGGCCCCTGCTGCGCGTCGGGTGTAAGATGCCACTTACCGATCGCGGCAGTGTTGTAACCGTTCGCCTGAAGAATCTGCGCGATGGAAGCCGCACTGGTCGGCCAGTGGGTGCTGTAGCCCGGCCAACCACCGGTTAACTCGGAGATCGACCCGAATCCGACGGCATGATGATTCCGACCCGACAACAACGCGGGCGCGCGTCGGCGAACAAAGCGCTGTCACGTAAAATCGATTGTAACGAAGTCCTTCGGCCGCGAGTTTGTCGAGCGTGGGCGTAGCGACCGGCCCGCCAAATGTCGACGGATTACCGAACCCGGCATCATCAATCAACACCAGCAGAATGTTCGGCGCACCTGGCGGGGCTTTCACTGGCTCAGTAAAGGAGGCTTTCGAACCCTCGAGTGTTCGGTTTGCTACTCCTTGAAACGGCTGAGATGGACGCGGCAGCACGGTCCGATCCCAGTCCGCACTTGCAGCGGTCGCTGACGTTATTTGTGACGCGACCGCTACTGCGACCGCGATGGGATAGATTATTGCTCTGAGCATCGTGTTCCTCCAGGAAAGCTTGCGAGCGTATATGAACCTGTGTGAGCGAACACGCCCAAAATCGCATCGATCCTAATGCGGGTGATCTCGAACACTGCCAAACAGGTTCGTTAGGCTGAAACGTCGGCGGCTTTGCCGGCAAAATGGAGATACTCGAGAATCTCGCTGCGCAGGCGGAGGAATGACTCGCTGGTACGATCGCGCGGACGTCCCAGGTCGATGTCAATCTCGCGATCGATGCGTCCGGGTGCCGAGGTCATGACGAGGATGCGATCGCTCATGTAAATTGCTTCGTCTATGTCGTGCGTCACCAGAAGCATGGTGGTGCGGCGATTTTCCCAAAGGTGCAGTACTTCGTCCTGCATGCGCATGCGAGTGAAGGCATCGAGCGCACCCAGCGGCTCATCGAGGAGGAGAACTTTCGGGTGATTAATGAGTGCGCGTGCAAGAGCGACGCGCTGCGACATGCCGCCGGACAAGTGATGAGGATAGGATCTGCCGAACGTCTCCAAGCCAACCAGTCGCATGAAGTCGTCCACTTCGTGTCGCTTTTCCTGAAGAACGCCGCGCGCGACGAGGCCGGCCTCGATATTGCGACGCACGGTCAACCATGGGAAAAGGTTTGGATCTTGAAAAACGAGACCGCGCGCGGCGCTGGGTCCGAGAATTTTTTCTTCGTCCACAAGCAGCTCGCCGGAATCAGGAAAATCGAGACCGGCGATGAGTCGAAGCAATGTCGATTTTCCACAACCGCTCGGCCCGACTAACGACACGAGCTCGCTGGCGGCGATGGAAAAAGAGATACCGCCGAGGGCGGGGCGGCTTGTGCCCGGCACATCCAGAACCGGAAAACTCTTGCAAACTTCCTCAACGCGGAGCGCTGACGCGGCCACGAAATTCGACGTTACCACTTGATCATTCCCTTCTGCCAAACGAGGACTCGATCGCGCAGTTTGAAGAGCAAAGTCATGATAGTGGAGAAGAAGGCCGCCATGATGATTAGGGCGGCAAAAACTTTTCCGTACTCGGCCCAGCCTTGCGCCCAGCTCACATACCAACCTAGTCCCGATTTGACGCCCACACTTTCGGCGACGACGAGGGTGAGAAACGACGCGCCGAGACCCATGAACAAACCAACAAATATGCTCGGCAACGCCGCTGGAATGGCGACGCGAAAAATAAGGTAACGCTGATTGGCGCCCAACGTGCGGGCAACATCGAGATAGGAAGCGCGCGTGTTCGAAATGCCGGACGCGGTGAGCATCGTGACGGGGAACCAGACCGCCAGCGCAATGAGCGCGGTGGCGGAAAGAGTCGCCGACGGCGATATCACCATGGCTAGCGGAATCCACGCCGTCGCTGGGACGGGGCCTATCACTTTAAGCAATGGCATTCCCCAGTACCGCGCTGGGTCCGACCACCCAATGCAAACGCCGCTCACGAAACCGGCGAGTGCGCCGAGGAAATAACCGGCGAGCAGCAAGACTAACGAATGCCAAGTGCTGTCGAATAACAGCGTGCGATCGCTGATCATGCTTTGCAACACCGCGGCTGGGCTTGGGAAATATGGCAGCGGCAACCAATGCCAACCAGCAGTGATGAGTTCCCATGCGCAAAGAAGCAATACCGCCGCCGTGAACAACGGCCGCATTCGCCACACCGCCGCGCGCAGCCGGCGCCAGCGATACTGGCCCACGGCAATTAGGATCGAGATCATCAAAAAGGTCGCGAGAAAATTCGTGTAGGTACGCGCTTCCATCGGCGTTTCGTTTTTGTAAACAGCGAGGTGCGCGGCAAAAGCAATCGCGCCGGCCACCGGCACCGCCAGCAATGGCGTGTTCCAAAAATTCTCGGATGCAGCTGCGTTACGCGCGTTCAATCACTTCTTCGCTGCGATGGCTTGTTTTGCTTTGCAGCAGGACTCTTGCTTATCCTGCAAAATCAATTCCGCATACAGGCGAATGTCCTGGTTCGGCGGAACCTGGCCGCCGGCGACTTTTTCAACCTGCACATTCTGTAGCCATTCGTCCGTCACGCCGTCGAGATGCGCGAAGGCGCGCTTACTCAATTCCGCCACGTTCGTCGAAGGGCTCAACATGCCCGCCAATTTCATCTCTGCCGCTGCCGAATTCACTGCGGCTTCCGCTCCCGAAACGCTGGGGACATAACGTAAATGCGAGATCGCCACCGTGTTCAACTCGGGATTGGACGCAAGATATTTTTTGTCGACCGATAGCCGCGCTGCTGCCGCGGGATTTGCTTCGACCCACTTCGCACCCTTAAGTAACGCGCGGGTCGCCCCGGCCGCCGCCTTCGGATTCGCCGCGAGAAATTTTCCATTCACGATCACGGCGCAGCAGTACTCATCCTTGTACGGCGGATCTTGTGCTTGATCGGAGACGTTCTTCACTTTGCCTTGCGCGACTAACAAACTGCCAATCGGTTCCGAATCCGCCACTGCGTCCACTTCGCCCTTATCGAGCGCGAGACCCAACTCGCCCGCGGGAAAAACACGCCACGTAATTCCCTTGGCGGGGTCAATACCGTGCGCGCCAAGAACGCGATTGGCGAAAATGAACGGCGGCGTGCCCATTCCCGGGACGCCAATGCGTTTGCCACGCAGATCGGCAACGGTGTTGATCGTTCCGTTCACCGGCGCCTGCACGCGCAGACAGCCGCGATGAATTCCTCCGGTGAATTTGACGTCGAGGCCCTGCTCGATCGGCTTAAGAAAATACATCACCAGGTGATGCGTTATGTCGAACCCGCCGAGCGCGAGCACGTCCTTGTAATTCGCCCATTCACATTTCACCAGCCTAACATCGAGCCCTTCCTCTTTGAAAAATCCGTTCTCAACCGCGCTGAAAATCGGCGCTTCGCACGTGATGCCGACGTAGCCGACGCGGACTTTATTGGAGGCACGGGGCGTTGAACCGGGATCCTTGTTGCAACCAATCAAGATCAGCACACTCAGCGTGGCTGCCGTGATAAGTTTGGCATTCATCAAGCTTCGATATTCGGCGGTTTTGAAAAATAGAGCAATTAACCTTTAGCCCGCCCACAAGCCGCGCGCATCAAGAGATCCGAAGAGAAATCATTGAACGCGCCCCGGCCGCATTCAATGATTCTTTGTTGTAGCGGAGTAATGGGTTGATTTCGCTGGCAACACTTCAATAATCCATCACTCCACTTCGATACATGCGGAAAAAAATCGTCGCTGCCAATTGGAAGATGAACATGACACAAGCCGAGTCGGCCCGGTTTGTTGAGTCGTTGCTATTAGATCTGGGCGATATCACCGATGTCGAAGTGGTGGTCGTGCCGCCGTTCACTGCAATCGCGAAAGTGATGGAAGCCCTCGGTAAATCGCAAAACATCAAGGTCGGCGCGCAAAATATGTATTGGGAACGGAGCGGCGCTTTTACCGGCGAGATTAGCGCTGCGCTGCTACGAGATTTGTTTGTGCATTACGTCGTACTCGGACACAGCGAACGGCGCACTCTGTTCGGTGAGACGGACGAAATCGTCAATCGCAAAGTCCGAGCCGCGCACGAAGCGACACTCCGCCCGATTGTTTGCATTGGTGAAACGCTCAAGCAGCGCGACAAGGGCAACGTTGAAAAAATATTGGCGCTCCAACTGCGAGCCAGCCTCAAAGGGTTGAATGAAAAGGAACTTCAGGAAACGGTGATCGCCTACGAACCGGTGTGGGCAATCGGCACCGGTCGCAACGCCACACCCGAGCAGGCGCAGGAAGCACACGCGTTCATTCGTCACATCCTGCGTGAAATGTCTAATGATGCGACTGCCGAGCGGGTTCGCATTCAGTACGGCGGAAGCGTAAAACCGGAGAACGCGCGCCAGCTCATGAGCCAGCGCGATATCGACGGCGCTCTCGTGGGCAGCGCCAGCCTGGACCCGCGCAGCTTTGCGCAGATCGTCAAAGCCGCTCGTGAGAGGTAGAGCAAGTCCTTTGGCTTGTGTAGTGCTTTTTCCGGCGCAAGCAAGACGCATACGCTACCGTTTAATCTCCAGATATGCACGCGATATGACGTGATTGGTACCAGGCTCGAGTTGTTCAATACGCATCTGTTTTAGGAACCAGCGATCATTGATCTTTTGCGCCGAGACAACCTCAAACCGCTTGGCGAGTTGCGCGTTCCAGTCGTAGCCTTCCATGCGCATCAGCGCGCCACTGGCCTTATCGACCCACAACAGTACGTTGGAATATTGCGACTCGCGCGAAGGCGCGCGCAGTTGCAGCTTCCAGCAATTGCGGGTGCGGACGTTTTCCTCGCCCAACACACGCGCATCCGGCCAATAGAGAAATCTGAATGCCAGATCTTCGTAGGTCAGAATGGTGCCTCGGATTTTTTGTTGAAGCTTTGAAGCGCCGAATTTTTGAGTTCTTGCGTCAGTGACCAGATCCAGTCGCGAGCTGTTTTCGCCCAATCGCAATTGCAGCACTTCATCTGGACTAGCGAATGAATAGCGAATGAGCGGTCCGTTTTGGGTCAGGCGAAATGGGACAACAATGTCGTTTTCGCGAAGCTGCCCCTGTAAATCGATCTGCTGTCGCGCCTCCATCATCCGAACCGAGGCGAGAATACCTTTCGCTGATGGCGGAGGCTGGCCATGCAGAGATAAGGCGAGGGAAAAATAAATGGCTAGAGCAAAGAGACGGATCACGAATGACGAGTCACAAAGAAGGCTCGAAGGCTCAAATGATGCATGTGCGCCACATTGCTTTCTTTTGGCCATGCAATTTTCCAGTTTCGTCATCTCTTCGAGATTCGACATTCGTGCTTCGTCATTGTACCGCATTGGTTATTTACGAGTAGCCATTAAAGCTTAAGCGGCCGCTTCATTTCCATTGCATGGATCAGTTCCTTTTTCATCTCATCAACGAAAAATGGACGAGTCCGGCGCTCGACTTGTTCATGGCGGCGCTGAGCAATGGCGCAATTTGGAAGCCGTTGCTCATTGCAGTCGCGCTCGGCACGCTTTTTTTTGGCGGATTCAGGGGACGCGCGTTCATTATCTGCTTGCTCCTGGCCCTGGCCGTGACGGAGCTGTTTACGGGAATATTGAAGACTGCGTTTGATCGCCATCGGCCAAAGCAGGTAGAAAGCGTTCGGATGGTGCAACTGCAAAGAACTCACCCGGAATTCCTGACACTCTTCAAGAGACCAACCATTCGTTTTTCCGATCAATCGGATCGAAACCGGTCGGGGCCTTCGTTTCCGTCAGGCCACGTTGTCACCAACACGATCATTGCCACCTACTGCACGCTATTCTATCGGCGGCGCGGCTGGCTGTACTGGCTCGTCACCGCAGGAGTGGGCTATTCCCGAATCTATCTCGGAGCGCATTGGCCCAGCGACGTTGTCGCTACGTTTTTTCTCGGCGTCGGTGAAGCACTGCTATTGCTCAGCCTGTTCGAATTGATCTGGAAGAGCGCATCGCGCAAGTGGATGCCGGACGTCTACAGACGACATCGGAGCTTGGCCGCTGATTTACGCGGTAGGGACCGACCGCCTGGCGCGACGCAACGCTCCGTATGAGTATGACGCGATCAGTCTGGCTTTTCATTATCGCTTTGACAGCGACTCGATTGTCGCTGTTAGCGACGACTGATCTCGAATTCGACGAAGCATACTATTGGATGTGGTCGGAGCGCTTGGCGCCGGCGTACTTCAGCAAAGGGCCCGGCATCGCTTTCGCAATTCGCGCCAGCACGGCTCTGTTTGGGGCGAACGAATTCGGCGTGCGCTTCTTCAGCCCTATCTTGGCGGCCGGCACAAGCCTGCTGCTGTTCTACCTTGCGCGGCGGCTGTTCAGCCCCACCGCTGGCTGGTGGGCAGTTGTCGGTTTAAATTTCACTCCGATTTTCAATATCGGGGCGTTCCTCATGACGATCGATTCGCTGTCGGTTTTTTTCTGGTTGGCGGCGATGTTCACATTCTGGCTGGCGGTAGAAAAGAGTCCGCGTTTCTCATGGCATTGGCCGCTTACCGGACTGCTGATTGGGCTTGGATTTCTCTGTAAATATACGAATGCAGTTGAGCTTATTTCAATTTTGCTCGTGCTCGCCCTGGCGCCCCGGCTCCGGCAGGAATTTGCGCGTCCCGGTTTATATTTGCTGCTTGGCGTATTCGCCTTTTGCACTGTCCCCCCGATCATGTGGAACGCCCAGCACGCCTGGATCACGTTCGCGCATCTGCGGTCCCGCGGAGGGGTCGAGCACGGTTTTGGCTTCCATCCCGGCGAGGTCTTCAAGTTTATTGGTGAGCACTTCCTGGCTTATTCACCATTTCTGTTTCTTGCAATCACAGTCGGTGTGATTGGAAGCTGGCGACGCGTAAACCAGCAATTCAAGGTCTTGTTCCTAATGTGGTTTGGGCTGCCGCTTTTCGTCTTTTACCTGTTGTTGTCGATCAACAAGAGCGCGGCGCCAAATTGGGACGGACTCGCATTCTTTGGCTTCGGCTTGCTGGCGATTTATTTCTGGTGGGAACGATTGGAAACGAGCGTCATCCTGCGTCTCTGCGCCGGCGCAGCGTTGCTGACAGGTTTACTTATGAGCCTCGTTGCGTTGGACACTGACCTGTTGCGTGTGGCGGGCTACCGGCTATCGCGACGCGACCCTAGCGACCGAATGCGGGGATGGAAAAGCGCGACCGGCGCAGTCGAAGAAATCCGCAGCGATCTAGAAGCCAAATTGCAAGAAAAACTCTTTCTCATTGCCGACGCGCGGGATCGCGCGTCAGAGATCTCCTTTTACTTGCGCGACAAACGAGTGGAGGGGCCGAGGCATCCGCCAGTTTATATTCCCGAATCCCAGGACCTGATGAATCAGTTCTCGTTTTGGCCGCGTTACGATGAATTCGTTGAACTAAAATCAGGCGTTCCCCGGACGGAGGGCGAAGTTTACACCGAAGAGAACGGCGTCAATCCCTTTGTTGGACGAGATGCGCTCTTCATCCGAGAAGGAGAAAATGAGCATGTGCCTCATAATATCCGGGCTGCATTTCAATCGACTGAGCCAGTGGGGACGATTCAAGTGTCGCGTTACGGGAAAGCAATCCGCACCTGGCAGGTATTTCTCTGTCGAAATTATCGGACGCTGCCACTATGAGCGAGGTGACAAATTCACCCGCAGTTTCCGTGATCGTGCCTGTCTTCAATGAAGAAGAAAACATATCGATCCTGCAATTGGAGCTGCGCAAAACTCTCCGTGAACTCGATCATGAGATCGTTTTTGTCGATGATGGATCGACAGATCACACACCCGAACGAATTGAAGCTGCTCCGAACGTTCGAGTAATCCGCTTCGAAAAAAATTCAGGCCAAAGCGCGGCAATTTATGCCGGGCTCAAAGCGGCGCGCGGCGCAAGCCTCGTTCTTATCGATGGCGACTTACAAAACGACCCGGCCGATATTCCAAGGCTTCTGGCCGAGATTACGCGCGGGGCTGATCTGGTGTGCGGCTACCGCGCGCAACGCAGAGACACACTAGTGAAGCGGCTGACGAGTTGGATCGCCAATGCGGTTCGCAGCCGATTCACAAAAGACGGCGTGCGCGACACCGGCTGCACATTGAAAGCGATGCGGCGCGAATGCGTCAACGCGTTAGTTCCGTTCAAGGGCATGCACCGGTTCATCCCTGCTCTGATCAAAGGCGCCGGCTATCGGGTCGTTGAACTCCCAGTGAATCATCGGCCCCGCCGGTTTGGCCAAAGCAAGTACGGACTAGGGAACCGCGCATTGCGGGCGACCATCGACATGTTCGGCGTGCGCTGGTTGCTTGCGCGGCGCTTGAACTACAAACTGCCCGACGCGGATTGACTCTCTGAATGTCGAACAGCGAAGCGGCGACTGTCTAAAACGCGCTTGTCAACCCAAGGGCTGCCGCTAAGCTTGCCCTCCCGTACGTGGGAGTGCCCGCATGTCCCTGGCCAATCTACTTTCTGCCGAGCAAATCGTTCCGGAGATGAAAGCTACTGAGCGCTGGCCGGCCATTGTCGAGTTGATCGATCTGCTGGTTCACCTTGGAAAAATCAAAGAACCGGATCGCGACCCCATCCTGGCTGCACTCAAGCAGCGCGAGGAAACCATGAGCACCGGGATTGGGTTTGGGATCGCCATTCCACATTGTTCCTCTGATCGACTCGACGAAGTGGTGGCGGCTTTCGGACGATCGACAACGGGGATTGAGTTCGACGCGCTCGATAATGCCCCGGTAAAGTTTGTCGTTCTCTTTATTGTTCCGAAAAATCAATTTCAAACGCACCTGCGTACGCTGGCGTCGATCGCAAAGTTTCTGAACGACCGCACCGTGCGCGAGAGCCTGGCCAACGCGAAATCCGCCGAGGAAATTTTGTCGATCTTTCGCGATCGCTCGTAGCTGTAGCGGCGGTCTATGACCTCCGAGCGAATGTCGCTGCGGCGCTCACAGAGCGCCGCTACAGTTCAGCGAATCTGGTCCGAATGGAAACTTTTCAATCAATTCTCGCAAAGAAGCTTTCCAGCGCTTTGGCAAACGCCGGTTTGCCAGACGCTGGTGAACTAACGACCGCAACCGATCCACGCTTTGGCGATTACCAGACCAACGCCGCTTTAGTATTGGGAAAACAGCCCACCGAAAATCCTCGCGCGCTTGCAAAGAAAATCGTCGCGCACCTGAGGGTTGACGATTTTTGCGAAACCCCGGTGGTCGCGGGCGCGGGCTTCATCAATTTCAAGTTGCGCCCCGATGCAATCGCAAAAAAGACCATCGAAGTCTTGCGACATGCAGGACTCGGCGTTGCGAAGGCAAAGCCGAAGCAACGGATCGTGATTGATTTTGGATCCCCTAACGTGGCCAAGCCGATGCATGTCGGTCATATTCGAAGCACGGTGCTTGGCGACGCGCTGGCGCGGATCGCGCAATTTCTCGGACACGAAGTGATCCGGGACAATCATATTGGCGACTGGGGCATGCAGTTTGGGATGGTTATTTACGGCTGGAAAAACCTCCTGGATCAGCGAGCACTGCAGCGGAATCCGCTTGCCGAAATTGTGCGGGTTTACACGGAGACAAATGCACGAGCGACACGCGATCCACAAGTTCGCGAGGCTTGCCGGCAGGAACTAGTCAAGTTGCAAGCCGGCGACAAGAAAAACATCGACATCTGGAACGAATGCGTCGCGTTTTCGATGCAGGATTTCCAGCACGTTTTCGAAATGCTCGATGTTCATTATGACGTCCAATGCGGCGAAAGTTTTTACCACGATCGCCTACCCGGTGTAGTCGAGCGTCTGCTCAAGTCTGGAATCGCAGAAATCAGTGAAGCTGCGGTGGTTGTTTTCTTCCGGGATAATCCCGAGCTGGCTGATAAACCGTGCATCATTCGCAAACGCGACGGCGGATTCAATTATGCAACGACGGATCTCGCTACAGTCGATTATCGCGTCAAGGAATTGAAAGCCGATGCGATTTGGTATGTCGTCGGTGCACCGCAAACGTTGCACCTCAAGCAAATTTTCGAGATCGCACGACGCGAGAGTTACGCAGCTGATCTGCGTCACATCGCGTTTGGCAGCGTCCTTGGCGAAGACCGCAAACTGATGAAGACGCGCTCCGGCGAAAACGTGCCGTTGCGCGATCTTCTCGAGGAAGCGTGCAATCGCGCGCGCAAAATCGTCGACGAAAAAAATCCGCATCTCGGCGAAGACGAGAAGATCGACATTGCCCAAAAGATCGGGGTTGGCGCAGTCAAATACACTGATCTCTCACAGTATCGAATGACGGATTATATTTTTTCCTGGGAAAAGATGCTTTCTCTGCACGGGAACACTGCGCCGTATTTGCAGAACGCGTATGTGCGGATTCGTTCCATTTTTCGCAAAGCAGGTGAACCCGCGCCGAAAATCGACAAGCTAATCCTGAGCGATCCCGCCGAAACTAATATTGCCAAACGTTTGTGTCAGTTCGCAGAGATCGTTCCGCAAATATTGAACGATTTTCGCCCAAATATTCTGGCAAATTACCTGTTTGAGTTGGCGAACAGCTTTCACACATTTTATGAAGCTTGTCCGGTGTTGAAGTCAGAGGAACCGGCGCGCAGTTCGCGGCTGGTGCTGTGCGACCTTACCGGCCGGGTTCTCCAGTGCGGCCTGGATCTGCTCGGGATCAAGGTACCGGAAAAGATGTGAGATAACACCGAACGCCCAACATCACACGCTGGATCTCGAAATCAGACTCTGAATTTCAGCGTTGGACGTTGGGCGTTGGGCGTTGGACGTTTGCTTCCTGCTGTGAAAAAGGAGCATCCGCGCATTCCCACTTGCACTTACCGACTGCAATTCAATCGCTGGTTCACTTTTGCTCATGCGAGCGAGATCCTGCCATATCTGCACGCGCTGGGTGTGAGCGATGTTTACGCGTCGCCCTATTTTCAGGCGAGCCCGGATAGCCTGCACGGATACGATATTGCCGATCATAACAAGCTGAACCCAGCCGTCGGCTCGCGCGCAGATTACGATGCCTGGATCGCCGAACTACGTGCGAACTCGATGGGTCAGGTGCTGGATTTTGTCCCGAACCACGTTGGGATCGCCGACTCGCGGAATCAATGGTGGATGGACGTGCTGGAAAATGGGCCCAGCTCCAGATATGCGCCGTACTTCGATATCGACTGGCGGCCGGTGAAATTTGATCTGCGCGACAAGGTTCTCCTGCCGATTCTGAGCGACCAGTATGGGCGCGTTCTTGAGCGTGGCGAACTCCGGATGCGCTTTGAAGAGGGAACGTTTTATTTGCTGTACGGGGAACGCAGGCTGCCGATCGCGCCAGGCACTTATCGTTACGTCCTGGACGTTGCGTTAGAAAATCTCGCCGAACACAAGGACGAAGATTTTTACGCGGAATTGCAAAGCATTCTGACTGCACTCGAATATCTGCCGAGACGCACCGAAACCGATCCAAAGCGGATTGCAGAACGCATCCGCGAGAAGGAGATCATCAAGCGACGTCTGGAGCGCCGTTGCCGGGAAGCGCCGCAGGTGCAACAAGCAATCGAAAGGGCGCTGGCTCAGATCAACGGGGAGCCAGGCGATCCGCGCAGTTTCGACGCACTGGATGAATTGCTTAATGCCCAGTCGTTTCGGTTGGCGTTTTGGCGTGTCGCTGCCGAGGAAATCAATTATCGCCGTTTTTTCGACATAAATTATTTGGCGGCGATTCGCGTTGAGCTGCCAAAAGTATTTGACGCGGTTCACCGGCTAACTCTCGATTTGGTGGGCAGCGGCGCAGTGACAGGCCTTCGTATTGATCATCCGGACGGACTTTACTTGCCACGCGAATATTTTGAGAAGCTTCAGCAGCGTTGCGCGAAAGCGATCGCGACCGGATTGCCCCAGGACGGACGCGCGATTTACCTGCTCGCGGAAAAAATCCTGACGGGCGCCGAAACGTTGCGCAAAGACTGGCGTGTGCACGGAACCACTGGCTACGATTTCGCGAATCACGCAACACAGTTGCTGGTCGATTCCTCGGCCGAAACGGCGATCACAAAAACGTTCCATCGTTTCATTGGCCACTCGATGCCCTTTGGGCATCTGTTGTATGCGAAGAAATTGCAAGTGATGAAGTTGGCTCTGGCCAACGATATCGATGTGCTGGGCAACATGCTCGATCGCTTATCTGAGCAAAACCGATGGTACCGCGATTTCACGCTCGAAGCGCTATCGCGTGCCGTGCGCGAGATTATCGCCTGCTTTCCGGTTTATCGCACTTATCTCGCACCGGGTCAGCCGGTGAGCGAAGAAGATCGGCAAATTGTCGAGCTCGCAATCAGCGCTGCCAAGCGCCGCAACCCGGGAATGGAAGAATCGATTTTTAATTTTTTGCGCGACGTATTGCTCTTCCGTTTTCCATCAAACCTCGATGCCGCCGCGCGCAGCGCGCATACGCACTTCGTTTTGAAGTTTCAACAAGCCACAGCACCGATCATGGCCAAGGGTCTCGAGGATACGGTGTTTTACATTTACAATCGGCTTGTTGCTTTGAACGAAGTGGGCGGCGAGCCGCACCAGTTTGGCTTAAACGTCGAATCGTTTCACGAGCAAAACCTGGACCGACAGCGCAATTGGCCGACGACTTTGCTCACCACGTCGACGCATGACACAAAGCGCAGCGAAGACGTACGCGCGCGAATCGTGGCCATTTCCGAAATCGCAGAGCTTTGGCGGCGCTCCCTGCAACGCTGGCGTCTGGCGAATCGCCGCTGGAAACGGACGATCAACGACTTGGAAGCACCTGATGCGAACGAAGAATATTTGCTCTACCAAACTCTGTTGGGGACGTGGCCTGTTCAGCCCGATGGTGAACCAGATCCTGCGGCAATTCCAGAGTACATCGAACGGATTGAAGCCTACATGGCGAAGGCGCTTCATGAAGCGAAAATCAACACCAGCTGGATCCAGCCAAACGAAGAATGGGACGCAGCGATGCGCGACTTCGTCACGAGAGTTTTGGATTCGGCTCCGCGAAACAAGTTTCTTCCAATTTTCCTTCCAGTTGCGAAGGAGATCGCACGCCTCGGAGCGATCAATTCGCTGACGCAGACGCTGCTTAAGCTTACCTCACCGGGCGTGCCCGACATTTATCAGGGAAACGAGATTTGGGATTACAGCCTGGTCGATCCCGACAACCGGCGACCAGTCGATTATAACCGGCGTCGCGAAATGCTCGAAATAGTCGCGACAGCAAATCCACAGGAACTTTTGCAGGCATGGCCCGACGCCCGGATCAAAATGTTTCTGACCCAGCGCGTGCTGCGATTTCGTCGCGA
>Ga0209474_10003291_pt1 | contig 14239 bp, 14 predicted proteins | sample GraSoiAngelo_145_FD_185902 | JGI IMG/M metagenome (GOLD analysis project Ga0209474, IMG submission 185902) | Grasslands soil microbial communities from the Angelo Coastal Reserve, California, USA - 14_1009_05_20cm (SPAdes) (version 2) | ecosystem: Environmental > Terrestrial > Soil > Grasslands...
CGCCTGGCGCAACCCCAGCTTCCGCGGCTACGCGGACTACATGCAGACCGACGAGTTCGCCGGGCATGTGGCGACGCTGGTCGCGCTCGCCGGCGCCACGCCGACGGCGATCATGTGCGCCGAGGCGGTGCCGTGGCGCTGCCACCGCTCGCTCATCGCCGACGCGCTCGTCGCGCGCGGGACTCTCGTGCGTCACATCCTCGGCCCCGGTCGCGCCGACGCTCACGCGCTCAACGCCACGGCGCGCCTCGTGGGCACGCGCGTGACGTATCCGGGAGAGCCGGAGCTGTTCGGCGCCGCCGGCGGCTAGGCGCGGCCGCGGAGCTCGAGGGCGCTGAAGAAGTAGCGGATCTCGAACGCGGCGGTCGCCGCGGCGTCGGAGCCGTGGACGGCGTTGGCCTCGATCGACGTCGCGAAGTCCTTGCGGATGGTGCCGGCGGCCGCCCTGGCCGGGTCGGTGGCGCCCATGAGGTCGCGCCAGCGCTGGATGGCGTTGTCGCCCTCGAGGACCATCGCAATGCACGGGCCCTGCGTCATGAAGGCGCAGAGACTCTTGAAGAACGGCCGTTCCCGGTGGACGGCGTAGAAGCCGGCCGCGTCGTCGAAGCTCATCTGGATCATCTTGAGCGCGACGACCTTGAACCCGGCCTGCTCGATGCGGCCGAGGATCTTGCCGGCGGCGCCGGCGGCGACGGCGTCGGGCTTGATGATCGCCAGCGTGCGCTCGACGCTCATCGGCCGACGACCCGGGCGACCGTGGCGCCCATGTCGGCCGGGCTCTTCACCAGCGTGGCGCCGGCGGCGCCGAGCGCCTTCATCTTCTCGGCGGCCGTCCCCTTGCCGCCGGCGATGATCGCCCCGGCATGACCCATGCGCCGCCCGGGCGGCGCCGTCTGCCCGCAGATGAACGCCACCACCGGCTTCCTGACCTGGGCCTTGATGAAGGCCGCCGCGTCCTCCTCGGCCGTCCCGCCGATCTCGCCGATGAGCATGATGGCGCCCGTGGCCGGATCCTCGTTGAAGAGGCGAAGGACGTCCACGAACGAGGTGCCGGTGACCGGGTCGCCGCCGACGCCGACGCACGTCGACTGGCCGACCCCGCGCGAGGTGAGCTGGCCGACGACTTCATAGGTGAGCGTCCCGCTGCGCGAGACGACGCCGACCGGCCCCGGCTTGTGGATGTGGCCCGGCATGATGCCGATCTTGGCCTCCCCGGGCGTGATGACGCCGGGGCAGTTCGGCCCGACGAGCCGGCTGCTGGTGCCGAGGACGAAGTGCTTGGCACGCACCATGTCGGCGACCGGGATGCCCTCGGTGATGCAGATCACGAGCGGGATCCCGGCCGCGGCCGCTTCCATGATGGCGTCGGCGGCGCCGGCCGGCGGCACGAAGATCAGCGCGCAGTTGGCGGCCTCCTTCCGCACGGCCTCCTCGACGGTGTTCCACACCGCGAAGCCCTCGTGGGTGGTGCCGCCCTTCCCCGGCGTCACCCCGCCGACGACGTTGGTGCCGTATTCCTTGCAGCGGGCGGCGTGGAAGGCGCCCTCCTTGCCGGTGATGCCCTGGACGACCACCCGCGTGGACTTGTCGGCCAGGATGCTCATCGGATCGCCGGATCGCTCCCCTTCGCCGCCAGCAGCTTGCAATTCGCCAGGTCCTTCTCCGCCTCTGCGCGAGAGACGACCGTCAGCCGCGGCCGGTCGACCCAGAAGCCGACCGCCATGCCCGCCTTGACGTAGTAGACCTGCGCCGGCTCCACGTCGAGCGTGACCGAGGTGGTGGTCTCCGTGGTCGCCGACAGCTCGACCAGGCCGGGATCCGTCACATAGGGGTAATAGCCGTGCGACTTCATGGTGACGATCACGGCGTCACCGCGCTTGACGTCGTAGTCCACGGCGAAGCCGAACGCCGAGGGCCGGTAGATGTAGATGACGGCCTTGTCCTGCGACAGCGTCTCGAGCGGCTGGAACGGGGCGCCTCTGGCACAGCCGGCCAGCACGAGCGCCACCGCCGTCACGAGCATCGGGTGTCGAATCACGGCGGGCCTCCCATCAGCGTGGGGTGGTCGGACGCCGCGCGAGCTCGACGGCCTTGCGGGCGCCGTCGCCCATGTCGGCGGCCATGACGAGGCGCAATCCGGAGTCGACGAGCATCTTCTTGCCCTGCTCGACGTTGGTGCCCTCGGCGCGCAGCACGACGGGCAAGGTGAGCCCGAGCTTTCGCACGGCGGCGATGACGCCCTCGGCCAGCCGGTCGACACGCAGGATGCCGCCGAAGACGTTGATGAAGATCGCCTTGACGCCGGGGTCGGACGACAGGATCCGGAAGGCGTTCTCGATCTGCTCGGGCGAGGCGCCGCCGCCCACGTCCAGGAAGTTGGCGGGCTCGCCGCCGGCCAGCTTGACGATGTCCATCGTCGCCATGGCGAGGCCGGCGCCGTTGACCATGCAGGCCACGTCGCCGTCGAGCTTGATGTAGTTGAGCCCGTATTTCGACGCCTCGACGTCCAGCGGGTCTTCCTCGTTGATGTCCCGCAGCTCCACGATGTCCTTGTGCCGGTAGAGCGCGTTGTCGTCGAAATTGAGCTTGGCGTCCAGGGCCAGCACGCGCCTGTCTCCGGTGACGACGAGCGGGTTGATCTCGGCCAGCGAGCAGTCCTTGGCGAGGTAGAGGCGGAAGAGGTCGCGGATGAGGCCGACCCCCTGCTTGAGCGCGTCGCCGCCGAGGCCGAGCCCGAACGCCAGCCGCCGGGCCTGGAAGTCGGCGAGGCCGAGCGCGGGGTGCGTCCACTCCCGGAGGATCTTCTCGGGCGTGCGCTCGGCGACCTCCTCGATGTCCATCCCCCCGGCCGGGGAGGCCATCACCACGTGCGTCGAGCGGGTGCGGTCGAGCGTCATCGACAGGTAGAGCTCGCGGTCGATGGCGGAGGCCTGCTCGACCCACACCGAGCGGACGAGGATGCCCTCGGGGGGCGTCTGCGGCGTCTTGAGACGCATGCCGAGGATCTGCTTCGCCGCCGCCTCGGCGGCGGCCGGCCCGTCGGCCACCTTGATGCCACCGGCCTTGCCGCGTCCACCGGCGTGCACCTGCGCCTTGACGACGACGTTGCCGCCGAGCCGCTCGGCGATCCCCCGGGCCTTGGCCGGCGAGTCGGCGACGTCGCCATCCGGCACCGGCACCCCGAACTCGCGCAGCAGCCGCTTGGCCTGGTACTCGTGGACCTTCACGCGAGATCGGGCTCCGGGCGGCCGCCGCGGAACTTGCGCAGGAGCCAGACGATCGGGTCGAAGCCGTCGGCCATCCGTTCCTTCATCGGGATGATGCCGTTGTCGGTGATGTGGATGTGCTCGGGGCACACCTCCGTGCAGCACTTCGTGATGTTGCACAGCCCGATGCCGGCCTGGCGGCGGACGAACTCCGTCCGGTCCAGCGTGTCGAGGGGGTGCATGTCGAGGCCGGCGACCTTGATGAAGAAGCGTGGCCCGGCGAAGGCCGGCTTGTGCTCCTCGTGGTCGCGGATGACGTGGCACACGTCCTGGCAGAGGAAGCACTCGATGCACTTGTGGAACTCCTGGGGACGATCCACGTCCTCCTGCATCATCCGGTACTTGCCGTCGGCATCCGGTGGCTTCAGCCGCAGCGGGGGGACTTCGCGGGCCTTGACGTAGTTGTAGGAGACGTCGGTCACCAGGTCGCGGATCAGCGGAAACGTGCGGATCGGCGCCACTGAGATCGTCTCGCCGGGCTCGAAGATGTCCATGCGGGTCATGCACATCAGCCGCGGCTTGCCGTTGACCTCGGCGCTGCAGGAGCCGCACTTCCCGGCCTTGCAGTTCCAGCGGCAGGCCAGGTCCGGCGCCTGGGTCGCCTGGATGCGGTGGATCACGTCGAGCACCACCATGCCCTCGTCCACGTCGACCCGGTACTCGCGGAAATCGCCCTGGGCGGGGTGGCCGCGGAACACCTTGAGCGTGACGGGCGGCATCTACTTGCGCTCCTGGAACAGCGTCCGGAGCTCGGCCGGCATCTCGGGCAGCGGCTCGCGGCTCACCTGCACGCGCCCGTCGCGCAGGCGCAGCACCACGTTGACCTTGCCCCAGGCGTCGTCGGTGTAGGGATGATCGTCGCGCGTGTGGCCGCCGCGGCTCTCCTTGCGCTCGAGTGCCGCCAGCGCCGAGCACTCGGCCACCGTCAGCAGCGACGTCAGGTCGAGCGCGATGTGCCAGCCCGGGTTGTAGACCCGGCCGCCCTCCACCCGCACCTTCTTCGCGCGCTCCTTCAGCACCTCGATCTTGTGCAGCGCCTCGCGCAGGTCGTGCTCGTTGCGGATGATGCCGACCAGAGTCTGCATGGTCTCCTGCAGCTCGGCCTGGATCGCGTAGGGGTTCTCGCCGCCGCTCCGGCTGAACGGCTCCAGCGCGGCGCGGGCGATCGACTCGACCTCGGCGCGATCGACCGTCAGCGTGCCGCCGAGGTTCTTGGCGTAGAGCGCGGCGTGCAGCCCGGCCCGGCGCCCGAACACGAGCAGGTCGGAGAGCGAGTTGCCGCCCAGACGGTTGGAGCCGTGCATGCCGCCGGCGACCTCGCCGGCCGCGAACAGTCCGGCCACGGTGGCCTGGGTGCTGTCGGCCTCCACGCGCACGCCGCCCATCACGTAGTGACAGGTCGGCCCGACCTCCATCGGCTCCCTGGTGATGTCGACGTTGGCCAGCTCCTTGAACTGGTGGTACATCGACGGCAGCCGCTTGCGGATGTAGTCGGCCGGGCGGCGCGTGGCGATGTCGAGGAAGACGCCGCCGTGGGGGCTGCCTCGGCCGGCCTTGACCTCGCTGGTGATGGCGCGGGCCACCTCGTCGCGCGGCAGCAGGTCGGGCGTGCGCCGGTTGTTCTTCTTGTCGGCGTACCAGCGCTCGGCCTCCTCGATGTTGTCGGCCGTCTCCGCCTTGAAGAACTCGGGGATGTAGTTGAACATGAACCGCTCGCCCTGGTTGTTCTTGAGCGTGCCGCCGTCGCCGCGCACGCTCTCGGTCACCAGGATGCCGCGCACGGAGGGCGGCCACACCATCCCGGTGGGATGGAACTGGACGAACTCCATGTCGATGAGGTCGGCGCCCGCCCACAGCGCGGTGGCGTGGCCGTCGCCGGTGTACTCCCACGAGTTCGAGGTGATCTTCCAGGCCTTGCCGATGCCGCCGGTGGCCAGCACCACCGCCTTGGCCTTGAACATCACGAATTGCCCGGTGTTACGCCAGTAGCCGAAGGCGCCGGCCACGCGGTCGCCGTCCTTCAGCAGCCGCTCGACCTTGCACTCCATGTACACGTCGATCCCCTGGTGGATCGCGTGGTACTGCAGCGTGCGGATCATCTCGAGGCCCGTGCGGTCGCCGACGTGGGCGAGCCGCGCGTAGCGATGGCCGCCGAAGTCCCGCTGGGAGATGAGGCCGTCCTTGGTGCGATCGAACAGCGCACCGAACCGCTCCAGCTCCAGCACGCGGTCGGGCGCCTCCTGGGCATGCAGCTGGGCCATCCGCCAGTTGTTGAGCATCTTGCCGCCGCGCATCGTGTCGCGGAAGTGGACCTGCCAGTTGTCCTCCGGCCACACGTTGCCCATCGCGGCGGCGATCCCGCCCTCGGCCATGACGGTGTGGGCCTTGCCGAGGAGCGACTTGCAGATGAGGCCGACCGACACGCCTTGCGCGGCGGCCTCGATGGCCGCCCGCAGCCCGGCGCCGCCGGCCCCGATCACGATGACGTCGTGCTCGTGAGTCTCGTACTCTGGCTTGGCCATTTACAGGATCCTCAGGTCCCGGATGACGCCCATCGACACCAGGCGGATGTAGAGGTCGGTCAAGCCGACGCTGAACAGCGAGAGCCAGGCGAAGACGGGATGGCGCTCGTTGAGCCGGCTCAGGACGTGCCACACCCGGTAGCGGTTGGGCGCGCGGGAGAACATGTCGACGTGGCCGCCGCACACGTGGCGGCACGAGTGGCAGGAGAACGTGTAGCCCGCCAGCAGGATGACGTTGGCCCACATCACGAGCGTGCCGACCCCGATGCCGAGCTGCGTCCCGCCGCCCGGCGCCGGGAACCGCAGCGCCAGGATCGCGTCCCAGGTGAGCAGCACGATGAAGATCACCGCCACGTACCAGGTGTAGCGGTGAAAGTTCTGGAAGATCAGCGGAAAGCGCGTCTCGCCCGTGTAGCCGCGCTTGACGTCGCGCACCGCGCAGGCAGGCGGCGCCAGCCAGAACGAGCGGTAGTAGGCCTTGCGGTAGTAGTAGCAGGTCAGCCGGAACAGGCCCGGTCCCCACAGGATCAGGAAGGCCGGCGACAGCACGCCGATGATCGGCAGCTGGATGTCGGGCAGGCCGTAGCCGAACGTCAGGTGCAGGCACCGGGACGACAGGCACGGCGAGTAGAAGGGCGACAGGTACGGCGGTGCGAAGTAATGCGCGTTCTGGAGCGCCGCCCACGTCGAGTAGACGACGAAGCTGCCGAGCACGATCACCACGATGACCGGCAGCGCCCACCACGCGTCCGTGCGCAGATGCGGCGCCGCGATCGGCGGCCGCGCCGGAGTCATCACGCGAGCCATGCGCCCTCTTTCCTAGCCTTCCCGGGCGAACTGCTTCTGGCCGTCCTCGTACAGGTCGCCGCCGTGGCAGTCGTTGAGCACCATCGCCGGAAACTTCTCCACCTCGAGACGCCGGATCGCCTCGGTGCCGAGGTCCTCGTAGGCGACGATCTCGAGCGCCTTGACGTGGCGGGAGAGCACGGCGCCGGCGCCGCCGATGGCGCCGAAGTACACGGCCTTGTACTGCCGCAGCGCGTCCTTCACCGGCTGCCCCCGGTAGCCCTTGCCCATCGTGCCCTTGAGGCCGAGCTTCAGCAGGGCCGGCGTGAACTTGTCCATGCGGCTGGCCGTCGTGGGCCCGATGGCGCCCACCACCTGGCCCGGCTGGGCGGGCGTGGGCCCCGTGTAGTAGATGATGTGGCCGTTGACGTCGATCGGCAGCCGCTCGCCCTTCTCGATCAGCGGAAACAGCCGGGCGTGGGCAGCGTCGCGCGCCGTATACATCACGCCGCTGATCCGCACGCGGTCCCCGGCCTTCAGCGACTCCACGTCGGCGTCGGTGAGCGGCGTGGTGACGTCCTTGATCCCGTCCGCCGCGAGCGTCACGCTCACAGGGTGACCTCTTTGTGACGGTGCGCGTGGCACTCGATCGTGACGGCGACCGGCAGCGAGGTGATGTGGCAGGGGTAGGTCAGGATGTGGATGCCGAGCGAGGTCGTGTCGCCGCCGTAGCCCTGCGGCCCGATGCCCAGCCGGTTGGCGCGCTCGAGCAGCTCCTTCTCGAGGGTATCGAGCATCGGATCGGGATTGGGACTGCCGAGCTCGCGGAACAGCGATCGCTTGGACAGGATCGCGGATTTTTCGAACGTGCCACCGACGCCGACGCCGAGAATCAGCGGCGGGCAGGCGTCGGGGCCGGCGGTCTTGACGCACTCGATGATGAAGTCCTTCACGGCCGGCAGCCCGGCGGCCGGGGTCAGCATCGTGTACTTCGAGCGGTTCTCGCAGCCGCCTCCCTTGGCCATGATCATGATCTTGAGCGTGGCGCCTTCGACGACGTCGACGTGGATCACCGCCGGGGTGTTGTCGCCGGTGTTCACGCGATCGAAGGGCGACTTCACGATCGAGGCGCGCAGGTAGCCTTCCTGGTAGCCCTGCCTCACGCCCTGATTGATCGCGTCGTACAGGCCACCCCCCGTCACGTGGACGTCCTGGCCGAGCTCGACGAAGCAGACGACGGTGCCGGTGTCCTGGCAGTACGGGATGCGCTGCCCGGCCGCCAGCGCGGCGTTCTCCTTCAGGATGGTGAGCACCTGCTTGCCGGCCGTCGAGCGCTCGGTCGTGAGCGCGCGGTCGAAGGCGCGGAGGACGTCGGGCTCGAGGCTGACGTTGGCCTCCATGCACAGCTTCTTGACCGCGTCGGCGATCGCGCTGACGTGGATGTCTCTCACGACCCGCTGCTCATCCGGGCCATCGCCGCCTGGGCCCGCTTGCCCATCTCGGCCGGGCTCACGTCCTCCTTGTGGGTCGCCATGCTCCACTGGTTGCCGAACGGGTCCTCGAGCTTGCCGAACCGGTCGCCCCAGAACATGTCGGTCAGCGGCGCGATGACCTTGCAGCCGGCCTCGATCGCCCGCCGGAAGGCGGCGTCGACGTCGGGCACGTAGAGGAACAGCGAGCCGGTGGTCCCGCCGAGCGAGGTCGGCGCCTTGCAGGAGCTCATGCCGGGGAACTCGTCGCTCAGCATCACGACCGAGTCGCCGATGCGGAACTCCGCGTGCATGAGCTTGCCACCCGGGCCGGGCATGCGCTGGCTCTCGCTGGCCCCGAACGCGCGCTTGTAGAACTCGAGCGCCCGGGCGCCGTCGTTGACCGTGAGGTAGGCGGTGACGGTGTGGTAGCCGGACGGCACCGGCCGCACCGTCTTCGCCGCCGAGGAAGGCCGCGCGGCCTTCGCCGCCGCGCGCGGCCGCGCGGCAGCCTTCGCCCGCTTCGTCGCCTTGCGTGCTTTCGCCATGGGAGTCTCCGCGCCTAGAGCTTGAGCTTGTCGACGAGCTCGCGCACGGCGGCCGCCGACTTGTTGAAGGCGGCCTGCTCGTCCGGCGTGAGCTTGATCTCGACGATCTGCTCCACACCCCGGCGACCGAGCTTGACGGGGACGCCCACGTAGACGCCCCGCACGCCGTACTGGCCGTCGAGATAGGCCGCACACGGCAGGATTTTCTTCTTGTCCTTGAGGATGGCCTCCACCATCTCGACGGCGGAGGCGCCGGGGGCGTAGTACGCGCTGCCGGCCTTCAGGAAGTTGACGATCTCGGCGCCGCCGTTGGCGGTGCGGGTGACGAGGGCGTCGATCTTCTCCCGGGGCAGCAGGTCGGTGATCGGGATGCCGGCCACCGTCGAGTAGCGCGGCAGCGGCACCATGCTGTCGCCGTGGCCGCCCAGCACGAAGGCCGAGACGTTCTCGACCGACACGTCGAGCTCGCGCGCGATGAACGTCCGGAACCGGGCCGAGTCGAGCACGCCGGCCATGCCGATGACGCGCCCGGCCGGGAAGCCCGACTTCTTCCAGGCCAGCTGCACCATCGCGTCGAGCGGATTGGTGACGAGGATCAGGATCGCCAGCGGCGACCGGCGCGCCACCTGCTCGACGACGGAGCCCACGATCTCCGCGTTCTTGAACAGCAGATCGTCCCGGGTCATCCCCGGCTTGCGGGCCATGCCGGCGGTGATGACGACGACGTCCGAATCGGCGGTCTCGTCGTAGCCGTTCGAGCCGACCAGGACGGAATCGTACCCGTGAATCGGGCCGGCCTGGGCCAGGTCCAGCGACTTCCCCTGCGGAATCCCCTCGATGACGTCTACCAGCACGACGTCGCCCAGCTCTTTCTCGACCGCGTACTGGGCGACGGTGGCGCCCACGTTGCCGGCGCCGACGACGGTGATCTTGGGCCGTGCCGCCATCAGAGCTTCGCCATGCTCTCGATGATCGCCGAGCCGAACTCCGAGCACTTCACTTCCCGCGCGCCCTCCATCAGCCGGGCGAAATCGTAGGTGACGATCTTGGCCTGGATCGTCTTCTCCAGCCCGGCGATGATCCGGTCGGCCGCCTCGGTCCAGCCCATGTAGCGGAACATCATCTCGCCCGACAGGATCACCGAGCCCGGATTGACCTTGTCCTGGCCGGCGTACTTGGGCGCCGTGCCGTGGGTGGCCTCGAACAGCGCGTGGCCGGTGTCGTAGTTGATGTTGGCGCCGGGCGCGATGCCGATGCCGCCCACCTGGGCGGCCAGGGCATCGGAGAGGAGATCGCCGGTCAGGTTGCAGGCCGGGATCACGTCGAACTCGTCGGGCCGGGTCAGGATCTGCTGCAGGAACGCGTCGGTGATGGCGTCCTTGATGAGGATCCGGCCGGCCGGCGGCTTGCCGCCGCACTCCTCCCACGAGATCGTCTTGTCGCCGAACTCGCGCTTGGCCAGCGCGTAGCCCCACTTCATGAACATGCCCTCGGTGTACTTTTGAATATTGCCCTTGTGCACGAGCGTCACGTTCTTCCGATTGTTTTCGATGGCATACCGGATCGCCGCTCGAATCAACCGTTCGGACCCTTCTTTCGACACCGGCTTGATGCCGATGGACGAGGTCTTGGGGAAACGGATCTTGGTGACCTTCATTTCCGTCTGCAGGAAGTCGACGACCTTCCTCGCTTCCGGCGTCCCCTGCTCCCATTCGATGCCGGCGTAGATGTCCTCGGTGTTCTCCCGGAAGATCACCATGTCGACCTTGTCGGGCCGCTTCACCGGCGAGGGCACGCCCTGGAAATACTTGACGGGCCGCAGGCAGACGTAGAGGTCGAGGACCTGCCGAAGCGTGACGTTCAGCGAGCGGAAGCCCTCGCCCACCGGCGTGGTCAGCGGGCCCTTGATGGCCACCAGGTACTCGCGGATGACGTCGAGGGTCTCTTCCGGGAGCAGGTTGGGCGGGCAGTCCTTGCCGTAGACGACCGCGGCCTTCTCGCCGGCGTAGGTCTCGGCCCAGGCGATCTTGCGCCGGCCGCGATAGGACTGCTCGACGGCGGCGTCGAGGACGCGCACCGAGGCCCGCCAGATGTCGGGGCCGGTACCGTCGCCCTCGATGAACGCAATGATCGGATGGTCGGGCACGCGCAGCTTGCCGTGCTCGATCGTGATCTTGTCGCCGGCGGGAATCCTGACCTTGCCTGCCATCAGACGTCCTTTCCGGGCTTTGCCTTGGTGTCGCCGGGTTCGAGAGCGCCGGAGGTCATCGCTGGCGTCTCGCCGGTCGCGAGGTCGACGGGCTGCCCGGCGTTGAGCGCCGAGCCGGCCCGGAACCACGCGATCTGCTCCCGGGTCATGCTGTGCCGGGCTGCGATCTCCAGGATGCGGCCGTCGGACTTCTTGATGTAGACCTTCACCGGCTGGCCGGGCTCCAGGGAATAGAGGCCACTGATCGTCACGCGATCGTTCTGCTCGAACTTGTCGTAGTCGGCGGGATCCTGAAACGTCAGGGGAAGCACGCCTTGCTTCTTCAGATTGGTCTCGTGGATCCGGGCAAAGCTGCGGACGAGCACGGCGGCGCACCCGAGGTAGCGCGGCGACATCGCCGCATGCTCGCGGCTGGAGCCCTCGCCGTAGTTCTCGTCGCCGACCACCACCCATTGCTGCCCGGCCCGCTTGAGCTCGCGGGCGATCTTCGAGAACGGCTCGTGGGCCGCGCCGGTGAGCGGGTTCACCCCCTTGCCGGCCTCGCCGGTGAAGGCGTTGACGGCGCCCAGGAACATGTTGTCGCTGATCTTGTCGAGATGGCCGCGGTAGCGCAGCCACGGTCCGGCCGGCGAGATGTGATCGGTCGTGGTCTTGCCCTTGGTCTTGACCAGGATCGGCAGGTCGATGAAGTCCTTGCCGTCCCAGGCCACGAACGGGCCCAGCAGCTGCAGCCGCTCGCTGTTCTGGGGGATCTCGATGCGCACCGAATCGGCATCGGCGGCGGGCTCCTCGAGCCCGGCGGTGCCGCGCACGAAGCCGTCGCGCGGCAGCTCCTCGGCCTCCGGCGGCGTCAGCCGCACCTTGCTGCCGTCGGGAGCGGTCAGGGTGTCGGCCAGCGGATTGAACTCCAGCGTGCCGGCCAGCGCCAGGGCGATGACGATGTCGGGGCTGGTGATGAACGACAGCGTCGAGGCGCTGCCGTCGTTGCGGCCGGGGAAATTGCGGTTGAACGAGCTGACGATGGTGTTGCTCTCGTCGGCCTCGATGTCGGTGCGCTTCCACTGCCCGATGCACGGGCCGCAGGCGTTGGCGAGCACGGTGCCGCCGATCCTCGTAAAGGTGTCCACCAGGCCGTCGCGCTTGACGGTCTGGAAGACACGCTCGGAGCCGGGCGTGACCAGGAACTTCGACTGCGCCTTCAGCCCGGCCTTGAGGCCCTGGGTGGCGATGTGGGCCGCCCGCCGCATGTCCTCGTAGGAGGAGTTCGTGCAGGAGCCGATGAGGGCGTTGGTGATGCGGGCCGGCCACCGGTTCTCGCGCACCTCGGCGGCCAGCTTCGAGATCGGCCGGCCGCGGTCGGGCGAGTGGGGGCCGACGATGTGCGGCTCCAGGGCGTCGAGGTCGATCTCGACCAGCTCGTCGTAGAATCGCTTCGGCTCGCCGGCGACCTCCGGATCGGGGGTGAGATGCTGGCGAAACTCGTCGGCCGCCGCCGCGATGTCGGCGCGCTCGGTGGCGCGCAGGTAGGCGCCCATGCGCGCGTCGTACGGGAACAGCGAGGTGGTGGCGCCCAGCTCGGCGCCCATGTTGCAGATCGTCCCCTTGCCGGTCGCGCTGATCGACTCGGCGCCGGGCCCGAAGTACTCGATCACCTTGTTGGTGCCGCCCTTGACGGTGAGCAGCGTGCAGAGATACGTGATGACGTCCTTGGGCGCCGTCCAGCCGGACAGCTTGCCGGTCAGGTGCACGCCGACCAGCCGGGGATGCAGCACCTCCCACGCGAGCCCGGCCATCGCCTCGCCACAGTCGGCGCCCCCCACGCCGATGGCGATCATGCCCAGGCCGCCGGCGTTCGGCGTGTGGGAGTCGGCGCCGATCATGAGGCCGCCGGGAAACGCGTAGTTCTCCAGCACGACCTGGTGCACGATGCCGGCGCCGGGACGCCAGAACGCGAGCCCGTACTTGCGCGCGGCCGAGCGGAGGAAGTTGTAGACCTCCTCGTTCTCGCGAATCGCCCGCTGGAGGTCGTCGGCGGCGCCCGACTCGGCGCGGATCAGATGATCACAGTGCAGCGACGACGGCACCGCCACCCGCTTGCGGCCCGACATCATGAACTGGAACAGCGCCATCTGCCCCGTCACGTCCTGCAGCGCCACCCGGTCGACGCGCAATTTGAGGATGGCCTTGCCGCGGTCCCAGACCTGGCCCTCGAAATCCCAGCAGTGGGCGGTCAGGATCTTCTCGGTGAGCGTCAAGGGGCGGTTGAACTTCCGGCGCGCCCGGGCCAGCCGATCGGGCATGGAGGCGTAGAGCGACCGGATCTGCGACACGGACATCGGAGCCTCCCTCTTCGCGGGCAAAAGAGCGCCTCCCCACCACTCGGGAGGAGGCTTCGTAAAATGACGAATTACTCTAACGCGGCGCGGCGTTAGCGTCAAGGAACGCCGCGGCGCGGCGCGGCCGGCGAACGAGTGTCATCATGGATCGCCAGGAGGCGCCGGTCATGAACGCTGCGCTCGCCATCCGCGACGCTCGCGCGGACGACCTCGCCCGCATCGTCGCGATCTACAACGAGGCGATCCCCGGCCGGCGCGCCACCGCCGACACCGAGCCGGTATCGGTCGAGAGCCGACGCGCCTGGTTCCTCGACCACACGCCGGGGCGCCGGCCGCTGTGGGTCCTGGAGCGCGACGGCGCCGTCGTCGGCTGGCTGTCCCTGCAGGACTTCTACGGGCGACCGGCGTACGCGGCCACCGCCGAGATCAGCGTCTACGTGAGCCCCGCCGCCCAGGGTGGCGGCATCGGCCGGCGCCTGGTGCTCCACGCCCTCGAGCGGACGCCGGCGCTCGGCCTCAGCACGCTGGTCGGCTTCGTCTTCGCCCACAACGCGCCGAGCGTGGCGCTCTTCGAGGGGCTGCGCTTCGCGCGCTGGGGTCACCTGCCTCGGGTGGCCCGCCTCGACGGTGTCGAGCGCGATCTGCTGATCCTCGGGCGGCGTCTGGATTAAGCTCTCGCCGTGGTCAGCTGGAGCGAGTTCGCTGCGGCGGCGCCCGATCTCGCCGAGGTCGGGCAGCGTCAATTGACCCAGTTCGGCGTCGGGCTGGCCTTCCTCGCCACCGTGCGTGCCGACGGCGGGCCTCGCCTGCATCCCGTCTGCCCCGTCGTGTCGCACGGGCGGCTGTTCGTGCTCATCACCCCCGAATCACCGAAGCGACAGGACCTCCTGCGCGACGGCCGCTACGCGCTGCAGCCGTTTCCCCAGCCAAAGGCCGGCAGCGACGAGTTCTACGTCAGCGGGCGCGCCCGCGTGATCGCCGACGAGGCGACGCGCGCGGCGGTTCTCAAGGACGCCCGGCACATGGCCGACGCCTCCGAAACGGTGTTCGAGCTCGCGGTCGAGCGCGTCCTGCACACGCGCTGGGAGAACGTGCTCACGCCG
>Ga0209474_10003295_pt1 | contig 14228 bp, 8 predicted proteins | sample GraSoiAngelo_145_FD_185902 | JGI IMG/M metagenome (GOLD analysis project Ga0209474, IMG submission 185902) | Grasslands soil microbial communities from the Angelo Coastal Reserve, California, USA - 14_1009_05_20cm (SPAdes) (version 2) | ecosystem: Environmental > Terrestrial > Soil > Grasslands ...
AGGCCCACGTGTCGACCTTGTGCCCCATCGCCTGGAGCGAGTCGATGGCGGTCCGCTCGAACCCGTCCCGCTCGAGGTACACGACGTCCGGCTGCGCCTGGTGATGCAGCCGCGGGGCCGCGACCGCCTCGGCGAGCGACATGCCCTGGTCCACCACATCGCTGATCACCTGGTACACGGCCGTCGGGATGCGTGAGCCCCCGGGCGAGCCGAGCACGAGCGCGAGCCGCCCGGCGGAGTCGACCACGATGGAAGGCGTCATGGCGGAGAGCATGCGCTTGCCGGGCGCGATGGCGTTCGCCTCGCCCTGCACCAGGCCGAACAGATTGGGCCGCCCCGGCGCCGACGTGAAATCGTCCATCTCGTCGTTCAAGAGGAATCCGGCGCCGGTCACCGTCACCGCGCTGCCGAAATCGTTGTTCAGCGTGTAGGTGCACGCGACCGCGGAGCCGTCCGCATCCACGATCGAAAAGTGAGTCGTCTCCGTCCCCTCGGAGCGCCCTCCCGATATCGGTACGGTGGGCGTCGCCCGGTGCGGATCGATCCCCATGCGTAACGACCCGGCATACTGCTTCGACAGCAGCCGGTCGAGCGGCATCTGGACGAAGTCGGGATCACCCAGCAAAGCGTTGCGGTCGGTGTACGCGCGGCGCATCGCTTCGGTCTGGAGGTGCATCAGCTCCGCACTGCCGAACGGCGGAACCGGAGCGTACCCCTCCATCACGTTGAGGATCTCCGCCAGGGTCACGCCCCCGCCGGACGGCGGCGGCATCGTATAGATCGCGTAGCCGCGATACCTGATCTCGACGGGGTCGCGCCACTTGGCGGCATAGTGCGCCAGGTCCTGACGCGTGATCAACCCGCCGCCGCGCGCCATCTCGCGCACGATGAGGTGAGCGATACTGCCGTCGTAGAACGCCGCGGCGCCGCTGTCGGCGATCAGCTGGAGCGTGCGGGCGAGCTCGGACTGCACGAAGCGGGTCCCGGGCGGGGGTGCGGCTCCGTCCACCAGGAACTGCGCTCGGGAAGCGGGGAAGCGGCCGAGCCGCTCGGCTTCGCGTTCGATCACATGGCTGCGCGGGCCGTCGAGCAGGTAGCCGTCGCGGGCCAACGCGATGGCGGGCACGAGCAGATCCTTCCAGGGGAGCCGGCCGAACCTGCGGTGCGCCTCGTACATCCCTGCCACCGTTCCGGGAACTCCCACCGAGCGATGGCCCGTGAGCGACGAGCCGATCGCGTTGCCCGCCGTGTCGACGTACATGTCCCGCGTCGCCCGCGTGGGAGCGGTCTCGCGGAAGTCGAGCGCGCCGACCGTGCCGTCGCGCATGCGGGTGACCAGGAACCCGCCGCCGCCGATGTTGCCCGCGACGGGGTGCACGACGGCGAGGGCGAACGCGACGGCTACCGCCGCGTCGACCGCGTTGCCGCCGCTGCGCAGAACGTCCATGCCGACGTCACTCGCCAGCGGATGCGACGTCACCACCATGGCGTGCTCACCCGTAACGGACCGGACGCGCTGGGTGAGGGGCCAGTCGGGCGCAGTGCGCGCGCCACCGGCCGCGACCACTGCCGCGGGTGCCGCGGTCCTCGCGGACGTGTCGACAGCAGGGGGCGCGATGGCCGGCGGAATGGAGTCGAGGACGCCTGGGGCCACAGGGGTCGTCTCTGGCGCCTTGATGCCGCCGCGGCACGCCAGCACCAGCAGGCCGAGAATGAGGGATCTGCGCATCTCGAATTGTGCACGTTGACCCGAGTTCGGGTCAACGTCTAACTTGGGGCCATCCGAATCCCTCCATGACCTCCCCCGCCCCTGATTACCGCGACCCGCGGCTCACTGAGCAGCGCAATCCGCGCACCCAGCGGATCGATGTCGCTTCGAGCCTCGAGATCGTCGATTTGATCAACGCCGAGGACGGCACCGTTGCCGCGGCGGTCCACGCCGTACGCCAGGACGTGGCCCGGGCCATCGACCTGGTGGTCGATGCGTTCCGGCGCGGCGGGCGACTCGTCTACGTCGGCGCGGGGACGTCGGGGCGGCTGGGCGTGCTGGATGCGAGCGAGTGCCCGCCCACCTTCGGCACGCCGCCCGAGATGGTCGTGGGGGTGATCGCGGGCGGCTACCCGGCGCTCGTAAAGAGCAGCGAGGGCGCCGAGGACGACGTGAACGCCGGGATGGAGGCGATGGATCAGGCGCGTGTCGCGGCGCACGACTTCGTGCTCGGCATCGCGGCGAGCGGGACCACGCCGTTCGTACGCGCGGCGTTGTCGCGCGCCCAGACGATCGGCGCGACCACCGGCCTGGTCTCGTGCTCCGACCCGCCCCAGGTGCTGCGCGTCACCTGCGACGTGGTCATCCTCCCCAAGGTCGGCCCGGAGGCCCTCACCGGCTCCACCCGGATGAAGGCCGGCACCGCCACGAAGCTCGTCCTCAACACGATCTCCACCGGCGCGATGATCCGGCTGGGCCGCGCCTACGGTAATCTGATGGTCGACTTGAAGGCGGTCTCCGACAAGCTGCGCGACCGGGGCGAGCGCATCGTGATGGAATGCTGCGGCGTGGATCGGGTGGCGGCGCGGGCGGCGATCGAGGCGGCGGGCGGCAGCGTCAAGCTCGCGATCGTGATGGTGCGCAAGGGGACGGGACGGGCCGAAGCCGAGCAGGCGCTGGCGGCGGCCGGTGGCTTCGTACGTCGCGCCGTGGGCGACCCGCCCCCGGTCGCGTGACCGCGTTGCTCGCGGTCGGCGTGATGTCGGGCACGTCGCTGGACGGCGTCTCGACGGCGCTGGTGCGGCTGACGGACGACCCGCTCGAGGCGCGGCTCGTGGCGTTCCGTCAGGACGCATACGCGGCGGCCGAGCGGGGCCAGCTCATCGACGCGATCGCCCGCGGCGGCTCGCGCGATCTGGCCCTGTTGCACGTGGCGCTGGGCGAGCGCTTTGCGGGCGCCGTGCTGCAGCTGCTCGCCGAGGCGAAGGTCGCCCCCCGCGAGGTGGCCTTCGTGGCGTCCCATGGACAGACGGTGTGGCACGAGCCGGGTCGCGCTACGCTGCAGCTGGGCGACCCCGCGGTGATCGCCGAGCGGGTGGGGATCCGCGTCGTGAGCGACTTCCGCGCGCGAGACGTGGCCGCAGGTGGGCAGGGGGCCCCGCTCGTGCCCCTCGCCGACGTGCTGCTGTTCGGACACCCCGAGCGCGGGCGCCTGCTCTTGAACATCGGTGGCATCGCCAACGTGACGTACGCGCCGCGCCTGGGCGTGACCGAAGGCGCCCTCGCGTTCGACACGGGTCCGGGCGTCGCGGTGGTGGATGCGGTGACGCGGCGGATCGATCCGTCCGCGCGGTTCGACGTGGACGGCGAGCGCGCGCGCCGCGGCAAACCGGCCCGCAAGGTGCTCGCGACGTTGCTCGCGGACCCCTACTTTGCCGCCCCGCCGCCCAAGAGCACAGGGCGGGAGCACTTCAGTCCGGACTACGCGGCGCGCCTGGTGGACGACGTGAAGCGCGGCGGTGGCTCGGACAACGATGCGGTCGCGACGGCCGCCGCGCTGACCGTGGAGACGATCACCCGCGGGATCGAGCGCTGGATCCGCGCGGGCCCGGACGCCGAGCTGGTGATGTCGGGCGGCGGCGCCCGCAATCCCTGGCTGGTCGAGCAGCTCGCCGCCCGCATAGCGCCCCGACCGCTCGTGCCGTTCGAGCGGCTCTTCTTCGACGGGGAGGCGAAGGAAGCCCTGGTGTTCGCGTTCCTCGGGTTTCTCACCATCCTCGGGAAGGCGGGCAACTTGCCCGCGGCGACCGGGGCGCGCGGCCCACGGGTGCTGGGCCGGATCACGCCGGCGTGACGCCGGCCCCCTCGCTCGCGCGGCTGGTGTTTCCGGCGCTCCGCTGGCGGCGGGGAAGCTTCGCGCACGAGCGGGCGAAGATCGACGCCGCGCTCGCGGCCGGCGTGGGCGGGTTCATCATCTTCGGAGGCACGCGCGAAGCGATCACCGCGCTCACCCGGGAACTGCGGCAGCAGGCGGGACGCCCGTTGCTGATCGGGGCGGATCTCGAGCGCGGGCCCGCGCAGCAGGCGCAGGGACTCACCGAGCTGCCGCCGCCGGCCGCGCTCGGCTGGCTCGACGATCTCGACGCCACGGCCGCGTGCGGCTTGATCACCGCCGCCGAGGCGCGCGCCGTCGGCATCACCTGGGCCTTCGCTCCCGTGTGCGACGTGGACCTCGAGCCCAAGAACCCGATCGTGGGGACCCGCTCGTTCGGAGCCGACCCGGTGCGCGTGGGCGAGCAAGCGGCCGTGTGGATCCGGGCCCTGCAGGAGCACGGTGTGTTGGGCTGTGCCAAGCACTACCCGGGGCACGGCCGCACCACCGAGGATTCGCACGCGACCCTGCCGCGCGTGCGCGCCTCTCGCGCCGAGCTGCAGCAGGTGGACGGGACGCCGTTCGAGTACGCGATCCGGGCGGGTGTGGGAAGCGTGATGAGCGCCTTCGTCGCCTATCCGGAATGGGATCCGTCGGAACGCGCGGCGAGCTTCTCGAGCGAGATTCTGGGCTATCTGCGCGCCACCCTCAACTTCGGCGGGCTGGTCGTGACCGACGCCCTGATCATGGCCGGCGCGAGCGCGGCGCAGCCGGTGCCCGCGGCGACGGTGGGCGCCGTCGCGGCCGGGTGCGACGCGCTGCTCTATCCGGAAGAGTTCTCGCGCGTCGCGGCCGCGCTCGATCGGGCCGTGGGCGGCGAGCTACCCGTGGCGCGGGCGGACGACGCGCTCGCGCGCTACGACGCGGCCGTGAATCAATGGGGCGATCTGCCGGACCAGGGGGAGCCAGACCTCGCCGCGCACGCCGCCTTCGCCGACGGCATCGCCGACCGCGCGGCGCACCTGGTGCGGGGCGAGGCCCCACGCATCCGCACGCCACCGGCGGTGTCGATCGTAGACGACGACGTCGGCGGACCGTATTCGGTCGGGCCGCGCGACGTGTTCCACGCCACGCTGCGCGAAGCGGGAGTCCATCTCGGGAAAGGGGAAACGGGAAGCGGGAAACGGGTCGTTCTCGTGTATTCCGAGCCACGGTCCTGGAAGGGGCGAGCCGATCTCGGCCCGCGCTCGCGCGCGGCGCTGCGGCGCCTGGTGCCCGGCGCGCAGCTCGTGGTGCTGTTCGGCCATCCCCGGCTCGCCGCCCAGATCCCGGGGACGGCGCCGATCCTGTTGTGCTGGCATGGGCAGATACTCATGCAACGTGCCGCTGCAAGGCGGGTCTTGAGCTGGCTGACATGAAAGGCGTCACGGAAAACCGTCACGGAAAGACGTCACGGAGCGACGTCTCTCCGCGACGCTTTGTCGCGACGTCTCTCCGTGACGCAGTTAACGCAGTCGTCGCAGGTAGTCCACGACAATCCGTGCAGGGACTGCATAGATGACCTTCCCCGCCGAATTTGGTTCTCCGCCGTACAACACGGCGGCGACGCGCCCTTCGCGATCGAACAGCGGGCTGCCCGAGGAGCCGGGCGCGCCGTATCCATCCACCTGCACCACGCCGGACAGCACTTTACTGACGGTTCCTACGATAAGGGTGGGATCGGCCACGACGTCGCCCTGGCCGATCCGCTCCATGGGGAGGTCTTCGCCGAGGGGGTAGCCGATGATGGCCACGGGATCGCCCCGCGCGAGGGCTGCCGCGCGCGCGAATCCCAGCACGCGCGGCGTGCCGCCCCGAATGTCCACCCGCACGACCCCGACGTCCGCGGAATCGGCGACGCCCACGAGGCGGCCCGGGAACCACTGGCGGCTCCCCGAGAACTTCACCGCGATCCGCTGCGGCCGGCGGTTTCCGTCTTTCCCGACGAGTACATGCCTGTTGGTGACGAGCGTGCCCTGGGAATCCACCGCGAACGCGGTGCCGGAGAAAATCTCCCGCTCGGAGAACGCGACGGCGAGCAGGACCACGGCGTCCTGGTTCCGTTGCGCGATGGCGCGGTAGTCGACGGCCGCGGCCCCGGCCAGCTCGCGTCGCCGGGCCTCGGCGGAGTCGAGGCGCGCACGCAACCGCGAGACCGTCTCCGGGTCCTGGGTCGGGCTCGCCGCCGCGAGCTCGCCACGCAGACGCGCCACCTCCGCCTGCGACTGCCGCAGGGCCTCCTGCAGGCTCGCGAGCTCCGTCGCCTCGCGGGCACTGTTCCGCTGGACCCATGCGAACGCTGCCAGCGCGGCCACGAGGAGGACGATCAGGACCTTGGTGGTGCGGCGCAGGTGGAGCGTCTGGCGGGCGACTTCCGCGGCGATCCGCACCGCCGTGCTGGTCCTTCGGACGGCAGGATACGCTGCGCGAGGCGAGGGCATGCGCTCCGCCGCCTGGCGCACCGCGTCGGACACCGCGTCAGCTCCCGCCTCACCCGCGAGCACGTGGAATTCCACCGCCGGCCCGTTCTGTCCGAACCCGATCACATCGCCGTCCGTGAGCGCGACCTCCCCCGCGACGCGGGTACCGTTGACGAACGTCCCGTTGCTGCTGCCCAGGTCGCGAAGCAGGAAGGCGTCGCCGTGGCGGACGATGCTGGCGTGGCGGGCTGAGACGTCGAGGTCGCGCTCCGGATCGAAGCGCACGTCGGAGAGGGGATGACGGCCCAGCTCGATGTAGGATTTGCGGAAGATCTCGACCTGCCCGACGCGTGCGCCCGACAGAAACGTGAACCGTGCGCTCACGGGCTCCGCTTGACCAGGTAAAGCGCGGCGGCCGCGGCGAGCGCGACGAGCGTGAGCGCGACCAGACGCCAGCGCGCCCGTGCCGTGGGCTCCGGCGCACGGCTGCCCTTGTATACGGGGACCGGCTCCGTGCTGGTCTCGGTGTCGATGAGGGGATACACCTGGTGCCCGACCTCCGCGCTCGCCTCCACCGGGCGCAGGCCTTCGCCGTCGAAGCGCGCCAGGATGACGGTGATGTTGTCGGGTCCGCCGCGCTGGTTGGCCAGCGCGATCAGCCGGTCGCACGCCGCCTGCAGGTCGCGCTCGCGCGTGGCGATCTCGGCGATCTCTTCCTTCTTTACGGAGCCGGAGAGCCCGTCGGAGCACAAGACGAGGATGTCGCCCCGGCGGACTTCCTGATGGGTGAGATCCACCTTCACCCGCGCGTCGGGCCCGAGCGCCTGGAGGATGATGTTGCGGCGCTCGCTCTTCGCCGCTTCCTCTTCCGTGAGCTCACCCGCCTCGACCAGACGCTGCATCAGGGACTGGTCCTTGGTGAGCTGGACGGCCTGGCCCTGACGGATGAGGTAGGCGCGGCTGTCACCCACCTGCGAGAGGAAGAAGCGGTCGCCGAGGATGCCGACGGCGGTCGTCGTCGTCCCCATGCCGCGGAGCTCGGGGTGCGCCCCGGCGTACGAGTGGATCTGGCGGTTCGCCGTTTCCACCGCCTCGCGCAGCCGGTACGCGAACCGTTGTGGCGTCAGCTCGCGCTCGCTCCCCCACGCGCTCAGCAGCTGCTCGTAGATCGTCTTGGTCGCCATCTCGCTCGCCACCTCGCCCGCCGCCGCGCCGCCCATGCCGTCGGCGACCACGAACAGCGAGCCGCGCTCCCCGACCTCGTGCGCGCGCACCGCGGGCTTGAGCGACGCGTCGCGCCGCGTCAGGTCCGCGACCAGAAAATGATCTTCGTTGTGATCGCGCGTGCGGCCCAGGTCGGTCTTCGCGAAGACCTCGACCTTGATCGCTTTGGGAGAGGGGCGTCCGAACATGGTCAGGGCCGGCAGTGGGCTACGATCTTCGGGTACGACGTATCGGCGGGATCGAGGTCGGCGGCGCGACGCACCCACTCGCACCCCCTGGTCCGGTCGTTGGCAGGCGGCTGGAAGTACGCGTTCCCGACGACGAACGCCGCGTAGGCCTTGTCCCGTTGTGCGATGTCCGGCGCGTTGAACATGTCCAGCGCGGAATCACGCACCATGCGCGCGGTCCTGGGCTCGAGCTGATAAAAGAACAGGTTGTCGAGCAGCTCGCGGGCGCGCCTCACGTCGACATGCGGCTTCGCCGCGACGGGTGGCTTCGCCACGGGGCGTGGCGGGGAGCTCGTGGACACGGGTGCGGGTGCGAGCGCAGCCGTCGTGTCTCGTGCCGGAACGACCGCGACGTGGGGGGTCGTGTCGGCCCGAACGGCGGTGCCGACCGCCCTCCCGCCGCCGCGCAACGCCAGCGCCGTCCCCACCCCTCCGAGGATCACGACGGTGCCGGCCAGGATCGGCACCAGCCGGCGGTTGCGCCGCGGCGTCGGCCTCCGGGCGGAGGGCATAGCTGCGGACCGGCGCAACAGCTCGGTCTTGGGGTCGAGCTCCGAGTCGCGGCGGGTCGGCGGGACCGGACTCAAACGGGCTCCCCGCTGCAGACCCAGCACGCCCGCCACGTCGTTCGCGAACTTGGTGGTGGACTGATAGCGGTCGGCGGGGTTGCGCGCGAGGGCGGTATCGAGCGTCGCCTGGAGGCCCGGCGGGAAGCGCAGCTCGGGGCGCACCTCGGCGAGCGTGGCGGGCTCGTCGGTGAGGCGCTGCACCATGGTGTCCTGCGCCGTGGTTCCCGCGAACGGCAGCTCGCCGGTGAGCATCTTGAAGAACACGAGAGCGAGCGCGTACAGGTCGCTGCGGCCGTCGACCGGGTCCCCCGCCAGCTGCTCGGGACTCATGAACTCCGGCGTCCCGACCACCAGGCCCGTCTTCGTGACTTTCTGCGTGTCGCGGCCACCCACCGCCTTGGCGATGCCGAAATCGACCACCTTGACGATGTCCATGCCGTCGCGACCCCGCGACAGCATCACGTTGTCGGGCTTCAGGTCGCGGTGCACGATGCCGAGGTCGTGCGCCGCCTGGAGGGCGTCCGCCACCTGGAGGAAGATCGCCCCCGCCCGCGCGACCGGCAGCTCGCCCTCGCGTGCCAGCAGCTCGGTGAGCGGCTCGCCCTCGATGAACTCCATCGCGAGGTAGATCACGCCCTCGGGCGTCTCGCCGAAATCGTAGACCGCGCAGACATTGGGATGGCTGATGCGGCTGGCGTTGGCGGCCTCCCGATTGAAGCGCGCCACGGCGTCGGGGTCGTGCACCATCGACGGGCTCATCACCTTGATGGCGCTCTTGCGCCCCATCTTCACGTGCTCGGCCAGGTACACCTGCCCCATGCCCCCCTCGCCGAGCTTGCGGACGACGTGATAGCGGTCGGCCAGCACCTGTCCGACGAGGTCGGTCCCGGGCGCGGACGACCGCAGCGTCTGGCCGTCGTTGGGACAGAAGCGCACCTCGTCGCCGTATTCGGTCGAGCAGACGGGACAGATCTTCACGTGGGGAGCTCGACCCGGAGGAGCTTGTCGCCCACCAGGACGCGCGAGTTGTGGCGCAGCGGCATGTCGCCGCGCGCCGCCAGGGCGACGCCGTTGCGACTGTCGGCGTCCACCACCACGAAGTCCGCGTCCTCGGAGCGGACCATGGCGTGCCGCGCGCTCATCGACGGGTCGTACGGGAAGATCCAGTCCCCCTGCTCGCGACCGATCATCACGTCGCGGCCGGGGGAGAGCTGGATCACGTCGCGCACACTGCCGTCGGAGCGCAGCTGCGTCAGGCTCGCGATGTCGGCGCTCGGGATCAGGCTGCCCATCCGCCGGGTGGCGTCGGCGTCGGGGGGATGCGGGCCCGGATAGCCCAGCCGCCGGAACCGGATCACCTGCGACCCGATGAGCAGCAGGTCGCCGTCCAGCAGCCGGTGGGGGGCCTCGAGAAACACCCAGGTGCCGTTGCGGCTGCCCAGGTCGCGGACCACGAGCGTGTCCTGCTCCCAGGAGATCTTGGCGTGCAGCGGGGACAGGAACACATCGTCGGGAAACCGGATGTCGCCGTCCTGGCGGCCGATGGTCGTGTCGCGTGCGGTGCGCTCGAAGCGCTGCGCGGGAGCCCCCGCGTCGTCGAGCAGCACGAGGGTGATGCTACCTCCGGAACGCGGCGCCCCGGGAGAGACGCGGCGCCCCGGCATCGGGTCGCCCACGGGGGCGCCGCAGGTGGCGCAGAAGCGGGTCGCGGTTCCGACCGGGGAGCCGCAGCGCCCGCAGGTCGGACCGGACCCGGGCGCGCTGAGACGACGGCCGCAGTGCGGGCAGAACGGCCGCGCGGCGCCGGCGCGGGCGCCGCAGAACGGGCAGGTGAGCGACTCGCCCGCGGCCACCCCCACCGCCGCCGCAAGGGGGCGCGTCCCCGGAATCAAGGTTGCCCCCTCCCCCTTCAATCCCGTGGACTGGCCCATCGGTTTGCCGCAATCCATGCAAACTCGAGCGCCGGGCTCATTGTCGCGGCCGCAGTAGGTGCAAGCGGTCACAGGGCGAGGTACCCCACAGGGCGCTCAAGTTACGGAATGCCAATCTATTCGGCAAATTGGCGGGTCGAAAGGGCCGATGCTACCTTGTCGCGCCTGTGCGATCGGTCGGCGTGGTGCTCGCGAGCGTCGTGGCCGGATGCGCCGTCGCGCGCGCCGGCCTCGCGCCCGTCCCGGCCGCGCCGACCGCGGTGCGACCCGAGTCGCTGCGCGTCACCGTCGTCTACCCCGCGCCCACCGATGTGCTGCAATCGCACGACTCCGCGTTCCTCTTCGGAGCGGTGCGTGGCGCGCGTGGCCCGGTCGCGCTGGGCGTCAACGGGCAAGCGGTGCCCGTGCAGCCCGATGGCGGCTGGATCGCCTGGGTCCCCCTGCCCGACGACTCGGTGGCGCCGTTCCTGCTCGCCGCGACCGCGGGGCCCGATTCGAGTCGCACGATCTTTACCGCCCGCATCGCGCCGCGCTTCCATCCACCGCCCGGCCGCGCCGCGTGGATCGACACGACCAGCTACGCGCCGGTGGGCAGCCTGGCGTTGCCGGCGGGCGAGGGAATCCTGCTGAGCGTGCAGGCGGCGCCGGGCGCGTCGGTGCACCTCGTGTTGCCCTGGGGATCGAGCGTGCCGCTGGTGCCCGACACGCTGCCTGCGGAACCCGCGTGGGGTGTACGGGCGTTCGTCGCCGACACGGCGGCGTACCGTCTGCCCCCCGGCGTGGGGCGTTACACGGGGTGGCTGCCGGCAGGCGCGCTGTGCGCCGACGGCCGCACGGCCTGCGCCGCGCTCGTCGTGGCGGCTGGGGGCGACACCGCCACCGCGCGTTGGCCGCTGACGATCACGACGGTCGACATGACGTTCCCGCAGGTCGTGGTCCTGAACGACGACACGGCTCATACCGGGACGACCGACAGCGTGACCCCCGGGCGGGCCGTGCCCCGTGGCACCTACAACTGGTTCTTCCCGACCGGGACGGTGGCGGTCGAGTCCGGCCGCTGGAACGATCAGGTGCGACTGCAGCTGTCGCGCGCCGCCGTCGCATGGGTGAGCGCGACCGACGTCGTGGGGCTCGCGCCGGGGACGCCACCGCCTCGCGGAGCGGTGGGCTCCGTGCGCCTCGCGTCCGGACCGAAGTCGGTGACCCTGCGGGTGCCGCTGCCGACGCGCGTCCCGTTCCAGGTCACCGAGCGGGATCGGAGCGTGACCTTGCGGCTGTACGGCGCCGCGTCCGACATCAATTGGATGCAGTACGGCCGCACCGACCCGTTGGTCACACGCATGCGCTACGCGCAGCCGGCCGCCGACGAAGTGACGATCACGCTCGAGTTGTCGCGGCGCGTGTGGGGCTATCGCACCCGGTGGGACGGTCGCGATCTGCTGCTCGAGATCCGCCGACCCCCTCGGATCGACCCCGCCCGGCCGCTCGCGGGACGGACCATCGTGCTCGACCCGGGTCACCCACCCCTCGGCGCGAAGGGGCCGACGGGACTGTGGGAGCCGGTGGCGACGCTCGCGGTCGCCCTCAAGACCAGGGCGCTGCTCGAGCACGCGGGTGCCACGGTGCTGCTGACGCGCACGGACTCGACGCCGTTGGAGCTGTATCCGCGTACGCGCTTCGCGGAGCAGCACGACGCCGACGTGCTGGTGTCGATCCATGCCAACGCGCTCCCCGACGGCGTGAACCCCTTCACCAATAGTGGCACCAGCGTGTACTACTTCCAGCCGCGCAGCGCCTTGCTGGCGCGTGAGCTCGACCGCGCGCTCGTGGCGGAGCTCGGCGTCCGCGACCTCGGCATGGGCCGGGGCGACTACGCGCTGGTGCGGCCGAGCTGGATGCCGGCGGCGCTCACCGAGGGGCTGTTCATCATGCTGCCGGACCAGGAGGCGATGCTGGCGAGCGAGGAGGGGCGGCTGCGGTACGCCAGGGGGGTTGTGCGCGGGATCGAGCGATTTCTGCGCGAGCGAGCGAAGGAGGAATAAGAGTGCGGAATGCGGAATGCGGAGTGCGGAGTGTAAGTGGAAGGTCGAGCTCCCCGAGCGACCTTCCATTGCGACTCCACATTCCGCACTCCGCACTCCGCACTCTCGCGCTGGCCCTGACGCTCGCCACGCGCGCCGAGGCCCAAGTGGATCCGTCCGGTAGCTGGCGAACGCTCCACACCGCCCACTTCCGCATCCACTTCCGGCCCGCGTATCGCGATGTGGCCCTGTTGGAGGCCCGCGAGGCGGAGCGGTCGTACGGGCTGCTCGCGGGGGAGCTGCACCCGCCGCGCGGCCTCGTGGATCTGACGCTGGGCGACGACATCGATGCGGCGAACGGCTTCACCACGGTGCTTCCCACGAGCCGCATCACGATCTTCGCCGCGCCGCCCGTGGGCGACCACGGCCTGCTGTTCTTCGACAGCTGGCTGCGGCTCGTCACCACGCACGAGCTCGCGCACGTGTTTCACCTCGACCGCACGCGGGGGATCTGGAGCGGGCTGCAGCACGTGTTCGGCCGGGCCCCCGGTCTGTTCCCCAACGAGTATCAGCCGAGCTGGGCGATCGAGGGGCTCGCGACCTACTACGAGTCACGGTTCACGAACGGCGGCCGGGTGCGAAGCAGCTTCCACACCCAGCTGCTCGCCGCGGATCGCGCGGCCGCCGCCTCGCGCTCGCCGTGGGACGCTCTGCTGTTCACGCGCTGGGCCGACGGGATTGTCCCGTACGCGTACGGCAGCCGCTTCCTTCATTCTCTGGCGGGCGCCGCGGGAGACTCGGTGGTACCGCGCTTCGTCGAGGCGACGGCGGGCCAGCTGATCCCGTTCCGCGTGGGGCGGCAGGTGGCCCGCGTCGCCCCCGGGCATACGCTCGCGGCCGAGTGGATCCGCGGCACGCGGCCGGCGCCCGGCCCCGAACGCAAGCAGCGTCCCGCGGCCGTACTCGACAGCCTGCTCCGCACCGAGCCCGTCCCGCGCGTCTCGCCCGACGGGCGCCGCATCGCCTACGTGCGGGATGACGGCAAGGGCGCAAGCGAGCTGCGGGTGCGGGAGGCGACCACGTTTCGTGTCGTCGCGCGCCATCGCGTCACCGGTGGGGCCGACTACGACTGGGTGGGAGACACGCTGGTCGTGACGCAGCTCGACTACGTCACCCGCTGGCGCATCCGCAGCGATCTGTACCAGTGGGTGCCCGGCGGATCGTGGCGTCGTACGACGCGGGGTGCCCGGCTGGTGGCGCCCGCGGGCGGGGGCGGGCGGTTCGCGGCCGTCGCGCTCGGTCCCGCGGCCGGCACGCCGACCATTCCCGTGCCGCCCGGCCCCCCCGGCGCCGTGTGGGACGACATCGCCCTCTCGCCCGACGGCCGGTGGGTCGCCGGCAGTCGCAGCGCCGGCGCTGGTTGGGCGCTGGTGCGCTGGCCGGCCGACTCGCCCGCCGCGGGCGCGGTGCTCCTGGAGACCCGCGGCAGCATCGCGGACCCCGTTTGGACGTCGCGCGGCGAGCTGTGGTTCGTGGCCGAGCCGACGGGATTCCCCCAGGTGTATCGCTGGAGCGACGCGGGGGGCGGGGGGCGGGCGGAGCCGCTCACCGCGGAGCCACTCGGAGCCCGCGCGCCGGCGCCCCTGCCGGACGGCAGCCTCGTCTACGTTACCCTCGGGGCTCACGGCTGGGACCTGCGACACGCGGCACCGCTCGCGGCCGCGCCGGTCGCCTTTCCCGCGCCGCTGCCGTTCGATGGCGCGCCCGCGGTGACGGTGCGCGAAACGGGCTACACGTCGTGGCCGTCGCTGCGTCCGCATTTCTGGATTCCCGTGTACGCCGACGCGGGACCGACAGGGCGGTTCTATGGCGCCTTCACGGCGGGAACGGATGCGCTGGGTCGCTTCGTGTATGGCGCCGACGTGTACGTCTCAGGG
>Ga0209474_10003297_pt1 | contig 14222 bp, 25 predicted proteins | sample GraSoiAngelo_145_FD_185902 | JGI IMG/M metagenome (GOLD analysis project Ga0209474, IMG submission 185902) | Grasslands soil microbial communities from the Angelo Coastal Reserve, California, USA - 14_1009_05_20cm (SPAdes) (version 2) | ecosystem: Environmental > Terrestrial > Soil > Grasslands...
AGCCGGGCTCGATCACGCCGCACACCAAGTTCAAGGCGGAAGCGTACGTGTTGACGAAGGAAGAGGGCGGGCGGCACACGCCGTTTTTCACGGGCTACCGGCCGCAGTTTTATTTCCGCACGACGGATGTGACCGGCGATGTGAAGCTGCCGCAGGGCGTCGAGATGGTGATGCCGGGCGACAACGTGAGCTGCGAAGTGAGCTTGATCACTCCGGTGGCCCTGGAGAAGGGCTTGCGCTTCGCGATTCGCGAAGGCGGCCACACCGTCGGCGCAGGCGCCGTTACCGAAATCATCGAGTAGGTCTGGAAAACTAAATGAGACAAGGCGACAAAATTCGCATTCGATTGAAGGCCTACGATCACCGCATCCTGGACCAGTCCACGCGGGAAATTGTGGAGACCGCCAAGCGCACCGGAGCGGAAGTGGCCGGGCCGATTCCTTTGCCCACGTCGATCAACCGCTGGACGGTGCTGCGATCGCCGCACGTGGACAAGAAATCGCGCGAGCAGTTTGAAATGCGCACGCACAAGCGGCTGATTGACATTCTCGAGCCCACGCCGGACACGGTGGATGCGCTGATGAAGCTCGATTTGCCGCCGGGCGTGGACGTGGAGATCAAGGCTTTTGGGCACGCGGCGAAGTAGCAGTCGAGAGCATTCTGAGTAGGACGCAGCCAATATCCGCAAGGGGCGGACATGCTGCGAAAAGAGAGAAGAGAGCGATGGGAGTCAACGGAATCATCGGAATCAAGCTGGGCATGACCCAGGTCTTCGCTGAAGACGGCAGCCTGGTGGGCTGCACGGTGTTGCAGGCCGGGCCGTGCGTGGTGGTGCAGCGCCGCACGAAGGACAAGGACGGCTACGAATCTGCGCAACTGGGTTTGGTCGAATTCGTCAAGCCGCAGCGCGTGAACAAGGCCATGACCGGGCACTTCAAGAAGGCCAACGTCGCGCCGATGAAAGTGCTGCACGAGGTGCGCCTTGGCGAATCGAAGGACGAGACCAAAGTCGGCGACCGCGTGCTGGTGGAGAGCTTCAAGGCCGGTGAGTTGGTGGACGTGAGCGGCGTCAGCAAGGGCAAGGGCTTTCAGGGCGGCGTGAAGCGCTGGCACTACGCCGGAGGCGATGCGACCCACGGTTCGATGTTTCACCGCGCGCCGGGCGGCATCGGCGGCAGTTCGTTTCCGTCGCGCGTCTGGAAGAATCAGCATTTTCCGGGTCACATGGGAAACCAGAAGGTGACGGCCAAGAATTTGAAAGTGGTGAAAGTGGACACCGATGAGAACCTGCTGCTGGTCCGGGGCTCGGTACCCGGGCCGAGCGGGCAGTACATTTTCATTCGCAAGACGAAAAGCGCGAAGTAAGTTTGAGACTTAAAGAAGGACGAGAGATCATGCCGGTAGTGGACGTCGTCAATCTGGATGGCAAGAAGGTCGGCCAGGTGGAACTGGCGGAAGCGGTCTTTGGCGCGAAGGTGAATCAACACCTGTTGCACGAAGCTTCGCGGTGGTATCTACGCGGGCTGCGCCGGGGGACGCATAAAGTAAAGGAAAAGAGCGAAGTCAGCGGCGCGGGCCGCAAGCTGTGGCGGCAGAAGGGCACGGGCCGCGCGCGCGTCGGCTCGATCCGCTCGCCGCTCTGGCGTCATGGCGGCACGGTGCACGGGCCGGAGCCGCGCGATTACAGTTACGCGCTGCCGAAGAAAATGTTGCTCGGCGCGCTGCGCTCCGCGCTCTCCGCAAAACTGGCGGAGCAAAAGCTGACCATTGTGGAGGGCTGGGCGCTCGATTCGCACAAGACCCACAACCTGGTTGCCGCGCTCGAAAAGCTGAATCGCAGGAAGTCCGCTTTGCTGGTTTCGCACGGCGAAAACCGCAACCTGGAACTCGCGAGCCGCAACATTGAAGGCGTCAAGCTGGCCGCACCGAACGTTTTGCAGCCTTACGACGTGCTGAAGCACGACCTCGTGCTTCTCTCTAAAGATGCCGCGGCGCGCTTGAACCATTCGCTCGATCCGGAGCGGAAGCCGGTAGTCGTGCCCGATGTGGCTTCGATTGCACCGGCCGCGAAACCGGCAAAGAAAGAAGCGGCGCCCAAAGCGGCAGTCAAGAAAGTGACCACTAAGAAAGCCGCAAAGCCGAAAACGAAGAAGGGGAAGGGATAAGCCATGGCAGCCCCTCATTATCAGATTATTCGCCGGCCGATCATCACGGAAAAAGGCCTTGGCGTGAAAGAAACGCAGCACACCGTGGTTTTTGAAGTTTCGGCGGCGGCCACGAAGACGGAAATCAAGGAAGCCGTGCAGCAGATCTTCAAGGTAAAAGTGGACAACGTGCGCACGGCCAACTTTGTCGGCAAGATGCGCCGCCGTGGCCAGAACGAAGGCTACCGGCGCGACTGGAAGAAAGCGTACGTGAAGCTCGCCGAAGGCGAAAAAATGATCGAGTACGCGGAGAACCTGTAAGACCGGGCCACGGGCAAACAAAAAGGATTTCGGAAGGTAAGAGGCAGCAATGGGACTGAAGAGCTTTAATCCATACACGGCGTCCCGGCGGTTCATCACCGTCGTGGATAAAAGCCACATCACCAAGCAGGAACCGGAGAAGGCGCTGCTCGAGCCGAAAAAGCGTTCGGGCGGGCGCAACAATCAGGGCGAAGTGGTGATCTGGCACCGCGGCGGCGGCCACAAGAAGCAGTACCGCAAGGTCGACTTCCGCCGCGACAAGGTGGGCGTGCCCGCGAAAGTGGCGGCCATCGAATACGACCCGAACCGCAGCGCGAACCTGGCGCTGCTGCACTATGCCGATGGCGAGAAGCGCTACATCATTCATCCCATCGGGTTAGAAGTCGGCGCCACGGTTTCCACCGGCGAAGGCGCGGACATTCTTCCCGGCAATGCGCTGCAGTTCAAGCACATTCCGCCGGGAACCATGGTGCACAACATCGAGCTCTATCCCGGGCGCGGCGGGCAAGTCGTTCGTTCGGCAGGCAGCTCGGCGCAGTTGCTGAGCAAGGAAGGCGAGATCGCTCTCGTAAAGCTGCCTTCCGGCGAAGTTCGCAAATTTTCCGTGGATTGCATGGCCACGATTGGCCAAGTGGGCAATCTCGACCATGAGAATGAAACCTTCGGAAAGGCCGGGCGCACGCGTTGGCGGGGCATCCGGCCCACGGTCCGCGGCGTAGCGATGAACCCCGTGGATCATCCGCACGGCGGCGGTGAAGGGCGCGTCAAGGGCAATCATCCGCAGACGCCCTGGGCTTTCCCGACGCTGGGCAAAAAGACCAGGCACAACAAGCGCACCGACAAGTTTATTGTCGAGCGCCGGAAGTAAAGCGACAGACGTAGAAGTAAAGGACAAGGGAACTGAGGCAAGAAACCGGGCGGCGAAGGAAGAGCGGCTCGGTGAGGCAGAAGATGATGCGAGCGACAAGAACACGAACAGCAGGACGACGCAGCCGGCCGGCAAAGCGTACGGCGAAGCGCCATATTGCCAAACTGGCGAAGCCGGCGCGTCCGGTGCGCGTGGCCGTGGCTCCTCCGGAGCCGGTGCTCTACAAGCTGTGCAAGCCGGGCTGGGCGGTGATCGTGGAGCGCATTCCGAATGCGCAAGGCACGCGGTTTGTCTGCCCGTTCTGCCCGAAGTCGCATCGCGTTCCGGGACCTGTGCGCGGGTTTAAGAAGGTGCGCCGCCCCCAGTGGGGCCGTTTACGGCGAGTGGAGGAATAGGGATCCATGGCACGCTCATTGAAAAAAGGGCCGTTCGTCGACGGCCATTTGCGCCTGAAGGTGGAAGCGCTGAACACGCGCAACGAAAAGAAGGTAGTGAAGACCTGGTCGCGGCGTTCGACGATCGTGCCGGAAATGATCGGTCATACCATCGCCGTGCACAACGGCAAGAAATTCATTCCGGTGTATGTGACCGAGCAGATGATCGGTCACAAGCTAGGCGAGTTCTCGCCGACGCGCTCGTTCAAGGGCCACGGCGTGAAAGCAGCTCTCGAAAAGGCCGCGGGCGTGGCGCCCGCAGGAGGCGGCGCACCAGGAGGGGCGGCACCTGCAGCTCCGGCGCCGAAGGCGTAACGTATGGCACAAGGGCAACAAGCCGTTTCCGGATCGATTGAAGCGCACGCTCTGGCGCGGCATGTGCGCATGTCGCCGCAGAAGGCGCGGTTGGTGATGGACCTGATTCGCGGGCAGAAGGCGCAAAGCGCGCTGCAAACGCTGAAGTACACGCAGAAGCGCGCGGCGAAACACATCGAAAAAGTGCTGCGCAGCGCCATCGCCAACGCGGAGCGCAAAGCTGACGAGGCCGGAGCGCCGCTCGACGTGGATGAGCTGTACGTCTCGAATTGTTTTGTGAACGAAGGCCCGCGCTGGAAGCGGTTACGCCCGGCTCCTATGGGCCGCGCGTTCCGCTATCAGAAGCGTACCGCGCATCTCTGGGTCGGCGTGGCCGAGCATCACGTCGCCGCCGCAGAACGCGTTGCCGCCATCGAAGCGGAAGCGCAAGCGCAAAAGGGTGTCCGTGGCACGGCACGCCGTGTTCGCAAGGCGCTGACCGGCAAGCAGCCGCCGCCGAAGAAGGGGAAGAAGTAGGCGGTCCGGCAAGGACCGCACGAAGGAACACTATGGGACAGAAAACGCATCCGTACGGATTCCGCCTCGGCTACAACAAGCCGTTCAAGTCGCGCTGGTACGCGGACAAGGAATACGCGGACTTGCTGCACGAAGACGTGAAGCTGCGCCGGGAATTAAAAGACAAGCTAAAAAGTGCGGGAATCAGCTCGATCGACATCGAGCGCGCGGCCAACAAGCTCGTCGTGCGGATTTATACCGCGCGGCCCGGCATCATTATCGGACGGAAAGGCGCGGAGATCGACAAGCTCAAGCAGGACGTGCAAAAGCGCACGAAACGCGAAGTGCACATTGACATCCAGGAAGTGCACCGCCCCGAATTGGACGCGCAGCTCGTCGCGGAATCGATTGCGTTGCAGCTTGAGAAGCGCGTGGCGTTTCGCCGCGCGATGCGCAAAGCGGTGGACTCGGCGCTTCGCTTCGGCTGCAAAGGCATCAAGGTCCGGGTGGCAGGTCGGCTGAATGGCGCGGAAATCGCGCGCAAAGAATGGTATCTGCAAGGGCGCCTGCCTCTGCAAACGCTGCGCGCGGACATCGATTTCGGCTTTGCTCAGGCCTACACGACCTACGGCGTCATCGGCGTGAAGTGCTGGATCTATCAGGGCGAAAACATTCCGCGCCGCACCCCGCGCGAGCAAGAAAAGCGCGAGGCAGTGACCGCCGCTTGAAGCGCGTTTTTAGTTGTAGGTTTTAAGTTATAAGTTTCAGAAGAGAAGAGAAGAGAAGAGAAGAGAAGAAGAGGAAGAAGGAAAAGGAAAAGGCTTTCGAGAGTTCTGGGTTTTGCGAGCGGACCGTTCTCCGGTTCGAGGTTTTACTCAAAACTTAGAACTTACAACGAGAACTAAGGAACAGAACAAGGAACAGAACGATGTTGATGCCGAAAAAAGTGAAGTACCGGAAGCAGATGCGCGGCCGGCGCAAAGGCAAAGCCTGGCGCGGAGGAGATTTGTCGTTTGGCGAATACGGTTTGAAAGCTCTCGAGAACGCATGGATCACCGACCGCCAGATCGAAGCCTCGCGCGTGGCCATCACGCGTTTCATCAAGCGCGGCGGCAAATTGTGGATTCGCATTTTTCCGGACAAGCCGTTCACCAAGAAGCCCGCGGAAACGCGCATGGGCAAAGGCAAAGGCGCGCCGGAGCGCTGGGTGTCGGTTGTAAAGCCGGGGCGCATCCTGTTTGAAATGGCGGGCATTGACGAAGCGACGGCGCGGGAAGCGCTCGGGCTGGCAGCGCACAAGCTGCCCATCCCCACACGATTCGTAAGCCGCGCGGGAGGACTCTAATCATGCCGCGGCGCATTGAAAAAATCCGCGAAGCGGGCCGGGAAGAGCTTGAAGCGCAGCACAAAGAGCTGACCGAGCAGATTTTCCGCCTTCGCTTTCAGTTGACCACCGGACAGGCGGAAGCCCTGAAGCGGCTACGCGAATCCAAAAAGGATTTGGCGCGGGTGAAGACCCTGCTGCGCGCCCAGGAATTGAGGAAAGCATAGATGGCAACCGAAACACAGAGTGCGGCGGTGGACACGCGCGGCGACCGCACCGTCCTGACCGGCAAGGTCACCAGCGCGAAGATGGAAAAAACCATCGTGGTGGAAGTGCTGCGGCTGGTGCAGCATCCGAAGTACCGCCGCGTCGTGCGCATCGCCAAGAAGTTTTACGCCCATGACGAAAAGCGCCAGGCCAAGGCCGGCGACACGGTGCGCATTGTGGCCTCGCGGCCGCTTTCGAAGCTGAAGCGGTGGCGGTTGAAGGAAGTGCTGACGCACAAAGCGTCGGCCGAATAAACGGAGCAGGGGAGCAGACCAATGATTCAGATGCGTACCTGGCTGACGGTGGCGGACAATTCCGGCGCGCGCAAGCTGACCTGCATCATGCCGGTGGGCGGCGACGCAGGATTGCAAGCCGGGCTCGGCGATGTCGTCACCGCCGCAGTAAAGGAAGCTACGCCGGAAAGCCAGATCAAAAAGGGAAGCGTGGTGAAAGCAGTGGTAGTGCGCATGCGCAAAGAGCGCCGGCGCAAGGACGGCACGTACATTCGCTTTGACGACAATGCCGCGGTGCTCATCAACGACGCTGGCGAGCCCATTGGCACGCGCGTGTTCGGCCCGGTGGCGCGCGAACTGCGCGAAAAGAAATTCACGAAAATCGTCTCGCTGGCTCCGGAGGTTTGGTAAGCCATGGCACTGACACACGCAAGGCCCGAGCGGCTCCGGATTCAGGTCCGCAAAGGCGACCAGGTGAAAGTAATGGCCGGCAAGGACGCTGGAAAGAGCGGCCGCGTGCTTTTCGTCAACGCCACGAAGAACACCGTGGTCGTCGAGCACGTTAGCATCATCAAGCGCCACACACGTCCCAACCCTTCGAAGAACGTCAAGGGGGGGATCGTGGAGAAGGAAGCGCCCATCGACGTTTCCAACGTGATGGTCATTTGCCCGAGCTGCGGCAAGCACACACGCGTCGGCCACACGGTTTTGCCGGACGGCTCGAAGATGCGCAGCTGCCGGCATTGCAAGTCGACGCTGGACAAGTAATTCGTAAAGGACGAGGCAAAGGAAGGCGATGAAAAGCCGATTGCAGGAAAAATACCGGGGCGAGACGGTGGCCGCGTTGATGAAGCGCTTTGGCTGGAAAAACTGCATGGCCGTTCCCAAATTGCAGAAGATCACCGTGAACATCGGCCTCGGCGAAGCCAGCCAGAATGCCAAGCTGTTGGATACGGCGGCGGTGGAACTGGGCCAGATCACCGGGCAGAGGGCGATTATCACGCGGGCGAAAAAATCCATTGCGAACTTCAAGATTCGGAAGGGCATGCCCATCGGCTGCGCCGTCACTTTGCGCGGCGACCGCATGTACGAGTTCCTCGACCGGTTGTGCAACGTGGTGCTGCCGCGCGTGCGCGACTTCCGCGGCTTGCCCTCGAACGCTTTCGATGGCCGCGGGAATTACACGCTGGGACTGAAAGACCAGTTGGTCTTTCCGGAGATTGATTACACCCGCGTGGATAAGATCAAGGGCATGAACATCACGCTGACCACGTCGGCGAAAAACGATGAGCAGGGCCGCGAGCTGCTGAAAGGCCTCGGCGTTCCCCTGCGAGAAAGAGGAGCGGCTTAATCCATGGCACGAACCGCAAAAATCGCCAAGATGCGCAAGAAGCCGAAGTTCAAGATTCGCATGCGCAACCGCTGCCGCTGCTGCGGCCGCGCGCGCGGCTATATTCGCAAGTTTCAGATGTGCCGCATCTGTTTTCGCGGCATGGCGCTCCGAGGGGAAATCCCCGGCGTCGTGAAAGCGAGTTGGTAGGAGCCGCCGCGGTAAGCGGCGCAAGGATAGGAGATATGCAGACGGACCCCATTGCTGATTTTCTGACGCGCCTCCGCAACGCGGCGGCCGCCAAGCATCAGCGCGTCGACGTTCCCGTCTCGAAGCTGAAGACGGAGATCGCGCGCATCCTCAAGGAAGAGGGCTACATCTCCACCTATAAGCTGGTGGACGAGAACAAATCGCGCAAAGTGCTGCGCGTCTTCCTGAAGTACACGCCCGACCGCCGCAGCGTCATCAGCGGCCTGAAGCGCATTTCCCGGCCTGGCGCGCGCGCCTACCGCGGCTCCACGGAAATTCGCGCGGTCGTAGGCGGCTTGGGCATCAGCATTCTCACCACGCCGCGAGGCGTGATGAGCGGCCGCGCCGCGCGCAAAAACAAAATCGGCGGCGAGCTTCTTTGTGAAGTTTGGTAGGCGGAATTTCTAGGTAAGGACGAAACAGAAGATGTCACGTATCGGACACAAACCCATTTCAGTGCCCTCGGGCGTGAAAATCGCGCTCCAGGACGGAAAAGTCGAAGTGCAAGGTCCGAAGGGAAAACTTTCGGTCGCCGTGCCGCACGGCATCACTTTCGAGCAGAAAGACGGCGTCCTCACCGCCAAACGCGCCACGGAAGAGCATCGCGCGCTGCATGGCCTGGCGCGCGCGCTGGTGGCCAACGCGGTGCACGGCGTCACTTCGGGATTCAAGAAGGAACTCGACATCGTCGGTGTCGGCTACCGCGCGGAGCTGAAGGGCAAAATGGTCTCCTTCGCGCTTGGCAAATCGCACCCCATCGAGTTTCCCATTCCGGAAGGGATTCTAGTCGCCGTGGACAAGCAGACCCACGTCGTCGTCAGCGGCGCGGACAAGGGCCAGGTGGGACAAGTCGCCGCGGATATGCGCGCGCTTCGTCCGCCCGATCCATACAAACAGAAGGGCGTGCGCATTACCGGCGAGCGCCTGAAGAAGAAGGCCGGCAAGGCAGGTGCGAAGGCTGGCGGCGCGGCGGCATAGTTTTTATGCAGGGGCGGGCGGCTTGCCCCGCCCGTCTGGGGTTGCAGAGTTTTTGATTTCTTAGGAGAAACACAAGTGGCATCGGCAAGAGTCAGGAAGCTATCCAGGGATTTGCACCGTCAGCGCGTGCATCAGCGCGTGCGCACCCGCGTTGAGGGCACTCCCGAGCGCCCGCGCCTTTGCGTGTACCGCTCGCTGGGCCACATCTATGCGCAGGTCATTGACGACCGCTCCGGCAAGACGCTGGTCTCCGCGAGCTCCATCGATGGCGATACGAAAAAGAAATTGAAGGGCGGCGGCAACGTCGCGGCGGCCAAAGTCATCGGCAAGACCATTGCCGAACGCGCCAAGACCGCCGGAGTCAGCAAAGTGGTGTTCGACCGCGGTGGGTACAAGTATCACGGCCGCGTCAAAGCGCTCGCGGATGCGGCGCGGGAAGCGGGGTTACAGTTCTAAGCCTATGTCGAAGCAAATTTTACGCGAGAGTTTAGCGGTTCGCCGTCTCCTCGAGGTGAATCCTTCGGACCTGAAGGACGACGTGATCGCCATCAACCGCGTCACCAAAGTCGTCAAGGGCGGCAAGAACCTCAGTTTCTCCGCGCTGGTCGTTGTCGGCGACAGTCACGGCCACGCTGGATTCGGCATGGGCAAGGCGCGGGAAGTGCCCATGGCCATTAAGAAGGGCATTGAGCAGGCCAAAAAGAACCTGATCAAGCTGAACCTCAAAGGTTCCACGATCCCTCATCAGGTCCTGGGCCGTTACGGTTCCGCGCAAGTGCTCCTGAAGCCCGCGGGCGAAGGCACGGGAGTGATCGCCGGCGGCCCGGTGCGCAAGGTGATGCAGGTTGCGGGAATCACCAACGTGTTAACGAAATCCATTGGCACGTCCAACCCGCACAACGTTGTCAAAGCAACGTTTGCGGCGCTGCTGGGCCTGAAAGACGCTGCGCAAGTAGCTGAGACGCGCTCGAAGACCGTGGACGAAATCAGCGGCAGGCCAGCCAAAGAGAAGGCTGCCGTCAGCGAGGGCAACGCATGAGCGCGCAACGGAAGACTGCCGAAAAAGGCTCCGGCAACGTGAAAATCAAGTGGGTGGTGAGCTTTATCGGCTGCACCGATGACATGCGCCAGACCATCCGCGGCCTCGGTTTGCGGAGATTGCATCAAGTTGTCGAGCGCCAGGACACGCCGGCCGTTCGCGGCATGATTCACAAGGTGCGGCATCTCGTGGAAGTGGTGGAGTAAGAGAATGGCGAAAAAGACTGCAAGCCGTCCGCGCAAACGCGGCCAGCACAAGCCAGCGACACCGGCATTGAAAGAGCGCCGCGCGTTTACGCTAGCGAATTTGCATCCGCCCGCAGGCTCACGTATCCGCAAGGTTCGCGTGGGCCGCGGCATCGGGTCCAAGCTCGGCAAAACCTCGGGCTCCGGCAACAAGGGACAGAAGTCCCGCCGCGGCTATTCGCGCCGCCGGGGATTTGAAGGCGGCCAGATGCCGCTGCACCGGCGCATTCCGAAGCGCGGCTTCCACAATCTGTTTGGGGTCACCTATTCGGTGGTGAACCTCGAAGAATTGAATGTTTTTCCCGCGGGCGAAACGGTTACTCCGGATTTGCTTCGCGCACACGGCTTTGTCCGCCGGGCCACCGATCCCGTCAAGATTCTTGGAGACGGCGAATTGAAGAACAAGCTCGCCATTCACGCGCACGCGTTCAGCGCCTCGGCCAAGGAAAAAATCGCCAAGGCGGGCGGTACGTTTGAAGTGGTAGCGAAGTAGAAAATTACAGGGTACGGTATGAATCGATTCTTAGAAGCCATCCGAAACATGTTCCGCATCGAGGATTTGCGGAACCGCGTCATGTTCACGCTGGCGCTGCTGGCGGTCTATCGCGTTGGTGCGCACATTCCCACGCCGGGCATCAACGTCGCCGAACTGGAGCGCATCTTCAATTCGGCGGCAGGTTCCGCGCTCGGTCTCTTCGATCTTTTCAGCGGCGGCAACTTCCGCCAGCTCACGATTTTCGCCCTGGGCATCATGCCCTACATCACCGCCTCGATCATTCTCCAGTTGATGCAGGTGGTCTTCCCTTACCTCGAGCGCTTGCAGAAAGAAGGCGAGCTTGGCCGGCAGAAAATTACCCAGTACACGCGCTATCTGACCATCGTGCTCAGCGTCGTCCAGTCTTTGACCATCGCCGGTACGCTGCAGTCGCAGCCCAATCTGGTCTATCACCCCGGCCTTCCTTTCGTGGTGATGACTGTTCTCACGCTGACTACCGGCTCGGCTTTCATCATGTGGCTGGGCGAACAGATCAGCGAACGAGGCATCGGCAACGGCATGTCGCTGATCATCTTCGTGGGTATCGTAGTGGGTCTGCCGCGTGCAATCAGCGACCTCTATGAAAAGGCTTTTGTGACCCATCAGTGGGGCGGCTTCACGCCGATCTACATAATTCTTCTGATCGCCTTGATGATCGCGGTGGTGGCGTTCATCGTTTTCGTCGAGGGTGGCCAGCGCCGCATCCCGGTGCAATACGCCAAGCGAGTCGTGGGGCGCCGCGTTATGGGCGGGCAATCTTCTTATCTGCCGCTGCGCGTCAATTCCGGCGGTGTAATCCCGCCGATTTTTGCAAGCTCTTTGCTGGCTTTTCCGGCAACGATTGCGCTAGCCCTTAAGGGCAAATACGCCTTTGTGGACACCATTCAGTCCTACGTCAAATGGGGCGAGCCGCTTTACACCCTCTTTTACGTGGTGCTCATTGTGGTCTTCTGCTTCTTTTACATTGGCATCGTCTTCAACCCCACGGAGCTTGCCGACAACATGCGCAAGAATGGCGGCTTCATCCCCGGAATTCGGCCTGGTCGCACCACTTCCGAGCATGTCAGTAAGATTCTGAAGCGCCTTACGCTCATTGGCGCCGTTTACCTGGCGGCTGTTTGCTTACTCCCGGAGTGGATGATCGCCGGGATTCACCTCGACCATCTTGGCTGGGGCATCGGCGCCTGGTTTGACCGCCACTTCCCGGTCTGGTTCCTGAAAGGCCTGGGTGTGAACTTCTATTTTGGCGGCACATCGCTGCTAATCGTTGTCGGCGTGGCCATGGACACGGTGCAGCAGCTTGAAGCTCAATTGGTGATGAGGAATTACGAAGGATTTGCACGGAAGGGCCGGTTGCGCGGACGGCGCTAGGAGAGGCAAGCGGAGTGGCGAGCGGAGTGGCTCCGGAAACTCGGGCCCCTGAAAGGCTCGACCGCGCTGTCATTTTCCTGGGGCCTCCGGGCGCGGGAAAAGGCACGCAGGCGAAGGAATTAGCGAAGTTCTACCGTGCGCCGCATCTTTCCACCGGCGACATGTTTCGCGAGCATGTCAGCCTGGGCTCGTGGCTGGGCATGGAAGTGAAGCCCATCATGGCGCGCGGCGACCTGGTTCCGGACTCCTTGGTCCTGAAAATGGTCCGGGAGCGCATCGAGCGGCCGGATTGCTCGCATGGTTTTGTGTTTGACGGCTTTCCGCGGACCGTCACGCAGGCGCAGTACTTGGGCGTATTGCTGCGGCAGAACGGTTATCGGCCTCCGTTGGTCGTGCATTTTGCGCTCGATCCGGATCTGGTGCTGAAGCGCATCACCGGCCGGCGCATGTGCAAGGTGGGCGGCGAGATTTACAATATCTACGAGCGTCCGCCGAAAGTGGAAGGCCGCTGCGACAATGATGGCGGAGAGCTGATCCAGCGGCCGGATGACCGGGAAGAAATTGTAGCGCCCCGGCTTGAGGCGTACGAGAAATTGACCGAGCCGCTGGTATCGTATTACCGGAGGCTGGGCCGCTTGCACGACGTGGATGCCTCGAAGAGCATCGACGAAGTAAGGAAGCACGTGCTCGAAATCGTGCGCGGTTCGCGCTGAGCGCAGCTGATGTGGTCGGCGCGGGAAGCGCTGGTTATAAAAGGAACGATGGCGATTCACCTGCGAAGTGCCGAAGAGCTGCAGAAGATGCACCGCGCAGGGCTCATTGTTCACGAAGTTTTGACCGCGCTGCGAAGCGCCGTCAAGCCCGGCATGACCACGATGGACCTCGAGAAACTCGCCGAGGAAAAAATCGCGGGCAAGCCGGGGCACGCTGCGTTCAAAGGATACCGCGGGTATCCCTGCATGCTGTGCACTTCGGTGAACAGCGAGATTGTTCACGGGATTCCGTCGGCCAAGCGCAAGTTGCGCGAAGGCGACATCGTCTCGATTGATTTCGGGATGGAAGTGGACGGCTACTACGCGGATTCAGCAGTGACGGTTCCTCTTGGGAGTGTTCGCCCGGAGGTGGAAAAGCTGCTGGAGGTGACCCGCGAATCGCTCGACCGCGCGATTGAGAAAATGCGTGCGGGCAACCGGCTCGGCGACGTCGGCCACGCGGTGCAGGCATGGGTCGAGCAAAACGGTTTTTCGGTGGTGCGGGAATTCGTCGGGCACGGCATTGGCACCAGGATGCACGACGAGCCGAACCTGCCGAATTACGGTGAAGAAGGGCGCGGCGCGCGTTTGCAGGAAGGCATGGTCATCGCGGTTGAGCCGATGGTAAATGCCGGGCGCCCGGAAGTGCGGATGCGGGACGAATGGACCGCGGAAACTGCCGACGGTAGTCCCTCGGCGCACTTCGAGCATACCGTGGCGGTCACTGCCAACGGGCCGTGGATTTTGACGCGCCCGATAGAAGTGAGCGGCCCGGCGTGGTGAAAGGAGTTGTAAGTTTTCAGTTTTGAGTAAGAACGGGCAGGTAGGACCCTAAAACCGGCTCTTTTCCATACTTAGAACTAAGAACTTATAACTAACAACTCCAAAGAGAACAGGAGAATATGGCGAAGGAGTTCGACGACAAAAAGAAGGGCGACTCGGGAAATCCCAAAGAGGACGCCATTGAAGTCATGGCCACGGTCATCGAGCCGTTGCCCAACGCCATGTTCCGGGTTGAGCTGGAGAACAAGCACCAGGTTCTGGCGCACGTTTCCGGCAAAATGCGCAAGAATTTTATTCGTATTCTCGCGGGAGACAAAGTGGCGGTCGAGCTCTCGCCGTACGACCTGACACGCGGCCGCATTGTCTATCGCTATAAGTAGCGGTGGCTTGCGATGTAGGGAAGGCTTTGTAGGCGCAGCATGCTGCGCCCAAAGATTGGGTAATTTGGCAAGGATTGAGGAGCACATGAAAGTTCGGGCATCAGTGAAAAAGATTTGTGACAAATGCAAGGTGATCCACCGGCGCGGGGTGGTGCGAGT
>Ga0209474_10003298_pt1 | contig 14219 bp, 7 predicted proteins | sample GraSoiAngelo_145_FD_185902 | JGI IMG/M metagenome (GOLD analysis project Ga0209474, IMG submission 185902) | Grasslands soil microbial communities from the Angelo Coastal Reserve, California, USA - 14_1009_05_20cm (SPAdes) (version 2) | ecosystem: Environmental > Terrestrial > Soil > Grasslands ...
GACGCTGATCGCACGGCGGCGGAAGGCAGGAGCCGCACCGCGATCAGCGTCGCAGGCATCGCGAGCGCGGCGGCAATGATCGCCACGGTGAGAACGCGCACCCATGGATGCGGCAGGTGCAGGTCCCGGACGAAGCGGACCCAGATGTAATAGTGCATCCCGCCGACCAGGGTCAGCGCGACAGCCAGGAAGATGAGGAACGGCAGCAGGCGTGGCACGGCGACAGGATGCCCCATCTCAAGCTTCGGTGCGCAGCAGGGCTGCCAGCCGGTGCTCTTCCAGCCGGACCCGCAACACTTTCTCCTGCGTCACGACCACACTGCCCGGAGCGGCACCCTTCGGCTTGCGCACGTACTTGCGGTGCGTCCAGGCCACCTCCGCGCCGTCCTGGCCCCGCGCGGAAGAGAAGTGCACGGCGAGCAAGGCAGCGTCCGCGAGCGTCCGCGCATCCGGCGATTCGCCGGCGCCAGGCACGATCACGTGTGCTCCCTGCACGTCGCGGGTGTGCAGCCAGAGGTCGTTACCGCGAGCGACGCGCAGCGTGAGCGCATCATTGTCGCGAGCGCTGCGGCCGACCAGGATCGGCGCCCCCGCCTGCGAGGTGAATTTCCGATACGGCAGTCGCGCTGGCTCGCGCTGTTTCCGGGCCGGTGGCGCCGCGGGCGCTTCCAGCTCCACCGCCGCGAGCTGTGCCGCGTCCTGCGCCGCCGCGGCCTGCGCGAGCAACGCCTCGGCGCGCAGCAATGAGGCCCGCACTTCGTCGCGGCGAGCCGCGATGCGCGCTGCCGCCGCTTGGTACCGCTTGGCTCGGCGGAGCCAGCGTTCGGCGTTCTCGCTGGGGCTGAAGGCCGGATCGAGCGGGATCACCATTTCCGCCGGCCGCCCCTCGCTGTCGGTGCGGGACCAGTCCGGGACCCGCGCCTCCCGGGCGCCGCGCGGCAGCCGCGAGGCCACCGGCAGCAGCAGCTCCGCACGCGAGCGTTCCTCGCCGGCGCGCGACGCCCGCGCCGCGTCCTCCTCGATCGCCGCGAGCGTCCGCCGAAGCTTCTGGGTGCGGGAGCGCAGCCGCGCAACCAATTCCTTGCGGCGCGCCGCGACGTCCGCCTTCTCCTCGGCCGCGAGCGCTTCGCGGACCTTCTGTTCGCGCCCGTCCAACGGTGAAGCGTCGCCGAGCGAAGCTTCCTCGGCCGGCGGATAGGCGCTGCCCGGCCGCCGCTGCGCCCCGGCGGATGCCCACAAGATCCTGCCCGACGCAGACTCGACAAGGAGCAACGCCTCCTCGGCGATGAGGAAGCGATCGCCGAAGTCCAGCCGCGGTGACGAGACGCGCCGGTCGCGAGGCACCACCAGCGCCGCTCCCGACAGCCGCGCGCCCTCCAGCGCATTGCGCAGCGTCGCCTGCGACCTCGGGGCGCTGTCCGGCGAGGTGGGCCGCTCGGGCGTCACCGCCGCGAAGCGGGAAGCGGCGTCAATCAGCGCGAGGACGGTGCGGCCGGGCAGGCGCAACTGCAGCACGCAAAGGCGCGGCGACGGCAACCAGAGCTTCTGCAGCGAAGCGCCGATCAGCGCGCGCAGCTCGAGGAGCAGCCGCTTCCGATCTTCGTCGTTGATTGATGGGGGCACTGCAGGACTTCGGAGCTGCGGGATTCGCGGGCGGCCTCGCGAAGGGTCGGGAGGCCGCCCGGAGACGTCCGGGCTACCTCTTGCGCGAGGTCTTCCTCTTCGTCGTGCGCCTCCCGCCCTTCTTTGCACCCTTCTTTGCACCCTTCTTTCTTGCCATCAGGTCCTCCTCCCGTCCCAATGTGTCGCTCCCCGGCGGAGCTTGACGCGCACGATACAGACGACGATCCGAAGCGTCAAACATCCGGACGCTTGAAGCGGGGCGGCTGCGGTCGCTAGAGTGCTCCACAAGCATGCGGCAGCTCTCCCTCTTCCCAAGCGAGCTCGCTCCGCGGTCCCAGCCGCGCGTCGCCGTCGAGCTCGATCCGCAGGCCCGTCCGCCGCGCATCCATGTCGTGCCCGACGGCGCGAGCCTCGTCCTCGCATCGCGGCTTTCTTCGCTGCTGCGCGAGCCGGTCGAGGTGGAGCTGACCGACAACGCCTGGACGATGGTCAGCTACCGGCGCGTGCAGGGTCGTCTGCGTTTCCGGCTCCATCACATGTTCGCCAGGGCCCACGAGCCGGTGATGCGGGCGCTGGCCGGTTTCACGAGTCGCAACCGGCGCGCTCACGGCCGCGCCATCGACGAGTACGTTCGCCAGAACCGGGAGCTCATCCGGCCGCTCACGCCGCGGCCGCAAGCGCCGCTCGCCCCGCGCGGGCGCGTACACGACCTGGCGGAGATCTACGCCGGCCTGAACGCGCGCCACTTCGACAGCTCGATCCGCGCGCGCATCGGCTGGGGACGGCGCGGCCCGGGCGGCCGCAAGCGCTCGATCAAGATGGGCGTCTACTTCCACGACCAGAAGGTGATCCGGATCCACCCGGCGCTCGACGACACGCGGGTGCCGCGCTATTTCGTGGAGATGGTGGTGTTCCACGAGATGCTGCACCAGATCCATCCGCCCGCCGTCGATGGAGCGGGTCGCCGGGTCGTGCATGGCACGGAGTTTCGCGCGGCCGAGCGGCGCTTCCCCGGCTATTTGCGGGCGCGCGCCTGGGAGAAGGCGCACCTGCATCTGTTGCTGCGGCAACGCTCCTGAGACGGGGAAACCTGCGCTGCCAAGGCGGCGAAGCTAGGTTGAGCCCCTCTTGGCCCGCGCATTCTCCGTCTTGCTGCTGCTCGCCGCTTGCGCGACCCCATACCAACCGTTGGAAGGCCGTCCTGTCCTGGCCGGGATCCGCTTCGAAGGCAACCACAGCATTTCCGGCGGCGAGCTGCTCAACCACATCGCCACCGCGCCGACCAGCGGCTTCTTCAGCAAGACTGCGCGGTACTACGACGCGGACCTGTTCGCCATCGACATCAAGCGCATCGAGCGCTGGTACAACGAGAAGGGGTTCTACGAGGCCAAGGTCGAAAACGTGGAGGAGTTGCGCGACGACAAGGGCCGCGTGACGCTGCTGGTGAAGATCAACGAAGGCCGGCGCGCCGTCGTCCGCAAGATGGACTTCACCGGCGCCGAGGCCGTACCGCACGACGAGCTGAGCGACATCGACGACGCGCTTCCCATCCATCCTGGAGACGGCTTCGACGAGGACGTCTACGAGAAGGCGAAGGACGTGCTGGTCGCGCAGCTGCGCGAGCATGGATTCGCGAAGGCCCAGGTCCGGGGCCGCGTCGAAGTGGCGCCGGAAGAGGGCTCGGCGCACATCGTCTTCGAAGTGGTTCCCGGCGACAGGTTCAAGTTCGGAGACGTCACCGTTACCGGCAACCAGCGCGTCGCCTCGGACGAGATCGTCTTCGCCACCGGAATCCGGCGAGGCGATCGATTCACTCCCAAGGCAATCGCTCTCGCGCAGCAGCGCGTCTACAACCTCGGCGCGTTCTCCGGGGTCCGCGTCAGCCTGGAGCCGCTCACCGACCCCCCCTTCGCAGGGGTCCGTGTCAACGTGCGCGAAGCGCCCATCCATACTGTCCGCTTCGGATTGGGCGGTTCGGCCGAGGAATCGCGCTGGGAACTGCCGCGATTACGGGCGGAGTACACCAACCGTTCTCTCCTCGGCGGTTTGCGTCGTCTCGAGCTGTCCAACACGGCCGGATACGCATTCGTCCCCAACCCGTTTCCCGGCCAGTACGATCCCGCGCACTCCGGAATCACGGTACTGACGAGCGCACAGCTCACCATCCCGAACATGTACGTGCCAGGTCTGGATTGGATCAGCCGCGCCGAGTTCGCTCGCGAGATCCAAAGCGGCTTCTCCTACCAGGACGCCGCTGGGCGCACCGGCCTGCTCTATCGACGCGCCGAGCATACCGTGGGCCTTTCGCTGAACTTCGTCCGCTACTTCCAGGTGGACCTGCGCGGGACTGATCTGTCCCGGATCCTTCAGATCGGCGGGTCCGGCGCAGGCATCGTCAACGATTGCCCGGTGTCTTGCACCTTGACGTACCCGGAGCTGCGCTACACCTATGATGGCCGCGACAACGTGATCGAGCCGACGAACGGCTTTTTCGGCACCGTCGGCCTGCAGCAGACGCTGAAGCCGGGGTCATTCAGCTACTTTCGCATCAACCCTGATCTTCGCGGGTATGCTCCCATCGGCAAGTACGCCGTGCTGGCGATGCGAGTGGAATACGGCGGCCTCTTCACCGAGACTGCGAACGGGGCGAGCCCCTTCACGCAGAGATTCTTCTTCGGAGGGCAGAACGAGCAGCGCGGCTACTCTTCGCTGGCGCAGGGCCCAAAGGTCGGCGCGGACCCCTGCGATCCGAGGCCGGGGAAGAGCGTGGGCTGCACGCAGCCATTTGCCACCACTGCGGTCCCCATCGGCGGCAAGGCGGCAGCGCTCATCTCGGTCGAGCTGCGGATCCCTGTGGACTTCATCCTCAACCATCTGGGAATCGTGCCGTTCGTCGACGCCAGCAACGTAACCGACGACCCGAAGCGTCCGCTGGAGGGTGGACTCGAGGTCGCGCCCGGACTCGGTCTCCGGTACCTCACGCCGTTCGGACCCCTCCGCCTGGATGTTGCTTATCTGGCGAGGTCAAAGGATGTCTTCACCCGCAGCGCGCCGGCCACCGATGCAACAGGCGCGCAGGTCATCACAGTGCCCACGCGTGTTTCGGTTTTTTGCCCCGGCGACACCGCGGGATGCATCCCCGAGTCACGATTCGCTTTCCACGTCACATTGGGAGAGGCGTTCTGACCCTCTGCCGGGAATTTCACTCCCGTTTGCGCGGCGACGTTTTCCGCTCTCGTTCCAGATGCGCCAGGGTGCTTGTGTGGCAAGAATCGAAAGACCGGTGACCGAGCACCTGCCAGAGCCGACGTACGAGCCGCCGCGCCCGCCCCGCGAGCGGCGCTATCTGAAGCCGCGCTGGCGCCTGGCGGGGCGGATCCTCTGGATCGTGGCCCTTTCGCTCCTAGGCATCCTCGCGTTGACGATCGTGGCAGCGCTCGTCTGGCTGCATACCGGCAGGGGTGCCGGAGAGCTGGGCCGGTACGTCACGAACGAAGCCCGCAATGCGATCCAGGGCGATCTGCGCGTCGGCGCCATCCACGTCGGCGGCTTCCTGCACATCTGCGTGGACGGCGTGGACCTGCGCGATCCCGACGGCCATCGAGTCCTCAGCGCCGACCGCGCCTGCGTACGGCTGCAGCCGTTGGCCTTGAAGGCGCACCGGGTGGTCATCACCGAGGCGCAGCTCGAGCGACCCTGGATCGAGATCGCGAAGGTCCCCGGTACGGGGGAAACCACCTTGCAGCGCGCGATCAAGCCGCGCAAGCCGCCGCAGCCTGGCGGCGGTCCATTGGAGTGGAAGGTCGACGTGCGCAACCTCGAGCTGCGCGGCGGGTCCATCACTGTCCGGCCGGAGCTCGGAGCGGACGCGACGCTCGCGCTGCGGGATCTCAACGTCACCGATGCGCACGCGCTTTACGCGGCCGATTCCGCGGCGGCGGCACTGGGCCTTTCCGCGGAACTGTCCGCTCCCGGGCAAGCGCCCGTCGCCGTCGATCTCGATGCAACGCTCGAGGGCACCGCTGCCACGGGGACGGTCGCGCTCAAGTCCTTCCGCGCGAGGCTCGGCGAAAGCGGGTTGGTTGCGAACGGGTCCTGGGACCTCGCCAGGCGGGCCGGCGAAATCCGGGTTCGCCAGCTGGTCCTGCGGCCCGAAGACGTCGAGGTGATTGCGCCGAAGTCCTCGCTCGCGGCCGCCGTGCGCGGCGAGGCCGATCTGAAGAGCGATGGAAAGACGGCAGGGGTGGAAGTCAGGCTCGAAGCAGGAGGCGGCAAGATCGGCGCGAAGCTCACCGCCACGCTGGAGAAGGTTCCAGTCTGGGACGTGCAGCTCTCCCTCGACGCCGTCGATCCCGGCGCCCTGTCCCTCCGGGCCCCGAAAGGACAGGTGACCGCCCGCCTCTCGGTCCACGGGAAGGGAACGCCCCGATTCGACGAGCACGGCGTCGTCGGCGAGCATGAGGTCGCGCTGCACATCGGCCCGGCGCGGCTCGACCGCGTCGGGCCGGTGGTCGCGGATGTGAAGGCCACGGTGGTGCGGCGGTACGCGATCGTGCGCGCCTTCACCGCGACGGCGCTCGGGCTGGAGATCAAGGCGCATGGCGCCGCAGCGTACGACGAACTGTCCCTCGATCTCGACGTACGCGCCCCGGACCTGGCCCACTTCGGCCGGGCCGTCGGCGCCACGCTGCGGCAGCCTTCGTTGCCCGTCGGGGGGTCCGCGCGGCTGGCCGCGCGCGTGACGGGTTCGCCTACCTCGCCGGACGCATCGCTGAGCTTGCGTGCGCGAAAGTTCTTCTGGGGCGGAACCATTTCCGCCGACGACCTGGCCGTGAACGGCACGTTGCATGGGCCGCTGAAGCGGCCCGACGGCTCGTTGCGTCTGTCGGCGCAGCGGCTCTCCGCGAGCGCGATCGATCTGGGCGCGCCGCGAGTCGACATGACGCTGCAGTGGCCGCTCGCGCGCCTTCGAATCGATGGCGCGGTGGCCGGGGGCGCTCTCCAGCTCGCCGGCGATGCGAAGATCAACGACGACAAGGACGGCTTGACGTTGTCGAACTTCCTCGTCGCCTATCCGGGAAATACCCTCCATCTGGCGCGCGACGCGAACGTCCACTTCCGCGACGTGCTGGTGCTCGAACCCATCGAGCTGGTCGGCGATCACGGGAGCGTGCGCCTGCAGGCGCAGGTCCAGCCGACCCCCGGCCGGATCGACGCGGCCGTGGTGGTCTCGAAATTCCAGCTGGATCGGCTTCCGCAGTTCGCGATGCCGAAGGACCTGGCTCTTCACGGGGTGCTCGACGCGAACGCGGTCATGCAAGGACCACGCGCCTCCCCTGACTTCGATCTCCGCGCGGACGTTCATGGCGTCGGAGTACGCCAGGCGGGAGATCTTTCCCTCGACGGGCACGTCCATGCCCACGTACACCGCGGCGTGTTGCAGACCGATGGCTGGGCGGCGGGAAGCGGGATCGTCCGCGTCGATTTTCAGGGCGAGCTACCGATCCAGGCCATCGCCACGCAGCCGTCCAATGCGCCCGTCCAATTCGAGGCGCGCCTCGCGAAGCTCGATCTCGCGCGACTGGCCGAGACGGCCAAGCTGCCCGCGCTGCAGCAGCAGCGCGTCCGCGGCGTGATCGACGCGCGCATCGTCGCCACTGGGACCCTGGCCACCCCGCGGGCCACCGTGGCCCTCGAGGCGCACGACCTGGGGACGCAAGCGATCCAGCAGGTGGACGCGCGGGCCGGTTTCCTCATCGAGAAGGGCACGACAGCGTTCGATGGCTCCGTCCAGCTGGGCGGCGAGCCGGCTCTCGCGCTCACCGCGCAAATTCCCTTCGATCTGGCGCGCGCGCTCCGCGATCGGACGTATCTGCGCGGCATGCTGGATCGTTCTCTCCAGGCAGATCTCGCCGTGACGCAGCTTCCGCTTGAACGACTTTCCCGGTCCGGCTTCTTGCCGCCGGGCAGTACCGGCACGGTGAGCCTGTCGGCGCGCCTGGGGGGAACACCGAGGGATCCGACGCTCGACGTGAACACGACAGGCAACGACGTCGCCATCGGGCGCCTGCACGGCCTCGCGTTCCAGGCCGCCCTCGCCATCAAGGACAAGGTGCAGGCCACGCTCGGCGCGCAGTCGCAGGGCGACGTCGTGGCGCGGGCCGAGATGGCCGCGTCGCTCTCCGGAGGAGAGCTGATGGAGGTGCTGATGCGCCGGGGCGACCGCGTCGCGATCGCGCCGCTGCTGGATCGCGCCGTTTCCCTCAATCTGGACATCCCGGGCCTGCCGGTCGCGCGTGCCTCGCAGCTCGCGGGGCGGGCGGGAGTCGCGGAAGGCCGGTTCGCCGGGAAGGTCGCGGTCTCCGGAACGCCGGCGCGGCCGGAGCTCAAGGGCCAGCTGACCGTGCGCGACCTGTCCGCACAGGAGAAGAAGCTCGGCGCTGCCGACGTGTACGTGGAAGCGAGCTCCGCCGGAGCCCTGCTGCACGTCGGCATCGACCCGCCCGGTGGAGGCAACTTCCTCGGTCACGTCAAGCTCGATGCCGATCTCGGGGGACGCACGCTGCTCTCGCGCGGCGCCGCGCCAATCCTGAGCGGGAAGTTGTCCGGCGAGATGACTTCGCGCCACCTCGACCTCGGCTTCGCCTCGGGGCTGGTGCGAAACCTGCGGCGGGCCGGCGGTACGCTGGATGGCTCCGTGAGGGTGGGCGGCACTGTCTCCAAGCCGGTCGCCGAGGGCGACGCCCACTTGCGCCGGGGACTCTTCGACGTGGTCGGGCAGGGCGTGTACGAGGACGTCGGCCTGGACGCGAAGTTTTCTCCGAAGGAAGTGGTGCTCGATCGCCTGACCGGAACCGTCGGCATGGGGACGTTCAGCGCCATCCTCGCCGCTTCGCGAAAGCCTCTTCCCGGCAGCGCGGCCGATCGCATGGAGTTCACCGGTGAGATCCATCTCGGCGACACGGAGTCGGTGCGGGATCGTAAAGTGCCGGGAACGGACCGTCCGCTCTCCGCGGCGCCGGTACCGATACGGCAGGCCGCCGAGCAGCGCGCCGACGTTTCCGGCGAGATCGACCTCTTCGGCGACTACACCGACAGCGTGCTGAGCTTGAACGCGAAGATTCCGGACGCCCGGATCGTCATCAAGCAACTACCGGACAAGAAGCTGCCGGGGCTGAAGGAGAACCCCGACGTGCTCCTCGTCCATCCCGGGGAGCGCCCGCATCCACCGGGACGGGAGCCCGGAGACGTGGAGGCCGAGGATCAGGCGCGCAAGACCGCGAAGTTCCGCATGCACGCGCACCTCGATCTCAATCACTTGTACGTGAAGGCGCCCGACTTCGAGTTCCCCGTCGAGAGCAAGATGAACTTCGAATATGACGCGCGCCGCCCGGACGGTCCCACCGCCGACGGAACGGTGCATGTCCCGCAGGGGTCGTTCACCGCGCTGGGACGGCGGTTCACCATCGACGATGCGAAGATCATCGAGACCGGTGGCGACCCCTCGAATCCGGAGCTGGAGATCAAAGCGCTCTATGACAACCCGCAGGCGAAGGTGACCATCACCGTCACCGGTACCGCCAAGGACCCGCAGCTGGAGATGGCCTCCAATCCGCCCATGGACCAGGATCAGATCGCGTTCTTTCTCGCCACCGGACGCATTCAGGGCCGCGCGACGCAGCAGGGCGGCGGAGTCGACCTCTCCGGCGCGGCTACCAGCGTGGTGGGAGGCCTGCTCTTCGGACAGGTGCGCAAGGAGCTCGCCAACGTCCTTCCGGTCGACGTGATCACCATCGATACAGGCGCGCAGGGCGTTTCGGGTGCGAGTGTCGGCAAATACATCGGCGACCGGGTCTTCATCGGTTATCGCCAGCGCTTCACCGAGACGCCGTACGAGAACAACGTCGAAGGCCACCTGGAATACGAGTTCAGCCGCACGGTCTCGGCGGAGGTGACTTACGGCGACCGGACGCGGGACTTCTCCGTGCTGTTCACGAAGGATTTCTAGCCGCTCCCGCCGCAGGCGGGGTATGGGGCTACGTCTGCGAGACTGTATCGCTTCGAGCCCGTTCACGGGTGCCGGATCCGGATCATCCATCCCAGCTTGATCAATCCATTGAGCACCCGCGGCACCCGCCGCAGAAGCGCCGTCGACGGTGGCCGCTTCTCGTGCAGCGCGATGGGGATCTCGCGAACGTCCCGTCGCATCCGCTGCGCGCGGATCACGAACTCGCTCGCAAACAGGTCGCGGTCGACTACACAGGCGCGGGCGACGTCCGTCAGCCGTTCCCTCTTGAACGCTTTCAGCCCGTGCGTATCCGTGCCCTGGAACCCTGTCGCGATGCGCAGCAGGAGGTTGATGACCCGGGTAGCTGCGCGGCGGATCAACGGTCTCGAGTCGTTCGCGCCCTTCATCGCCTTCGAGCCAACCACCATGTCGGCGCCTTGCTCGAGAAGGGGCAGGGCGCGCAGATAGAAGTCCACGTCGCAGAGATCGATCTCGTCGCAGATCACCACTTCGCCGCGCGCCTCCAGGATTCCCCGCTTCAGCGCCCGGCCGTAGTTCGGCTTCTCCTCGTGCAGCCAGCGCACCCGTGGAAGGGTTGCCGGCAGCGTTTCCAGCAGCTGCAAGGTTCCGTCGCGCGATCCGTTCTCCGCCAGGATCAGCTCGTACTCCCAGCGCAGGTCGTCAAGCCTGCGGCACAGATCGGCCGCCGCGTCGCGGACGATGCGGGCCTCGTTGTAGACGGGGATCACGATGGAGATCATGCAAGGTTGCGGGCTGCCTCACGGCCGGAGAGGAGCGCGTCCTCCATCGAGCTGTACTCCCACTTTCCGTAGCGACCCGCCAGTTGCACGCCGTGCCGCTCGAAGTGCCGCTGCACGGTGGCGCGCGCCTGCGCGTGATCGTGATCGAAGAGCACGTAGGCGACTGGAATGGTGCGCGCGCGCGAAAGCACGACGTCGTCGCGATCGATCAGGCGGCAGCGCGAGAGACCCTCGAGCGCGAGCTCGATGAACCGTTTCGTCTCCGGCACGCCGCGGTGAGCGAACTCCACCGCGAAGCTGCGGAACCCGCCGGGCGCCAGCGCCGGATTGACCTCGGAGGGTGAGCCGATCCGGTAGAAGCCGAATTCCCTCCCGGGAAAGTAAGCCCAGTGGAACCGCTCGCCGCCACGGTCTTTCGCTCCCACCTCCACCACCGTCACCGAGACCGCGCGCAGGCGCGAGGCCGCGTCGCGCACCTCCGCCGGCGCCTCCGCGAGCAGCCGCGCGCAGGCCGGCAGCGGCGCCGTCAGCACGAGCGCGTCGTACTCGAGCTCTTCCCCCGAAGCGATGCGCACGCGCCGGCGCGCGAGGTCGATCCGCTCCACCCGCGACGAGAGTCGGACGTCCGCGCTGAGATCCGCGGAAATTCCGCGGGGCAAGGCCTCGATTCCGCCTTCGCGCGGGTACCAGAACGTGGCGTTGTAGCCGACGTCCTCACGCGCGGGTCCGGCGGCGCCGTTCACTACGTCCTCGAGCGAAGGCCGGGGGATGAAACGGCCGCCCCATTCCGGCGAGAGATGTTCACACGCCACCGTGTACAACTTCTCGTTGTACGGAAACATGAAGTGCCGGGCGAATCCTTCACCCAGATGGCGGAGGATGAACTCCGCGGCATTCGCCAGCGGCCGCGAGCGGAGCTCCTCGCCGCCCGGGCCGAGCGTCGCATCGATGAAGCCGAGAATGCAGTCCGAGACCGTGCGCGCCGGGAGCCCATATAGATGAAACTGGTAGGGAAACGTGGTCCAGACTCCTTCACTATGAATGCGCGCGCGCCGCTGCACCTCGAGCAGGTTTCCGCCGAGCCAGCGTTCCTGGATCAGCTTGCGCATCTCCGGATCGCGCGCGTGCAGCCAGTGCCCGGTCCAGTCGAATGAGAAGCCGTCGATCACGTCGGTGCGGACGAGCCCGCCCAGCCGGTCCTCCGCTTCGAGCAGAGTGCACGCGTTTCCCAGCTCGCGCGCGCACGCCAGTCCGGCCAATCCTCCGCCGATCACGATGGCTCTCCCACCCCGGCGCATAAGCACCCGCCTGTACCACGAAACCCGCCGCCGTTTCGTTGGCGGGGGCTGGAGCCCGATGCTAGCGTGGCCGGAGTCTCATGAGCGAGACTCTATCCAGCGTCGAGCACCTCGTCCGCAGACATCCCTCCGGGACCGTGCTGTTCCGCGAAGGAGATCGCGGGCAGACCATGTACGTGATCCGCTCCGGCAGGGTGAACATATCCAAGAGGATAGGCGACAGCGAAATCACGCTGGCGATGCTCGGAGCGGGGGAATTCTTCGGCGAGATGGCGTTGCTGGAGGGGTTGCCGCGGTCGGCGGGCGCCACCGTGGTCGAGGAGGCGCTTCTGATCGAGGTGGCGCAGGGCGCGTTCGCGACCGTCGTGCGCCGCAACAGCGAGATCGCCGTGCGGCTCATGCGCCGGCTCAGCTCGCGGCTGCGCGAGGCAGACCGGCAGATCCAGGCCCTGATGAGCCGATCCGGCGCCGCCCGCGCCCTCTCGCTGGTGCGCAACCTCGCCGGCGCGCCGGACGCACAGGGGCGTCGCGTTCTCCCGGACGACGTCAACCCCCAGGCGCTCATGAGGCGGGTGGGCCTTTCCGGCGACGAGGCGTTGCGCGTCGAGCACGTCTTCGCGCGCTCCGGCCTGCTGCTGCCGCTCGAGAACGGCCGCTGGGCGCTCGGCCCGGAGCAGCTGGTGAAGGACTTCCTCCTCTACGTCGATATGCAGGAGCAATACGATCCGATCGAGCTGCACCAGCTCGCCGAGCTTGCCGGCATCGATGAGCGCGATGCGGCGCAGATCGCCCGCCGTGTCCTGCAAGCGCGCCTCGCGGAGCGGCACGGGTCGCAGGAAGGGTCCGACGCGTACGGCACCTATCTCGCGCTCAAACAGCGCTTCGAGTACGCGGAGGGCTGAGCGGCGTGAAGATCTCGTGCCCAAACTGCGCCGCCGCGTACGAGCTGGACGATTCGCGAGTCCCGACCGCCGGCCTTTCGATCAAGTGTCCGAAATGCAAGAAGCCGTTCACGGTGCATCGGCCGAAGGCGGACGCCGCGAAAGACGCAGGCAGGCCGGCGGTGCCGCTGCCGGGTCAGGCCGGAGCGAAACCGGCCGGGTCAAAACCGCCCCCGACGCGTCCCACCATCCCGGCGAAGCCCGCGCGTGGGGGAGCCGTCCCGCTCCCCGGTTTCGGTGACGCTGCGGCGCCGTCCCCTTCGCTCCCCGATCTCGATCCGCCCGCGACACCTGGGGCTGTCGCACTCCCTGGACTCGATGAGCCCCAGCGCACGGCGATGGACTTCCGGCCGCGTCCCCCCGTCGCCGCACTTCCGGGTGAAGGCACGGATGCCGTCCCGCTGCCGGGATTCGACGGCGCGCGCGCGGCGCCGCCCCCGCCGCCGGCGGACGACCCGTTCGCGGCGATCGACGTCGAGCGCCCGGCGAGCGGCAGCGCGCCGCCACCGCCACCTTCCCAGCCGCCGGCCGGGGACGCGTTCGCTGCCGACCTTCCGGAGATCCCCGCACCGCCCCCTCCATCGAGCGCAGCGAAGCAGGAAGAGGCGATGAACTTCGACTTCGTCGAGTCGAAGCCGAAATCGCCCTCGGTTCCTGACATGCTCGACTTCGTCGACGACGCGCCCAGGGACCCGGACAGAAAGAAGCGGCCGCCTCCGCCCGTGGTTGGCAAGCCCGCTGGAGCCAGCGGCGAAGGGCTTTTGGACTTCGCCGATGACCCGGGCCCTGCGGACGGCGCCAGATCGAAGAAGGCCGACAAGGAGCAGAAGAAGAGGGAGAAAGAAGAGCGCGCTGCGCGGGAGCGCGAGGAGCGCGCACGCCGGAAGGAGGCCCGCGGGGGCAGGGGGCAGACGGGCCTGCGTTCCGTGATCCGGCCGGGGCGGCTGATCGCGCTCGCCCTCTTGCTCGCTATTGGCGCCGTGGGCGCGCTCGGATATCGCGCGCGGCGGACGCCTGCCGGATTGTTCTGGATGAATCTCTATCTTCCCTCGAAGAAGGCCGTCACCGCGGCGGAAGCGAAGGTCATCGAGCAGGGACTGGTCAAGCTGAATCGCGCGGACTTCGCCGGCGCGCGGGAAGCGGTCGCCTCCGCCGCGGAGCTGATGACGGTGTTGCCGGACGATGACGACGTGAAGTCCTTCTTCGTGCTCGCGGCGTCGGAGCTGAAGATCGAGTACGGCCAGCTCGGGGCCGACTGGGACCAGGCCCAGCGCGTGGTGGAGAGGATCAAGGGCACGCGTCCGACCCAAAACCGCGCCCGCGGCGCCTTCGCCCTGGCCAGCGGGGACCTGGTGAAGGCGAAGCAGTTCCTCGCCGCTCTCGGCGACACCCCGAGTGCAGACCTCGACTCGACCTGGCTCTATGCCATCGCGCTCGTCTACTCGAACGAGTCCGCCCGCGCCGCCCAGGTCCTCGACAACGCGCTGAAAACGCGAGGCTCGTCCACGCGCCTTCTCCTGGTGCGCGGGGCAGTGGCCCGGGACCGGGGCCAGCTGCCCGAGGCCGCGGATTCCTTCGAGCGTGCCTT
>Ga0209474_10003300_pt1 | contig 14212 bp, 9 predicted proteins | sample GraSoiAngelo_145_FD_185902 | JGI IMG/M metagenome (GOLD analysis project Ga0209474, IMG submission 185902) | Grasslands soil microbial communities from the Angelo Coastal Reserve, California, USA - 14_1009_05_20cm (SPAdes) (version 2) | ecosystem: Environmental > Terrestrial > Soil > Grasslands ...
GCGCCCGCGTAGAAGTGAAAATGACGCTCACGGCGCCTGGTTGCGGCATGGGACCAGCCATTGCGCACGACGCTCAGAGCAAGATTTTGTCGATCGACGGCGTGGATGAAGCAGATGTCCAGCTCGTCTGGGATCCGCCCTGGAATCAAAACATGATCAGCGAAGCGGGCCGGATGAAGCTCGGGATGGTTTGAATTCCTTTCAATTTTCCAATCCGTACGGGTGAGTTATCCGGTTGCGTTACCCGCTAGCGGATTCTGCGTGTCTCACCCCTGTTAGGCTTGCTTATTTTCCTCCTACCGGATAAAAACGTCGCATGCCTGCGACGTTTGCCACCGAAACGAAGCGCAAAGGTCTGTTCGCCTCCACTCGCTGGACGATGGTGCTCGACGCCGGGGAATCGCAAACACCGCCGGACGAGGCGCTGAGCGCGCTGTCGGAACTGTGCCGGATTTATTGGCGACCGATCTTCCTGTTCCTTCGACGCCAGGGCTCAAATCCAGACGATGCACAAGATCTGACGCAGGGTTTTTTCGCCCATCTCATCGAATCACGTGCCTATGCCAGAGCCGATCCAGACAAGGGACGGTTCCGTTCCTTTCTGCTCGGCGCGCTCAAACATTTTGTGGCCCACGCACGCGCTCACGACCGTAGGCAGAAGCGCGGCGGAGGCATGATCCTCGGGCCGCTCGACACGGCCGCGATCGCCGATGCGGACGCACGAGCCGTGGGCTCGCAGGCGTGGAGTGCTGAGCGCGTTTACGAACGTGAGTGGGCAGAGACGCTGCTCCGCACGGCGCTGGATCGGCTGGCAGAGGAATGCGCGTTGGCGGGAAAAGATGAGCTGTTCAAGCAGTTGAACTCACACCTTTCGGTCACTAACGAAGCGGCAGTCCCATACGAAGAAATGTCTCTTCGGCTGGGCCGGCCGATCACAACGCTGCGCAGCGATGTGGCCCGGCTGCGCTCGAGGTATCGCGCGATTTTGCGGGAGGAAGTGGGTGGTACCGTGGCGGACGCGTCCGAGATTGACGCGGAGCTGCGACATCTTTGCGAAGTACTCATGGCGGATTAATGCAGACACAGGCGACTAACGCATCGGTGTGTCCCGAGTGCGGGACGCGGCTGGCCGGAGCATTTTCTCGCGGCCTTGGTCGCTGCATGATTTGCCTGCTCCACGTCGGATTCGACGACGCGGAAGAACCCGATGAAACGTTGCTTGCGCCCGTAACGGATCGACTTGGGAACTACAGAATCCAACATCGGGACGATGGCACGGCTTGGGAATTGGGCCGAGGGGCGATGGGCGTCACATATCGCGCGATCGATACATCGCTCCAACGGCCGGTTGCACTCAAGCTCATCGATTCGGAATGGGCGAAACGCGGAGCGGAAGCACGCGAACGGTTCATGCGCGAAGCGCGGACGGCCGCATCTTTGCGGCATCCAAATATCGCGACCGTTTACCATTTCGGTATCCGCGAAGAGAACGGGCAGTGCTTCTGCGCGATGGAACTGGTGGAAGGCGAAACGCTGGAGATGCGTGTTCGCCGCAGCGGGCCGCTTGACGCGCTCACGACCATCGACATCGCCTTGCAGGTCAGCAGCGCACTGGCCGCAGCGGAAAAGCAGGGCCTGGTGCACCGGGATTTGAAGCCGGCGAATTTGATGTTGGTCTCGCCCGATGGCGAAACGGCGAAGGACGATAGCAGCACTTTTGGCGAAGGCGCCAAAAGGAGCACGCGAGGGCGCGTGCGCTCCCCAGAAAGAGATGAGAAACTGATAGTGAAGGTGATCGACTTCGGCGTGGCGAAAGCACTTGTGGAAAAGCCGGATGCGATGGGCTTGACCCACGGAGGATTTGTCGGCACACCGGCTTTCGCCAGTCCGGAGCAATTCACTGATGCGCCAATCGACGTTCGCTCGGACATTTATTCGTTAGGCGTGACCCTGTGGTATCTGCTTACCGGCAATAGGCCCTTTCAAGGCGCGACCATCGAACAGATTCGCGCGAGCCAGTGCTCGCGAACTCTGCCGATCGAACAGCTAAAGGCAGCGCGCGTTCCAAGCAAGCTCGTGTCCCTGTTGGTGTCGATGCTTGCCCTCGCCCCAGCGGCGCGTCCCGGCATTCGAGAGCTCAAAAAGCAATTGCAGGAATGTAGCTTCCAGATCCTCGACCGTTGGAAAATTGTGAGGCGGTTCGCACTCGTGGCCGCTTTGGTTACGCTCACGATTGTTGCAGCCGTTTTGCTTTTTCCACAGAAGCGCAACCAGCCGCTCTCCGGCGCGGCGAATACTTCCAGCGTCCCGCCGAAGAGCATTGCCGTTCTACCGTTTCGCAACCTCTCCGAAGACAAAGAGAATGCGTTTTTCGCCGACGGCGTTCAGGACGATCTCGTGACCAGCCTCGCTCGGATTAAGGATCTCAAGGTTGTTAGCCGGGGTTCGGTAGCGTCATATCGGGATCTTTCCGGTCGCAGGCTCCGCGCGGTCGCACAGGACCTTGGCGTTGGAGCCGTTCTCGAAGGTAGCGTTCGTCGCACCGCAAATCGCGTGTTGGTCAATGTGCAGTTGACCGACGCAACGACCGAACGGCAAATCTGGTCGGACCGTTACGATCGAACACTGAAGGATTCGATCGCTCTGCAAGGCGAGCTGGCAGCGGAAATCGCCACTGCGCTGGCGGCGAAGCTCAGCCCGGAGGAGAAGGCGCAGGTGGAAGCGAAGCTGACCAATAATCCGGATGCCTACGTCGTGTATCTGCGTGGCCGTGAGTTTCAAATGCGGCCCGAGAGATCGCGCGACAACTTCGTCGCGGCCGAACAATGCTATAGGCACGCAGTCGCTCTGGACCCGCGATTTGCCCTGGCTCACGCCCGACTCGCCGAAATACTCGAGGACCTCTACGACGCCTTTGATCATCAGCCCGCGCTGCTCGCCGAAGCGCGCAGTCATGCGGAGGAAGCGCTGCGGCTCGACCCGCATTGCGGACAGGCACACCTGATGATGGCGGAGATCCTATCGTGGTCCGTTAAGTCAATCGAGAGAGACAAAGCGATAAAAGAGGAGGTGGATAGCGCGCTTCGCTTGCTTCCAAACGACGGCTACCTGGTAATGAAAGCGGCGCTCTTCCAAACGGAGAACATGGGCTGGCTCGAAGAAGCAGAGGCGACGTTCCAGCGCGCCATCGAAATCAATCCGCGCGAACCAAAAGTCTTTTACAACTACGCTACTCTGCTGACGAAGAAGGGAGACGTGGCAAAAGCGCGCTGGGCTTCGGACCGCTCCCTGGAACTCGCGCCTGAATCCGTTTTCTTTCGGCTCTTTCGTGCGGAAGAGGAATTCCTCTGGACGGGAGAAGTGGCGCGAACAAGGAAATTTCTCGCTCAGATTCCCGCGGGTAAGGATCCGGATGGTCGAGTGACAGCGGCGCACTGTACGGTTGCCCTCTACGAGCGAAACTTTTCGGAAGCGCTACGCTTGCTCGCGGGTTGTCCTTTTGAGCGATTGCCGTGGTTCGACGGCGGATTTGGTTCCATGGTCCCGAAGGGATTTCTTGAAGGTTGGATCCATTTCTATGCGGGGAACAAGGAGCGTGCCTATACCGCGATCGACTCGGTGCGGTGGATCTTGGAGGTGGAAGCGAGGGAGAACCCCGGCGACCAGGGGGCTCACTTTGCCGTGGCTATGGCCTACGCAGCGATGGGCTGGAAGGATGCCGCGCTGGCGGAAATCGCGCGCGCGAAAGAAAAGCCGGATGGATTCATGATGGCGGCGCTTTTCGCCCATGCCGGCGACCACGACGCCGCATTGCGCCTCCTTGAACAGGTTCCTGCAGAGCGAGAGAACAATTATCACGATCTGCGTCTGAACCCGCAGTGGGATCCACTTCGTAGCGACGCGCGCTTTGAAAAAATGCTCGCCTCTTCTGTACCGAAAACCGCTCCCATGCCATCGAAGAGCATTGCGGTTCTCCCGTTTCACAACCTCTCCGAAGACAAAGAGAATGCGTTTTTCGCCGACGGCGTTCAGGACGATCTCGTGACCAGCCTGGCCCGGATCAAGGATCTCAAGATTGTCAGCCGGGGTTCGGTAGCGTCATATCGGGATCTTACCGGTCGCAGGCTCCGCGCGATCGCACAAGAGCTTGGCGTTGGAGCCGTTCTCGAGGGTAGTGTTCGTCGCACCGCAAATCGCGTGTTGGTCAATGTGCAGTTGACCGACGCAACGACGGAACGGCAAATCTGGTCGGACCGTTACGATCGAACACTGAAGGATTCGATCGCTCTGCAAGGCGAGCTGGCGGCGGAAATCGCCACTGCGCTGGCGGCGAAGCTCAGCCCGGAGGAGAAGGCACAGGTGGAAGCGAAGCTGACCAATAATCCGGATGCCTACGTCGTCTATCTCCGCGGCCGTGAGTTTCAAATGCGGCCGGAGGTCTCGCGCGACAATTTCGTCGCGGCCGAACAATGTTACAGGCACGCAGTCGCGCTGGACCCGCGATTTGCCCTGGCTCACGCGCGTCTCGCCGAAATGCTCGAGGGTCGCCACGGCAATTTTGATAATCAGCCCTCGCTCCTTGCCGAAGCGCGCAGTCATGCGGAAGAAGCGCTGCGGCTCGACCCGCATTGCGGACAGGCACACATGGTGATGGCGTACATCCTGTCGCGGTCCGTTAAGTCAATCGAGAGAGACAAAGCGATTAAACAGGAGGTGGACAGCGCACTCCGCCTGGTCCCAAACGACGGCTACATGGTAATGATAGCGGCCCTCCTCCAAACGGACATGGACTGGCTCGCAGAAGCGGAGGCGACGTTCCAGCGCGCCATCGAAATCAATCCGCGCGAACCAAAAGTCTTTTACAACTATGCCTTTCTGCTGACCAAGAAGGGAGACGTGTCCAAAGCGCGCTGGGCTTCGGATCGCTCCCTGGAACTCGCGCCGGAATCCGTTTTCTTTCGGCTCTTCCGCGCGATTCAAGAATTCCGATGGACAGGAGAGGTGGCGCGAACAAAGAAATTTCTCGCTGAGATTCCCGCGGGCAAGGATCCGGATGGTCGCGTAACAGCGGCGCACTGTACGGCTGCCCTCTACGAGCGAAACTTTGCGGAAGCTCTACGCCTGCTCGCGGCTTGTCCTTCTGAGCGATTGCCATGTCTCGCCGGCGGATTTGGTGGCATGGTCCCGAAGGGATTCGTTGAAGGTCTGATTCATTTCTATGCGGGAAACAAGGAGCGTGCCTATACCGCGCTCGACTCGGTGCGGTGGATCTTGGAAATGGAAGCGAAGGAGAACCCCGGCGATCAGGCGGCACATTTGAACGTGGCCGAGGCTTACGCGGTGATGGGCTGGAAGGATGCCGCGCTGGCGGAAGCCGCACGCGCGAAAGATAAGCCAGATGAATGGACGATGGCGGACCTTTTAGTCCATGCCGGCGAGCGCGACGCCGCATTGCGCTCCCTCGAGCAGCTTCCTGCTAGAGAACGAGAGTACTGGTATTACGAGCTGCGTTTGCACCCGCAGTGGGATCCACTTCGTAGCGACGCGCGCTTTGAAAAAATGCTCGCCTCTTCTGCGCCGAAAAGCGCGCGGTGATCCGCGCTTCGAAAAAATCGTAGCGTCGCTCGCACCGAAATAGTCCGCGGGCTATCGCCGCTTCCCACGTTAGCCTGGTGCATCGCACTGCGACGCGCAGAGCGTTGTGACTCCCGTCACTTTCTTTGCAACGGGGCGCAAACTTTCGGGAAGAAACGAGAAACGGTCTGGTGTCCGGGTTTACCCGGAACGAAGACCACAAACCCAAAACAAAGAAAGAAAATTATATTATGAAAAACAGAAAAAATATCCTGACTTACATCGCCGGTGCAGTCGCCACCCTCGTGATCTCGGCTAGTTCATCCTGGGGCACGCAGCCGCTCCAGCCTCCGCAAAACTACACGGGCAGCCTTACGCACGGCGAGTTCGTCTCCTGTGACGGTCACATCCTGAATCCGCCGGCGTACTCGGTTGCTGGCACGTGGGTTCTGAACATCGATGCGATGACGCAGGCGCAGGTCCCGCCGCCGGCTAACCTGACAATGGTGGTCTTCCGCGACGGCAGCATTTATCTATGGTTCCCGCACGTCGCGTTGACGCCCGTCTCGCTTCAAGACGGCATCTACACTTACACGTACGGAACTCAGGTGACGGCAACCCTCGATACGAATTCGACTCCCGCGACTTTCACGTGGCACGTCGTATTCAACGACAACTGCACCTTGCGCAGCTACGGGTCGCTGACCTACTTCGGAGTAGCCAACAATTAGGACGCGACACCCGAAGAGTATCCGCATCGCACCCGACGTCATCGGGTGCGATGCGTGATGCCAAAGAGACCTGCCATTTCCCGATCCGGCAAATGTCGTCGTCGTGATTCGTTCTCGACTTGTTAGGCGGAACACATTGCAGCGGTTCGCGCGATACTCAGCATCGGCTCCACACTTTCTTTGCAACGCGACGCAAACTTTCGGGAAGAAATGGGAAACGGTCTCCGTCTCTGGGTTACCCAGAACGAAGACCACAAACCCAAAACCACAGAAGGAAATCAAATCATGAAAAATCGAAACATTCAGTTCAAACCAAGAGCAGGATTTCTGATTCCGCTGCTCCTCGTCTGCCTTGCGGCAGTGTTTATCTCAGTACCCAATCTCGCGTCAGGCGCAGCGCCCGGGCGCTGCGAGGGGACGGTCGAGCTCACCAGCCAATCGAACTTTCAAGTGCGGCAAGCCGGCAGGCAAACATTCGTCGAGTTCGACTTCACCGGCCTGCACGACATCTGCCTGGCAGACCACTCGGTCGTGACCGGCATCGTCGAAGGCCACCTGGTCCAGCGCATTTCGGCAGACGGTGACTTCAGCCTTACCTTCGACGAGGTTCTGAGCTATAACGACGGCACGCTCGGGTATCGCGGCGAGGGCAGCCTCACCGGGGGCAATTGGCAGAGCAACGTGATGACGGTGGGCCTGGGCACCGGCCCGCTAGCGGGAATCCACGGGCAGGGAACGTTTGTGTTCACCGGTCCCGCATCGCTGGCCGACGTCATCTATTATGTGTACACGCCCTGATGCGGCGGGTAGCGGACCGGAAATCTGTGTCTATCTGTGGCTGTAGGAAAGAATTCTGGCCACGGATAGACATCGATGAAACCAGATTCAGAAAACCAAATCAAGGGATCCGTAGCACCGCCATCGTTTCAAGCGCTCCAAACGCACAGCGCGACGACGGGAACCGGTTCGTAGTGCACGCCGATGATAAGCGGACTGCATTTTTGGAATTAGAAAGGGCGGTTTGTATCCACCTACTTAGCGGTCAATGCTGACCATAATCGCAGCGACGGCTGCAAGCGTTTCGTTATGCGTGCGGATGAAAAGCTGACCGCGTTTCTGGAACTGGAATCAGCGATTCGCGATTGCAGCATCGGCTCCAAACTCTCTTTGCAACGCGGCGCAAACTTTCGGGAAGAAATGGGAAACGGTCTGCGTCTTCGGGTTCACCCGAGCCAAGGCCACGAAACCCAAAACAAAGAAAGAACATCATATTATGAAAAATCGAAACATTCAGTTCAAACCAACAGCAGGGATTCTGATTCCGCTGCTCTTCGTCTGCTTTGCGGCAGTGTTTATCTCGGCACCCACTCCCGCGTCAGCTCGCGACGAGGTGCCGTTCAATGGCACAGTCGCGGGGTACGTTGAGTCGCAGTCCGGGACGGAGTGCGAGCCTTCAACACACGTGATCAACTTCGGACACGCGAACCAATTGGGAGCGTTCACCGGAACCGCGGAATTCTTCCCGCGCCCTTGCGACCCCGATCCGGATCTTTGTGAAAATAATATTCCCTACACTGGCACCTTTGACTGGTTTGCGGCCAACGGCGACGAAATTTACGGCACTTTCGAGGGGTACCTGTGCCCTACGGAAACACCCGGAGTGTACGACAACCATGAAACCGCGGAGGTGACAGGCGGCACAGGTCGCTTCGCCAACGCCACCGGCCATTTTGAGTTGGCCGGGCAACTCGACTTTACAACGATACCGCCCTCCTTTGTCCTCCCCTGGGAAGGAGTGATCAATTTGCATCGGCACGGACGATAAAGCACCACTAGACATTTCGTCAGCTCAGAAGTGACCTCTCATGACGGGAAGTCGCAGAAAGCCAAAGCAAGAAAAGGAAATCATGTTATGAAAAATCGAGAGCGCGCTCGTTCTGCTTTCGCTTGTGGTTTCGGGCCGCGGTGATCTTCGATTGCAAGTCTGCTTTACGGCTATTGCGAAATTTTTTTGTGAAATTTTTTATTCTCGCATTGACAACGGCCGCTTGAATTTTACACTCGTCACCCCCAGACACTTCAGAGTTGAAATATTCTGAGCGCGTTTTAGAAAATATCGATATGCCTTTGACTGAACTTATCTTGACGGAAAACATTCCCGGGTTGGGCGCCGAGGCGGACGTAGTCAAGGTGCGTCGTGGTTATGCGCGCAATTATCTCCTGCCGCACGGGAAAGCACATGAAGTCACTCCGGGCACATTGCGTCAGCTCGATGCATTGAAGCAGAAGCGCGCCGAGCGCGAAGCCCGCGAACTGAACGAGGCAGAAGAATTGGCGCGCCGAATCGGTAAGGCACGGTTTGTCTTTACGCTGGAGACCGGCGAGACTGGCAAGGCCTTTGGATCGGTTACCGCGCAGGATATTATGAACCGCATCAAAAACGAACTCGGTGCGGAGATTGACCGGCATAAGATTGTTCTTGAGCGTCCGATCAAAGATACCGGCGAACACGAGGTCACGGTCAAGTTGCATCACGATGTGACTGCACAGCTTGTTTTTCAGGTGAAATCCGCAGAGGCACCGCGCGACCGCGGGGCCGAGACCGAGAGCGCTGCGACCGGCGAAGCTGAAAAGAGAAAGAAACCCGGGTTTTTCCGCAGGAAAAAAGAAGAAAAAAAAGAAATCGAATAAATGGCGCCTCAATCGTCCGCATGGACAGGAGAGAAGCCTCGTAAAGCGGGAAATGGCGCTGGCCGAGGTTCGGCGGCGCGAAGCGGCGAAAAAGTTGTTCCCATTTCGCCCACAGGTTCTGCGCAGGATATTCACCGTACCCCGCCGCATAGCATCGAGGCAGAACAGGGCGTCCTGGGGTCAATGCTGCTCTCGCCGCGGCAAGCCATTGCCGAATGCGTCGAGAAAATTGATGAGCAATATTTTTACGTCCCTGCTCATCAGACGATCTACACTGTGCTCGTCGATCTTTGGAATGCCGGGCAGGCGATCGATCTGATCACGTTTACACAGGTCTTACGCGACCGGAACCTCCTCGACAGTGTGGGGGGCGCTGCATTTGTCACAAGTTTATTTACGTTCGTTCCGACGGCGGCGAATCTTGAGTACTACCTGGAGATCGTTCGCGACAAATACATCCTGCGCCAAATCATTTCCGCTGCGACCGAGAGCGTCCGGCGTGCCTACGAGGAACAGGACGAGGTAAATAATCTTCTCGACGAAGTAGAACAGCGCATTTTCGCCGTGGGCGACGACCGCTTCAAAGGCCAGATGCTTTCCATGAAAGATCAGGTGATGGAAGCAATCGAGGCGATCGAGAAGCTCTATGAGCGCAAAGGTGGTATCACTGGTATCTCCAGCGGCTTCATCGAATTCGATCGGATGACCAGCGGTTTGCACCCTTCGGAAATGATCGTGATCGCGGCCCGCCCAAGCATGGGAAAGACAGCGCTCGCTATGAACATCGCCGAGCACGTCGCGATCAATGAGAAACTCCCGGTTGGGGTCTTTAGTTTGGAGATGAGCAGCCAACAGCTGGTGCAACGGCTGCTTTGTTCGCGAGCGCGTGTGAATCTGCAGAAAGTCCGTGATGGCTTTCTTGGCGAACGCGATTTCCCGAGCTTGACCGCAGCCGCTTCAAAACTGGCGGAAGCAAAAATTTTCATCGACGACAGCGCGAGCCTGAGCATTCTCGAATTGCGCGCGAAAGCGCGCCGGCTCAAAGCGCAACAGGACGTGCGGCTCATCATTGTCGATTATTTGCAACTACTGAGATCGACCTCGCGCCGCGCTCAGGACAATCGGCAGTTGGAAATCTCCGAAATCTCCGCAGGATTAAAGGGTTTGGCCAAGGAATTGAAGATTCCGATCGTCGTTGTCGCCCAGTTGAATCGACAACCGGAGCAACGCACGGGCGGTAAACCGCGCCTGAGCGATCTGCGCGAATCCGGCTCCATCGAACAGGATGCTGACCTGGTCGGATTACTTGTCAGGCCGGAGATTTACGAGGAAGACGAAGAAGCGCGCGCGGAAAAGGCCGGCGAAGCGGAGTTGATCATCGCCAAGCAACGCAACGGGCCGGTCGGTGAGATTCCGCTCACGTTCCTGAAAGAATTTACCCGTTTTGAAACCCGGGCCCGCAATGTGAGCGAGCCGGAAGAGGGGTTTTAGAAATCGTTACACCGTTGAGTCGGTTCCCCAACCTGTCATGTTGAGCGGAGCGAAACATCTCTGACTATCGGTTGCGGCAAACGAGCGCCAGAAGTAACCAGAGATTCTTCGCTTCGCTCAGAATGACAAAGAGCGCTCCAACGAATCAACGCTGCAACAGCGCTTTCGCCGCATCAATCACATGCTGCGCGTCGATCCCGCGCTCTTTCATTACTTCCGGGCCGGGCGCGCTCAAGCCGAATTGATGCAGACCGATGACTTTCCCGTCGAGCCCGACGTATTGATACCAAATCTCAGTGACCCCGGCTTCGATCGCGACGCGTTTGCGGCATTCGTTAGGCAGGACTTCTTCACGGTATTTTTGAGGCTGGCGATTAAAACGTTCGAAGCACGGCAGCGAAACCACCCGTACGCCATCGCCCAGCTGTCCCGCCGCCGCGAACGCGTGCTGCAATTCGCTCCCGCACGACATGATAATCAGGTCGAGTTTCCCTTTTTCCTTCTTCGCAATGTAACCGCCACGGAGGACTCCTTCGCGACGCAGATTTACGTCGACGTCGTTTAACATCGGCACGGCCTGGCGCGTGAGCGCAAGAAAGGTAGGCCCGTCCGTCCGCTGCATGGCTCCTACAAATGCGCCTACGGTCTCTTCCGGATCGGCGGGTCGAATCACGTCAATGTTCGGCATCAATCGCACAGAGCTCACCGTCTCCACTGGTTCATGAGTGGGGCCGTCTTCACCGACGCCGATCGAGTCGTGAGTGAAAATATAGGTATTGGGAAGCTTCGCCAGCGCGGCCAGCCGAATGGAAGCGCGGCAATAATCGGTAAAAACCATGAACGTCGCGCCCGATGCGCGAAAGAGCCCGTGATACGAGATGCCGTTGAGAATTGCGCACATTCCATGTTCGCGAATGCCGAATCGGATGTTGCGTCCGCCGGGATCATCGCGATTAAAATCACCTCCGCCATCGATGTAGTTCATTGTCGATCCGTATAGATCGGCGCTGCCGCTCATCAGTAATGGCATTGCCTGGGCAATCGGCTGCAATACTTCGCCACCGGCTTTTCGCGTTGCCAGCTTCGCATCCTTGGGAAAGTCAGGAATCTTCGATAAAAGATCCGATGGAACTTTTCGCTCCAGACCGTGAGCGAGCATCTCCGCCTTGTCAGGATTTTTCGTGCGCCACGAGTTGTAGGTTTCTTCCCACTTCTCGTAGTCGGCGAGCAGCTTCTTTTTGTGTTCAGCAAAATAATCGTACACCTCCTGTGAGACGAAATAGTGTTCGGTAGGCAGCCCGAGGGCCTTGCGTGCCGCATCAACGTACTTCGCACCGGCCTCTCCATGCGCTTTGAATGTGCCTTCTACTTCCGGGACTCCTTTGCCGATCAGCGTGTGCGCGATGATGAATTGCGGTTTCCCGTTGTCGCGCCTCTTTGCCACATTGAACGCATCCAGAAACTGTTGCATGTCGTGACCGTCGATCTCCTGCACGTCGAAGCCGTATGCCTCCATACGTTTGCCAGTATCTTCGCTCTGCGTTTCCTTCGCTGGGGCGTCGAGCGTGACGGCATTTGAATCGTAGATGAAAATCAAATTATCGAGGCCCCAATGGCCGGCCAGCGCGCATGCCTCGGAAGCGACGCCTTCCTGCATGTCGCCGTCGCTGCACAAACAGATCACATGCTGATCGAAAATCTTGTGCTCATCCGTATTGAAACGTGCCGCCGCCATCTTTGTCGCCACGGAAATCCCAACCGAGTTGCCGACTCCCTGACCGAGTGGGCCCGTTGTGCATTCCACACCGGGCGTCTCGCCAAATTCAGGGTGCCCCGGCGTTTTGGAATGCAGTTGGCGGAAACGCTTGATCTCCGACATCGGCAAGTCGTAACCGCTCATGTGCAGCCAGGCGTACAGGAACATGCTGCCGTGCCCGCCGGAGAGGACGAAGATATCGCGATTGATCCAGCGCGGCTTGTCTGGATTGTAATTTAGCGCATACCCATAAAGCACGGCGCCCATCTCGGCGCAGCCGAGCGGAAGTCCAAGGTGACCAGATTTCGAAGCTTGCACGGCGTCCATGCACAAACCGCGTGCCTGGTTCGCTGCCTCAGAGAGAATTTTAATATTTAGACTCATGGAAAAGGAAGGAAGATTCTTAATTTCAGGTTTAAAGATTGAAGACGCGAATCTCTATATGGTCGAACATTTGCGTTCGACAATGTATTTTCCGCTGCTGAGCTATTGGAGGCTGTAAATCTGAAGATCGGAGGACTACTTCACCCGTGAATACGCCATCACTACTTCAAATTGTCGAGCGGCTCGAACGTCTGGCAGGTAGGTTGCCTTCCAAAATCCGAAAGGCTGTTCTTAATGAGCTCACGCCACTGAAGCAATTATTCCTCCAGCAACGCCCGCCGCGTTTTCTCTTTGCAGGCTCAGCGAAGGTGCCTTCGAGGAAAATTATCTCGGCCCTCTTTGGTTCGGCGGAGTTCGTCGCGCCAGATACCGCTGCGCCGCTTTGCCGCTGGTTCGAGATCGACTTTCCTGAGAGAGGAAAAATATCGATCATCGACGTCCGCGGGGTTGATGATTCTGCCGCCATCCGTGTCCGGGACGAACTCAAATATCGCGCTGCAGATATCATTTTTTTCATTCGAGACGAGCGAATCGGCCAGGAAATGGAGAAGCGCGACCGGGCTGAGTTAAACAGCTATCTTAGCTGGAACGAGACATTGGAGACAGATCGCAAGATAATCGAAATCATCGTTTCGCCGTGCGAGAAGGACGACCTCGGTGCGACACGCGACGAACACGCACTCGAATCAAGTCTAGTGAAACGCGGCGTTTTTTTGGAAACGTTCAGGTTAATCCCTGTGGATAATAATCAGGGATTTGAACTGCCTCCTGCGGAAGCGCGACGGCTTATGTCGATCCTTGCGCGCGAATTGCCGAATGAAGCCCGGATGGAAATGATCCGGATATCTCGAGATCGGGAGGGCCAGCGTGAAGTAGCGCAGCTCTTGGTAAAATCTACGACCGCCGTCTCCGCTGCCATCGGCGCACAACCGATCCCCCTCGCCGATCTACCGATCCTAACCAGCCTGCAGTTGACGATGATTTCCGGAATCATGTATGTGAGCGGGCGCGAACGCAGCTTGCGTGCTGCCGCAGAATTCGCCGGCGCACTCGGTGCGAATGTTGGCGCAGCGATGCTCCTTCGTGAAGGGGCCCGCGCGATCCTGAAATTCTTTCCGGGTTGGGGGAACGTTGTGTGCGGCCTGGTAGCAGGCTCGGGAACGTACGCGATCGGTTGCGCGGCAATCGCGTTCTTCGTTGAAGGCGTGTCACTGAAGGATGCGCGTCGCACTTATTTGGCGAACCGAAAAAGACGCCGGCGTCTAGAATCGTAAGAAACTCAATGAACGAACGAAGGGTATCTGGCGACACACTGATCATATCAGGCAAATACCTAGTAAATCGCCTGTGAATAACTTGTGAACAAAATTCCTAATTATTGCATATTTTGCTCACACGATTTTGCGAACAAAGAGACTAGTTTCACTGCGTTTGTCGCGCCCTCGCCGGCCTTCTAATGAAGCTCTCCGACATTCGGGCGACGCTTCGAGAAATACACGTTTCGCCGGTCAAAACCCTTGGTCAAAATTTTCTGCACGATCAAAACCTTGCCCGGTGGATTGTCGATCAGGCGCAGATTACTTCG
>Ga0209474_10003301_pt1 | contig 14212 bp, 9 predicted proteins | sample GraSoiAngelo_145_FD_185902 | JGI IMG/M metagenome (GOLD analysis project Ga0209474, IMG submission 185902) | Grasslands soil microbial communities from the Angelo Coastal Reserve, California, USA - 14_1009_05_20cm (SPAdes) (version 2) | ecosystem: Environmental > Terrestrial > Soil > Grasslands ...
ACCTGCCGTCGCCGACTAAGCGACCGTGCGAATCGCGGCTGGTGGGCGTTAGTCCCGGCGCCCGCGGACGCCGGAGTCGTCTTGCCGCGATTGCCCATTTACCGGTGGCACCGGCAACGGCACGGTAGCGTCGCCAGCCCATGACAAAACTACTGATCTCGGTCGTCATACCCACGCAGGGGGACGCTGCTGCGGTGCTCGCCGCGCTCGGATGCCTGGAATCGCAGGCGGGCATCGTCCCCTCGGAAGTCGAGGTGGTGATCGTCTTAGACGGCCGGAATCGACCGCTCCAACTGCAGCTCGAAGGCCACCACGGGCGCTTTTCGCTGCGAGTCCTGGAGCGACCTCGCGGTGGAACCGCGGCCGCCTGGCAGGCCGGCTGGCTGGCGGCGCAGGCCCCGATTGTGCTTTTCCTCGCCGACAGCCTCAGGCCATCCCCCGGTCTCCTGGCCGCCCACCTGCGGGCTCACCGCGGCGAGCACCGGCGCGTCGTCCTCGGCGCGTTGCGCCGTGATCGTGGGAACCCCTCGGCGATCGACGCGTACGAGGACCGCATGAGCCGCAAGAAGCAAAGCCGGCTCCGCGCTCACGAGCGCCCGGCCGGGATTCACGACGCCAGGAACGTGTCCGTGCCTGCAGCCGCGTTGAGCGCGGTCGGCGGGTTCGATGTCTGGCTGCCCGTGGACGCCGACGTGGACCTCGGCGAGCGGCTGCGGCTCGCGGGTCTCGAATTCGTCTACGAGCCGGCGGCGGAGGCGCAGGACACCGGCGTGACCACCTTCGGCGAGTGGCGGCTGCGGTACGTGGTTCAGGGCCGCCTCGCGGTGGATCTCTACGCCAGGCGCAGTTCCGGCTCGCTGGATGCGCTGGTCGCGTGCTTCCACGACCGCCATCCCGCCAACCGCCTCGCCGTGCGCTACGCGCTTGGCGGTCGGGAGCGCCAGGCACACATCGAGACACTGCTGGCCCGCGCCGGCGAGCTGGCCCATCAGGCGAGGTTGCGGCGCATGTCGCTGGCAGCTCTCAGCATGCTGGCGAACGTCGCGTACTGGTCCGGTGTCCGGGATGGACTGCGTGGGTCCGCGGAATTCTGGCGTCTGGTGCGCTCGACGCGGGGCTTCAGGGGCCGCCCGTATGAGCTGGTGGCCGGCAGGCGATGAGACGGTTCGGACCCCTCCTGGCCGCCGTGCTCGCCGCCACGCTGGCGGCGGCTTCGCTGGCCGTTTTCCTCCTCGTTCGCCATGCCGGCGACGAGCTCACCGGTCCGGCCGGCACGGGAATCTTGAGCGGGAGCGGGACCATCGCGGTCGTCGTCGACGCGAGGGCGGCGGGATCGCCGATCAGCCCCTTGATCTACGGGGTTGCCTTCGCGGAGCCCTCGACGCTGCGCGACCTGGGCGCCACAGTCGACCGCTGGGGCGGCAATGCCAGCACCCGCTTCAACTGGACCGCCGGCGCCGACAACGCCGCTCGCGATTGGGAGTTCCGCAACAAGCCGTCGGACGATCCGTACGCGTTCATCTCCGGCGCCCTGCAAGCGAAAGCCGCGCCGATCATGACCATCCCGACCATCGGGTGGGTCGCGAAAAACGCGGACAACGGAACGCGATCCACGGGCGTGCCGGCGGGCGGCGGCAGGGCCGTCGACGACAAGGGTGCCATCTTCGGTTACGACCCCAGCCGCAACCGGGCCGTCACCAGTGTGTCCTCGCGGCCACGCGATCCTGCCGGGGGGCTCGGGCCGAGCGACCACTCGGTTGTGTACCAGGACGACTTTGTCAAGCAGCTGAACCAGCGTTTCGGCGCCTCGGGGGTGCCCTACTTCGCCATGGACAACGAGCCCGATGCGTGGGCGCAGACACACACCGACGTGCATCCCGCAGAGATGAGCTATGCGGACATGCTGCGCAACTACCTCGACTACGCCGGCGCGGTCAAGGACGCGGCCCCGCGCGCGCAGGTGCTGGCTCCCGAGCTCTGCTGCTGGACCAGCCTCGGATACTCCGCGCTGGATCGCGGAACCGACAACTTTCGATCGCACGCCGACCGGTCGGCGCACCAGGATGTGCCCTTCCTCCTGTGGTGGCTGCGGCAGGTGGCCGCCGCCGACAAAGCCGCGGGGCGGCGAACCCTCGATCTGCTGAGCGTTCATTTCTATCCGCAGGCCGAGGGCGTGTACTCGGACGCATCAGATGCCCGGACGCAAGGCCTCCGAGTGCGGGCGACCCGCAGCCTGTGGGACAGCACCTACACGGACGAGTCCTGGATCGCGGACCAGATCCAGCTCATCCCTCGCCTCAAGCGCTGGATCGCCGACGCCTATCCCGGCACCGGCCTCGCGATCACGGAGTACAGCTTTGGCGGCGAGAAAGACGCGAGTGGCGCTGTCGCCCAGGCCGCGGCCCTCGGCATATTCGGCCGCGAGGGGGTGACGCTGGCAACGGCGTGGACGCATCCGGCCGTGCTGTCCGCTCAGGGTGCGGCTTTCCGCCTCTACCGCAACTACGACGGGGCCGGTTCGACCTTCGGCGACCGTTCGCTTCCCGCCCGCTCGAGCGGCTCGGTCGCGGCCTTCGCCGCGCGCCACTCGGATGGCGGGGAGGTCGATGTGGTGCTGGTCAACGAATCGCCCAATGCCTCCGCGACCGTTCAAGTCGGTGGCCCAGGTCTCACGGGCGCGCTCCAGGCTCGTTACCAGATCACGCCGGGCTCGACCGTGATCGACCGCCTGCCCCCGGCGCAGACCACTACGTTGCCACCCCTCGGGATGGCGCTCCTGAGGTTCGGGCGGTGAAGTTCCGGCTCGCCTTCCTCCTGGAGCAGACGCTCGGGCACGTGGCGCACACCAAGAACATCGAGCGGGCGCTCTCCTCACACCCCTGGGTCGAGCCGACTGTCATCAAGCTGCCCTTCGACGCCAGGCCGCGCCCGACCGCCTGGGTGCCCGGCGGCCGCAACTGGTCTGTGCGGGCCAGCCTGATGGCCCGCCGCGGCCTGGCCCAGAGGCTGCGCCAGGGCGCCCTCGACGCGGTTTTCGTGCACACGCAGGTGGCTGCTCTCTTGAGCACCGGCCTGTTCGCACGAGTCCCGACTGTGATCTCTCTGGACGCCACGCCGCGTGACTTCGACGAGGTTGGCTTCGCCTATGGCCACCGGCGACAGGCGCGGTGGCTGGAGGAGTTGAAGGCCGCCTTGAACCGCCGGGCGCTGGCCGGCGCGACCGCGTTGGTCACCTGGTCCCGGCAGGCGGCTCGATCACTCAGCGAGCACTACGGCGTGGACCCCGACCGGATCACCGTGATCCGCCCCGGAGTCGATCTGGGGCTGTTCCGCCCAGGAGGGCCCTGGCCCCGCGGCGACCGCTTCCGCGTGCTCTTCGTGGGCGGCGACTTTCGTCGCAAGGGCGGTTACGACCTGCTGCAGGCGATGCGGCTGCTGCCCGCCACCGCCGAGCTGGACGTCGTCACCGGCACCACGGTCACCGGTGTACCGCCAGGCGTGACCGTCCGCGTCCATACAGGGCTGGGTCCGGGCGACCCCGGCCTGCTCGAGCTGTACCGCCGGGCGGACGTCTTTGCCCTGCCGACCCTGGGCGACTGCTTTCCCCAGGTCCTGGCCGAAGCGGCCGCCAGCGGGCTGCCCATCATCGCCACCAACTCGGGAGCGATCGGCGAGATCGTCCGGCCCGGCGCCAACGGCCTGCTGGTGCCCGCCGCCGACGCGGGCGAGTTGGCGGCTGCGCTCAGGTTGCTGATGGACAACGCCCGCGTCCGCCACAGCATGGGGCAGGAGAGCCTCCGCATCGCGCGCGAGGAGCACGACGCGTTCCGCAACAACACCCGCATCTTCGAACTGATGGCCGAATGCGCCCGCGCCCGGGGAAGCCGGCTGAGTGCGGTCAGCAGGGCGGCCGGCTGAGATGGCGCTCGCCCTCCGCCCGTTGGCCGCCGACTACCAGCAGGAACCGGCGGGTGAGCTCGCCACGCCCGATCTGCTGCTCGACTTCGGCGAGCTCTGCGCTGAGCTGGGCACCGCCCTGGACCGGGAGGACCTGGTCGACGGCTACCTGCTCGCGTCAGCCCTGAACCAGGTGCTCGAGGATCACCTGCACCGAGACGTCTTTGCCCTGCGAGACGTGGCTGCCAGGCTCAGCGACCTGGGGACTCCTGGACGAGCCGGCGCAGCCGCCGTCCGGGCCGCTCGCCGGACATGTTTGCGCTTGCGGCGCCTCCGGCCCGGCTGGCGTCGAATGGTGGCGGCGCAGTCGGTGCTGGCCGGCCTCCTGAACCGGCTCGCCGACGGCATGATGGGCGCGCATCCAGGCTGGCCGGAGTTGCGCGCCGGTTGGCTCGCCTGGACGCTGAGATCGACCGCGGATCGGGGCCTGCGGGAAGCCGTCATGCGGCTCCCCAGCTGCTTCCGAGACCTCGACCAGCGTCCGGTCGACCTGGACCGGCTGGCGGCCGAGGTCGCGGCCTGCACGCCGGCCGGCCGCGTGCTGGCGGTCGTCGGTTTGCGAACCTCCGGCAGCTACCTCGCCCCCCTGCTCGCCGCCGGCCTCCGCCGGCGCGGCCGCGCGGTGCTGGTGTGCACGGTTCGGCCGGGCGCCGACCTGCTCCCGGCCGAGGCGCGGTACCTGACAGCGGCCGCCTCGGAGGGCGCCGTTGCGGTCCTGGTCGATGATCCGCCGGACAGCGGACGGGCCCTGGCCAAGGGTGCGGCGCTCCTCGCGCGCCTGGGCTTCGACGGCGAGCACCGAGTCGTGGCGATCGCTCTTCTGGACGACGGCTCTCCGCCGCGGCTGGCCGGGCAGCGGCTGATCGCGCTTCCCTTCCAGCGCTGGCAGATCCACGCCGCCCTCGACGAGGAATCCGTGCACCGAGCCCTGGCGCGGCTGCTGCCCGGCCGGGAGATCGCGGTGCGCGGAACTCTCTTCCGTGTTGACGCCGTGAGAGAGGTCCGGCGATCCCCCGCATCTCCGGCGGTGCCGGCCGGACGCCGGCCCCGGCGTCACCTCGAGGGGATCTTCGAGGTCAGCCTGGTCTCCGGCGCGCGAGTCGTGGAAGCCTGCGTCCACGCCCGCGGCTGCGGCCTCGGATTCCTCGGCCGCCACGCACTGGCCGTGGCCGAGCGACTGGCGGATTGGGTACCCCCGCACTACGGGATCGACGACGGAATCCTGTACCGGGAATGGGCCGAGGGGGGACCGGGAATCCTGCCGCTCGACCAGCGCTCGGGTCGTGCACTAGGGGAGGCGATCACCGCGTATGTCGGTGCGCGGTCGCTCTCACTTGCGGTGCCTGCCGACAAGAGCCTGCGGCTGTCCGGGCGAAATCCAGTCTGGCAGCGTGCAGCCGACGTCATGAGCGGCCGCTACCACCGCCTGCGGCCGCTGGTGCGAACGCCCATGCACACGCTCGCCCGGCGAATCCTGGATGTGCCGCGCCCGTCCATCACGGACGGCGACATGGTGGCTGGCAACTGGCGGTGGGCTGTCCGTGAGGGCGCGCCTGACCGGCTGGTGAAAGTCCGCGCCGACGAGGTCGCGTTCAGCAACGAGGACCTCGCCTGCTACGACGCCGATTTCGACCTGGCCGCGGCGGCAGTCTCGATCGAGCTCGAGAGTCCGGGCGCCGGCCGGCTCGTCGGAAGTCAGCTGAGCAACAGCGCCGCTTCGGCGGCGCGCTGGACGCTCTACAAGCTGGAGCGGCTGCAGACTGAATGGCGCGACACCGTCATCGCCCGGGCGCAGCGGCCGGCATCCGATCACGAGCCGCTCGAAAGCCGCCTGCTGTGCATCGACGAGGCGCGCGAACGGACGGTGGGGGAGTTCATCGGCCGAGCGCTCGCGCTGCGGGCGGAGCCTCCGCAGGACCGGTTCTGCGCCATCGACGTCGATGGCGTGCTGGAGTCGGACGGCGGAGGCTACAGCTGCTCCACGCCGGCGGGCGTCGAGGCCCTGCGCTCGCTCACCAGACACGGCTTCACGCCCATCCTCGCCAGCGGCCGCAGCGTGGCCGACCTGGAGTGGCGCTGCGACGCCTTCGGGCTGGCCGGCGCCGTGGCAGAGTACGGCTGCCGGCTGTGGCTGGCTCGCGACGGGCGCGCGGTCGACCTGGTGGATCCTGCTCTGGGACCGGCCGTTACTGAGCTGAAGACGCGCCTCCGCGCGGCCGGCTTGAGGCTCGACCCTGCTTACCGGTGGGCGGTGCGAGCCTTCGCCTGGGGACCGGATGGGGTTCGCCGGGCGCCCGACGCCGAGCTGGTCAGGAATGCGCTGGCCGGCCTGGAGGACACCTTCCGGGTGGTCGCGGGCTGGTCGCAAATCGATCTCGTGCCCGGTGGAGCGGACAAGGACGCCGGCCTGCGCGCACTGATGTCGCTGCTGGCGCCCGCGGGATCGCAACCAAGGCTGGAGCTTGCGGTGGGAGACAGCCTCTCGGACCTGCCGATGCTCCGGCTGGCGGCAAAGGCCGCGGTTCCCGCCGGCGCGCGCGCCGACCTGCGCGGCGCGCCCGGCGTCCGGCTGATGCGTCACGCCGGCCAGCGGGGCCTGGCGGAGGCGGCCGCGCTGGTGACCGGTCACCGGCCAAGGGGCTGCGAGCTCTGCTCGGCCAGGCCACCGGACCGCGACAACCGCTTGCTCCTAGAGGTTCTGGGTGCGCGGGACGTGGCGCCGGGCTTGCGCCTGATGCGCGCCTGGTCCCTGATGTGGGAGGCGCTCAGGTGAGGCGGCAGAGGGTGCTGGTCGTGCTCGACGACTGCGGTCCGGGCGACCTGCTGGCCGTGAACTTTTGCCTGACCGCGCTCCGCCGGTCGATGCCGGACGCGCGGCTCGATTGCCTGGTGTCCGCGCGCGCAGCTTCGGTTGCCGAGCTGACCGAGCTCTTCGACCGCGTCATGGTGAGCCGGATCTACCAGCGGCCGTCCGCATCCCGCGCGCTCCTCCTCACCCGCAAGCTGGTGGCGGCTGCCCGGGTCGCCGCGGCGGTGGGCGGCCGCTACGATCGCGCGCTCACGCTCTACTGGGGCTCCACGCTGCTCAATCTGATCGCCTGGTGCGCGGCGCCGTTCCGGAGCGTCGGCTACTCCAATCTGTGGCCCCGGTTGGTGCGTGGAGGGCTGGGACCGTACGACCCGGCCGGAGATCCGCACGAGCAGGCGGTCGCGCTGATGGCGGCTTTCGGGGTGCACGCGGTGCCGGCCACGGCCACTGTGCCGGCGATGGACCGCGCAGTCAGACGGCCGCTCAGCCGCCTGCCCGAGCTGGACCGGCCTTATGCGGTACTCCACACGGGCTCGGACTGGGCCTGCCAGATGTGGCTTCCGGAACGCTGGGCCCGGGTGGCTGATGCGCTGTCCCTGGACCGAGGCCTGCTCCCGGTCTTCACGGGCAGTGCCCCCGACGAGCAGCCCGGGGTGGACCGGATCCGCTCCCTGATGCGCGAGGAATCCGACTCCGTGGTTGGTCAGACCAGTGTCGCCGACCTGGCCCGGCTGATGGAAGGCGCAGAGCTGTGCGTCTGCGTCGACACGCTTCCCTTCGAGGTCGCGATCTCAGTTGGCGTGCCGACGGTGGTCATGGCCGGCCAATCGCGCGCCGCGCTGGCGGCACGGGGAGCCGGTCCTGCAGTAGTTGTCAACCGCACCGGACCCGAAGAGCGGCGCGCCATCCTCGACTGCAAGCTGACGGTCATCAAGGCTGCATACGGCGCCTGCCACGATTGGGAATGCCCGATGGCGGGCTTGCGTGGGATTCAGGTCGAGGACGTTCTGGGCGCGGTTGACGAGCTGCTGCGTGCGCCCGGGCCGCCCGTGGTGGTGGGCGTCAGCCCGTGAGCCAGGATCCGCCGGCCATCACCGTCGTCATCCCTACGCGCAACCGCGGCGCGCTGATAGCAGAAACCATCCAATCCCTGAGGCGGGTCGAATACCCCGCCTTTGCGGTGCTGGTCGTCGATCAAAGCACGGACGCGCGCACGCGCGAGGCGGTGCAAGCCGCGGCCGCGGGCGACCAGCGTTTTCGAGTGGAGTCCACCAGCACGGTGGGCTCGTCGGCCGCGCGCAACCTGGGAGCGCACCTGGCCACGACCCCGATCGTCGCCTTCACCGACGATGACTGCATCGTCGCACCCGCCTGGCTGGCGGCCCTCGCCGAGGAATTCGAGACCTGCGAGACCGCCGCCGTCTACGGCCGCCTGGTGCCTTACGAGACCGAGGTTCGCACCGGAACCGAAGTCGGGTTCAAGGCGGCCGCGGACCGGGCCGAATACGAGCACCGAACACCGCCCTGGCACATCGGTCACGGCGGCAACATGTCGTTTCGGCGGGACGAGCTCCTGGCGGTCGGTGGATTCGACCCGCTGCTGGGCGCCGGTGGCCGGTTCGGCGCCTGCGAGGACCCCGACATCGCGTACCGGTTGCTGGCGGCGGGCCGCCGCGTCGTCTACAGCAGCGCAGCCGTCGTACGCCACAAGCACTGGAAGGATTGGCGAGCCCAAAAGCGCATGGAACGCGCATACGGAATCGGCGCCGGCGCCCAATTCGCGAAGTACCTGCGGGCCGGAGACCGGTACGGCCTGCGGCTGTTCGCAACCTGGTTCTGGCAGCTGGGAGTCCGGCGTGTGGGAGCCGGCCTGCTCAAGTGGCGCAGCACACGACCGATGTACCTCGGGTACTGCCAGCTGGTCTACCCATGGATCGGCGTGCTGAGATCCCTGACCGCGCGAGTCGACGCCGAGCGGATGGTCTATGTCGAGAGCTGACTGGGCTCCCGTGCTCATGTACCACCGGGTCGCGGCCGAGGTGCCGGCCCATGATCCCTACCGCAACTTCGTGAAGGCGGACGTCTTCGACGCGCAGCTGGGATGGTTGCGCCGGCGCGGCTTCCGCGGAGTGACGGTCAGCGCGCTTGCCGATGCGCTCGCTCGCGGTGAATCCCTGCCAGACCGCAGTGTTGCGATCACATTCGATGACGGCTACCGGGACAACCTCGAGGTTGCGTGGCCGCTCTTGCGCCGTCATGGGTTCACTGCGACCGTCTTCGTGGTCAGCGGCAGCGTGGGTGGGTCCAGCGAGTTTGACCGGCCTCACGGCTATCCGCCGGCCGCCATGCTGTCGTCCGCCGAGCTGCGTGAGCTGCATGGGGCCGGCGTCGAAATCGGTTCACACACGGTCACGCATCCCGAGAGCCTCTGCGCGCTGCGCAGCGGCAGCCTTCAGGCCGAGCTTGCCGACTCCCGTGCGGCGCTGGAAGACATCGTGGGCGCCCCGGTCACGGCCTTTGCATATCCCCACAGCCAGGTCGATGCGCGCGTGGAGGCTGCGGTGGCGGCGGCCGGCTACCGCGCTGCGTGCGCCGGCCGCGGCGCCGCCTTCAGGCCGCTCCGGCTCTCCCGCCTGGAAACCGGAGTCCGGCGGGGCCTGGCCATCGAGACCCAGGTCAGATGGAGGCGGCTGAGATGGCGTCTGGGCCGGACCGCGGCATGACCGGCTGCTCCGTGGTGATCCCCACGCACAACCGCCGCCAATCGCTCCTGCGCACGCTGGCGGCCCTGGCGCGCCAGTCAGGCATGCCCAGCTTCGAGGTGGTCGTAATTTGCGATGGTTGCAACGACGGGTCGGCGGCAGCTGTGCGGCGGCTCTTCGTTCCCTATCGCCTGCGCGTCATCGAACAGCGGCAATCGGGTCCGGCCGCCGCGCGCAACGCCGGCGTGACAGCTGCCACCGAGGACGTGGTCGTCTTCATCGACGACGACGTGGTGCCCGGCCCGCGCTTTCTCGCCGAGCATCTGGGACAGCACGTCGACCAGCCGGACCTGGTCGTCATCGGTCCGCTCCTGCCGCCGGCAGGATGGGGATCACCCTGGGTCAGGTGGGAGATGCGGACGCTGGTCAAGCAGTACGCGCTCATGCAGGAGGGGGACTTCCGTCCCGGACCGCGGCAGTTCTACACCGGCAACGCTTCCGTGCGCCGGCGGCATCTGCTGCGCGCGGGGGGATTCGATCGCCGCTTCGTGCGCGCCGAGGACGTGGAGCTCGCGTTCCGGCTCCGCGGCCTGGGACTGAGCTTTGCCTTCGTGCCCGGAGCGGCCGCCCAGCATCTGGCGGATCGCAGCTTTGACTCCTGGCTGCTGGCGGCACGGCAGTATGGCCGAAACGATGTTGTCCTGGGTCGCGATCAGGGACGCGACGATCTGCTGCGCGCCATCGGCCGTGAATACCACGAGCGTCACCCGCTGACGCGGATGAGCGCGCGCCTGGCGATCAGCGCACGGCTGCCTCTGCGGCGGGTGCGGCCGCTGGTCCGACTGACCGCAACCGCCGCCCAGCGAGCCGGTGCGGGCAGGCTCGCGCACGCGCTGTGCAGCCTGGCCTTCAGCTATCAGTACTGGCGCGGGGTGGCCGACGAGCTCGGCGGCGGCGAGGCAGCGCTGGCCCTGGTCTCAAAGCCGGCCTGAGGGTTTCAGGTACCCAGCATTTCGAAGGCTGCCAGCGTGGCGGGGACCAACGCGTAGGCCAAGCGCCCCGCCCGCCGCCGGTCCTGGAGCGCGAGTACCTCCAGCAGCGCCGAATCAGCATCCGTGAGTGCAGGCGACCCGCACACCCGGCAGCGGCGTGGATGCCGCAGCTGAGACTTCACGATCCGGAGGACGCCGGCGCCGCGCTCCGCCGTGACCATCTTGATGCGCAGCTCCTGGCTGCGGTCGCGCACCGCCGCCGTCGCGTTCGCCGGCGCGTGAGCGTGGTCGGCGGCGGCCATCAACCCGAAATCGGTGTATTCGTCACCGACCGCATGCAGGCGTCGGTCCCGCCGATCTATGCCCAGTGACTGCAGCAAAGCCGGCAGTGCGGCGGCCTTTTCGGTTCCGCGCACCCACACCACGGTCTTGCGGAATCCCTCGATCACCTCCAGGCCGGTGATGCCGCGGCGCTCGATGACGGCTTCGATCTCGGCTGCCGGCATCCCGCGCCGGCCGTCGGGTGTGTGCCTGAAGAGCCGGAGCGTGTGCTCGTACCGGGGATCCACCAGGATGTCGGTCTCGCACAGGATCGACTCACGCAGTCGCTGCAGTTCGGCCTGAGCGTGCGGTTCCAAAAGCGAGATCTCACGCGATTGCTCACTGTCCCAGGCGACTGCGCCGTATTCGGCGATACCGCCCGGCAGCCCGTAGAGCGCGCAGCGCTCGCGGACCTCGGGCAGGCTCCGGCCGCTGGTCAGGAGGACGACAGCGTCGTGTGCGAGGAGCGCCCGCACGGCTCGGGCGCCCGCCGCGCTCATGGTGGGCGCACCCATGCGGTCGCCCTCCAACGTGTCGTCGAGGTCGAGCGCCCAGACATCGCCGGTCTTCCGCGACCTCACGTCCTGAAGGAAGACGGCCGCCAGGAACTCGTTAACCGCCCGCGCCAGCAGCTCCTCGGCGGCGACCAGGTCGATGGCGTACTGCTCGCGCTGGTGCCGCCAGCGTGGCGAGAAGGTGTGCTCCGACACCGAGCTCAGGGCGGCGCCGGCGCACTGCAGCTGTTGGACCGCGAGGCGGGCTCGCATCTCGGTAAGGGACTCGCCGCTGGCCCGCGCATAGGCCTCCACCAGTTGCTTGGCTGAGGCCGGTGAAAGCCGGAAACCGACTGTGGCCGCAGCCAGGTCGTACACCGGGTCCCAGACGCAGAGATCGGTGATGTCGGTTCCGTGCTCGTCCGAATCCAGCTTGACGAGCCGGCCGGATCCGGATCTCAACCACTCGGCCGGACCCATGCGCGCATCCACGAGCACGCGCCGCCGGCCGGCGGTCGCGGCCGAGAGCCGGTTGGCTGCACGGAACTGCGCCAGGCCCCCGGCCCGACCCATGGTCCGGCTCAAGAGCCGTGCCACCTGCCGCGAGCCCGTAAGCACTAGCCTCGACTCGGACACCCGAGCCGATGGCGCCAACTCGAGCGACATTGCTCGGTCGGCCACGTAGCTTGCCACCTCCTCGAGGTCTTGCCCGTCGAGCGAGGCGACCGGCTCACCGGCATGCCAGCGCTGGAACACGAATCCGGAGTCGATGCCGAGCACGGTTGGGACCCAGCCAGCGACGGCCTGGGCCGCCAGGTATGAGTGGTACCCGAAAAACCCGAGTCCGGCTCCGCGGGCTGCGATCAGCTCGCGGCGCGGGCCCGACCGGGTCTGCAGCTGCACCTCGAACACCTGGCGGACGTGAAACCTCCGCTGGCGCGGGGACCGGCTTCGCGCGTGGCTTGGGATCAATTCGGACGGCGGATCGCCGACGTCGGAGAAGGGAAGGACCCGTACCACCTCGGCCGAGAGCGCGCCCAGCCGGTCGAGCACTGGAGCCCGGTTCAGGAACCTCTTCACCGCCGGTGCAGCGAGGAACCGGTAAGCCGCCCACTCGTGGGTCGCGAGGACCGCCTTGGTGGCGGCGGGAAAGCCCTGCCAGACCGCTCCGGCGGCGGCCGGTGAGAAGGTTGGATCGCGCCGCTGCAACCGAAACACGGGCTGGTTGGCGATCTCACACGCCGCCAGCACGATTCGCTCCGGGGCAAACCCCAGCGCGGCCAGCACTGCCGACGCTTTCGCGAAGGCGGAGCCCCGCCAGGTCGGGTCATCGACGACGAACACCCAGCCGCCCGCGCGGGCTATGGCCTGCAATCTCCGGCGCTCGGCGGACAGCAGGGCGCCGCCGGGGCGCATCGACATCAGCGACACCGCCGCCCGGCCCTCCAGCTGCATGGCCGCGGCCGCCAGCGGTGCCATGTAGAGACCCGAGGTGCGCAGCCCAACGACCGCCACCGGCTCCGCGCCGACGATGGCATGGGCGCGCCTGCCCAGCAGCGCACAGTCGTCGGGATAGAGCTCAACTCCCCGAAAGCTCTGGGGCAGCTTGAGGCGCGCCCGCTGAAGGCCCGCTGGAAAGCGGCGGTTTGCCAACCGTTCGACAGCGGCGCTCGTTTCCAAATCTGCACCGGTGGCACCGCTGAGAACCTGTCGCGCGAGCGCGAGGGCGAGGTCGGAAAGGTTGGCCTCGGTTGCTTGAAGAGAGCGCAGCATGGTTCGAACCTGCAGCTGTCGCGCGGCGTTCTGAGCCTTGGAGGCAATGCTCAGCGACCGGCGCGCCCGGCCTCCGAGGCCGACGCGCGTGAAGTCGAAGAAGCCGCCATGCAGGTAGTCGCTCAGGATCTGGTCCAGAGCGCAGACCACCAGGTACAGGTTTAGCAGCGGCGTCCCTGTCTCAGCGTCCGTTTCCGCACTCGGCAGACGCGTCAGGCCGGCCGCGATTTCGAGCAGAGATCGGAAGCTCTGCAGCAGGTCCGTCGCCCAGGCGTAGAACGGCGCACCGGCCGTCTCGCTCGCTGCCGGCTCAGCCTGCGGCGGCGCGGACTGTGCGAGTGCGCTCAAAGAACCCTACCGGGGAGCGTAGAGCCGGAGCCGTCGGTCCACACTGAATTTGAACGAGCTCCGGATGCCGATGCCTACATTGGCGAGAAAAGTCCTGTACAGCGCCGTGGGCTGGCGAAACAGGATCCGCTTGGCGAGACGTGCGCACCCGCTCAGCAGCACGCTCGCAAGCAAGCGGGCAGCGAAGAAATCGCCTGCGCGTACGTGCTTGATGTAGAAGCCGCCGACCCCGATTCCGTAGCTGCGCATGGTTGCCGGCCACTCCTCGCTGGTTCGGGCTCCGTAGTGGCGGACAACCACGTCCGGCTCCAGCAGGATCGTGCCGCCGGCCCGGCAGAGGCGGTATGCGAAATCGAAGTCCTGCGCGGACTGAAGCGGGCCGCCGCCGCCGAGAATCTCATCAAAACCGCCCAGAGTCAGAAGCGCTCGGCGCCGCGCTGCAAAGTTGGCGCCCATCCCGAAGACACGAAAGCCATGACGCATGCTGATTCGCCGCGATGCTGAGATGGGCAGTGTCGGGATCACAGTGCCGGCGGCGCCTTGGTTGGGGATGACTGGTTCCAGAACCTGGCCGTAGATGAGGTCGACGTCCGGGTTGGCCTCGAAGGCGGCGTGGATCTTGCGCAGCCAATCGGGCGGCGCCACACAGTCGTCGTCCGTGAATGCGATCAGATGGTTGCGCGCCTCATGGACGCCGCGGTTGTAGGCGCGGGAGAGGCCTCTTTCCGGCAGATGCAGGTAGCGCAGGCGGTCGTCGCCGCCGGCCGCGGCCAGGACCGCCAGCCGCGTGCTCTCGTCGGCGCTCTGGTCGACGAC
>Ga0209474_10003302_pt1 | contig 14210 bp, 14 predicted proteins | sample GraSoiAngelo_145_FD_185902 | JGI IMG/M metagenome (GOLD analysis project Ga0209474, IMG submission 185902) | Grasslands soil microbial communities from the Angelo Coastal Reserve, California, USA - 14_1009_05_20cm (SPAdes) (version 2) | ecosystem: Environmental > Terrestrial > Soil > Grasslands...
GTGCACGGCGACGCGGATCGGGGGGTGCGGCCGCTGCAGCGGGCGCGGCACCACCGCGACGTCCTCGACCTGATAGAACCGGCCGCGAAAGCTGAAGCGCTCCTGGGTCCACGCGCGGCGGATGATCTCGAGCGCTTCGTCGAAGCGCGCGCGGTTCTCCGACACGGGCACGCCAAAGCCGTGGAACTGGCTCGGGATCGAGCCGCGGCCGACGCCGAATTCGAGCCGCCCGCCGGAGAGCAGGTCGGCCGTCGCCGCTTGCTCCGCGCAGCTCAGCGGGTTGTGGAGCGGCAGCAAGGTGACGGCCGTCCCGATGCGGATCGTCCGCGTGCGCTGGGCGATCACCGGCACGACCATCAGCGGGCTCGCCAGCAAAGAGAACGCGCCGCCGAAGTGCAGCTCCGCCAGCCACGCCACGTCGAACCCGAGCGTGTCGCCGAGCGCGATCAGGTCGAGCATCTCGGCGTAGCGCTCGGCGTGCGTCTGCCCGTCCGCCTCCGACGCTTGATAGAAGAGCCCGAATCGCATGGCGGTCGAGCCTCAGACCACCGGCGACGGCGCCCGTGGAGTCGTCTCCCACTGCGCCGGGTCGTGACCGTAGAACATCGTCGCGCCGGCCTGATCGCGCAGCTTCCGCAGTGTCGCCAGCGATTCGAACATGACCGACGGGTTCCAGAGGATCTTCGGCAGCACGTCGCGGTCCATGTTCTCCCGCGTGTAGCACGCGTCGGACGCGCAGACGATCTGGGACTGCTTGCCGGCGCGGACCAGCAGCGACTGGTGGCCCGGCGTGTGCCCGTACGTCGGCAGCAGCACCACGCGGCCGTCGCCGAACACGTCGTGCTCGCCGTCGAGCATCCGATAGTCGAGCGGGTGGTCGAAGTCGATGGGGCTCGGGCTGTAGCTCGGCACGAATCCCGGGCGGCGCGCCGCCTCGAGCTCGGCGCGCTGCACCAGGAAGGTCGAGCGCGGGAAGAACTGGTTACCGCCGCAGTGGTCGAAGTGCAGGTGCGAATTCGCCACGAAGCGGACGTCGTCCGGCGTGAGGCCGAGCCGGGCGAGCTGCGGCACCACGTCCTCGCCTTCCCGCGACTTGACCGTGAGACGCTTGATCCGCTCGGGGCCGAGCCGGGCCAGCGGATCGAGGCGCGCCTGGCAGTGCACGCCGGTGTCGAACAGGAGCTTGCCGCGCGGATGGCTCACCAGGAAGCTCACCACCGGCACGGTCCAGGGCTGGCCCGGCGTGAGGTCGGACACCATGCTGGCGCGGTCGAGCTCGATGGAGCCGGTGCAGAGCGCGTAGACGTTGATCACGGTCACCTCGGCTTGGTCAGGCCTCGCAACACCTCGAAGAATTCCGGGAACGTCTTCGACACGCATTCGGGATTGGCGATGGCGATCCCCGGCGCGCGCAGGCCAGTCACCGCGAAGCTCATCGCGATTCGGTGATCGTCGTACGTCTGCACCTCGCACGGCTGCGGCGCGCCCGGGTGGATCGTCACCGAATCCCACGTGCTCTCGACCGAGAGCCCCATGCGCCGGAGCTCCGTCGCGGCGGCGACCGGGCGGTCGCTCTCCTCGTAGTGCGTCTGCGCGACGCCGCGGACGGTCACCGGTCCATCGGCGAACGGCGCGATCGCCATCAAGGTGGTCGCGACGTCGCCCATGCGCGTGAAGTCCGCGTCGACGGCGCGAAGGCGCGTGGGCCCCTGCACCGCGATCGCGTCGGGCTCGATCGTCACCTCGCAGCCCATGCGCGCGAGCACGTCGAGCAGTCCGAGGTCGCCCTGGGCCGAGCGGGAGCCGAGCCGCGGCACCACCACGTGGCCGCCGGTCACGGCCGCCGCCGCGAAGAAGTACGACGCGCCCGAGGCGTCGGGCTCGACCGCGTAGCGGCGCGCCGCGTAGCGCTGGCCCGCCGCCACGCTGAAGCGCCGATCGCCGGCGCGCTCGGCGCGCACGCCGAATTCCGCCATCGTGGAGAGCGTCATGGTGACGTACGGCGCCGAGACCAGATCACCCTCGATCTCGAGCTCCACGTCGCGGGCGGCGTACGGCGCCGCCATCAGCAGGGCGCTCAGGTACTGGCTCGAGATGTCGCCGCGCACGCGCGCGCGGCCGCCCGCGATGCCCCGGGCGCGCACGACCACCGGAGGGCAGCCGGTGCCCTCGCGGCTCACGGCGTCGACGCCGAGTGCCTGGAGGCCGTCGAGCAGCGGCTGGATCGGCCGCTTGCGCATCGCCGGCGAGCCGTCGACCACGAACGTGCCGCGTCCGAGCGCCACCGCCGCCGTCAGGAAGCGCGCGGCGGTTCCGGCGTTGCCGATCTCCAGGGTCGCTTGCGAAGCCGGGAACCGGCCGTCGGCGCCGTCAACGGCGAACGACTGCGCGCTCTCGTCGGCCTGCACGCGCACGCCGAGCGCCTCGAGCGCCCGGTGCATGGAGCGCGTGTCGTCCGAGAACAGCGCGCGCGTGATCTCGGAGCGCCCGCGCGCGAGCGCCGCGACGAGCAGCGCTCGATTCGAGTAGCTCTTCGATCCGGGCAGCTCGACGACGGCGTCGAACGGCCGCGTGATCGGCTCGATGGCCAGCGCCACGTGGGGGTCCTCCGTCCGGCCAGTGTACACGAGCGCGTCGCGCCGGCTCGCGCCCGGGTTCGCCGGCCGAGGCGCGCCGGTGAACGACGGAGATGCTATGATCGCGCGCTGTGACCGACGATCAGCGGCCGCTCGATGAGGGCATGGCCGGCCGTCTCGTGCTCGTGACCGACGTCGACCTTCCCGCGGCGGTGCGACAGGCGTGCGCCGACTTCGCCGCCGCGCTCGCCACCCGGGCCGGGATGCCGGTCACCGTCGCCGCGGTTCCCGTCCGATATCTCGACGCGCTCGAGGATTCGCTCCGCCGCGACGACGAGGCGCAGCGGCGCGAGCACGCGCCGGCGGCTCGTCTCGACCCGGCGGCGCCGATGACCTCCGCGCTTTTCCGGTGGCGGACGGACGGCCGACCGGACTGGGGCGGCATGTGGACCACGTTCTGCGAGCTCGCGCTCTACGGCGGCCCGCCGCAGCGTGGCCCGGAGCGCCCGCTGCGAGCCACGCGAGGCGCGGTCGCGGATTCTGACGGCGAGATGCTCGCGGAGATGCGCCGGGGCATCTGGGAGACGACCGGCCTCTACACGGAGACGGCCGAGCCCGGCTGGCTCGCGGTCACGCGGCCATCATTCTCGAGAACGTCGGGGCGCGCCTGGACGACGATCGACTCCTGCTTCCGGCCGGGCCCGACTACCGGCTGATGGACGAAGTGAAGAGCATCATCACGGTCGTGGCGAAGACGCATCACTACTGGCAAGCGCACGTGGCCGACACCGGACGCGTCGCGCGCGATGGCGCTCGGGGCTGACCGGGAGTGCGCTACCCGTTCCGCTGCGCCGCCTGCGGCCTCGAGTTCGAAGTGTCCCGTCCCGCGCGCGATTCGGCGGCGGAGGCGTCGTGCCCGACGGATGGCGCCGCGGCCACCGGACACCACTCGCACTAGCATGGGCCAGGCCGGATCGCCAACACGGTACGGAAGGATCCGCCCGCCGGACGAGGCATGGCTCGCCAAGGCGCCGCGCGAGCCGATCCTCGAGCCCGAGCTGCCGATCATCGACACGCACCATCACCTGTGGGAGCGGCCCGACCACCGCTACTTGCTGCACGAGCTCCTCGCCGATCTCGGCACCGGCCACCACGTCGTCGCGACGGTGTTTCTGGAGTGCCACGCGATGTATCGTGCCGGCGGTCCTATCGAGATGCGGCCGGTGGGCGAGACCGAGTTCGTCGCCGGGATCGCGGCGATGAGCGAGAGCGGCCAGTACGGCTCGACGCGCGTCGCCGCGGGCATCGTGGGCTTCGCCGACCTCACGCTGGGCGATCGGGTCGAGCCCGTGCTCGAGGCGCTGATCCGCGCCGGCGGCGGCCGGTTCCGCGGCGTGCGTCACTCGGCGGCCTGGGACGCGAGCGAGGTGATCGGCAACAGCGCCGTCGCCAGGGGCCCGCACCTGCTGAAGCAGGCGGAGTTTCGCGCGGGCCTGGCCCGCCTGACCGCGCTCGGCCTGTCCCTCGACGCGTGGGTGTTCCATCCGCAGCTCGCCGATGCGATCGACCTCGCGCGCGCCTTTCCGGCGGCCAACATCATCGTGGGGCACGTGGGCGGCCCGCTCGGCTACGGCCCCTACGCCGGCAAGCGCGACGAGGTGTTCGCCGCGTGGAGGGCGGGAATCACCGAGCTCGCCCGATGCCCGAACGTGGTCATGAAGCTCGGCGGGATGATGATGCGGCTGGCCGCGTACGACTACGGCACGCGGCCGGCGCCTCCCTCGTCGAGCGAGCTGGCGGACTACTGGCGCCCGTACATCGAGCCCTGCATCGAGCAATTCGGGGCGGCGCGCTGCATGTTCGAGAGCAACTTCCCCGTCGAGAAGATGGGGATCGGGTACGCCGCGCTCTGGAACGCATTCAAGCGCATCGCCGCCCGCGCGTCAGCCGACGAGAAGCTGGCGCTCTTCAGCGGGACCGCGAGACGAGCCTATCGACTAGCCTGATCCGCGCTCGGTGCGCCGAGCGATGCGGCTGGAGCCAATGACGTCCCCGGCAACGGAAGCGCCCCCGATCTCCTCCGCCCGGAAGTGGGCCATCACCTTGACGGTCATGGTGGTGGCCTTCATGCAGATCCTCGACACCAGCGTGACCAACGTGATCCTTCCGCACCTGCAGGGATCGCTGTCGGCGGGGCTCGACGAGGTCTCGTGGGTGATCACCTCGTATCTCGCCGCGAACGCCGTGGTCATCCCGGCCACCGGCTGGCTGACCGGCCTCTTCGGGCGCCGGCGATTCTTCCTGATCTGCGCGACCCTGTTCGTCGTCAGCTCGTTCGTCTCGGGCGCGGCCCCCGACCTGACCACGTTGATCGCGGCGCGCATCTGCCAGGGGCTCGGCGGCGGGCCGATCATTCCGCTCTCGCAGGCGATCCTCTCTGGGAGATCTTTCCCTTCCACCAGCGCGGCCTGGCGATGGCGGTCTGGGGGCTCGGCTTCATCTTCGGCCCGATCCTCGGGCCGACGGTCGGCGGCTACCTGGCCGACGAGTGGTCGTGGCGCTGGATTTTCTACATCAACCTGCCCGTCGGGATCGTCGGCTTCTTCCTGGCGAGCGTCTTCCTCTTCGACCCGCCGTATCTGCGCCGCGCTTCGCGGATCGACTGGTGGGGCCTGGGACTGATGGTGGCGGGCTTCGGCTGCCTGCAGCTCGTCCTCGACCGGGGCGAGCGCGAGGACTGGTTCGCGTCGCGCACGATCGGCGCGCTCAGCGTCGTCGCCGTCTGCGCGCTCGTCGCCTTCCTGATCCGCGAGCTGACGACCCGCGAGCCGATCCTCGACCTCACCGTGTTCGCCGACCGCAACTTCGCGACCGGCGCGATCGTGAGCATGATCGTCGGTTTCGGCACGTTCTCGGGCATGCTGCTGGTGGCGGTCTTCACGCAGAAGCTCCTCGGCTACGACGCGTGGACGTCCGGCCTCGTGCTGGCGCCGGGCGGGCTCGGCAACGTCTTCTCGCTGTTCGCCTCGGGGATCGTGACGCGCGTCGACCAGCGCCTGATGCTGGGCTTCGGCTGCCTGCTCAACGCCGTCAGCCTCTACATGATGACCTCGCTCACACTCGGGATGGACTACTGGGCCCTGGCGCTGCCGCGCTTCATCCAGGGCTTCGCGCTCGGCTTCGTCTTCGTGCCGCTCTCGACGCTCACCCTGGCCACGATCCGGCGCGAGAAGCTCGTCAACGCCACCGCCGTCTACGGCATGTCGCGCAACGTCGGCGGCAGCGTCGGCATCGCCGTCGTCACGACCCTGCTCGCCCAGCGGAGTCAGATCCACCAGACCACGCTCGTGAGCCACGTCACCGTGTGGGACCCGGCGACGCGTGAGCGTCTGGCGCAGTGGGCGAGCCATTTCGTGACCCGCGGCAGCGACGCCTTCACGGCCGAGCGTCAGGCGATCGTGATGCTCTATCGCGAGACGGTGACGCAGGCGCAGCTCCTCGCGTACGCGGACGACTTCTGGCTGCTCGCGACGATGTTCGCCGTGGTCCCGCTGTTTCTTCCGCTGATGCGGCGCATCCGGATGGAGCCGTCGACCGCGGCCACCGCGCCGGCGACCGAGCGCGAGGCCTCGCGCGTGGCGGAGGAAGGCGTCGCGTGATGGGGCCGGCCGCTCAGCGGCTGGCGAGCTGCTCGGGACGCCACTCGACGGCGCCGAACCGCGTGTGGCCGAGGAAGTTGTAGGTGAGGTTGACGGTCTCGACCCGCTGGTGACGATCGCCCAGGCCTTGAACGCTGGTGTCGCGGGTCGAGCGGAGATACTGGACACCGATCCCGTGAGGGCCCCAGACGCGCACGGTGAACCCGAGATTCACGCGGCTGATGATCTCGCCGCCGATGTCGCTGGTGCTGATCCCGCCTCCCGCGCCTTTGCCGGCTACGTAGTACTGGCGCCCCGTCGCGTCGATCATGACGCGCTCGCCGAAGATCGCGCGGAGGCCCAGGAGCACCTCGGGAATGATTCCGTAGTGATAGTCGCGCTCCGCCTGGTCGCCGACCGTGCCAGCCGCGCCGAAGCCGACGCCGCCGAGGACCGTCCCCTGGAGCGCGACGGCGCGGGAGAGCCACCACTGCCCGACGGTGCCGAGCCCGAGCGCCGTCGTCGAGAGCCGAAAGACCTGCGGCGAGAGGTAGTCGAAGATGCCGAAGAGGCCCCAGATCCCCCGATAGTCGTCACCGAGCTCGTAGCTCGTGCCCAGGAGCATGCCGCGAATCGCGGCGTTCTCGATGAGGTTCGAGATCGGATTCGCATCGGGGACCACGTTGATGTCGAACTGGAAAAAGTCGAAGGGTCGCGTGTACTTGTAACCGGGCTTGCCGGGGAGCCCGTAGATGATCGAGTAGTCGAGACTGCCCTCGTACTTCCGGGTGCCCTCGGTGAGTCCGTCGGTGTCGATGTCCGTCGTGAGCGTGGCGCCGAGCCGGAGCCGGATGAAGATCTCGGGATTACGGCTGGGAAACACCGCGTCGAACCGGTCGCCGAAGACCAGGCGGTTGAAGCCCAGCGGGGGCGAGATCGCGGCGGCTCCGAGCTCTCGCCAGAAGCCCGGCTTCTCGCCGCCGCCCTCGAGCAGAAGGCTCGCCATCCGGAAGAGCGCCTCGCCGACGAACGACCCGGCGATGCCGCTCGCGATGTTGTCGTTCAGGGAAGGTGGCACGGTTTCCCCGACCGTCTCCCACAGAAGGCTGCCGGCGAGGCTGTAGGCCAGCGATTGCCAGTAGTTGAGGCCGGCCGATCGGGCGAATCCGTAGTAGATGCTGCCCTGATACGGATGCCCGATCTGGTTGATGCTGAACGGGTCGTCGTCGATCACCTCGTGAGTCGTGAAGTTCTTCTTGATCGACTGCCAGTCGGTGCCGTACGTATCCGGATCGACGAAGAGTCGGTTGAACGCGTTCAGCGCGCCGACGAAGGCGCCGATCTCGAAGGCGGGAATGAAGTAGCTATGCCCCTCGCCGGTCTCCCACGACAGTTTCTTGGAGCTCGCGGGCTCTTGCGTGGCGCTCTCGGGCGCTTGCGCGAATGCGGCGAGCGGTGCGGTAGACCCGAGCGCGACTAGGCCGGCCAGGACCGCCCACCGCAGCGAGCCGGCGCGTAGCGGTCCCATGAATCACGCTACCACGGGCCTGAAGAAGACGCCCGCGCGTCAGGCCTGCTTGGCTTCCAGCTCCGCCCAGCGCGCGTACAGCCGGTCCACGTCGGCGCGCGCGGCCTCGAGGGCCGCGTACCGCTGCTGAAGGGCCGTCGGATCGGACACGATCGCCGGATCGCCGACCTCGCGCTGGCACGCCTCGAGGGCGCGCTCGGCGTCGAGAATCGCTTGCTCCATGCCCTCCCACTCGCGCTGCTCGCGATAGCCCAGTCGCTTCGGACGCGGGCGCGGCGCCTCGGCGACGCGCTCCGGCGCCTTGCGCAAAGCCGGCTCGACGGTGGCGCGGGCGGCCTCCCACTGCGCGTAGTCGGCGAACGTCGCCGTCCCGCCCCGACCATCGAGGGCGACGATCACCGTCGAGACGCGCTCGAGCATGAACCGGTCGTGCGTGACCAGGACGAGCGCGCCGTCGAATTCCTCGAGGCTGTCCTCGAGCACCTCGAGCGTCGGGATGTCGAGGTCGTTGGTGGGCTCGTCGAGGATCAGCACGTCGGCCGGCTCGCGCATCAGCCGCGCGATCAGAATGCGCGCCTGCTCGCCGCCCGACAGATGGCCGACGGGCACCTCGAGCTGCTCGGGACGGAACAGGAACCGCTTGGCCCAGGCGGCGACGTGAACGCTGCGGCCCTGCCACGTGACGGCGTCGCCGTCGGGCGCCAGCGCCCGACGCAGGCTCTGCGCGGGATCGAGGCCGCCGCGCTCCTGCTCGAACCGCACGACCCGCAGATCCTCCGCCCGCTCGATCTCGCCCGCGTCGGGCGGCACGACGCCCGCGAGCACCTCGAGCAGCGTCGTCTTGCCGCTGCCGTTGGGACCGATCAGGCCGACGCGCGTGCCCGGCGTGACGACGAGATCGAGATCGGTGACGAGCCGCCGGCCCTCCCGTGACGTGGTGAGCCCGCGCACGACCAGCAGCCGGCGCGTGCGGCGCTGCGACGACGTGAAGTCGATCCGCGCCGTGGCCGCGAGACCGCGCGCGCGAGCGTCCTGCAGCTCTTCGATGAGGCGTCCGGCCTGCTTGATGCGGCCCTTGGCCTTCGTCGAGCGCGCCTTGGCGCCGCGGCGGAGCCACTCGATCTCGCGCCGCACGGTGTTGGCAAGCGCGTCCTGATAGGCCGCCTGGCCGCGCAGGAACTCGTCTCGGCGCGCGAGGAACTCGCTGTAGCGCCCCTCGGCCTCGAACAGACCGTCGGGATAGACGCGATTGAGCTCGAGCATGCGCGTCGCGACGTGCTCGAGGAAGTAGCGATCGTGGCTCACCACCAGGAACGCCCGCGATCGCTCGGTCAAGAGATCTTCGAGCCAGAGGATCCCTTCCACGTCGAGGTGGTTGGTCGGCTCGTCCATCAAGAGAATGTCGGGCGCGGCCGCCAGCTCGCGCGCGATCGCGAGCCGCTTCCTCCACCCTCCCGACAACGTGTCGACGGGCGCGCGGCCGTCCGCGAACCCGGCGCGACTCAGCGCGTGGGCGAGGCGTCCGGGCCGGTCCTCCTCCTCGACATCGGCCAGCGAGGCGATCAACACGTCGTCGACCGTTCGACCGGCGCGGAACACCGGATCCTGGGGCACATAGCCGACACGCACGCCGTTGCGGAGCGAGCGAGAGCCGCGGTCGGGCGTCGTGTCGCCTGCGAGGATCTTCAGGAGGGTCGATTTGCCCGAGCCGTTGGGCCCGACCAGCCCGGCCTGGTCGCCTTCGAACAATCCAAGGGTCAGACTGTCGAAGAGCGACCGGGTCCCGTAGGCCTTGCTGACGTCCTCACAACTGAGCAGCAGCGACCGGGTCATCCGCCCTCACTTCTTCTTCTTCTTCGGCTTCTTCTTTTCCTTCCGCATGCCCGTACCTTTCGCCATGGGCTCACCCCCTCTCCTCGGACACTGTCGCGATCGGCTCTGCCGAGACTGCTCTGCCGAGATTAGATTATAGACGGCCGGGTGGGCGTTTGACGCGAAGTCGGTCGGCGGATAGGATGTGCGCCGTTCGTCACCGCCGCTGAACGCGAAATCCGGCACTCCGTATGAGGAGGGTGTCATGACCTGCGCCGCCGCGCTGCTGGGATCGATGCTGCTGGTGCTCACGCTTCTGTCTCCGGCGAGCCTCTCCGCCCAGACCAGGGAAGACACGATCGTGTACGCGCTCCAGAGCGACGTCCAGAACTGGGATCCGCCCAACTCGGTCCTACGCGAGAGCATCATTCTCGGCTACAACGTCTTCGATCACCTCGCCGCGCGCGACCTCAAGACCGGGAAGGTCGGCCCGAGCCTCGCCGTGTCGTGGAAGAGCCTCGACGACACCACCTGGGAGGTCAAGCTCCGCAGCGGGGTGAAGTTCCACGACGGCACTCCCTTCAGCGCGCGCGACGTCAAGGCCACCTTCGACCGCGTGCTGAATCCGGAGAACAAGCTCACCGCGCGCGGCAACCACGCCAAGATCAAGAGCGTCGACGTGGTCGACGACCTCACCGTTCGCTTCAAGACGGACGGACCCTACCCGCTGTTCGTCGAGCGCCTCACGGCCCAGGTGATGCAGTCCGAGAAGGTGATCCGGGAGAAGGGCCACGAGTGGATGCAGGAGAATCCGGTCGGCACCGGCCCCTACAAGCTCGCGAAGTGGGCCAAGAAGCAGGAGCACCTGCTGACGCGCAACGACGACTACTGGGGTCCCAAGCCCGCCTTCAAATACGTGCGCATCCGGATCATCCCGGAACAAGCCACGCAGATCGCCGAGCTGATCTCCGGGGGCGTCGACATCATCAAGGCGGTCCCGCCCGACCAGATGGACGTGATCAACAAGTCGGGCCAGGCGCGGACCTCGACCTCGCCGATCCTCCGCACGGCCTTCATCCAGCTCGATCAGGCGGGCCGCTCGGGCAAGAACCCGTTCCAGGACCGGCGGGTGCGGGTGGCCGCCAACATGGCAGTCGACGTCGACTCGATCATCAAGCACGTCATCAACGGCCTCGGCGACCATCAATCCGATGGCGTTCGGCTACGATCCGAGCGTCAAGCCGTACAAGCAGGACCTGGGCCAGGCCAAGAAACTCCTGGCCGACGCCGGCTTCCCGAATGGGCTCGAGGTGGGACTCCTGAACACGGGACCGACCGTCGAGCCGGGGCTGATCCAGACCACCGAGGCGATCGTGGCGGACCTCGCCAAGGCAGGTATCCGCACCAAGCAGCGGTTCGTCGGTGAGGTCGGCCCGTTCACGAATCTCGTCCGCGACAACAAGGCCGACCCGATGTTCACATGGTCATGGGGCTACTACTCGGTCTTCGACGCCGACGCCATCCTGTACGACGTGATGACGTGCGACCAGCCGTACAGCTACTACTGCAACAAGGCGCTGGACGACCTGGTCATCCAGGGCCGCTCCACGCTCGACGCCAAGAAGCGGGCCGAGATCTACGCCAAGGTGCAGAAGCTGATCCACGACGACGCTGCGTACCTGTTCAAGTGGGGGCTGCGCGGGGTGTGGGGCGTCAGCAACCGGATCGACTACGAGGCTCCCAAGGACGAGATCGACCGCATGTTCATCGTGACTCCGCGAAAGAAGTAGCGTCGGCGCGACCGGACGCGCCTCGCCCGCGCGAGGGGCGCCGGGTCGCGCGACACCGATGCGACCTTACCTGGCCCGTCAGCTCGTCCAGCTCGTGGTGGTGGTCTTCGGGATCTCTCTCCTCGCGTTCGGCATCCTGCACGTCCTCGGAGACCCCGTCCTCCTGCTCTTGCCGCAGAACGCCGGCATCCAGGAGTTCGAACGCTACCGCCATCTCCTGGGCCTCGACCGGCCGCTCTACGTGCAGTACTGGAAATTCGTGTCGGGCGCCGTGCGGGGAGATTTCGGCAAGTCGTGGTATGCCGATACGCCGGCGTTCAAGCTCGTGCTCGAGCGCATGCCGCCCACGATCTACCTCACCCTCGCCGGCCTGCTGGTCGCCCTTCTGATCTCGCTGCCCCTGGGCATCCTGGCGGCCCTCAAGCGCCACTCGTGGATCGACACGCTCTGTACCGGTCTGGCCGTCGCCGGCCAGGCGACGCCGCTGTTCTGGCTCGGCATCATGCTGATCATCGTATTCGCGGTCCGCCTCAAGCTCCTGCCCGCGTCCGGCTACGGCACCTGGCAGAATTTCCTGCTGCCCGCCTTCTGTCTGGGCGCCACGCTGGCCCCCATCACGATGCGTCTCGTGCGCTCCGGCGTCATCGAAGTGATGAACATGGAGTTCATCAAGACGGCGCGCGCCAAGGGCCTCGCCGAGCCCGCGGTCGTGGTCAAGCACGCGTTCCGCAACGCCTGCATTCCCGTGATCACGGTGCTCGGTCTACAGTTCGGTCAGCTGCTGGGCGGCGCGATCATCACCGAGACGGTGTTCGCCTGGCCCGGAGTCGCGACGCTCACCGTGGAATCGATCCGCAATCAGGATTTCCCGGTCGTCCAGTGCGCAGTCATCCTGCTGGCCCTCCTCATCGTCGGCGTCAATCTGATCGTCGACCTCATCGTGGGCCTGATCGACCCGCGAATCCGGGCCCGCACGTGAAAAGACGATGAGCGCTCAGACCGAGGTGGAGCTGGCCGAGCTCGGCCCCTCGCGCGCCGGCGCGCCCAGGGCTGGGCTGGCGACCCGCCTTCGCCGGCTGCGCTGGGGCCTGGCCGCCTGCGCCGTCCTCCTGCTCGTCGTCGCGAGTGCCATCTTCGCTCCGCAGATCTCGCCCCACGATCCGCTGTCCGTGAACATCCGTCACCGCCTGGCGCCCCCGGCCTGGATGGAAGGCGGTGCCGCACGGCACCTCCTTGGTACCGATCAGGTGGGGCGCGATCTCCTGTCGCGCATCATCTACGGCGGCCGCGTCTCCCTGGTGGTGGGAGCCGGCGCGGTGCTGATCGCGGCGACCATCGGCGTGCTGCTCGGGCTCGGCGCCGGCTACTTTGGCGGCCGCACCGACTGGACGATCATGACGCTGATCAACGTGATGCTGACCTTTCCCTTCGTGCTGCTGGCGCTGGCGGTCATCGCGGTCCTCGGACCAAGCCTGCCGAACATGATCCTGGTGCTCGGGGTCGCCGGCTGGCCGATCTACGCGCGGGTCATCCGTGCCGAGACGATGGCGATCCGCGAGCGGGAGTTCGTGCTGGCCGGGCGCGCCCTGGGCATGAGCCATGCGCGGATCGTGTTCCGACAGATCGCTCCGAACCTTGTCTCGGTGATCGTCGTGATCGCAACTCTGCAGGTGGCCCAGGTGATCATCTTCGAGCCGCCCACGCCGGCCTGGGGCAACATGCTCGGCGAAGGCCGCGTCTACATGCTCAACTCGTGGTGGATCGCCACCTTTCCCGGCCTGGCGATCTTTCTCACCACGCTCGTGATCAACTTGATGGGCAACGCGCTCCGCGACTGGCTGGATCCGCACCTGAAATTATGAACATGGGGGCCCCGAAATGGCCCCCCATACCGCGGCTAGGCCACCGCCTGGGCGACCGTCGGTCCGTCGCCCTTGAGCGTCGTGCGGCGCATGTCGCGCGGCTCGTGGGCCGGGAACGGCCGGGCGCGGTGCATCGTCTGGCGGTTGTCCCACATCACGAGGTCGCCGATCCGCCACTTGTGCGAGTACACGAACTCGCGCTGGGTCGCGTGCTCGCAGAGGTCGCGCAGGAAGAAGCGCGCCTCGGGCATGGGCCAGCCCACGATCGTCCCCGCGTGTGACGATAGGTAGAGCGACTTCCGGCCGGAGCCGGGGTGAACGCGCACGAGACGCTGGAGCACCGGCTTGAAGCGCGCGCGCTCCTCGTCGGTGAAGTCGGTGAACCCCAGCTGCTGGCGGGAGAAGATCTGCGAGTGCTCGCAGATCAGATCCTCGACCTCGGCCTTGGTCTCGGCCTCGAGGTTGTCGTAGGCCGCGGGCATGTACGCGAACTCGGTGTTGCCGCCTTTGGACGGAATCGCGCGGGCGTGCAGCAGCGAGTACTTCGCCGGGACCACCTTGAACGAGCTGTCGGAGTGCCAGAGTCGATTGCCGATGGCGAACAGGCGCCGCCGGTCGTCTCGCGCGAACACCCTGTGGTTCTGATCGAGATTCGACACGTCGGCGAAGGTGGTGGGCAGCCGATACTCGTTCGGAGCCCGCAGGCTCGTGCCGACCGCGAGCTCGATCTCGCCGAGGCTACGGGTGAAGGCCAGCTGCTGCGCGTCGTCGATCGCCTGGCCGTGGAAGACCAGCACGGCGTACCGGTCCATCGCAGCGTGGATCGCCTTGACCTCGTCCGGTGAGAGCGGCCGGGTCATGTCGATGCCTTCCACCTCCGCGGCGAAGCACGGGCCGATCTGGCGAGTGACGACGGGCATTGGCGGCGCCTCCTTGAGTTCGTCGGCGCGCCTCGGCCGGCGGGGCCCCAGCCCCGCGACGGCCTGCGGCGCGCACACCCACGT